>Ga0070665_100007202_pt1 | contig 11309 bp, 12 predicted proteins | sample KBSS13metaG_FD_65862 | JGI IMG/M metagenome (GOLD analysis project Ga0070665, IMG submission 65862) | Switchgrass rhizosphere microbial communities from Kellogg Biological Station, Michigan, USA - KBS S1-3 metaG | ecosystem: Host-associated > Plants > Roots > Rhizosphere > Soil ...
AGTATTTCGACATTCACCACACGGCCAACGACACGCTGGCGCAGATCGATCCGGCGGCCTTGCGCCAATCGGTCACGACGTACGCGATCAGCGCCTGGCTGGGCGCGCAGTATCCGGGCACCTGGGAAAAGGTGACTACGCCGAAAGCGCCGCGACGTTGAGCCGTTCACTGGCCTCGCCGGCCTGGAGCAATAGCTCCGCGCCGGCGGCCGGGTCGCGCGCGCCCTCGGACAGGCGACGGCGGAATTCCTTGGCGCCCGGCATGCCGGCGTAGAGCCCCAGCATGTGCCGCGCGATCCAGGACAGCCGTTCGCCGCGCGCCAGCTCGCGGCGGGCGTAGCCGGCCATGCGTTCCAGCAGCTCCAGGCGGGTGGGAAGCTCGCCGCGCCGCGCCGACAACTCCGCCAGCAGCATGGGGCGGTGGTAGGCCTCGCGCCCCAGCATGACGCCATCGGCCCAGCGCAGCTCGCTAACTACCTGGGCGGCGGTGCGCAGGCCGCCATTGAGGATGGTGGGCACGGGAGCCACGCGCGCCTGCAATGCCCGCACCACGTCGTAGCGCAGCGGCGGAATCTCGCGGTTGTCGGCCGGCGACCAGGCGCCCAGCACCGCCTTGCGCGCGTGCACGATGACCGCGTCGCTGCCGGCGGCCACGATGCCGTCGACGAATTCCTCGAGCGACGAGCGCTCCGGGTCACCGAAGCGCGCGGCCGCCGCACGCGCCGACTCGCGCCGCGACATGCCCTCGCCGCCCAGCTCGCTGGCGTCGACCACGCCAATGCGCAGTTTCACCGTCACCGGGATCTTCACCACGGCACGCATCGCGGCCACGCACTCGGCCACGAGACGCGGCTTGAGCATCAGGCAGGCGCCAAAGGCGCCGGAGTGCACCCGATCGCTGGGGCAACCGCAGTTCAGGTTGATTTCGTCGTAGCCGAACTCTTCGCCGATGCGAGCGGCCGTGGCCAGCGCCTCGGGTTCGCTGCCGCCGAGCTGCAGCGCTACCGGGTGTTCTTCGGGATCGAAGCGCAGCAGCTTCTGGCGGTCACCCCTCAGGATGGCCGCCGCGGTGATCATCTCCGTATATAGAAGAGTGTCCGCCGCGAAGCCGCGCAGGAAAAAGCGGCAGTGGCGGTCGGTCCAATCCATCATGGGCGCGACACTGATCCGGCGATCGATGGCCAGACCCCCCTGCTCCACGGTTCTTTTCTTTCCGGCGCTTTCCACTGCCGACGCAGTTTACCGGTTGCCTACCGATACAGCTCGAGCACGATGTTGGCCGCGTTCCAGGCGGCATGCAGGATCATGCCCGGTAGCAGGCTGCCCGTGCGCATGCGCAGCCAGCCGAATATGAGACCCATCGCAAAGTGCGTCGGGAATATCACCGGGTTCAGGTGCAGGATGCTGAAGAAGGCCGCCTGCACCAACCATCCTTCCCGGTCTCCCAGCACACGGCGCAGGCGTTCGAAGATGACGCCACGAAACGCGATCTCTTCGAACAGCGCCGGCGCGAGGCTGTAGAGCGCGAGCAATTGCCACAGGCTGTAGTCGTGGCGCTCGATCTCGTCGGTGATGCGTTCGAACGGCAGACCGGCCATCTCGAGAAGATAGAAGACGGCGCCGAGCGCGACGAACTGGACTGCCGCCGCAATCGCCAGCTTCTTGCGCGCGTTGAGATCGAACGTGGACGGGGACAGCAACGGAACGATCTCCGCGCGGTAGCGAATGGCGAAGGCGACGATCACGACCGCGTCGACCAGCGTGGTCCAGAATCCGAAATCGCCGTCGCGGTCCATCGAATAGGCGATGCCGCCGACCAGCGACGTGAACAGCAACAGCGCGTAAAGCCATCCGACCACGCGCAACTCGTCCCAACGCCACGTCGACGGCGCGGGTTCCGGGACCCAGCGATCCTTCGGCAGGTTTCCGGATTCCGGGTCCGCCGGCGGGGCCGGTTCCTCCGGCACGCTGCGCGTCCCGCAGCGTGCGCAGAACAGCGCGGCAGCGCGCAACGGCGCGCTGCACTGGGGACAATGGGTCGGAAGCGGTGTTTCGTTATCCATTCTCGGTGCGCGCGCTGAGCGCACCCTTGATGCCCCGAACCAGCACGGCAATGATCACGGCCTTGATGATGATTCCTTGAAAGATTGTACTGGGGTCGATGATGGCGCCGATGACCTGTACCGCCGCATAGATCGCGGTGGCGATCAGGATCGCGGGAAGCGGCTTGGTTTTGCTCCACCACGCGAGCACCAGCATGGTCACGCTGAGTATGAGATTCACGATCAGCACGCCTCGCTGCTCCCACACGACCCGCTTGCGCAACTCGCCCGCCGTGTAAGTGACGCCATTGATGGGCTCGAGGACCTCCTGGTCCTGGTACCGCGACAGGTTGGCGAGCGCGGTCTGCGTGGTTGGGCGCATCAAAAAGAACATGGCAACCCCGAAGATCGCGAACAGCGCCGCCAGAAGCCGGATCGCGCTCGTGGCGCCGGTCACCGATCGCTGATAGATGAAGCGATCCGGATCTCCCAGCGCGTGTCCGCACTTCGCGCAGAATTCGTCGATGAGCTGGATTTCCGCGTTGCAGTGGGGACAGCGCAGGTCTTCGGGCACGTAGCGCGTGTCCGGAATGAGCTTCCCGCCCACTCGCAGCTCGGTGTGGCGGGAAAGCAGGTCCGCCTTGAGTTCGATGTCCGCGGGCCGACCGTCCGCGAGAGTGAAGGCGAAGGATTTCGAGCGCCATTCACCGTCCACCGGCTGGCCGTTCAGCTCGATCTTGCGCCTCAAGAGAGGTGGCTTGCGTAACACGATGTGCGTGCCGTTATCGACACGCCATTCGATCTTGCTCATGGAGACCCCTTGTTCTTATTGTTCTCGCCCCGCCGAAGGATAGGAGCCCACGCAAGGGACTACAATGGCGCGCCTTTTCATCGCATGAACCGCTCGCCCACACCTCCAGACAGCCCGACCACAGCGAATCCGGATTGGCCGCGCCTCTCCAAGCGCATGGGCGAACTCGGCCTGTGCTCGCGGCGCGAAGCGGAGCGCTGGATCACCAGCGGCTGGGTGACCGTGGATGGCCAGGTCATCGACCAGCTCGGCACACGGGTGTCACCTGACTCGCGCATCGAGATCGATCCGGCCGCGCGCGAACACCAGAGCGGCCAGGTCACCATCCTGCTGCACAAGCCCGTGGGCTATGTGTCGGGACAAGCCGAAGACGGTTACGAACCCGCCATCGTGCTGATCCGTCCGGAGAATCGCTGGACGTCGGACCCCTCGCCCCTGCAGTTCAAGCAGGAACACCTGCGATCGCTGGTTCCCGCCGGCCGACTGGACATCGACTCCACCGGGCTGCTGGTGCTCACCCAGGATGGACGCATCGCAAAGCAGCTGATCGGCGAGAACTCCTCGGTGGAGAAGGAATACCTGGTGCGGGTCGAAGGAAACCTCACCCCCGACGGCATGAAACGCCTGCAACACGGCCTGACGCTCGACGGTGTGAAGCTGAAACCCGCGATCGTTTCCTGGCAGAACGAACACCAGCTGCGCTTCGTGCTGCGCCAGGGCCGCAAGCGCCAGATCCGCCGCATGTGCGAACTCGTGGGCCTGTTCGTCACCGGATTGAAGCGCGTGCGCAGCGGCAATGTACCGTTGGGTGGTTTGCCCGTGGGCAAGTGGCGTTACCTGCGGCCCGACGAGAAGTTCTGAGCCTCAGTTAGCCGCGAGCCGCCAAAGCGACGTGATTTCAGCCGCGCGCGCCTCGTGAAGCGGGTCGGTGCGATCCGCCGCTCGCGGATGCCGCGGCGGGACATCATTCCGCCCGGCCACACGCAGCCCCGCGGCCGCGAATTCCTCCAGCAACTGCGCGCGGGTTCGAAGACCCAGGTGTTCCGCCAGGTCGGACAGGATCAACCATCCTTCGCCGCCCGGCGTGAGATGCCGCGGCAGCGCCTGGAGAAATCCGCGCAGCATCTGGCTGTCGGGATCGTAGATTCCATTTTCCAGCGGCGAGCTCGGCCGCCCCGGAATCCACGGCGGATTGCAGATCACCAGCGACGCACGGCCTTCGGGAAAAAGATCCGCCCGCAAGACCTCGATACGTTCGCCGAGCCCGAGCTGCCGGATGTTCTCGCGCGCGCACTCCAGCGCGCGCGGATCGAGATCGGTCGCCACCACGCGTTCGATGCCACGCCGTGCCAGCACGGCGGCGAGCACCCCGGTGCCCGTGCCGATATCGAACGCGACACTGGACGAAGCGCACGCAGCGGGCAGAGGCGTGGTGCTCACGAGGTCCACGTACTCGCGACGAATCGGCGCGAAGACGCCGAAGTGCGGATGAATCCGGCCACCGGCTTCGGGAATCTCGATGCCTTTCTTGCGCCACTCGTGCGCACCGATCACGCCGAGCAAGGCGCGCAGCGAGGTGACCGAGGCGGTCTCGGCGGCGCCGAAGGCTTCCACGCAGGCTTGCCGGATGTCGGGTGCGCGTCGCAACGGGATGGTGTAGTCGTCATCAAGTGGAATCAACAATGCGTTGAGCGCCCGGGCCCGTTGCGACCGGGCCTGACGGTAGAGATGAAACGCCTCGGCCGCGCCAGCGGCTGATGTCGCGGCTGAAGTCCTCGACCCGCGTCGTGTCTTGTTGTGGGCGCGATCCGCGCGCTTTCCCAACGCCGTCAACATCTGGCGCGCTTCCTGATAATCACCCCGCCAGAGAAGCGCGGTCCCCTGGCACACGAGACCATAGGCTTCGTCGGCGGTCATGTGTCCGTCGGCAATCACGACGCGCGCGGCCGGCGGCGCATCGCTGTGCGAGCGCCAGCGTGCCTCGCATGCCTTGCCGTCTTCGAGCCAATGGATGATCTGCAAAGTACCGCCGTCTGTGACCGCGGAATTGTAGCCGCTTCGTTACCGCGGCAGACGTCGTATCCACTCCGCGGCCGTCGCGAAGGTGCCGTCCATGTTGTTGTGCCCCAGCCCCGAGAACAGCACGTAGTCGTAGCGGCGGCCGTTGGCCCGCAGGATCTTCAGCCGCTCGATCGAAAGATCAACCGGAATGCTGGCGTCGTTGTCGCTGAAGATCCAGAAGCCGGGAATGGAAAGCTCCGCGAGGTTGGTGGCCGGATCCGTGTCCACGCCGAGGAAATCGGGCCAGAGGTATTTTTCCTTCCGCGAACCCAGCGCCTGCGGGTAGGTAGGCACGGTGCGCGAGTCCTGGTCGCGCGTGTAGATGCTGTAGATATCTTCCTCGCTGACCTTGCATACCGGCCCGCTCCACAACAGCAGGAATTTCACGGCACCCTGGCTTCGTTGCGCGGCCAGCGGCGCGATCCAGCCGGCCTGGCTGATGCCGGCCAGCCCCGGTGACACGCCTTTCATCGAAGGATACCGGGCGAGCGCATTCAAGGCGGCCACGGCGTCATCGGCCAGCAGCGAAATGTTTTGTCCGCTGACGCTTTGCTGGCCCTCGTACTCACCACCCGACTTGCCGGCGCCGCGCTTGTCGTAGACCAGCGCGGCGATGCCGGCGTTCGCGAATCGTCTGCCCAGGTCGAGGTTGCGGGTTTGTTTGCCCGAGCCATGGATGAATACCACGGCCACGCGGATGGGCTGGTCCTCCGGCAGCACCAGCGATCCCGACAAGGTCGCGCCATGGCTGGTAAATGAAATGTCTTCGACCGCCGGAAAGGCCGGCGCGCACAACAACAGGACGAACCAACAATACCCACCGCGCCTCATCGCTCCCTCCCCAGGCACTGGACATGAATAGGAGTGTCCGTCGCGCCCCCCGGTTTGAATTCCAAACCCGCGTCGCACGCTGACAGCCTGTCTGCTCCGCGCCCGGGTACATTCGGCGCCGGAGGCTTCATGCGCAGTCTGGACTTCAGTTCCTGGCAAACCCTGCTGTCGACCTTGCTGGGGCTCGCCGTCATCACGCTGATCGGCGTCGGCATCCGGCTCATCGTCATGCAGACCCTGCAGCAGCGGCGCGAGCGCGAGAACCGGCAGATCAACGAGCGGCTGCGCACCTTGATCGCGGCTTACAAGACGCTGGGTGGCTCGTTCACCGGCGACCTCGCCGTGGACCCGGTGCACCTGCGCGAGCTGCGCTTGCGCGCCGAAGGTGCTGCCGCCGACGGCAACAGCTCGGATCGCTCGCGCCGCATCCGCGATGCGGTCGAAGCCGCGCTCTCCGACATCATCTTGCTCGGTACCGAAGAACAGGTGCGGCTGGCCGCGGCCGCCGCGAACGAGCTGGTCTCCGGGCGGCCGGTGCACACGCATGAGCTCGTGGTCTCGCTGCGAAACTTCATCCGCTCGGTGCTGGATCTCGACGCGATCCCGGCCGCTCTCGAGATTCCGCGGCAGGGTCCGGCCCGTCCCGGCGCGGCACGCGGCGGCGGCAGCACGGCTGACAAGGACGGCGCGCGCAAGGAAGGCGGTAAAGGCGGCGGTGAAGCCGCGGGCGCCGGCGCAGGGCTCGGCATCGGCATGGGGCTCGGGATGGCCGAGGACGACGAACACCACGGTCGATGACAGGGGACCAAGGTCCCATGGCCGGCGCTCGCGCTGCGCATCAACGGGGTCGCGCTGATTCCGTTCTTCGCCATGCTGATCACCATCGGCAATTCGCGTTTCCTGAGCGACGCCATCGATCCGACGCTGCGCGCGGAAACTCCCCGGCAACAGATCGACGGCCGCGTGGCCGACAACACGCTGCAGCAGAATTTCGTGTTCGCGGTCGCATCGCGTACCTGAACCTGGGCATGATCCTTTACGTGCTGTACGCGTCGCTGTTCGCGCGCTGAACTCCGCAGGCTGCGCACACCGACGTCGTTCGGGCGCGACGCACGCGCGCTGCGACGCATCGCGCCCTCACTAACTAATGCCGGTCAGACCTAGGTCCCATGGTCGGGAACGCCGTTTGACCGCCTACTCACCCCGCGTAACGTCGCGTTTGTGCAACGATTTTGGCGGTGCAATCGGCTTCTGCGCGGACGCCGCGACGCTGTCGCCGGAACACCGGACTCGAGCGCGACGGCCCGCCGGGGAGCGCAGGCAGCACGAGCGTGAGGGCATCCCGGCAACAAGGTTTGTTAGACGGTGGAGCACGAAGCATGGTGACGGAGAATCACGGCATTTCGCGCCTGCCCGTGCGGCGCGCCTTTGCGGGCCCGGATGCCGGCGACGCGCTGACCGTGCCCGGCGGTAACGCGATCACGCGCATGCAGTTGCAGCCCGCGTGTCTCCCGGATGCGGAAGTCCGCGGGATACGCGCCCACCTGGAGCGCGTGCTGCACAGCGCGCACTTCGATGGCTCGACGCGCTCGCGCGAATTCCTGCGTTATGTGGTCGAGGAAGTGCTGGCGGGCCGCGGCGCCTACCTCAAGCAGGCAGCCATCGCCGTCGAGGTGTTCGGCCGCAAGCCGGACTTCGACGCGGTCATCGACCCCATCGTGCGCGTGCAGGCCGGGAGGCTGCGGCGTTCGCTCGAGCGTTACTACCTGTTGTCGGGCGACGTGGATTCGATGCGCATCGAGTTGCCCAAGGGTGGTTATGCCCCGGTGTTCGTGGAGATCCCCGATATGCCCGCGCCGACCAGCTCCACGGTAACCCGGGCCCAGGATTGGCCCACCGTGGTGGTATTCCCCTTCACCGTGAACTCGGCCGCGGAGTCGGCCGCGGCCACGCAACTACGCGAGGAATTGACCGCGGAACTGTGCCGCTACGGCATCCTGCACGTCGCGCGCCAGCGCGACCCGCAGCCCGCGCCACGGCATCCCCACGCGGCCGCGCGCTTCGAGCTGCACGGCTTCGCCATCCAGGGCGACGCTTCCCCCGTTTTCGCCGCGCGCCTGGTGGATTGCGCCACCGGCCAGCAGATCTGGGCCGACGAGTTCCACACCGAGGCGCGTTCCGACCGCTGGTCCGGCGATGCCGCCGAGATCGGCCGCGTGATCGCGGCGCGCATCGGTGCGGAACATGGCGTCATTGCCCGCCTGCTGGCGGGCGAACTGGCCGCGCGCGGCTTTCCCACCGGCGACAACTTCGCCGCCATCGCCCGCTGCCAGCACTTCATGCTCTCGCACCAGGTCGGCGCGTTGCTGCCCGCCATCGAGGCCCTGCAGCAGCTGACCAGCCGTGCCCCCGAGATCGAGCTCGCCTGGACCTCGCTGGCCCGGCTGTACCTGATGAATCACACCCTCGAGCTGTCCAGCATGTTCACGCCGGTGGAGATTGCCATCGGCTGCGCTAACCAGAGCGTGCTGCTCGAACCGGCCAGCGCCCGCACACGCTGCCTCATGGCCAAGGCGTTGCTGGTCAAGGGCGAGCTCGCGGCCGCGCGGCGCGAGGTGGATCACGCGTTGCGCCTCAACAGCGACTCGCTCGCGCTGCGCGAGAAGATAGGCTGGCTGATGGCGCTCACCGGCGACTGGGACACCGGCGTGGCGCTGATGCGCGACGCGCTGGCGCGCAGCCCCTACTGCCAGCCCTGCGTGAGCCATGGACTCTGGGCCGACGCCATGCGGCGGCGTGATTTCGAAGCCGCCTACGTGGCCGCGCTCGACTATCGCGATCCCAACTTCTTCTGGCGCGATCTGATGTTCGCAGCGACGCTCGGGCAACTGGGACGGCTGGAGGAAGCCGCGGCCAGCGGCCTCGAGCTCATGCGTGCCAAGCCGCAGTTCGCGCATCGCGGCCGCCGGCTCATCGCCCACCTCATCAAGTCGGATGAATTGCGCGCGACCATCGTCGAAGGACTGCAGAAGGCCGGCATCGCGGTCGCCTGAGATCAGTGATCCACGTGCCGCGCCGGAAGCGGCGCCACGTCGAACGGCGCGCGCAACACGAACGACGGCAACAACGTGTTCAGTCCCGCGTACAGCAGCAAGCCACCGAACAGCTGATCGGAGATGGCGCCGCGTTCGCGCAGGATGGTCGCGAGCACCAGGGTGAAGATCAGTGTCGGGGTGAGCGCCGCGGCCACGCGCAGGCTGCTGCGCGTGTCGCCCAGGCCCAGCAGGCGACGCTTGAGCCAGATGGCCAGCGCCCGCAGCGGCAGCAGCACCACCGTGAGTCCCACGCCGATCGCCAGCGCCTGCAACCCCAGGGCGTCTGCCGGCACGTGCGCACCGCGCGAAAAGAAATAGAACGGCAGGAAGAAAGACGAAAACAGCTTCACCGAGCGCAGGTTGTCGTGCGAGGCGAGTTGCGGCACGCGCCGCTCCAGCAGGCGGGCCATGAGCCCCGCGAGGAACGCGCCCAGCAGGTACTCGACCCCGAGCTTGTCGGTGACGAATGCCGCCGCGAAGCCGATCATGATGAGCATCGAGAACTCCGAGCCCGCGCCGAAGGGAATGAACCACCGACCCAGCGCCAGCAGGGCCAGCGGCAAGGCCACCAGCGTGGCCAGCAAGGCCAGCGTCGCCAGCGTGAGCGCCATGGGATCCGTGGCCTTCAACACCACGAACATCACGGCCAGCGCCAGCAGCTCGCCGCTGATGGCGTTGTTGGTGACCCAGAACCGCTCCTCGGGCTCGAGCCCATACCGGTCCAGCGAATCGATGATGAAACCCGTGGAGGACGTCAACAACGCCAGCGCGACCAGCGTCGCGTCCTGCCAGCCCAGCGTGGTGTAGCGCCACCCGATCCAGGCGAGCAGCGCCACCGACAGGGCGCGCGTCAGTAGATAGATCGACAGCGGGCCGACGGCCTGGCGCAGCGTTTCGAGGTTGACCTCCAGGCCGGCGTACAGGAACAGCGTCGATATTCCCAGCGCCGCGAGCAGCTGGATCGCCGCGTCCGGATGATTCACGCCGGGGATCGCGAAGATGATCGCCACGCCGAGCAGGAAGCAGGTCAGCGGCGGTGGAACGCGCCAGCGCTGCAACAGGCCCGGCACGACCAGCAGGCCACAGATCAGCAGCAGGTAGGCGAGTTGTCGGCTCATGTGGCGCGGCCCAGCCTGCCGGAGCCGCCGCGCTACCCGCGTATGACACCGTAACTAACCCACCGCCACTTCCCGGTGTACCGCGACCTCCCGAATCATGCGGACACCACAGCGCCAAGACCGGCGTGTTCAGGAGGAGCACATCATGAAACTTCGTCACATGGCCATGCTGGCCGCCGTCAGCAGCGCCTGGTCGCTGGCCGCCTACGCCGACCGCGACACCGGCTGGGAATTCGGCGGCGAGCTGATCTACCAGGACTCGACCGAATTCAACTCGGATGAGAATTCCTCGGCTTCGCTGGACAGCGACCTGGGCTTTGCGCTGACCTTCGGCTACCGCTTCAGCTCGAAGCTCGAGTTCACCTTCGGCATCGACTGGAACAACATCGATTACAAGGCGCACGTGGTCTCGGCGGACTTCCCCGGCCTGAGCGCCGACATCGATGGCGAGCTGGAAGCCTGGACGCCGCGCGTCGGCGCGAACTTCAATTTCATCGACGGCCCCATCACGCCGTACATCTCCGGCGTGATCGGCTATTCGTTCATCGACACCAACATCCCCGACGGCCCGCCGCAGACCGGCTGCTGGTGGGATCCCTGGTACGGGCAGATCTGCGGCACCTGGCAGAACACGCGCAGCACCGAGGAGTTCATGTACGGACTCGGCGCCGGCGTGCGCTGGGACGTCAACGACGCCTGGTCGCTGCGCTTCGGTTACGACAAGCGGTGGATAGACGCCAACGGCTCGCCGGACCTCGACCAGATCAAGTTCGGCGTGACGATGATGTACTGATCGACGACGACGCGTGCGACTGCCACGTCGTGGCGGTCGCGCGTGCGGAGCAGACAATGAAAATTTCGCGACCTCGCCTGGCATGGATGGCCGCGGCAATCCTGATGAATGCAGTGGCGCCGGCCGCGCACGCTTCGCTGTTCTCCGGCGACACGCTCGACGCGGTGGCGAACGGCGCAGCCTGGGTGGTGCTGTTCATCGCGCCGCTGGCCGGCATCGGCATCTTCCTGATCATCCACATCCTTCCGGAGAAGATCGCCGAGAAGAAGCAGCACCCGCAACTCGACGCCATCAAGACGCTGTGCCTGCTGTCGCTGGTGTTCGGCGGGATGTTGTGGCCACTCGCGTGGCTGTGGGCGTACTCCAAGCCCGTACTGCACAAGATCGCCTACGGCACGGACAAGGTGCCGCACGGCACGGGCGACGATGCGCTGCATCCGCTGGCCGACGCCAAGGTCGAAGACGCGAGCAAGGGGTCCTGAGCCATGGAACTCATCCTGCTCGGCATCTACTCGTGGATCATCTGGCTGATCTTCTTCAAGTTCAAATGGCTGCCGT
>Ga0070665_100007207_pt1 | contig 11300 bp, 12 predicted proteins | sample KBSS13metaG_FD_65862 | JGI IMG/M metagenome (GOLD analysis project Ga0070665, IMG submission 65862) | Switchgrass rhizosphere microbial communities from Kellogg Biological Station, Michigan, USA - KBS S1-3 metaG | ecosystem: Host-associated > Plants > Roots > Rhizosphere > Soil ...
CGATTCGGTTCGTCGTCGGGACCGTGATAGTCCGGGTGCGTGCCGTTGAAGAAGAACAGCACCGGCACGCCCTTCCGCGCGAAGTTGTAATGGTCCGAGCGGAAGTAGAAGTTCTCTTCGGGCCACAAGTCATCGATGGCGGCCATTCCGAGTTCCGGATGCGCGCGGTTTACGCGGTTGAGCGTGGTGCCCAGGTCCGAATGCTCCTTGCCGATGACCACGATCGTGTCTTTCCAGTTGCGTCCGATCATGTCGATGTTGAGATCGGCGACGATCTGCGAGACCGGCGCGCTGGGGTGCTCGCTGAACCACGCGCTGCCCCAGAGTCCGTGCTCCTCGCCGCTCACCGTCAGGAACACAACCGATCGTTTCGGACGTGCCCCCGGTCGCGTCAGCGCTTCCGCCAGCTCGAGGACCGCGGCGGTGCCTGACGCGTCGTCGTCCGCGCCATTGTAGATCGAGTCGCCGTTCACCGGCGCGCCGATGCCGACGTGGTCCATGTGCGCCGACAGAACGATGTATTCGTTCTTGAGCACGGGATCGGATCCTTCGAGCATGCCGACGACGTTAGGCGCCGTGCGGGGAGTCTGCCCCTGCCGGCCGCCCGGCACGGGATAGCGCTGGACGAACGTGCCGCCGTCGCCGCCCGGCGTTAGGCCGAGTCGCCCGAATTCCGCCGCGATGTAGCGCGCGGTGGCGTCGAGACCGCGGCTTGGCGTGTCGCGACCGCCCATGGAATCGTCCGCGATGATCTCGATTCGCCGCTTCACATCGGACGGCGTGATCGTCTCCATGGCTGCGCGCGCCTCCGCGGACAACGGCTCGAGCGGGCGATTGCTCGCCCCGACGGAACGCGGAGCCTGTGCAGTGAGCAGGGAGCCGGGCACGACGCAGAGCGCCGCCAGGGCAGTAAAACGCATGTGCTTCTGGGAAGAGGTTGGTAGCGGTTGTCGTCCCAACTTAGGACGGCGATAGCTCGACTTCCACCGGCTCGCCGATGATCATGCGAAGCGGAGCGCCCGCAGGTACGCACGTCTCGTAGCGCGCGGTCGCTGCCGCTGCCGCCGCACCCGCAGCCGCACCGGCCGCGGCGCCGATCACCGTGCCCTTCGTCCCGCCGCCAGCCACGCGTCCGACGATGGCGCCGAGGATCGCGCCGCCGACGACCTTCTTCTTGTCAGCGGACTTGGTCTCGACGCGCTTCTTGTCGAGCGTTCCGGTCGCGAGCACGTCACCCGTCACCGCGTGCGTGACGCCGTTCGCTTCGATGGTCTTCACGCGGAAGGTGATCGTCGACGAGTCCGCGCTGCCGCTCTGAACGACGGTCGCGATCTCGATGACCACCGGCGATCCCGCCGGGAACACGACGCCGTTCGTGCCCGTCATGGCTTCGGATGTATGCGCGACGAGCTTGTCGCCCGGTCGGTTCGCGTCGGAGCAGGCACGCGTGTCGAGCGAGAGCCCGACGCGCGTGCCTGCCGCGATCGTACCGGTTCGCACGGGCGCGGCCGCGGGTGCAGGTGCAGGCGTCTCGACGGGCGTAGGTGCCGGTGTCGGCGCCGGCGCTTTGACGACCGGCTTCGGCTGCTCGCGCACCGGTGTGCGCACCGGAGGCGGCCGCCTAACGGGAGGCGTCGGCAGCGGCTGTTCGACAGGCAGCGTCGAGTCAGGCATATCGCGCAGCTGCGGCGTCGGCTCGGCGACTGTCGTCGCGAGCGTGAGGTCGCGGGCAAGCGCGGAGTCGTTGGCAGCGGCGTCATCGCTCGCACGCTCGCCACAGGCCGCCAGCGAGAGCGTCGCGATCGCCATCGCGAGGCGTTTATGTCGAAGGAAATTCACGGATCGGTTCGTTCAGGTCGGGCCCGTCGAGAATGGCGGAGCAGCGAGCAGTCTGCGGTCGCATCGGGCAACGTTCCGCCACAGGTGAAATACTACCCCGCCGGGGCGGCGAGGATTCGCCGCTCGTCGCATGCGTTCCAATCCACTCTCGCCCGTCCGTCGTACCGAATGCAGCCGAGCGGACGACCCGCTCAGGTAGCGGCTCCCACCAGAATCCGGTGCGAGCACGCCCTCTTGTGAGGCGGTCGATGCACGGCCATGAGCCGCTGCATGCCGGTGGGGTCGTGTGGAGGGGAGGAGGGGCATGCGGAATTCGTTTTCACGCTCGCGAGGATGGGCCGTTGTCGCGGGCATTGCAGCGCTGAGCGCTACGTTCGCCGTCACACGCAGCTCGAGCGCGTCGGACCATCAGGATACGCCGGAAGTGGAGTTGAGCCCACGCATGGACGTCAATGACGTCTACGCATTCCCGGGCTCGAGTGCCGATCGCATCGTGCTGGCGATGACGACGTCGTCACCGATCACGCCGGCGCAGTCGGCGGCCGCGTCGTTCGATCCGAACCTGTTGTACCAGCTCAAGATCGACAACACGGGCGACGGCATCGAAGACAAGGTCTTCCAGATTACGTTCACCGGCAGCGGCGCGAGCCAGCAGATGGTCGTTCGCGGACCAGTGGCGCCTGCGCAGACGGGAACGATGAACACGCTCGTGTCGGGCAACGCGTCGGCGACCGGTCTCGTGAACACGAACCTCGGCAGCGCAACGGGGCTGCAGGCGTTCGCCGGCATTCGTGACGATCCGTTCTTCCTGGACCTCGAGCAGTTCTTCCGCATCGTGCCCGATCGCAAGCCCGTGAGCGGTCCGCTCTCGCAGCTTCCCGAGCAGCCGACGGCGTCGTCGTTCCGCGCCGCAGGTCAGGCCGTCGACTACCTCCGCGGCATCAACACGCTCGCGATCGTGCTCGAGATGCCGGCCGCGATGCTGACGGACGGCGGCACCAAGAAGATCGGCGTCTGGGGCACGATCAGTCGCTGATCGCGCCGAGCCTAACGACTATCAAACTTCTGGAGACATACTCATGCAGATGCGGAATCGCATGCTCGCAGCCCTCGGCGCCCTGGCGCTGATCGTCGCTGCCGGCGCGTGCAACGATGATAACGACAACGATCTCACGGGGCCGGCGAGCGATCGCGTGTACGTGCAGGTGGAGCGGCTCGGCAACCCGCTCGTGAGCGAAGTGTTTCTCGCCAAACGCAACCACGGCTTTCATAACGCGGGGAAGCCGAGCACGGACGTTGCGAGCCACGCGACGGAGCTCAAGGCGTTCGTGTCGACGGTGGCGGGCCGCCAGGCAGCGGTGGGCAACACACTCGCGTCGGTGCTGCTGCCCGACATGTTGATTGTGCAGACGGACAAGGCCACGAACACGGCCGGCTGGCTGACCTGGGCGCTCGCGAATGGTTACGGTGGCCGCAAGCTCACGGACGATGTGGTGGACGCCGGCCTCTCCGCGATCTTCGGGAATCTGTTGAATCCGAACAACGTCTCGCCGGGCCTCACGACGGACAACGTGTCGCAGAACGACAAGCCGTTCCTCACGACGTTCCCGTATCTGGCCGCGGGGAGCTGAAAACTGGGACTAGGGATTGGGGACTGATAACTCGGGACAAGGGACTGGGGACAAGGGACTGGGGACTGGGGACTGAGCAACGGCGGAAACCGAACGGCGCTCTGTTGCTGCCATCCCCAGCCGGCACCCGAGGGATCTTCGTCGTCCCGGCGGACGGGCCTCCCGGGCGGGACGACTGCGATTCCTCGCCTCCGCGCCTAACGGCGCTCCGCTCGGAATGACAACCAAGTGGAGCGCCGTTCGTGCCGTGCGCCGTTTCCCCTTGTCCCCAGTCCCTTGTCCCTAGTCCCGAGTTATCAGTCCCGAGTTATCAGTCCCGTCGTCCGTCGTCCTACCCTACACACGGAGTCCCGTCCACCCGAACTCGACCGCATGCGTCCCGAGCGCCCTGAGGTTCCCAGTCCCACGCCGGCTCGTGTCTGGGGTGATCAGTGGCTCCGCGTGAACGAGAAAGTGCTCAAGGGACTGAACCACCAGCTCACCAACCGGCTGGCAGCGCTCGACGCCGTATCGCAGCTGTTCGAGCCCGGCGAGACCGCCGACCCCCAGCTCGTCACGACCATGGCGCGCGAAGTCGAACGCGTCGGAACGCTGCTGCGGCTCTATCGCATGTTGCCGGCGGAGCCCACCGCGCTTCCCGAAGCCGTCCGCGTCCAGGACATCGTCCCGTGCGTGCTCGAGCTCCATACCTACCACGCCGACCTTCGCGGCGTCGCCTGCATACTTGGCGAGCCGAGCGATCCGGAACCCGTCTGTGTGCGGCCGTCAGCCTTGCTGCGGTCTCTGCTCGTGCTGCTCGAGAGCGCGGCCGGTCACACGTACCGGACGGGCAGTGGGCTTCCCATCGTGCTGACGTACGAGGGCACGCCGACGACCGTCACGCTCACCATCGAGGCGCCATCGCCTAACGCCGATGGCCTGTTCGCGGGCAGCGGAAGTCTCATCGACGCCGTACGCAGCGCACTGGCCCACGCCGGCGGGCAGATCATCGCCGAACGCGATGCGCGCGAAGGGATGCCCCTCATTAAGTACTGCCTGACGTTGCCGACGCTGAGCGAAGTTCGCCGCACCGGTCTGGCGACGGCGAAGGCCGAAGCCTAACGCACCTCTACCGAAGCTTCGCCAGGCGCCGGCGCAGTCGCTGGATCGCCTTCGAGCGGATCTGCGACACGCGCGACTCGCTCACCTCGAGAATCCGCGCGATGTCGTTCAGCTTGAGCTCCTCGAAGTAGTAGAGCGAAAGCACGGTGCGCTCCTGCTCCGGGATCTCGAGCAGCGCCTCACGCAGCACCGCCGCTTCCTGCGCGAGCGTTATCGCATCGTCGGCCTCTTCGCCCGTCTCGCCGGCGAGCCATTCGCCAGCGCCGCGCAGATCATCCGAGCCGTTCGGTGCGCGATCGATCGACACGACCTGCGTCGATTCACGCTCGGTCTGCCACCGCCAGAGCGTCGCGAGGTCGATCCCCAAACCGTCGGCGAGCTCCGCATGGCCCGGCTCGCGGCCAAGAACGCCGGCGAGCGCCATCGATGCTCCGTCGATCTGTCGAGTCTTGCGGCGCACGGACCGCGGAACGCGGTCGAGTCGGCGCAGCTCGTCCAGCATGGCGCCGCGAATGCGCGGTGCCGCAAAAGTGCTGAACGCCAGGCCGCGTGAGGCGTCGAAGTTCTCGAAGGCGTCGATCAGGCCGAGCGTTCCAGCACTCACGAGGTCATCGAGCTCGACGTCGTTCGCTCGCGCCCGCGCGAGCTGCTGCGCGACGTGATAGACGAGTCCAAGGTGCTGACGCAGGACAGCGTCGCGCGTGGCGTCGTCCGTAACGTTCCGGCGGCGATCGAGGGTACTGGGCATCGACGACAATTACTCCGGCAGGAAGCCTGGAACTGCATTGGGGTGCGCACCACCGTCGGCGACGCACCGCGCTCTTCGCGAGTACGTCTCAAGGCAACCGACGTTCCAGGGCTGCCGGCACTGCGCATTCGGAAATCTCGATCGCAGACCAACGTTGGACTGGTCCCGTAACTCGTTATACAGTAACGAGTACCCGACGAGTCCACGCCTGCCTCTGACTACGCCTTCCGAGGCGTCCGCGAGCTATTCCCTTGACGAATCACAGGGCACATCGTTCCGTCCGGCAACGATTGCCGACTAATCCTCGTCGTCTTCGTGCCGATACTCAGAGACACAGATCACGAAGTCGGGATCGGGAGTTGCGATCCTGCAGGGCCGACACGCCGCAAAGTGCGGGCTTCAGTTTCCCGCAGTGCAGCCGATACCTGTTCTTGGAATTCACTTATGGAGAAGTTGCCGATGCGCGACGAGCGTGTGCTGCCTATCGACCGCGAAAACACTGGACGCGGCGAGAAGGTCACTGGACGCGAGGACGAGTCTTCGGCGGCGCAGGCGGACGGTTCGTCCGCCGATCTCCGCACGGACATGCCGGCTCCACTGTCGGCCGCACCACATCCTGCCGATGCTGAGGACCCTGGCATGAGCGACGAAGAGATCGCGATGTACCGCCGCCGAGTCGCGGACGGCATGTACAACTCCCGCGAGGTTGCCGACGAGGTTGCCCGCCGGATGCTCCGCCGCGGCGACATCTGACCGTTCGCGCGGCAATCGGCACATCGATTGCCCGACCGCACCTCCAACAAGGAGGTTGCGATGAAAGACCATTCGAACGATCAGCCCGGCGCACAGCGCCACGCCGAAGGCGAATACGGCGATGCGGCGCGCGAAGCGAACCGCGAGCGTCTCCAGTCGTCGCGTGACGACGAGGACGACGTGATCAACCGCTCTGGCGAAGGCCGGCACCGCATCCACGAGGATCGCCAGCAGCACGACGAGGCGGACAAGAACAGCGAGAAGAACCGCCTGAATCGCGAGAAATAGCGAATTGGGGTCAGAGTCGATCGTGGTCGTTCGAACGCAGTCGAAGCGTTTGATTTCGTTCCGCCGCCGACCCCTTCGACTCTCCCTGCTGTTCGGGGCCTGTCCCGACAGAAGCTTTCCTACCTCGAGGACCTCGCGGCACGCGTCTCGGCAAACGAACTTCCCATCGACACTCTGCACGAGCTGTCCGACGAGGAAGTCATCGATACGCTCGTGCACGTGAAGCGCGTCGGTCGCTGGACGGCACGGATGTTCCTTCTGTTCCGCCTCGGATGGCCTGATGTGCTGCCCGAGCTCGACCTCGTGGAGTGATGACACTACCGTGACCACCGTCGCGATCGCAGGAGCATCGGGTTTTCTTGGCGTTGCGTTCGCCCGCTTCCTCGAAGAAGGCGGCCACGAAGTGCGACGCATTGGGCGAGCGTCGAGCCGAGGGGCGCAGTTTCATTGGGATCTATCCAGCGGCCGCCTCGATCCTGGGGCGCTCGATGGCGCGGACGCTGTCGTCAACTTCGCTGGCGCGACGGTCGCGCAGCGATGGACAGCGGATCACCGGCGCGAGATCCTGGCGAGCCGTATTCGAAGCACCGAGATACTCGCGAAGACCATGTCTGCCGTGCGCTCGCCGCCGAAGGTGTTCCTCAGCACGTCGGCGATTGGGATCTACGGTTCGCGTGGCGATGAGCCGCTCGATGAGACCAGCAGGCCGGGAACCGGATTTCTCGCCGACGTCGTGCAGCAATGGGAGCAGGCGGCCGTGCCGGCGCGCGACGCGGGTGTCCGCCTCGTGTACCCGCGGCTTGGACTCGTTATGCATCCCGACGGTGGCGTGCTCGCCAAGCTGCTTCCCGTATTCAACCTCGGTGGGGGCGGCAAGGTCGGGAAGGGAACGCAGTGGATGAGCTGGATCGCGCTCCACGATCTGGTGCGCGCGCTCCGTTTTCTCATCGAGACGGAGTCGCTGTCGGGTGCAGTGAACGTCACCGCACCGAATCCGGCGACGAACCAGCAGTTCTCGCACACGTTAGGCGACGTGTTGCATCGGCCGTCGCTCGCGACCGTTCCGGAGTTCGCCGTGAAGCTCATGTTCGGCGAGATGGGCGAAGAAACACTCCTGTCCGGACAGCGTGTTGCACCGAAGCGACTGCTGGAGGCCGGCTTCAAGTTCGATTTCCCGGATCTTCCGGCAGCGTTACGCCACGAGCTCGGTAAGTAGCGCAAGCCCCCTCCGCCCCGGCTAACCCCATGTATCAACTGGGGTTGCCGGCGTGCCAAAACCCGGGGCCCAAAGTGCACGTATACTTACTGCGTGTGCAACTATCGGATCGGGAGTGACGCGGTCACCGCTTTCGCGGTGCGAGTCACTCCCTTCTTCGTGATGGGATGCACGCTAACCCTACCATGGACCCCTATACGTTCGGTCTGACGCTCGGCAGTGTTGGCCTTGGCGTCATGGCGTTGAGCGGTTTAGCACAAGCGACACATTCGGGGCACGCCCACTCCCATGGGCACGGCGGCCACGGCAATGCCGGTGGCATCGCGCACGGCAACGCTCACGCGCACAATCACGGTCACGCGCACGGTCATGGCCACGCGACGACCCGACTGCTGGCGCTCCTGTCGCCTCGCGTCGTGTTCAGCGCGCTCATCGGATTCGGCGCGACGGGGGTCCTCTCGCGTCCGCTGCTCAGCGGGCCGGCGCTGGCGCTGGTGGCGTTAGGCGGCGGGATCGCGTTCGAGCTGCTCGCTGTTGCGCCGCTGTGGCGTTTCCTCTTCCGGTTTGCCTCCGCACCGGCACAAACGCTCGACAGCTGCGTGAGCGATGACGCTCGCGCGGTCACCACGTTCGACGCCGCCGGTCACGGCCTGGTTGCCGTGGAGCTCGATGGACAGGTCGTTCAGCTCCTCGCAACGCTCAAGGCGAGTGAGCGCTCGACGGCGCGAAACGTTCGTGCAGGCGACCGCCTTCGCATCGAGGCTGTCGACACCGCACGCAATCGCTGCACAGTCACGTATCTCGGCGCGTAGCTACGCCGGGCGCGTCGGAGACTCTTGTCACCGCACCGCCCTGAGCGCAACGACGCGGCGCCGGGCGATTCACATACAGCACAACCACTCACATGTCAGACCTCATTCTCATAGGCGCAATTCTCGTTGGTGTCTTCATAGTCATCCCGGTGATCGTCGCCTCGTTTCTCCGGAACGTCGAAGCGGGCACCATCCGTATCGTGAGCTGGCTGCACGGTGGCTCGGTGATCTACCGCGGCCCTGGCAAGTCCAAGGAGATCCCGCTGCTCACGACCGGGACCACGATCTCGAGCAAGGTGATCAACGTCGATCTCGACATCACGGATCAGACGGCCGACATCGACAGCAGCGGCGTACCGCGCCCGATCAAGGTACGCGTGCTTGCCAGCGCGATCGTGTCCGTCGGCGACAGCGACATGATGATCAAGACCGCCGCCAACCGGTTCTTCTCGAAGAGCGATGCGGATCAGGTGAACACGCTCACGGATTTGCTCTCGAGCTCCGGCCGTCGCGCGATCAACCTGCTGACGCACGATCAGCTGTACTCGGCGCGTTCAGCTCCGGCGCCGCGTGCCCTGCTCGAAGGGCCTGCCGCGGTCGCGGTGGCTGTTGTGGAGCGCGGAAGCAGCCTGCCCGTGCACGTCGACGCGGTAGAGGATGAAGACGATCCGCTCGCCGTGATCATCAGAAAGGCGTGCTCGCGCGAGCTCACCGATCTCGGTCTCGTTTTCAACTCGCTGAACATCAAGGTGGTGCAGAGCGAAGTGGCGGAAGCGCGTCGTCGTCAGAGCGCGGTGGAAGCGCAGGCGAACGCAGAGATCGCGACGGCGCAGCAGACGCGTCGCGCGCGAGAAGCGCAGCTCGACGCGGAACGCGCGATCTCGGACAAGCAGCGGGAGCTGGAGCAGACACGCGCGTCGAACGCAGCGTTGATCGCACAGGCGGAAGCGAAGAAGCAGGACGCGCTGGCGTTGCAGCGGACGTCGGAGCTGGACGCGACGCAGATCGCGCAGGCGAGAGCCGACGCCGAGCGAGTGCGGATCGAAGCGCTTGCCTCTGCGGAAGCGGATGCCATTCGCATTCGCACGATCGCTGACGCGACGGCTGAAAGCATTCGGAAGGTGAACGATGCGATCGCCGCCGGTGGGGAGAGCTACTTCCGGTACAAGCAGATCGAGCTTCTGCCGCAGCTTGCGCCGGCCATCGCGCATGCGCTGTCGCAGGCGAAGCTGGTCACGATCGCGAGTGGTGGTGCGAATGCCGCCGAAACGACCACGAACAGCGTTACAGGAGTGATTCAAACGGTGCTTGCTGCACAATTGGTAAGTCGATCTATCGTTCTGGACGGAACCGCGCCGGCGCTTCCCGGCCCAGCGCGATGAGCGCGATCATCATCGAGGGAGTGCTGTTCGCCGCACTGCTGTGCGTCGGCGTGACGCTGACAGTCTTCGTGGTGCGTCACTACACCGCTGCCGGTCGCGCGATCGAGCAGACGCGGAACCGCAAGGAGATCGAGCGCGCCGTGAACCTAACGTGTGAGATTCACGGCGCGCACGAAGAGCGGGAGATGGTGCGGCTGCCGTCGGGTGATCTGATGTGTCCGCAGTGTTATCGCGAGGCGATCGGCGGCGAATCGTGAAAGAAATGGAAACAGCGTGAGCGATGTTTCGTAGTACACCTAACGGTTCGATCACCGCGTCCGCGGAAGGATCGGAGCCGTTCACTCAGATGATGCGGCCGTCGGCCTAACGCCGACCACAGCCGGTCAAGGAGATTACGGTGGAGAGCTCCCTCGGCGATCGCCTCGGTTCGATGCGCGGTGGAATGCGCGGCGATCGTGCGTCCGGTTTCGGCGCGAAGGTGGGTCGGCTCGTGTTCGCGGCGGCCGGGCTCATCCTGCTGCTCGTGCTCCTGCCTTCGACGGTGTCGTACATCAACCCGGGTCACGTGGGGATCCTGATCCATCGCGCGGGCGGTGGTGTCGATCCCAAGCCGATGGGGCCTGGGCTTCATCCGCGAAATCCGATCCTGAGTCAGATCGAGGAGTACCCGGTGTTCATGCAGACACTCGTGTTGACTCGCGGTACCACGGACGGCTCGCGCGGCAACGACGAGATCAACGTCAACAGCGTGGAGGGACAGCCGATCTCGCTCGACGTTTCGATGTCGTTCGAGCTCGATCCCGCACGCGTTCCCGCGCTGTATCAAACCTTCCGCACCGACATCGAGACGATCCAGCATGGGTACGTGAAGCAGTCGATTCGTCAGGCACTCCAGGAAGTCGTAGGCACCGAGCCCATCGCCGATGTCATCGGGCCGAAGAAGGCGGAGGTCGTGAACCAGACGCAGGCGAGGATCTCGCAACGGCTCGCGCCGTACGGTATCGTCGTCAAGCAGTTCACGATCAACGAGCTCCGCGCTCCGCAGGCAGTGATCGATGCGATCAACACGAAGAACGTGATGCAGCAGCAGGCGCTCACTTCGCAGAATGAGCTGCAGAAAAACCAGTTCCAGGCCCAGGGCGACTCGATCAAGGCGGCGGGTCGCGCGAAGGCGATCCTCGCGGAGGCGGAAGCCCAGGCGAAAGCGAACTTGCTTTTGTCGCAGAGCCTGACGGCAACGCTGGTGCAGTACGAGATGGCCAAGCGGTGGAACGGGCAGATGCCGCAGGTCTCGGGCAGCGCGATGCCAATGATCCAGCTGCCCAGCCCATCGAAGCCCTGATGGCTAGTTAGGCACGGGTGCGCGGTGTGTTAGATTTTCGACACGCCTGCTGGAGCCAGCGCCTGATCTCGTCGCTCTTCGTTCGTTTGTGTGTCCTCATGGTCGTGGCCTTCGGGTCACGACCATTTGGCACGCGTACGCATGAGGCAGCGTCCGCACCGCTCATCGTCGGGCTTCAGGCGCAGAGC
>Ga0070665_100007208_pt1 | contig 11300 bp, 17 predicted proteins | sample KBSS13metaG_FD_65862 | JGI IMG/M metagenome (GOLD analysis project Ga0070665, IMG submission 65862) | Switchgrass rhizosphere microbial communities from Kellogg Biological Station, Michigan, USA - KBS S1-3 metaG | ecosystem: Host-associated > Plants > Roots > Rhizosphere > Soil ...
GCCCAATACATCGCAAAATCCGGACGAGGCGGTCGCGCTCGGCGCCACGATTCAGGCGGGAATTCTATCAGGCGCGGTGCGCGACGTGGTTCTGCTCGACGTCACACCGCTCTCGTTAGGCATCGAGACCTTTGGCGGCCTGATGAACGTCATCATCCCGCGCAACTCCACCATCCCGGTCAAGGCCGGCGAGATGTTCACCACCGCGGTCAACCATCAGCGCGCGATGAAAATCAAGGTGCTGCAAGGCGAGCGCGAGATCGCGGCCGAAAACTGGAAGTTGGGCGAGTTCGAGATCGAGTTCCAGCCCGCGCCCAAGGGTGTGGCCCGCGTCGGGGTGCAATTCGAGATCGATGCCAACGGCATTCTCCAGGTCCTGGCGCGCGACACCAAGACCGGTTCCGAGAAAACCGTTTCCCTGACAAGCGCAGTGGATGTCTCTGACGAAGCGGTCGAGGCAATGATCGCCGACTCGCTCGAACACGCCTTCGAGGACATGAGCGAGCGCGTTTGGACGGAAACCCGTCTCAAATCGGAGGAAATGCTGGCCGCGGTCGAGAAAGCATTCCTTGTGGCGAGCGATCGTCTAACCGCGGAGCAACGCAAACAAATCGAGCAGTTGGCAGACCACGTTCGCGGGGCGATTCAGACTCACGAAACACAACGCCTCAAAACCGCCAACGCCGCTCTCGACGACGCTACCCAGGAACTCGCCGCCCTCATCGTCGAGCAAGCCATGACAAACAAGTTGTAGGGCAGGCGTTCCGCCTGCCTTCGAGGGATGTGCGCCGTCACATCCTGTGTTTGTTTCAATCCAGCGGGCTTTTCACTCCGAGACCCGGCTTATTCAGCACATGGGTGTAAGTGGAAACGGATGAAGCGCTCCACCCAGTCGCATAGGTCCACTCAGTCCGCAGGCTGTAATGTTTCACACGCATCACATCGCGTATCTGGTCGAGAAGCTTTTTCTCCTTGCAGGAGGCCGGGGCGGGTTCTAGAAAGCGGTTCATGGATTCGGCTTTACCGTTCCCCTTTCCTCGAAGCAAGCCTGGATTAGGCCGAATTATCGCGCAATAAAAGGCGGGATTTTCCGGCCCAATTCTCGTTAGATGGTAAGATGCATGACTGTCCGAGACGCACTTCGACAAGAGCGACGCCAACTAGCTTTCAGGATGTTCACGATTTCCTTTGTTTTCCTGGCGCTGACCAGCGTGCTTTACAGCCTTGGCTTCGACCGACTGTGGCGTTTCGCTGCAGCAGTCCAGATACTTGTTCTGGCGGGCTTGGGTGCATACCGCTACCTCTCTGCGCTGCGTTGTCCCCGCCGCAACACATCGCTGGGATTTGACAGGGTCCGAGACTTTTGGTGGCCGTTCCCAAAGAATGTTGATCGCTGCCCATATTGCAACCTAGACTTCGATAGAGACATTGATACCATCCAAACCATCTAACCCTGCGATGGAGCCGACCGCGAGCCGCCGTACTATCCGGCTTCACATGAGCTCAACCCCTCAATTTGGAGCCACGTGCGCGCCCGCTCGTGGCGGCTCATCTTGTTCTCGTTAGATCTATGAGTCATCCCGTGAACGTCTCAGATTTGATCGTGGGAGGGATGCTGATGGTCAGCAGTGCTTTTGGCTACATTTGGACACGAAACCGGCCCGAGCTAATACGCGAACTTACCTACAAACAGTTCGTATGGTGCTGTGGACTTGCATTTGTCGGCGGTGCGGTAGGCGCATCCGTGCAGTTTGTCTTTGCCTCGTGAGCCAAAAAGTCTTTTTCGTTATCGGCCTCCTCATCGCAGGAGTTCTAGGACATTGGGGGAGGGGACCAGATACCACTCCGGCTCGTTGTTCCGGGTCTAGTGGCGGCTACAGCAATTCTGGCATTTGTGGGAAGGCTTCTCAAAAGACGTGGTATGTTGAAATGAAATCTAACCATTCGATCGGGCTGACCGCGAGTCGCCGTTATGACTTGCTTTTCGTAGGCTCGGATACTTGTTCTGCTGCGATGTGCGCCAGCGAAAGCCCATGAACTTCATGAGAACCAACGTGGCCACGCTGTCAACGCTCGGCCTGGGCGCGTTGACGACCGTCGCCGCACTCGTACGTGCTGGCGGGTTCTCCGGGCTGCTCAGCGGATTTACGTTATTTGCACTCCTTCCTTACGTGCTCTTCTGCGGCGCATATTTTCTTGCTGGAATCAGCCGTGGCAGAGCCGTCGCCACTCTGCTCGTTTCCACGGCGGCCACTGTTTTCGCGCTGCTCGTTTACGGCGACCTCATCTTCATCCACCCCGGCTCGATGAGCGGGTTGGCCTTTCTCTTCGTCCCGTTTTACCAGGTTCCTGCCGCGATCATTCTTCTGGTCCTGCTGTTCTTGACACGCCCGCGCAACCGCACCCCAGCCGCCTAACGAAGCGATACAGCCAACCGCGGACCGTCCTTATGCGCAGATTTCGATCTTATGAACGCCACTTGTAATTCCCACGGTGGTTGATCTTGGTCTCGTTAGATGTTTCATGCCAAAGTTTGCGTGTCAGATGGTTTATGCGAATGATCGTGCCGGCAAGCCGTTAGCCACAAGCAACTCAAATTTATGAAAGCATCCTTGCTATTTCGCGTTGCTTCCGTTTTGCTCGTGCTCTTCGCGGTCGGGCACACTTTGGGATTTCGTCGGGTCGATCCCCGTTGGGGGGTGGACTCGCTGATCAATCAGTTGCGCTCGACCCATTTCAACGTTCAGGGATTCAGTCGGACCTACTGGGACTTCTTCACTGGATTCGGGCACTTTGTGACGATCCTTTTGCTCTTTACGGCTATTGTTTGCTGGCAAATTGGAGGTTTGCCAAGGGAATCGTTGTCGGCGATATCGTTCACTACCTGGAGCTTGGCGATCTGCTTCGTGATAGTCACATTTTTGAGTTACCAATATTTCTTTATTGTGCCGGTCGTATTTTCTGGCGCGATTGCCGTTTGTCTCATTCTCGCAGCGTGGCTTGCTCGTTAGACATCATTACCAACATCAAACCAACCGATGCAGCGAACGGCGCCCCGCTCTGTGTTCTCGTTCAGAATGGCTACAACCTTCAACATGCAGGGAACGCTCTCCCGCGCGCGGTCGCTGATCTTGTCTTAGACGCTCAATTTACATGGACTCAGAAGATCAACCAAAGGAGGGCCCTTTTTTCTTTCTTGGAGGGTATTCGCCGCACGAGGCGGCGAGATTATTGGAACGTCTTGAGAAGGACGGTATCGTGTTTCGCGCGCAGCCCGTGAAGCATTCATATTATCCGCGCATCACAGTCGCTATCAGCGTGGACCTCCAGCGAGCGGGCGATGCCGACATGATTCATCAAGAGCTTTTTGGCGATGGGCTGCCGAACTATGATTCGTCCTTTTTTCGGGAGCATCGGAACGTCTAACCGTGCGAAGGACCCGACCGCGAGGCGACGTAATGCCAAGTTTCGCATGAGATCAATCTGTCAATCCGCCGCGACGCACGCACTCGCTTTTGGCAGCTCACCTTGATCTCGATAGACCTCTACGGAACGCCTTTCAATATGCCCGTCATAGCTCGCACTGCCATCCTCCTCGTGGTCTCGAACGCATTCATGACTTTCGCCTGGTATGCACACCTCCGTAATTTCAATGACCGGAAGTGGTATATTGCCGCTCTTTTGAGTTGGGGAATTGCCCTGTTCGAATATCTGTTTCAGGTGCCAGCGAATCGAATCGGCTATTCTCAATACAGCCTTGGCCAGCTAAAGATTCTGCAAGAGGTTATTACCCTTTCGGTCTTTGCACCGTTTGCGCTTTTTTACATGCAGCAGCCGCTGAAGCTCAATTTTTTGTGGGCGGACCTTTGCATGCTTGGGGCCGTGTATTTCATGTTTCGGCCATGATCGCATTGATACGGTCTCACCAAGCGATTGGGCCGACCGCGAGCCGCCATATTATCCAGCTTTATATAAGTTCAATTCGTCAATCCAAAGCGACGCGCGCTTTGATTCGCTCGCGCACTCCCTAAGCCTCCAACCTTCCCGTCTATGTCATGGCTTGCCAGTCCATTTCATTCGCTCGCGGCAGCTCATCTTGTTCTTATTATATGAGAAAACCGGACTGCAGTGCTCGAAGTATAATGCGTTGCAGGTTTTAAATGGGCTCGAGGATTCCGCCGAACTACGTTCTGGGTCAATCTGCGTATGAGTACGAGCGGCTCACGCTGCAAGCTAAGGTCTTGCGGCCGTTCACAGAGAAGTTCTTTACTATGGCGGGAATTAGACCAGGGATGCGAGTGCTCGAGGTCGGAGCAGGAATGGGGGACGTTGCCCTGCTCGTCGCCGAGATTGTCGGACCGGGAGGCCGCGTGCTCGGAGTAGATCGTGATGCCGTGGGATTAGAGCATGCGCGCGAGCGGACACGCCAGCAGGGCTGTTCCTCGTGGGTTTCGTTCCAGGCGAGCAACCTCGACGAGTTGGACGTTCCAGATCAGTTCGACGCAATTGCTGGCCGTTACATCCTCCTTTACCAGCACGATCCCGGAACCACCATTCGCCATTTGCTGAAATTTCTGAAGGCCGGCGGCATTGTTGTATTCCACGAACTCGATTTCACTGATCCTCGCTCGAGCGATCCTCCATGCGCGTTTTGGGATGAGATTTACGCACTGCTCGGCGAAGTATTTCGCCGCGCAGGCAACCCGCCTGATTACGGTCGGCGGATGGCGAAAGCATTTCTCGATGCGGGTCTCCCGTTTCCAACGCTCCTCGCGGAGTCACTGGCTGGTGGCGGGCGCGGCTCGTCTCTGTATCGCTGGATAGCGAATACGTTGATCAGTGTCAGTCCGCGTATGGGAGAAATGGGACTTGCGATGCCTAGCGGCGTCGTGGCCGACGAGACTCTCGCAAAACGGCTCGAAGAGGAGGTTGTAGCTTCCGGAAGTCAAATCCTGGGACCAATTCAGTTTGGCGCGTGGACGCGGAAGCCTCTCGATATGAGATAACGAAGCGACCGCAGCCAAAACATTTAGTCAGGCGATGCAGCGAACCGCTGACCGCTCCGCGTCTCGCTTTCGACGCCCTCCACATTTCAACCTGAAGCGACGCGCACTCTCGCCAGGGGCGCTGATCTTGTCTCTCGTTAGATGCTATAAGAGCCGCACTTACGCTCGCTTTGCTTTTCGTCTTCAGCTTCGCCCGGACGAGCCAGGTCGACACCGGCGAAATCCTGGCTACCATTACTATATGATCGTTCGATCCCGGCCAAATAATTAACCCGAAAAGGAGAATCAGATGCCAAAATATCTCTGTCAGGGCTCCTACACGGAGCACGGTTTGAAGGGGCTCGTTAAGGAAGGCGGTTCGAAACGCCAGGCCGTGGTCGAGCAACTGGCCAAGGAAATGGGCGGGAAACTCGACGCGTTTTATTTCGCATTTGGCGGCGACGACTTTGTTATCATCCTCGATTTGCCGGGCAACGTAGACATGGCGGCCGTCGCCCTGGCGGCCCAAGCCAGCGGAGCCGTAAAATCGCGAATCACGGTCCTCCTCCTGCCCGAAGAAATTGATCAGGCGACTAAAAGGCAGGTGAATTTCCGGCCTCCGATGGATTAGGGGAAAGTAGCCAGAATCAATCGCAGAGCCGGTGTAAACCGCGCCTTCAACCCGTGTCTTACGCGTATGTTGGGCATTCCTGCGTTACTACTTGGAATCGTCCAGCTGCGCTCACACTTTCATAGACGTGGCCCAATCATCTAACCGACCGGCTGCAGCCCACGTTTAGCCGGCGCGACTCCTTTCTTTTGATGATTAAGACACTTCCAGAGATAGCAAATACGGCTTCCGCTAGGCGCGGCTCAGCTCTAGCTCGTTGGGGAAAAAGCAATGAATAGATTTGAGAGTATCGCGATTTGAAATGTTGAGGCTTCCGATCTCGAAATTTTCTATGAGCAGCAACTCGACCCGGAGGCGATTAGGATGGCAGCATTCGTCTGTGAAGACCCAAAGGATAAGGTAGCTTTTGACGCCCATTGGAATAAGGTTTTGAATTCGTCACAAAACACAACGAGGACGATTGTAACAGAGGGACAAGTCGCTGGTCACATAGCGTGCTATCCGCATGGAGAAAACATAGAAGTCACCTCTTGGATTGGAAGGGAGTTCCGGGACCGCCAAAGCCGAAGCCCGAATGGCAGCAGGAAAACGCATGGAATGAGTTTCATTTTTCCACTTGATGCCCTCTCATGGAGGCGATGCAAGCAGGCACGGAAGCAAATTTAGAGTTGAAAAAGCTAAAGGAAAAAAGAGTCTTTCTGCTTGCGCCGTTTTGCTTTTTTGATGAAGTCTCGCCATGAAACTTCAGTTTGGCAGGTTGTTCGCTTTGTTCGCGCTTCTTTTTGGTCCGCAGACCGCGCCGGCGGCCTCGCGAACTGTCGATTTTTCAAATTACGACGTGCCGCTTTACACTCAGGTCGTAAATCGTATCAAAGCCAAAGTCTCGGCCCGCCTTGGGGAGGGCACTAATACGCGGGATCGCTATTTCATCATTCCTTTTGCTTATGAAGACAAAGGGAACCACCCGGAATTTTCGCACTCGTTTATCTCTGTCATTCGAGTGTTTGCGGATGACAAGCAACCCAAGCTGACGCCAGGCTTGGAGAAGCAAACATACAGGGATCGGGAGTTTGAAGCCTTTACCATCAGTTGGTTGCCGCGCGATTTCATGACCAATCCGCATTTGTGTGTCTTTGACGGCGTGGGCAGCCACGTTATTCCACAAAACAATAAGTGCCCTATATCTCCCGGGAGAAACTTTTCGCTCGAAGAAACGATCAGGCTCGCGGTGAATGACAAGAATGCGGTGGCGATGTGGGGACCGTACGAGATGGCCAAACAGGGTTTTGATCTCGCAGTGCAGCGCAAGCACTTGCTCGACGGAGGAACGATTAAATATCGCGCCGACGACCGTCTTTATCGAAGGGACAGAGTCGCTATCAGTTGTTTCCACGCCATGGCCGGTTTGGACCATCTTTTCCCCAACGGCGGAATTTTCGGGACGGGCTTTAAGATGTGGGGATTGAATGGTACGGCGCGAGTGCTGATCGAATACAGGGAGAGGGCGGGCGAAAAAGGCTTACTTCTTGAGCCGGTGGATGTAAAAAATGATCGCTACGGCTTTGTCTATGCGCCCACGCGAAATGGCGTCGTGCCCTACGATCCGGTTAGGAACGCATCCGCTTATCGAAGGTAGCGCCACGCGGGCAGCTCGGAAAGCGCGTTTCACTTTATTCGTTGGCTTCATCATTCATACTTGGACCAATATCGTGCTACACAGCCCCAAGCAGTCAATTAGGCGATGCAGCCGACCGTGGCCGCTTTCTGGCAATGCTGAAGGATAAATTATGAAAGATGAAGTGAAAGCAAAGCTCGCTGTCGCCAGCGGTGGCTGATCTTGGGCTCGCTAGGTCTTATGAATCGATCCACCATCATCGGAGCAATTATCATTAGCGCAGCCATTCTTTTGAACGGATTTCTTGAGACGCGCGCACACGTGCTGTCCTCCGGCCTAGCGGCGGCGATGCCGGCAGTAGCGTCGCCTGATCAGACGATCGCCGTGCTGCCCTTCGAGAATCTGAGCGAGGAGAAAGCCAACGCTTATTTCGCCGATGGCATCCGGCGCGAGATTATCGTTCGACTGGCGAGGCAGCAGGTCAAGGCCGCAAGCGTCCGAGAAGCCCCGCACACCGGGGAGCTTTTGCTGGGCAGCGTTGCCTAGGCCGGCAATCGGGTGCGCGTTAATGTGCAGTTTGTCGACGCCACCTCCAGAATCCCATACTGGGCCGAAACGTACGATCGAGAGCTCACTGACGTTTTCGCATTGCAGAGCGAGATCGCGGAGAATGTCGCCAAGTCCATTGCGGCCAAAAAGACCTAACCGGCGATGGAGACGACCGCGAGCCGCCGTACTATCCAGCTTCGCGTGATTCCAATCTGTCAATTCGCTACCCCCCGCGTTCCCGCTCGCGGCGGCTTATCTTGGTCTCGTTAGATGGCGTGAATTGACTTCTCATTGGCGTATCGAGGTGCTTCTATCGCGTCAGATGAAAAAGACGAAAACGAAATCACCCGCCGAAACGGACATGTCCTATCAGAAACCAGCTCTGCGCAGCGAGGCGTTTGCCCGGGCACTCAACGAAGCAAAATTGCGTGTCGTCGGTTCCGGCGGTTTGCGTTCGCTTTTCGAAAAAGCCGCGAAAGAGGCTGCGTCGCTCCCAACGCATCGGTTCAAGGCGAATTGGCCGTATCTTCAGACGATGCTGCGGCTGGTCCGCGCCTACGAGCGCGGGGAATACAAGCAGGTTTCGAATGAAGATCTCACGTGGATCGTAGCTGCTCTCAACTATTTGGTCGACCCATTCGATTTGATTCCGGACAAGACTCCGTTTCTCGGCTTCGTCGATGACGCGATCGTTGTCGGATTCGTCGTGGACAAGACGCGACAAACGCTCAACGATTTCATGATCTGGGAAACCAATGGCGTCGGCAATCTTGGGTAGCTCGCCCGAACAACTTCGCATCCGGCCCTCCCGTTGCACCTGTGGCGCCGCTCTCGATCCGCCCCACAGAGGGCGCTGGGTCGGCGGTAGCTCACTCCACGATCAAATCTAACCATACGATGGAGCCATCGCCGCCCGGCTTGTCTATGAGCCTGGTTGCCGTTCAACCGTTACCCCGCAGCCTGCCCTGTCTTAGGCGACGTGGCTCATCTTGTTTCTCGTTAGGACAGTTACGACACGCTAGCCGGGTCGCTGAGCGTGGGTCGTTGGGCATAAAGAAGGCCATACCATCATGACCACGATAAAGAGTTTTACCGTCGGCCTGCCCGTCACAGAGCTGAAGCGGGCTGTCGAGTGGTATCGCCAGCTGCTGGGAGAAGTCGAGGAAGTCAATCCAACCCCTGGGGTTTGGGAATTCCAAATCGCCCTTCGGGCTGGTTGCAGCTCTTTGAAAGTGAAATAGTGACCCAAATCAGTCAGTAATGCGCTTTGAGTCTGACGACATCGAAGCAAGTCGGATGCTTGCTTCGAGTCTTAGTATTAATGTGGACCAAATTGAAAACCGTTCCAGAAGCCGTTAGATATTTTGAGTTCGGGGGATCCTTTTGGCAACCGATTGTCGTTTTATGAGCTGCTGGCGTAAAAATTAAGGATTCGAGATGAGAGGCATGATGTTTGCGATCAAAGCCGGGATTAGCAACTTGCGGGCGGAGACGTTCGCTTTCAGCGCACAGAAGACGATGTATGGTGGCAGGCAGATCGCCGAAGGCGATGCGATCTATGTCTTCGCGAGCGAGAACGAAGGCGGGCCCGGCCTCGTCGCGAGCGGGGTGGTCACCTCGGCCAAAGCGATCGCAAAGAAACGCGGGGTCGCTCGGCAAACGCCGCGCGTCAGCATTACCGTCAGACGCACCGCGCGCGCTAAGCGGCGTCTGGGGCGGAGCGAGCTCAGACTTTTTTCCGACTGGAACGACGGTCGACCCGAGACCGAGCTCAACTTCAAATTCTATCGTCAGGCAACGAACAAGATTGTTGGCATCTCGGATGAAGCAGCGGCGTTCCTCCGCGGGTTCTTTTAACGCGGCCGATTTCGAGATGAACACGACATGGCCTAACCAGGCGCTTGATCGAACGGCGACCCTCCCAGGCTCCGTTTTTTTCGTGGTTAAACCCCATTCCCTTCGAGCGACCCACCCCGCTTCCGGTAGTCGTCGCTCATCTGGTTATCGTTAGATGGTGATCATGAAGCCCTCGTCTTATGAAGTCATAATTCGCGAAGCATATGCTGCTCAGTATGCTGATCCGATCGCCTTTCGTCGGGGCGACACGGTTCGAGTTCAGCGGGCCGACACCGAGTTTAGAGAGTGGCTATGGTGTCGCGGACCAGATGGGAAAGAAGGATGGGTTCATCGAAGTTTTCTGTCGGAATCCAGCGGCCATGCAACCGCAATGTCCGATTACTCCGCGAAAGAACTTACCGCATCCGAGGGGGAGAAGGGTCGGCTACTTGAGGTGCTCAATGGTTGGGTATTGGTGGAGCTTGAAGGGAGTCGAGTGGGGTGGGTGCCCGAAAGAATCTTGCACACTTCTAACATCTAACCGGCGATGCAGTTGACCGTGCGTCGCCGTATTGTTTAGCATGACATGATCTCAACCTGCCAACCCACAACGACGCGCCTGCCCGCTCGCGGGTCCTGCGCGTGAATATCGACGCACAATTTCCGAGTCTGATCAGCAGATGCCGATGCGGCCGATAATTCGCAAATATCAGCCGTGGCGACGACGTCGGAGGAGGAGCTTCTCCACTGGCGAACTCGCCGGCAATTCCTGGTTCGACTAGGGCAACCGGTAAACTTCCACCAAAGCGACTCCGGTCCCGCCATCTTTGCCCGCGACAATTGCCGTGTAAGCGTCGGTCGCCACCGTCACCAAAAGGGCAGACTCGAGATCATCCTGCGGCGCCAGGCCGGTCGCTTCGATCTCCGCCTGCTGGCTCTCCTTCCAATTATCGTTGCTCATGATGAGCGCGCCGTTCGCATCGTGAAGTTCCAACGTCGGATCGGCTAGTGCACCGTTGACTCCGACCAGACCGAGCGATGGCCCGATTGCCCGCGCGAGGATGTTGGTCGTTCCGGTCCCGTTTCCGAGAATGAACCCGCCGATCATGACGTTGCTCCCGGTCTCGACAAAGCCGCGCGTGCTGATGTTGCCCAGCTGGGAGTCGGCCGCCTGATCCAGATCGTAGCCCTCGACCAGTCCCACTCCGCTGGTCCCGTCCTTCCCGCTTACGATCGCGGTGTAGGCATCGGGCGCGAGAGTCATGAGGATGGCGGACTCGGCGTCCTCAGTCGGCGCGAGCCCCGTCGCGTCGATCTCGGACTCCTGGGTCTCTTTCCAGTTATCGTTGCTCGTGATTACGCTTCCATCAGAACCATGCAGCTCCAGGACCGGGTCAGCGAGTGCGTCGACCACACCGAATTGGGTCAGAGACGGGCCAATGGCACGTAAGAGCACCTTCTTGGCGTCGTTCCCGGTAATGATGAATCCACCGATGAGTACGTTATCGCCGGTCTGCACGCGCATGCGGGTGGAGATGTTGAGCAATTGAGCCTCGGAAGGCGGTCGCGGCGTCGGCGACGGGCTGGGACTAGGCGTGGGCGTCGGCGACGGTGCCGAAACGGTCACCGAGCCGATCATTCCGCAACAAGCACCATGCGGACTACAGAAGTATGGAAACGACCC
>Ga0070665_100007209_pt1 | contig 11299 bp, 9 predicted proteins | sample KBSS13metaG_FD_65862 | JGI IMG/M metagenome (GOLD analysis project Ga0070665, IMG submission 65862) | Switchgrass rhizosphere microbial communities from Kellogg Biological Station, Michigan, USA - KBS S1-3 metaG | ecosystem: Host-associated > Plants > Roots > Rhizosphere > Soil ...
TCGGGAGCTTGTTGAATGCTGTTCCGGGCATCGAGGCGGTCTCCCTGTGCACGACCCCGCAGGTACGCTACGAGATCGCTCGCCTGGCGTTGCAGCGCGGCCTCCATGTACTGCTGGAGAAGCCGCCGGGAGCCACTGTCAGTGAAGTCGTCGCGCTGGCTGCGCTTGCCAGTGAAAAGAAGGTAACTCTGTTCGCATCATGGCACTCACGGCATGCGCCGGCGGTGGAGCCGGCGAAGGCGTGGCTTGCGAGTCGTCCAATTCACAGCGTGACTGTGAACTGGAAGGAAGACGTGCGCGTCTGGCATCCCGGGCAGACCTGGATCTGGGAAGCCGGTGGGCTGGGTGTCTTCGATCCTGCCATCAATGCACTGTCCATATTGACCCGCATTCTTCCGGACCCGCTCCTGTTGCAGAGTGCCGAGCTGCGTTTCCCCGCCAACTGTCACACGCCAATCGCGGCGCAGCTGTTGTTTCGAGGTGCAACCCGCATGGAGCTGGACTTCCTGCATCCCGGGCCGCCTTGTTGGGACATCCATGTCGAGACCGATGCCGGCAGGTTGAGTCTGTCGAAGGGTGGCAGTGAAATGCGACTCAACAACGAGCCGCTGCCGGTGCCGCACTGCGCCGAATACCCGGGCCTGTATGCTCACTTCGCTGACCTGGTGCGCCGCAAAGCCAGTGACGTGGACCTCGCGCCGCTGCAGCTCGTTGCGGATGCGTTTCTGTGCGGTCAGCGGGTGGCAGTCGCACCGTTTGTGGAATGAGCGGCTGAAGGGCCGGTCAGCCCTTCAAACCCGACAGGTATGGCCGAAGCCGCTCGATCGCATCCGTCACTTCAGCAGTCGCGACGGCGAAACTGAAGCGCATGAAATGCCGGCCGTCCACTGGGTCGAAGTCGATGCCCGGCGCGGTCGCCACGCCGGTGTTGCGCAGGATGGCCTCGCAGAATTTCAAGCTGTTGTCCGTAAAGCGGCGCACGTCCGCATAGATATAGAACGCGCCATCAGGAGGCGCAATATCTGCCAACCCCATCCCCGGCAAAGCGCCCAGCAGCAGCTCGCGATTTCTTGCATACATGGCCACATGCTTCTGCAGCTCCGCATGACTGTCGAGCGCTACCAACCCCGCGTGTTGACTGAGGGAAGGTGCAGTCAGAAACATGTTTCCCATGTAGGCCCGCGCGCGGGCAACGTGCTCCGGCGGAACCAGCAGCCAGCCCAGGCGCCAGCCGACCATGCTGAAATACTTGGAGAAGCTGTTGATCACCAGCGCGGACGTTCCGAACTCGAGCAGTGAGTGCGCCCGCTCTCCATAGCTCAGTCCGTGGTAGATCTCATCCGAAATGATCCGGATCTGTCGTTGCCTGCACACCTGCTCAATGGCGCGCAGCTCGGCGGCGCCGATGATGGTTCCGGTGGGATTGGCCGGGCTCGCGACTATGACACCGGCGGGCGCCGGCTCGAGTGCCGCGAGGCTGGCGGCCGTGAGCTGGAAACGGGTGCTTTTGTCGCAGGGAATTTCGACCGCCTCGAGATTCAGCGCCCGCAAGGTGTTGCGGTAAGCAACGTAACCCGGCCGGGCGAGCGCCACCCGATCTCCCGGAGAGAAACTGGTGCTCAAGGCAAGCACCAGTGCAGGGGAGGCACCGCACGTCAGGATGAACTGCTCGGGCGTCACCTCAACACCGTAGCTGTCATGGTAGTGACGCACGAGGCGGGCCTTCAGCGCCGTGCTTTCCCAGTAGCCCATGCCATCCGTGTCGAGCACCTCATGAGCCCGCGCTATGGCAGCCTGGGGCGCTCCGGTTGAAGGTTGGCCAAATTCCATGTGGATGATGGAACGGCCTTGAGCCTTCAGATCATGCGCCAGGCGGCTGATGGCAATGGCGTGAAAGGGTTCTACTTCAGTTCGCATGCCCTGGATTCTAGATTAAAGTCAGCCGCCATGGACTCCCGCGACACTCACCCCTACGACCGGATACCGGATGTCCGCGACGGCTTGACTCGCCAGGAGCGGATCGTGCTGTACGTGCTGCACCAGACACAGCAGGAGCGCGGTGGCCGCAATGTGCCGACCGCCATGTTGTGGGGACGCGTGTGCGAGTACTTCTATATAAGTCCCGAAGCGCTTTCGGAAATGCTCGCGCGGCTGGGCGCCCGTAAGTGAGGTCGTAATTGATAGCTCTGGCGTCCATCGTACTTTTGACGGCTTCCGTTGTTCAGATTGACAGCGGCCGCATTTCCGGAACTACGCAGTCCGGTGTTTCCACCTATCAGGGCATCCCCTACGCAGCCCCGCCTGTTGGAAATCTGCGCTGGCGGCCGCCGCAACCGGTGGCCCCCTGGAGCGGGACACGGCCCGCGGACAAGGTTGGACCGTTGTGCATGCAGAAGATCAATACCCAGGACAACGGCGTGGGGCCACCACGGGACAGTGAGGACTGCCTCAATCTCGATGTCTATGCACCATCCCGGGCGCGGCGTGGCAGCCTGCCTGTCATGTTCTGGATCCATGGAGGCGGCTACGTCAACGGCTCGGGCACGGCAGCGCTGTACAACGGCACCGGATTGGCGAAGCAGGGTGTCGTGGTTGTCTCAATCAACTATCGCCTGGGACGGTTTGGTTTCTTCGCCCATCCGGCACTGACTGAGGAAAGCCCGGCCGGTCCGCTCGGGAACTATGCCTTCATGGACCAGATCGCCGCCCTGCAATGGGTGAAGCGCAACATCGCCGTTTTCGGCGGTGACCCCGGGAATGTCACGATTTTCGGTGAATCCGCCGGCGGCGGCGCAGTCATCAACCTGATGTTTTCTCCCGCCGCGCGGGGATTGTTTCACAAGGCCATTTCCCAGTCGGGTGTGGCGCGTGCTGCCTTTGCGTATCTGAACCGCGAGAATGAGTCGGGCACTGCTTCCGCCGAAGACCAGGGCAAATTTTTCGCAATGCAGCTCGGTGTCAGCACCGATGATGTCAATGCCCTGCGGGCTATTCCGGCGCAGCGCATTGTCGCGGCCGGCGACCCGGATTCCGAGACCAGCGGACCCATGATTGACGGCAAGATACTGACATCCCGCGCCGATGTGGCTTTTGCCCGCCATGCCGAAGTCCCTGTTCCTTTCCTGCTCGGCAGCAATGCTTCCGAATTTCCTCCGCCACACTCCGACGAACAGCAGCGGCGCCTCATGCGCTTCCCGGCATCCCAGGGGGCGCGACTGTTGGCAGCGTACGGCTCCGAGGACGATTTCAACACCAACATCGTGAGTGACGTCATCTTCACCGACACCGCACGCTCCCTCGCGCGCGATCATTCCGAGGTTGCCCCGGTGTTCCTGTATCGCTTCAGTGTGTTGTCCGAACAGGCGCCGAAGGAGTTGAAGGCAGCTCCTCATGCATCCGATCGTCAGTATGTGTTCAGGACTTTGAATGCATCGCCCTGGCCTACGGGGCCTGCCGACGAAAAAGCTTCGAAGTTGATGAGCGCGTATTGGGTTGCGTTCGCCAAAACCGGCGATCCCAACGGCGACGGCCGCTTGAAGTGGCCCGCCTATCGCGCAGCGGACGATCAGCTCATTGATTTCAAGAATGACGGGCCGGTGATTGAGAAGACCCCCAACGCCGCGGCGCTCGATGTGATCGCCTCAGGCTATCCGCAATAGAACCTTACCCACCGTATGTCCCTCGGCCAGCAACCGATGTCCATCCGCTGCGTTGGACATCGGCAGTACGGAATCAATCACCGGCAGAATCTGCCCCGACTCAATGAGTGGCCATACGTTCTCGCGGACCGCCTTCACAATGGCCGCTTTCTGCTCACGCGGCCGTGCCCGCAACGTCGTCGCGCTCACACTGTGCCGTTTGGTCATGAGGGATCGCAACGGCAGTGGCGGGTCTGATCGCGAGCCTGTGCTGCCGATAATGACCAGGTGGCCATCCAGTGCCAGGCAACTCAGATTGCGCGCCAGGTAGTCGGCACCCACGATATCCAGGATTCGGTCGACGCCCTTGCCGTCAGTGGCCAGCAGTGTCTGCTCGCTGAAGTCGGTCTCCCGATAGTTGATCAGGACATCCGCCCCCAGAGCGGCGCAGCGATTGAGCTTCTCGTTGCTGCCGGCTGTGGTGACTACGGTAACACCAAGGGCCTTCGCCCACTGAATGGCGAAGGTGCCGATGCCACTGCCCCCACCGTGAATGAGCACGCTCATTCCGGAGCGCAGCTCCGTTTTCATGTACAGGTTGGAATAGACGGTACAGGCGGCTTCGGGCAAGCCGGCCGCCTCAATCAGATCCACTCCCCTGGGGATGGGAAGCACCTGCTCCCAGGGCACGGCGACCTGCTCCGCGTAACCGCCACCGGTCAGGAGCGCACAGACCCGGTCGCCCACTTTCCAACCGCTCGCGTGGTTGCCCACCCAGCTTACGGTACCCGAACATTCCAGCCCGAGTATGGGAGATGCGCCGGCCGGTACCGGGTAGGCGCCGCGTCGTTGCAGCAGGTCCGCATTGTTGATACCGGCCGCCTGGATATTGATCACAACTTCGTCCGCTGTGGGAGCGGGCGCCGGGGTGTCCGACCAGGCGAGAACCTCAGGCGGTCCTGGGTGTGAGAACGTGATCGCGTGCATTGTCAGTCAGGGCGCCGGCTGGTGGCAGCCGGCGCCGGAAGTGGCCTCAACTGCGGAAGAATGCTAGCAGATCCGCATTGATTGTCTCAGCCTGCGTGGTGCACATCCCGTGCGGGAATCCCTTGTAGGTCTTCAGGGTTCCATTCTTCAGCAGCTTGGCGGACAGGGGACCCGCATCCGCGTAAGGCACGATCTGGTCGTCATCCCCATGCATGACCAATGTCGGGACCGTGATTTTCTTCAGGTCTGCCGTGAAGTCGGTTTGGGAGAAGGCCACGATGCCGTCATAATGAGCTTTGGCGCTGCCCATCATCCCCTGGCGCCACCAATTCTGGATGACCCCTTCCGAGACTTTCGCGCCCGGCCGATTGAAACCATAGAACGGCCCGGACGGCAGGTCACGATAGAACTGCGCGCGGTTGGCCGCCAGCGCCGCCTGCAGTCCATCGAACACCTCCTTGGCAAGTCCACCCGGATTGTTGGGCGTCTTGACCATGATAGGCGGCACGGCACTGATGAGGACTGCTCTTGCAACACGACTCTCTCCGTGGCGTGCGATGTAGTGAGTTACTTCACCGCCGCCTGTGGAATGACCAACATGGAAGGCATTCTTCAGGTTCAGATGCGCAGTCAACGCCGCGAGATCGTCTGCGTAATGATCCATGTCGTGCCCGTCAGCCACCTGGGAGGAGCGGCCATGGCCGCGCCGGTCGTGAGCAATGACGCGGAATCCCTTGCTGACAAAGAACAACAGTTGCGCGTCCCAGTCATCGGCTGACAGGGGCCATCCATGTGAAAAGACGATGGGCTGACCGCTGCCCCAATCCTTGTAGTAAATGGTCACTGCGTCCGGGGTGGTGATGGTATTACTCATGGCTGCTGGCTCCGCTTGCGTTGTTGGGCTCGCTGGGAAGCAGTCTGGCACGGCCGGGGCGGCGCGGATTGAATACAACGGCTTTTCGCAAAAGCGGAGCCCTGAGCCTTCCGGTTATATTGTTATGGAAATTTGGTCTGGCCGCGGGGCGCTCCGGAGCGGGGCAGGGCGTGCGGGGGAAGGTAAACTCGCGGCGATGACGGACCCTCTTCTTTATCTGGTCGCCGGCCTGTTTGTAGGCGCCATGGTGGGTTTTACGGGTGTGGGCGGCGGCTCACTCATGACGCCCATCCTGGTATTGATCTTCGGACAATCCCCCGCGGTGGCGGTCGGCACCGATCTTGTTTTCTCCGCCACGACGAAGCTCGTGGCCACAGCCTCGTTTGGTTACAGCCGCCGGGTGGACTGGCGGGTTGTGGGACGCCTCGCCCTGGGCAGTATTCCGGGTGCCGCGGCGGTCGTTGTCTGGTTCTGGATGTCGCATCGCACGCCGGGGGTCATTGAGCATGTGATTGCCCGCGCGCTCGCGGTCATTCTCGCCGTCGCCGCCATCGCGATGCTGCTGCAATATCCCCTGCGCAAATTGGGGCTGCGGCTCACGTCGGTCTGGATCCAACGGGCGGAGCGCTACACGTTGCCGCTGACCGTCATTACAGGCTTGTGCCTGGGAGCGGCTGTCACACTGACGTCGGTTGGAGCGGGGGCCTTGGGTGTAGTGGCGCTGCTTGCGCTCTACCCGCTACGGCTCACGGGCGATCGGTTGGTTGCGACCGACATTGCGCATGCGCTGCCGATCACGGCCATCGCCGGGGCAACCCATGCGCTGTTGGGTCACGTGGACCTGTACCTGTTGGCTTTTCTGCTCGCCGGATCGATTCCCGGCGTGCTGCTCGCAGCGCGCGCCACCGTGAAATTGCCTGCCTTTCTGACCAACACCCTGGTCGCGATCATGCTCGCGTTCGTCAGTCAGCGGATGTTGTTCGCCAACTGACTGGCCGCGGCATCAATCAGTCTTCGTGCAACCCGCACTCACGCTTCAACCCGAAGAAGCGCAACTGGTCCACGCTGTCGACCTCGGTGATTGAACGAGTCGTGTGCCAGTCGCCAATGGACAGGTAACCCTTGTCCCACAACGGGTGATAGGGCAGGCCGTTGGCCTTGAGATAACGGCCGACGTCGCGATCCGTCCAGTCATACAGCGGATGCACCTTGAACCGCCCGCGCTTGAGCTCCACAGGCGCAATGTTCTCGCGCGTTTTCGCCTGTGCCCGGCGCAACCCCGAAAACCAGGTTGCGGCCCGCAGCTCATTCAGAGCCCGCTCCATCGGCTCCTTTTTGTTCATCTGGTTGTACTGCTCAATGCCTTCGATGCCCTTGTCCCACAACTTGCCGTACCGGGATTCCTGCCAGGCAGGCGACGCGGCCGAACGATAAGTCTTGAGATTCAGTTTCAGCTTCTGGGTGAGCTCGTCAATGAACTGGTAGGTCTCAGGGAACAGGTAGCCGGTATCAATCAGGATCACCGGAATGCCCGGGACCACCTGATTCACCATATGCAGCATGACCGCCGACTGAGCGCCAAAGCTCGAGGACAGGACGTGAGCGGCCGGCAGAAGCTCAACCGCCTGCTCAATGCGCTGCAGCGCCGGGAGCATCTCCATTGAGCGGTTTACGACCGAAAGGGCTTCCCGATCAATGACTTCGCGGCCGGTGCCGAACCAGCGCGCCAATGAATTGGCTACCGAGCTGGCCAGAGAATGGGTAAGCGTTGTCGCAGCCGTCAGATTCACGTTCATCCTCCCACGGGAGAATGAACTTTAGTCGCCGGGGCCTCGTACCAGAACGAAGCGTTTCTAATGAGTTCGTGTGTTCTGGTTATAAACCGGTCTGAAGACTGTGCCCGGGGCGGTTCGGCCCCGGGCGCTGCCCTCGAGTCCCTGGCTGCCCGTCAATGCAGCGTGTACTTCACCCGGGCGTAGACAAATCGCAGCAGCGGATCGCCATAGCTGATGTCGTAGCCACCCACGAAATTATTCGTGGACGAGGCGTAGTTTGCGTACGGGGGCTTGCGGTCGAACAGATTGCGCACGCCCACGGTGAAACTGAACGACTTCAGTCCCGTGTAAGCAGCCTGGCCATCGACGGTGTCGTACGCGGAGACCTCGCGGGTCTGTTGCGTGATGGACGAAGCCGAATCCCGGTAGCGCTTCTGGAAGCGCTGAGTCAGTGACACGTTCCAGGTCTGAGCTTCATAGACCGCGGTGGTTGTGTAGCGGAAGCGCGAAACGATGCCGCCGTTGGACACGTTGTTCAGTCCCTTATCCAACTGTCCGGTCCAGGTGCCATTGGCATTCTGGGCATCGTACTTGTAGAAGTAGCTGCCGTTGCCGAGGAGGGTCAGACTGCCGAGGCTGCCCATCGGGATGCCGTAGCGGAAATCCACGTCGAGGCCGCTCACCTGCGTCTTGAACAGGTTGGCGTTGGTCTGGCTGATGGCGGTGATGTTGCCCGCCGCATCGCGGGTAATCAGGTTCGCAAACTGCGTGGCGGTCTGGGCATTCTGCAAAATGGTGGCGTAATTGAGGCCGCCGACCACAATCTGGTTCTTCAGGTAGATCCAGAATGAATCCACATCAATGGTCAGATTGTGTACCGGTTCCAGAACCGTGCCCAGTGTGAAGGTGTTGGACTTCTCCGGGGAGAGGTTGGGATTGCCGCCGGTAATGGTCGTGAACTGGAAGCTGCAGGCCGGATTGTTGGAATCAAAAGTCGGACACTGAATGGGATCGCGCGTGCCGTTGCCGGTCACACTGCGTGCCTGGGCCGCATACAGATCCGTCAGGGACGGCGCACGGAATCCTGTTCCAACAGCGCCGCGCAACAGGAACCAGTTTACTGGTTGCCACCGCAGCGATCCCTTCGGATTCACGGTGCTGCCGATCGTTTGATAGTGGTCGTAGCGCACGGCTGCGTCAGCCTCGAGGCCCGAAATGAGCGGCGCGTTGAACTCCACAAATCCTGACTCGACGGTGCGCGAAGCCGACTCCGGCAGCGTGTTGCCTCCCTGGCCTGCAATATCGCCGCCCTGGACCGCGGCGGCGGGGTTGAAATCAAACGTTTCGCGACGCAGCTCGAGCCCGATTGCACCCGCGAGCGGTCCGGCGGGCAGTGTCACCAACTGTCGGCTGGCGGTACCGGCCAGGCTGGCGAGCGAGGTTTTCGTTGACAGATCCTCGCCCAGAAACTCAGTGGCTTTCGCCGCCGCAATGGCGTTCGGATCGGTAGTGGGCCCGAATGGATTGATGACGCCACTGTCCAGCAGCGGCATGATTTTCGAATACTGGGGATATCCCGACAGCAGCTCGTCCGTCACTCTGACCTGGCTGAACAGGGCCGACGTGTCGTAGTCCCAACCGCCTGCCGATCCTTTGAGTCCGCCAACAATCCGCACCGTGTTGGCCGTGTCCAGTGTATTGCGCAAGCCGTTCGCAAAATCGCGATAGATCAGGTTGAGCGGCTGGCCATTGACCCCGTTGGCGATCGCAAAATCGGTCGGGTAGTAAGGGCTGTCGGGACCCAGCAGGAATGCGCCCGTACCGGGAACAACGGCCGGATTCTTGTAGTTGGGGTACTTGGTTGCCAGCAGGTTGGCCAGAAACGCGTTGTAAGGATTTCCCGCCAGCAATGGGTTCTGATACGACAGCGGCACGGGTTGTACGGTCGTCTGCGTCTTCACCTGCGAGAAACTGGCCTCGCCGTACAACTTGCTCGCATCACTCAAGGCGTATCCGCCATTCAAGGTGGCGTTGAGCTTGCGGTACTCGGGTACCAGGGAATCGAAGTCCGAGTTGTCGAACCGGCACTGGTTCGGGAAGTTCACATCGTTGATGGAGTTCGGTCCGCAGTTGCCGGCGCCCGGGCTGCGCGTGCCTTTCCCACCGGTCAGCGCGACATTGGCCGGGAAGGCAAAGGAGGACGTCACATCGTTGCCATACCCCGGACTGTAACGGGTCGCGAAGTCGCGATTGACTCCCATGAGCGCGTTCTGGTGCTCGAAGTTGAGTCCGAGCTCCACGTTGTAGCGATCCTGCTTCAGGTCGCCCATGCCGGCCAGGGCCGTTACTTTTTCCTCGGTTCCACCACCCCCATGAGTGGGCGTGCCGCCTTCGGCAGTCACTTCCACTCCCTGGAAGTTCTTGCGCATGATGAAGTTGACCACGCCCGCGATGGCATCACTGCCATAGATGGCTGACGCACCATCCTTCAGAACCTCCACGCGCTCGATCATGGAGACTGGAATCGAGCTGATGTCAACGGAGGAGCCGCTCGCGCCGGCGGAGCTGCCTCCATAGACTGTCGACCGCTTGCCATCGATCAGCACGAGCGTGCGTGCGCTCGTGAGGCCGCGCAGCGAGATGGTTGAGATGGCGCCGGTTTGAGTGCCGGTGTTCTGCGAAGCGCTGACGCTTCCGGCGCTGTCGACTGCGGCAATATTCCTCATCAGCTCTTCGGCCGTACTGGCGCCCGTACGCTCGATGTCCTCCTGCTTCAGTACCTGCACGGGCAAAGCCGTTTCGGCATTGATTCGCTTGATGGAGGTGCCGGTAATGACGACTTCGTCGAGCTGAGATTTGTCCTCGTCTTCCGCCGCGAATGCAGTGGAGATACTCAGAACAATGAAGGCAACCTTCGTTCCATCCGCAAGGCGGTTGAACACTCGATGATGATTCATTCGCAAACCCCGTGTGCGGATCGGCGTCCGCTTGTGTCTCGTGAGATACGCGATTGTGAATAACATATATCAGTTTGACGATTGCCCGGGATTATTTTGATGTTCCCGTTCCGCCGTTCCCGCGGGTCTGTTGTTTTCAGGCCGCAGGTGACGCGCAATCTCGAGATTTTCTCGAGGGTACGGAAACACTGTCTTACAGTTGCTCACACCACGGCCGGGAACCCAGCGGCGGTCGTGGGACACCAACCGGTGTCGATGATGGAAATGCAGGAGTGGCCCATGTCCATGGAACAACGTCTACAGCAGGCGGCGCGCGTTTGCCTTGCCAGCGGCCGACTACCCCGGGTGCAGTCCCAGTGCATCTGGGGCGGCTACGGCCGCGGGGATGTCTGTTCCCTGTGTGGTGAGCCGATCCGCTCGCATGAGGTGGAATTCGAGGTGCCCGAGGGCACCTGGGGCATGCACTCCGCTTTCAAGTTTCACATCACCTGCCACGATGCCTGGCAGCTCGAGTGCGCTTTCGATGACGGCAGGCGTGCTGACGACGACCGGGCGCGCTGACAGCGATGTGGACCCGTGCGCTGAGAGCGATCGGGACCCGTGCACTGACTCGATCAGACATTCGGCGCGGCGTTGCGTGCTGTCTTCTGCGGCGTGTCGACAGACTTCAGCCGGCTCGGCTGCAGCTCACCGGCACCCTCGAGCACGCTGTAGGCGACCGAGCAGATGTGCGAGTGGATGCGTTTCAGATCGCGCAGGATATCCAGGTGCAGTGAGCTCGACTCGATGCTTTCGGCGCGTCCCTCGCGCAGCCGGGAAAAGTGGCTCTCAGCGGCCGCGTATTCAGTCGCGCGCAGGTGCGCTTTTTCAGTGACGAGCTGCCGTGCGACGCCGACGTCGCGTGACATGAAGACACTGAAGGCCAGCTTCAGATTGTCGATCACTTCCTGGTGAAACGCCTCCAGTTCCGCCGCGCCTTCCTTTGAGAACACGATCTGGCGCTTGATCTTCTTGGCGGCCAGCTCCATCAGGTTCTTGTCAATGATGTCGCCCACGTGTTCCAGGTTG
>Ga0070665_100007210_pt1 | contig 11298 bp, 8 predicted proteins | sample KBSS13metaG_FD_65862 | JGI IMG/M metagenome (GOLD analysis project Ga0070665, IMG submission 65862) | Switchgrass rhizosphere microbial communities from Kellogg Biological Station, Michigan, USA - KBS S1-3 metaG | ecosystem: Host-associated > Plants > Roots > Rhizosphere > Soil ...
GATGCGCCGGCCAGCGATGTGTTCGACACGGAGCTCAGCCAACAGGTGATGGATTTCCAGCGACGTAACCAGCTCGCCGTGGATGGCATCGCCGGCGTGCAAACGCAGATCGTGCTCGCGAGCGCAGTCTCGGGCAGCGACTCCCCGCTTCTGCGCACCGACCCGGCACACGGCGGCTGAACCATGTCCTTCATTCTCGACGCCCTGAAGAAATCGGAGAACGACCGCCAGCGCCAGAGCGGTCCCGCACTGTTCGAAGTGCGCGTAGCGCCACCGCGCTCGAAGCTGCCGCTGCTCGCGATCATCATCGTGTCGCTGCTGGTGGTGAATCTCGGCGTGGTCGGCTGGATCATGCTTCGCAAGCCCGCCGCAGCAGCAGTGCCCGCGGCGCCGACCCCAGCGGCTGCAACTCCGGCGGCCACTCCGGCGCCCGTCAATGCGCAGCAGAGTGCCGTAGGGCAGCCTCAACCCTACGCGCAGAACCCGCCACCGCCGCAGGGTTACTCACAGTACGGGCAACAGCCCAACCTGCAGGCGCCCAACAACATGCCTCCGCCGGGATACAACCAGGCGGGCCCGGGCAATGGCTATCCGCCGCCGAACGGGTATGCCCAGCAGGGCTATCCGCAAAACGGCTATCCGCAGCAGAACGGCGCGAACAACGGCTACCCGCCGCCGAACGCACAGTACGCCCCGAATCCGGAACCCAGCCTCGCGGATCAGCCCCCGGCACAGCAGGAGCAGTACAACCCCGACGACTACGCGCCCGCGCGCGACGCGCCGCCGCCCGGCACCGGCGCGGGAAGAGTCACTCGCGGCACGCCGAGCGGATTACCGACTTACGAGGAAGCCGCGACGCAGACTTCGATTCCGCCGCTGCACATGGACCTTCACAGCTATGCGGCGGATCCCACGAAGCGTTTCGTGCTGATCAACATGCGCCGCCTGTATGAGGGGCAGTCCCTGCCCGAAGGTCCGAAGGTGGAGAGCATCAACAACGACTCCGCCATCATCTCCTACAACGGCACGCGCTTCGTGCTGAACAAGGACTAGCTTCTACTCCGCGATGTACCACTTGCGGTCCACCTGCTCGATCACGAACCGATCGAACGGCAGGCCCTGACCCGACACGTCGTACACCGCCTTGCTGCCGTCGAGCTCGAAGGTCGGCACCAGGTCTTTCACGATGCGGATCGTCGCGACGAGCAGCTCGCGCGTGCCCATGCTCGTCTTGCAGCTATTGATGAGTGCTTCGAGCGCCTTCTTGGACGTGACCTTGCGGAAGTTCGGGCTCATGTACTTGTTGTAGTAGTCGTCGCAGTTCGGGATGGCGAGGGCCTTGCCCGCATCGCTGAGCAGCCCCGTGATCGCGGACGGCACACCGGTTTCCCCATCGGCCGAACCGGGCTTGGCAACGGTGGTCGGCGCCGGCGGCGGCAGCCGTGCATAGAGATTGCGGCGCGCATGGATCAGGTCATCGATCTGCGCATCGATCTCGGTGGGCAGCGTCGCCTTCCAGTCCTTGCCGTACGGCCGGATTGTGACGATGTTGACCACATCCACCCGCTTCTCGCCGCGCTCCTTCTCCTGCTCACCCCGAAGCACGACCTGAACCGTGCCGTTCTTGTCAGGTATCGCGGCAATCCAGTCCGCGTCCTTGTAGCTCCGGCCGAACAGATACAGCTTGGACCCAAGGGTGGCGTAGAAGTCGATGGGCGTCAGGTGCTCGATCTCGGGGAGGGACTTGCCGCGGCCGAACAGGCGCACACGGACGGTGCTCTCGCCCTTCGCCGCCTCCTCGCGGAGCTGCGTGAGAACCTTGTTTCGCAAGGCCTCCAGATCGGTGGGATGGATGGCGAACGCCACTGCCTGCGGGCTGCCGCTGGCGACCGCATCCAGGTATTCGCTGGCGGCGGCCTTCTGCGCACTATTGGGTTTGTCGGCCGCGGCGGCGAGAACCGGCACGAGCAGCAGGCAGATCAGTGCTGATAACACCCGGGTAAAAGTCATGCGCGTCAGACTCACTGCAAGGTCCCCCGGTTCCGGAGCATACCGCCCGCCCCTGTCAGAGGACGAGGTCGGCCACGATGGGCAGGTGGTCCGAGCCCGTCGCCGCCCCCCGGGTGAAGTGCTCGACAACCACGCGAGAGTTCACGAGCGTGTGATCGATCTGGATCCCCGCCAACGGGAAGAACGAGGGCCAGGACGCCTGCCAGCCGAAGCCTTCGGCCGCCGAACGCAGTCGGCCATCTGTAAGTAGCTGCTGGAAATGGGGTGAGAACGGCGTGATGTTCATGTCACCCATCACCACCAGCGGCAAGGTCACCGCTCGGGCTCGCTCGGCCAGCAGCTCCATTTGCTGATTGCGGCGACCCGCCGAGGCCGGTGCCAGGGGCCAGGTCAGGTGCACAGCGAAGATCCGCACCTCACGCCCCTGTACCTCGAGGGTGGCCTGTATCGCAGGTTCCTGCCGGACGCCGATCGGAAGGACCGACACGTCCTTCATGGGAAGGCGCGTCCAGAAGGTGATGCCGCGTCCGCCGACGCCCATCGTCTGGTAACGATGTGGGTACATCTTGTCGAGGCCAGCCATCGCCTGGCGCCACTTGGCCGTCATCTCCAGCATTGCCACCGCATCGGGCTTTTCGCGCTGAACGAAGTCGGCGACGCGTGCATAGTCGTTGTTCGTGTAGAGCACGTTGAGCGCGGCGACGCGCAGCCGAACCGGGTCACCGGTCGCGGCCTCGCCCGCCACGCGCGGCAGGCTCGGGTGATGGGTCACCAGCGCGGGTGCCGCATACATCGCATTCCAGGCGGCCACGCCCAGCGCGAGAAGGGCCCACGCAGGGGCCCGCGCCACGAGCAGCAGGACGAATCCGACAAGCCCCATGGCGGCGTACTGCACCCGGAAGTGAATCGCGAGGTCGAAGAGCCAGAAGTACCGCGCGCCGAGGGCACAAACGCTGGCGGCGAGCAGGGTTAAGGTTAAAACCACGCCAACGGACAGAATTCCGCGCCGAACAGCTTGATCGCGCACTGCGATAAATTCACCATGCGCACGCGCTTCCGCTTGTAAGCGGTCCATAGCCTCTCTTGAACCCCTGGGAATGTGATGAGCCAGCGTCCGGAACGGCCGAGCCCTGCTGCCTACGCCACTGAACGGGGCGTTCGGCGCGCATTTAGCCCCTGTCACGGCCATCCGGGGATGACGAGTTTCACAGAAACCCGCATGCAGGGGGGACAACTGTCGGCCAAGTGCGTCATCGTGCAACGTCCCCGTCTCCAGAGCGAGGATGCGCGGGCCTGGTCGCCTCACCAGCGGTACTCCGGAGCGTCGAGATGAACGATTCGACGCATGATGTCGTCACTGACTTCCGCGAGAGTCTCGTCGTCCTTACGCACGACGCCGAGCTGCTGCAAACCTTGCGCGCGGTGGCCACCGATCACGACATCTCCACCGTCGGCGCCGAGGCGGATCTCGCCAACCATCTGCTCAACGATCATGCGGGCGTCGCGGTGCTCGACACCGACTTCGTCACCACGCCGATCCATCAGCTGTGCGATCGCCTGAAATCGCAGTTTCCGGACCTCGTGCTCGTCGTCGCGGGCCGGCACGAAGATCAGGGCCAGCTCACCGCGCAGATCACGCGCGGCACCGTCTATCGCTTCCTGCACAAGCCGGTTTCGGAACAGCGCGTGCGTCTCTTCGTCACGGCGGCGTGGCGTCGTCATGGCGTCGAGCACGCCGAAGTGCTCGAAGCCACGGCCACGAACTTGCGCAAGCCGGTGTGGAACACGCCCAAGGCGCCCCCGAAGAACATGATGTGGATCGGCGGTGCGGCCGCACTGATCCTCGTCATTGGCGCGATCTTTGTGTTCTCCGGCGGGGAGAAGCAAGGCGACGTCGTCGGCGTCGATGCGCCGGCCGCCGCGGTTCCACGCGGCACGGTCGACACCCCGCTCGAAGATCTTCTGAAGCGCGCGGATGACGCGATCCGTCGCGGCTCGCTCGTCACCCCGCCGGGGGACAACGCGGTGGAGCTGTATCGGCTGGCGATTCGCCGCAACAGCACCGATCCGCGCGGCCAGGCCGGGCTCGATCGCGTGCTCGATCGCATTCTCACCGCGGCAGAGCAGGCGCTTCTGCAGGACAAGATCGATGACGCGGCCCGCTTCGTCGAGACGGCCCGCTCGATCAATCCCGAGCATGTGCGCGTCGCCTTTCTCACCGCGCAGATCGGCAAGGAGCGCGAGCGTGCCCTGCTCACGCAGGCCCGCATGGCCGCGGCGCGCGGCAACGTGGATCAGGCCATCGCGGTGCTGGACCGCGCATCCAGCGCCGGCACGAGCGCGAACGTCGTGGCCGAAGCACGCAACGACATCGCCCAGCGGAACATCGACAACCGCGTCAATGACTTCCTGCGGCGGGCGAACGATCGGCTGCGCGCCGGTGCGCTGATCGAGCCGGCGCAGAACAATGCGCGCTTCTTCATCGAATCCGCCCGCGCGATCGCGCCGAGCCAGGGCGACGTGCGCACGGCGCAGCGGCAGCTCAACGAGCGAATCGTCGCGCAGGCGCGCAGCGCCATCACGGCCGGCAACGCGGAAGAAGCAGACAAGTGGATTGCCGCGGCCGGCGACTCCGGCGTGAGTCAGGGCGACATCACGGCGCTCACGCGCGATGTGCAGCGGGTTCGGATCGCGGCTCGTGCGGACTCGATGGCGAAGCTGTCCCAGTCGTTCAACCAGCGATTGGCGCAGGGGCGCCTCGTCGATCCGGTCGGTGACAGCGCGAAGTTCTATCTGACCGAGCTCGTGCAGGCCGAAGCGAATCATCCGTCGACCCAGCTCGCACGACAGGCCCTGGGCTCCCGCATGCTCGAAGAGGCACGGACCGCCATCACCCGGCAGGACTACGCCGGCGCGCGTCGCTGGATGACCGAGGCGAAAGAGATCGGCGTCGACGAGTCCGGCACCGCCGCCCTGGAGCGTGACATCGTCGCCGCCCAGAATGCGCGGGCGGTTCGGGGTGTTGACGATGACGTCGTGAGCGCCGCCAGCGCGCTGCTGCTGACACGTTCTGTTAAGCCCACCTATCCGGAAGGCGCGCTCCGGCGCGGGACCGAAGGCTGGGTCGATCTGGTCTTTACGGTGCGCACCGACGGCTCCATCGGGGACGTCAGTGTGACCGGCGCGGAACCGGCTGGCATTTTTGAGCAGTCCGCCATGGCGGCCGTCCGCCGCTGGCGCTATGAACCTGTGCGGAAAGAAGGCCGCCTGGTCGAGCAACGCGCCCGGCTGCGCCTGCGGTTCACTATTGAAAAGTAACGCGCATATGTCCGCCCGCCTCATCGTCGTCGACAAGGATGCGAAGTACGCCGAGTGGTTGCGTCACCACCTCGGGGTGCTCTATCCCGAGGCGACCGTGCGCGTGATGACCCCGGACCAGTTCGACACCGAGCGCGAAACGCTCACTTACGACGAATGCGATCTCGTGCTGCTCTCGGCCGCGTTCGGCGAGCACCCGGAAGATCCGCGGGCGGAAGGCATCAACCTGCTGCGCTCGTTCCGTGCGCGCACGAATTTTCCCGCCGTGCTGGCGTTGGCCGAGGAAGGCAACGAGCTCACCGCCGTCCGCGCGCTACAGCTCGGGGCGGTGGACTACCTCCCGAAGCGCCTGCTCACCCCTGAACGGCTCGGCAACGCGGTGCGGCTCGCGTTGCGCCGGATCGAACGGCGGGTCGCGCGTCGGCAGGCGAAGATCGCTCAGAGCGGTGAACATGCCGCGGCTCAAATCCAGGCATCGGATGCGGCGCCCGCTGAAGCAGCCGAGGTTGAGAGTGCATCGGGCGACGCCCCCGAATCGGTTCCACCCGATATGGTGCCGGGCTACCGCATCGTGTCGATGATCGGCGAGTCGGAGAAGGCTCGCGTGTTTCTCGCGGTCAGCGATGCGCTGAGTCGCGAGATTGCGCTCAAGGTCAGCTCGATCGCGACGGACGAAGTCGGCGGGCGTCATCTGCTCGCGCGCGAGTACGAAGCGGTGTCGGGCATCCGTCATCCCGCCGTCGTGGAGCTGCACGATTACGGCGTGCATGAGGGCCACGAATATCTCGCGATGGAATATTTTCCGCGCGGCGACCTGAAAGCGCGCATGCAGATCGGCATCACTGAACGCGAAGCGCTTCGCTATGTCGAGCACATCGCGCACGCCCTGCGCATCGTGCATCACGCCGGCATCCTGCATCGGGACCTCAAGCCGCCCAATGTGATGCTGCGTGAGAACGATGATGTCGCGCTCATCGATTTCGGTCTGGCGCGCAATCTCGAAGGCGGGCTGAACAGCACGCGGACCGGCGTGTTACGCGGGTCGCCTTACTACATGAGTCCGGAACAGGCGCTGGGTGAAGAGCTGGATGGGCGCACGGATCTGTACAGCCTCGGGATCATCTTCTACGAGATGCTCACGGGCCGGAAGCCGTTCGCCGGTACCTCGGCGATCGAGGTTCTGCAGCAGCATGTGAATGCGCCGCTGCCGAAGCTGCCGGAACGGCACGCCCAGCATCAGCCGCTGATCGACCGAATGCTCGCCAAGTCGCGGGATCAGCGCTTCTCGAGCGCCGAAGAGGTCATCGATGCGGTGGGCACCGCGCGCGAATCGCGCAGCGCGGAGCCCACCGCAGCCTGATTTAATGCCCTCGCGACGGGGCCGCCTCGGCCGCCGTCCGATCAGCCGCATCCGATGCGTCGGCCTTGCGACCCAGCAGCCAGCCGTTCACCAGCCAGAGCGCCGCCACACCCGCACCGAGAATCGCGATGTGCGCCGGCGTGCTGCCGGCATTCGTGATCGCCGTATTCACCTGCGCCGACAGCGCATCAGCGCCGCGGTACACGGGCACGTCGATCACGTTCTTGGCCTTGTACTTGGTCTCGTTATCCACGCGGCTGAACAGCATCTCTCGCGCCGGACGCACGAACGCGTACTCACCCACGCGACGCGCGATGAACACCATGAGCAGCACCATCAGGGTCCCGGTGCCCGCCAGGGCCAGGAACCCACCGATCATCACGATCGGCACGATGATTAGCAGCGTCGTGAGACCCAGCTTCGAAGCGATGCGTCCCGTCAGGAACACCTGACAGAACACCGTCAACGTCTGCACGATCCAGTCGACGCGCGCAAAGATGCGCGTGCGATCCGCAGTGTTCTCGAACGCCGCTTCCACCAGTCGCATCTGCTCGAAGTACAGGAACGTGTTGATCGTGGCGATGAACACCACGAACAGCGCGATGCCGAGCAGGTACGGCGAGGTGAGCACCTTGACGAACCCCGCGAACGGATTGCCGCCGATGGGACGATCGCCACGGACCTTGCCGCCGCCCGCCGCACCGCTATCGAGCGACGAGGTCGCACCCACATCGCTGCTGCTCCAGATATTGATGAGCGCACGCTGGAAGAAGAGCGTGAGCACGAACATGAACGCGCCGAAGAACAGGATGCCGCTGTTCCCGACCTTCGCGACCATCATGTCCGTGATGAACGGGCCGACGAGCGCACCCACGGTGCCGCCCGCCGCGATGATCCCGAACAGCCGCTTGCTCTGCTGCTGCGTGAAGAGCTCGAGCAGGAAGCTCCAGAACACCGACACGATGAACAGGTTCAGCACGCTGATGAAGACGTAGAAGAACTGCCCCGAGGCGATGTTGCCCTCGTCGGCCTTCAGCACGATGCCCACGACGGCGAGGGCTACGGCGATGCCGCCGTAGATCCACGGCAGGAAGGCGCTGCGGCGGAACTTGCCGACCAGGTAGCCGTAGATCGGGATGATCGCGAGCGAGGCGATCCAGGTGATGACGAACAGGTCCGCCACGCGCTGCTTGCCGAGCACGGTGCCGATGGTCTCGCGCACCGGTCGCACCGAGAAGTAGCCGGCGAACACACAGAAGAACAGACAGAACGCAATGACGACCGCGGGCACTTCCTTCGGTTCGATCGGCGCGACCTTCGACAACAGCCGACCGAGGCCGCGGCTGGCGGCATTCTGGTTAGCGGACATCGGCTTGCAGACCGTTATAGAGGCTGGCCCATTCGATGCGCGGGCGGGCGTAGTCGCCGACCACCTCGAAGGTCTTGTCGTAGAGGTCTTCGCGACCGATGGCGTTCACCAGGATCGCGGCGACATCGCTGCGCGAAACCGAGCCTTCGCCCCCGACCGGATCGCCCTGCGTAATGCGAACGCCGCGCCGGCCGGCGGGCTCGTTCGTCAGCTCGCCCGGACGGACGATCGTGTAATGGATACCTGTAGCGCGCACCGCGTCTTCTCCCTTTAACTTCCAGCTCAAGATGTTATCGAGCATCGCGTTCAGCTGGTGATCGGGATGGGTGACGCCCATCGAGGACACGAGAATGAACTGCGAGACACCGCCAGCTTTGGCGGCCTCGGCGAGTGCTTTTACACCCGCAAAATCGACGCGCTCGGGACTATTTTCGGGATCGCGGTGCACATTGGCGCCGAGCGCCGAAATCACCTGATCCACGCCCTTCACTGCCCGTTTCAGGGAGCGAGGTTCCCGCACATCGCCGACGACGTATTGCACTCGATCCCCAAAGAGCTGGCGAGCTTTGGTTTCGTCGCGAACCAAGGCTCGGACGATGTGACCTTTGGCAATCGCCTGATCGACCACTTCCTGGCCGGTGCCGCCGGTTGCCCCGGCAACCAGTACGACTGAAGCATTTCCGTGCGAGGCCGCCTTTGGAGCCGGCGCCGCGCACGCGGCGAGCGCCAGAATGAGCGCGGCCGTCGCCGCCCGGAACAATCGGATCATGATTCGCTACCTGTGCAGATGAGACCGGAAAGAGGACGAAATATGACCGCCAAACGCTTCAGCCGTGCGCTGCGCGTACAAAAGCGAAACAATTGGCGTCTGGATGAATAGCCAGTGCCGCACCTGTCCGCTCCGAGGATCGGACAGGTCACGCACTACCTACGCATTTCAGTAATTGCCTCGAATGTGAATGGCGGTTCCGACAGCACCACACGGGCCTGTCTAAGCTGCCGTCCATGGTCAGTCACAAATCTCAGTCCTGCAGTCAGTCCCTTCTCGACCCCAAGCTCGAGACCCCACGCTCCTTCTGCCTGTGGAGGGCCTCAGGTCAGTCGCCTCACTCGCTCGAGGGGCATGCCACGCGCCACGCCGCGACCTGCGGCCTCAAATCCCGACGCTTACCCCGGCCGCCCCGCCGCGGCCGTTGCACCCCGCGGGTGCATCGCGCCGGTCACTGAGGCGGCGACAGGTAGTCGACAGCCACCTGGGTCATCGCGCGCAAGGCGATGGGGATCGCCTTCTCGTCGACGTAGAAGTAATCCGAGTGATTCGAGGGAGCCGTCAGCGGATCGCGATCCGCCGGCGTCACCCCGACACGGAAGTACATCGACGGCACCTTTTGCGCGAAATAGGCGAAGTCCTCGGCTCCGGTGATGAGCGGGGACAGGCTCATCTTGCCTTCGCCGGCTATGCGCAGCAGCGTCGGCACCATCTTCTCGGTGAGATCGGGATCGTTGAACAGCACCGGATTGCTGCCCGGTTCGATCCTGAACGTGGCCGTGGCGCCGTTCGCAGTGGCGGTGTTTTCCACCATGCGCTGGATGTTCGCGATCATCGTTTCGCGCTGTTTCGGGTCGAACGTGCGGATGGTGCCGATGAGCTCGGCGCGGTCCGGCACGATGTTATAGCGCACGCCTGCATTGACCGCGCCGACCGTGAGCACCGCCGGATTCAGCGTGATGTCGACCTGACGGCTGACGATGGTCTGCAGTGCGTTGATGATCTGGGCCGACGTCACGATGGGATCGATCCCCTGCCAGGGCCGCGCGCCATGCGACTGCTTCCCCAGCACCTCGATGCGCCAGAAATCCGAGGCCGCCATGAACGGACCGGCCCGCACGCTGATCTCGCCGACGCGCATTTCCGCCTGCACGTGTAGTGCGAAGACGACCTTCGGCGGGTGCTTGTCGAACACGCCTTCCTTCAGCATCAGCGGCACGCCGCCCTCTTCGCCTTCCGGCGCACCTTCTTCAGCGGGCTGAAAGACGAACAGCACGTTGCCCGGCAGTTGCGCGCGCATCGCGGTGAGGGTTTGCGCCACGCCCATCAGCACGGCGGTGTGCACATCGTGACCGCAGGCATGCATCACGCCGACGGTCTGACCGCGATAGGTCGAGGTGGCGACCGACTTGAACGGCAGATCCACTTTTTCGGTGACCGGCAACGCGTCCATGTCGGCGCGTAACGCAATGGTTGGACCGGGCAGTCCGCCCTGCAGAAATCCGGTGACGCCGTTGTGCGCGATGCCGGTTCGCACTTCGAGACCGAGCCGTTTCAGGTGATCGGCGACGAGCTTCGCGGTGCGAACCTCGCGATTGGAAAGCTCCGGATGCTGATGGATATCCCTGCGCCATTCGAGCACGCGGGGCTCGACCGCACGCGTCAGCTCGTCGAGCTTTGCCTGATCGACTGCGGATGCGGCGGCGGTGCTGCTGATGAGCGCGGCGGCGGTGAGCGGAACGAGAATTCTCACGTCTGGGCCTTGTTCTGAAAGGATATGTTTCAGTCTGCACCCTGAGGTCCAAAGGGTGCAATGCAGGCCCGAAGTTTGCTGGTGTCCAGCGTCATGCATCTCGTCGATACGACACTCTTCTACTCGCCGACGAGTGGCGGCGTGAAGCGCTACCTCACGGCGAAGCACGCATGGCTTCAGGCGAACACCAGCTGGAAGCACTCGATACTCGTACCCGGCGAAGTCGCGCACGTCGAGCCGGGAAGCATTTCGACGGTGCCCGGTCATCCCTGGCCCGGCACCTTCAACTATCGGCTGCCGCTGAATCCGCGTCGCTGGACGCGGATGATCGACCAGCTCGAGCCCGACCTCATCGAAGTCGGCGATGCTTTTCATCCGGCGTGGTGTGCGTGGCGAGTCGCCAAGCGACGGCACATTCCGCTGGTGGCGTTCTATCACTCGAACATGCCGCAGCTCATCGCGCGACGAATCGGAGAGCCGACCGAGCGCGTGCTCAGCCGCTACGTGCGCTGGCTCTACGAGCGTTGCGATGCCGTGCTCGCGCCGAGCCGCTACATGTGCAATTACCTCAACTCGATCGGCGTGCAGCACACGGTGTATCAGCCGCTCGGTGTCGACACGAACGTGTTTCACCCGTCCCGGCGCACGCTGGATCTGCGCAGCCGGCTCGGTCTCGCGCCAGACACACGGCTGCTCGTGTTCGCGGGAAGATTTTCGGG
>Ga0070665_100007211_pt1 | contig 11297 bp, 9 predicted proteins | sample KBSS13metaG_FD_65862 | JGI IMG/M metagenome (GOLD analysis project Ga0070665, IMG submission 65862) | Switchgrass rhizosphere microbial communities from Kellogg Biological Station, Michigan, USA - KBS S1-3 metaG | ecosystem: Host-associated > Plants > Roots > Rhizosphere > Soil ...
TCGCGCCGGGCGCCTCGGTCGCGCAGCACGAGCCGCGCCGCAAGCTGCCGCCCGGCACGCCGGCGACCGTCGAGTCGCTCGTGATCGGCGCGCCGGTGATCGTGCCGCGGCTCGGCCGGTGCGAGGTCGTGTCGCTGCCGCACGACGGCAAGGTCGAGGTCCGCCTCGGCCAGATGCGCGCGCTCGTGCCGATCGCCGACGTGCTGATGGACTCGCATCGCGCGGCACGTGCGGCCGAGCGCGAACGCGAGCGTGAAGTTCCGGACGACAAGCCGGCGCCGGGCGTCGTGCTCGTCGACGGCGTGCCCGCCGGCGGCCGCGCGACCGCGCGCACGATCGACTCGACGATCGACGTGCGCGGCCAGCGCGTCGACGAAGCCGTCGCGAACGTCGATCGCTTCCTCGACGAGAGCATGCTCGCGAGCCGCGACACCGCCTTCGTGGTCCACGGCCACGGCACGGGCGCCCTGCGGAACGCCGTGCGCGTGCACCTCGGCCAGCACAAGGGCATCGAGAAGTTCCGCGCGGGCGAGCCCAACGAGGGCGGCGACGGCGTCACCGTCGCGTTTCTCAAGGGCTAGAAGAGCGTCATCGCCTGGACCGGTTCGCCGGTGATCGTCGCCTGCGGCGGCAGGTCACCTTCCGGTGCGTTGGTCACGAACTGATCGATCGTGGACGAGCTCGGCGAGCCGACGAAGATCCGGGTGTCGGCCTGCGTCGCGCAGGTCGGTGCCTGCAGCATCGACTGCCCGCCTTCGAACGAGACACCGCCGGCCACGACGTTGCCGTTCTGCGACGAAAAGAACTCGAGCGCGCTGTTGTTTCCGACGGTCGTGACGAGCTCGACCTGGAACGCGACCGAGATCCCGACGGGATCGACGAGCCCGGTGGCTGCACCGGTGAGGACTCGCTTCGGTGCCACGTTGCCATTCGCAGTCTGCGCGAAGACCGAAACCGAGCCACCCTGGTCCACGACATAGAGCTCGCCGGCAGCCACGGCGATGCCTGCGCCTTGCGCGATGCCGGTGTTCGAGCCGGTGATCGTCTGGATCGGCGTCGCAGGACCCGAGTCGGTCGCGTCGAACACGCGCACGCCATCGGCGGCGCCGACGAAGATTTCCGATCCGGAAGCGGCGATCGAGAGTGGCGTGAAGCTCGTCGTGATCCGCCGCGACGGAGCGAGGTTGCCGGAGCCGGTGAGCGGCCACACGTCGATCGCATCGGCCGCGCGGTCGGTCACGAACAGTTCCTGGCCGAGCACGGCGACGCCGTCCGCCGCCTGAAGCGTCGTCGCAGGGCCGCGGATCGAACGGAATGGCATCGCCGATCCGCTCGCGCTCGCGTTCAGGAAGTCGACGCCGTCGGAGGTTGCCACGACGAGCGTTGGCACGCTGACGGTGATCGAGGACGTCGCGCTGACCCCGAGATACGTCGCCGTCAGCGTCGCCGAACCCGGGCCTATCGGCTCCACGATCCCACCCGATGCGATTGCCACGGTGGGCGCGTCGGTCGTGTAGGTCGCATAAGGCGTGACGTCGAGGACCGCGTCGTCGGTGAAGTGTGCGAGCACCTGAAGCGGAGCCGAGTCCGGCCACTTCATTGCGGCCGAGCTCGGTGCGACTGCAAGGCCGTCGATCGCAAGCGTCGCGTCGAGCGGGCGGTACGCATCGCTGAGCGGCGCATCGCCGGTAATGGCGCGAGCCGAGTTACACGCGACGAGCAGCGCGAAGAGACGCCACATCAGTTCGGCATGTACGGCACGATGTAGATCACGTCGCCCGCGGTGCCGCCACCGTCGACGAACAACCGGTGGTTCGTCTTGTCGAACGCGACACCGAAGATCTGCGTGATCGCAGCAGGCAGCGTGACGGTCGTGACCGTGCCGGCCGGATACGCGATGCGGCGCAGCGCCGGGCCGCCGCCGGTGAGGACGTCGCCGTTGGGCAGCTTGGTCAGCAGGTCGGGCTTGGTGACCGTCGCAAACGACGTCGTCGTGCCGTTCGGGTCGACCTTCCAGATGATGCCTTGGTCCTGGTCGGAGACCAGCATCTCGCCATCGCTCTCGACCGCGAGCCCGACGAGCTTCTCGATCGTGTTACCGCCGCCGCTCTGCGCGACGACGTCCTGGAACGCGCTGCCGTTGCTCAAGGTCGTCATGAGGACGACGCCGGCGTTCGGCGAGCCCTTCACGAACGACGACTGGTAAATGGTCGTGCCGTCCGAGCCGAGCGCGAGCCCGATCGAGCGGTAGTGCGCCGGGCTGGGGCCGGCCGAGCCGGTGCCCGCCGTCTCGAGCATCAGCGTCGCGGTGGAACCAGAGATCTGGATGATGCCGTTGTTCGCATCCGTGCTGCTGAACTGCGGCGTCAGGAACGATCCGTCGGCGAGCTTGACGATGTCGCCCGGATTCGCCGAGCCGATCGCATCGAGCGACGCGACGGTCTCCACGCCGCCGGCATCCGTCCACTTCGCGAACGCGTTGCCGGTGCCTGTGACCTTTTCGGTGAAGTACAGCGTGCTCGTGCTGTTGTCCCAGTAGAGCCCGTTGGCTACGCCGGTGATCGTGAACGCGCTGCCGCTGCCGCTACCACTGCCGCTGCCCGGGGCATCGGGCGAAGCGTCGATCGCCTTGGGTGCGTCGGCCGGAGTCGAGTTGTTGTTGCTGCTGCAAGCAAGGAAGGAGACGCCTAGCGCCAGAACGGTCGTTCGCATGGGCGGCGTTCTTCGCACGTCGCGCGGAGAACGACGGATACATAGCTGTAACTCGAGACGCCTTGAGCGGTAACGCAGCTAACGCGCGGGGTACCGCGCATCGACGTCGTCGAGCGTGTGCGCGGTGTCGTTCACGACGCGCTGGGAGACGACCGGCGTGGCATCGACGTAGCCGAACGCGCGGACCTGGCGCGCGTCGCTGTTCGCGAACGGCGCCGAGATGTTGCGCGACGAGTGGTACCAGCTCGGGCTCGCCGACGGATCGACGCCGAGCTCGCCGGCGCGATAGCTCGCGAGGTAGGTCGCGACGTGACACGACATGCACTGCGTGTTCACCGCGTCGTTGAGCGTCGGGTTGAGGATCTGCGAGAGCGCATCGAGCGCGAGTGCCTGGTTCGCCGGCGACGCCGCTTTGAAGTAGCTGCCTTCGATCGCGAGCGCGAAGCCGACCGGCGCGTCGGCGACACCCAGCGACGGCACCTGATACGTGATGTCGCCGTCGGCGACCTGCATCTGCTGCTGGTACTCGTCGACTTCGGGGATCAGCGTCGGCGCGAACTGCGACCCATCCCAGTCGAGCTCGCGGAAGTGCCATTCGAACGGCGTGGTGTCCACGACCTGGCCCGCGGCGGTGATGCGCACGTTGTTTGCCGGAACCGCGTACTTCGTGACGAGCGCGGCGAGCTTCGCGATGTAGGCGGGGTTCGCGGCAGCCGGCGTGACCTCGAGCGGATCGGACTCGGGCGTGTCGCCGAGCGCGGCGAGATCGCGCAGCTGGTCGACGACGTCGGGCAGATCGGCGGCGGGGATCGGATAGAACACGTGGCTGGCGACGTCGATCGTCGTCGGGCCGTTCGCGCCCGCGATCACCGGCTGGACGATCAGGCGCAGCCGGCCGTCGACGTTCGCCGGGCACGGCCCGACCGACGAGCGGTCGCAGACGTCGAATCGAAGCGCGACGATCTGGAACTGACCGAGCTCGATCGTCGAGTCGCCGGTTCGCGAGCCGAGATCGCCGCGCAGCACGACGCCGGCGAACGAGCTCGCGTCGACCATCGGCGCGAACGGCGCCAGCACGGGCGTGGTCGCGTCGGCGGGGAGCGGCAACAAGATCGAGATGTCGTTCATGCCGAGCTCGCGCGGAGGCGCCGGCGGCGACGAGCACCCGATCGCGGCGACGGCGAGCCACGCGCAACGCATCACGTCGCACCGTACCAGTCGCCGAGCTCGTCGAGGCGGACGCGGCGCCCGGCCGCGAACGTGACCGCGATCGAGTACGGCTCCGACACCTGATCGCGGGGCATCGGCCACAGCGCGCGGCGCAGGATCAACATCGCCATCGCGAGTGGCATCCCGCCGAATCGTCCGTCGGGGTGCGCGTCGACGTGATCGTCGTGCGCCATCATCAGCTCGAGCACCGCCCCGGCGCCAGGACAGGTCACGACGCCGCCGAGATCGCCGACGACGACCTGCGCGCCGCGGCACGTGAACGACGGCCACTTGTTCGCCTCGAGCGCGCGCGCGTAATCGACCCACTCGGCGCCGTGCTTGCCGGCGATCGTCGCGATCCGCGTGACGAGCTCGCGATCGCAGAGGTCGAGCTCGAGCGCGCGCCGGTAGCAGCGAATCGCCGCGCGCCACATGCCGTTCGACGATGCGCACGCGGCCGCATCGAGGAACGACTGCCGCGCCGATGCGTCGTCACCTTGGCGTACCGCTCCATCGGCCTTGCCGATCAGCTCGCGAATCTCGGCAGCAGCGGCGGTCACAGCGGCAACACGTGCAGCATGTGGGTGCCGCCCGATTTCGGTTTGTCGACGATGAACAGGCGGTGCCCCGCTGGGTCGTAAGCGGTGCCGCGCACCTCGGCGAGGCCCGACGCGATCGGCGTCTGCGTGCCATCGGGTGCGACGCGCGTGACCACGCCCGTCTTGCCACCGGTCACGAGCGAGCCGTCGGGTAGCACCGTCAGGAGATCGACGCCCGCGAGGCCGGACGCGAGCGGTTTCAGCGCGCCGTGATCGATCGCGTAGATCGCGTTCGATTCCTGATCCGAGACGAACACGCCGGCCGGCGTCGCCGCGACGCCGACAACCTTGGTCAGGCCCTGCGTGACGAGCTCGGTCTCGCCCTTCGCGAGATCGAGCTGCGCGACGCCGCCCGTGTGCACGTGATCGGCGACCACGAAGTAGGCGTCGTAGAGCGCGCCGTCGGGCCCGCGCGCGACACCCAGCCGGCGCCGCGCCTTGTCGAGGCCGGGCACGGTGGTCGCTCGATGATCGGCGCCGACCGTGATGATCGCGCCGTCGCTGCCGAACCCGAACGACGCGATCACGAACGTGCCGTCCGCCGCGCGCGTGATGCCGCCGAGCTCGACCTTTGGCATCGGCGGCAGCGCGGCCACGTCGGTAACACCCTTGTCATCTGTCCACGCGACGAGCTCGTTACGCGCGGCATCGGTCATGTACAGCGCCCGGTCGCCGGCGTCCCAGTACAGCCCGTTCGCGACCGCGGTCAGCGCGAGATCGCGACGTGCCGAGCTCGGTGACGCCGGTCCAGCGACCGGTGGTGCGGTCGGGCTCGAGCACGCGACGAGGAACGCGGCTGTTACAAGCGATCGCATTGGTAACAGCGATTGCAGCGCTGGTGCCAGCGGCGACGACCGACGCGCGCGAGGTTGCGCGCGATCGCTGACACCGTCGGTTCCCACTCTGGAGCACGGCCACACCAGCGGCGAGGTTGCCTGATACGCGCGTGTAACGTGTTACGGCGCGATGACAACGAACTCGACGCGGTACCAGGTGTCGCGATCTTTCGGACTCGGCAGTGCGATGCGCGACGCGACCGACTGCAAGCACGTGCGCGTCGACTCGACGAGCGTCGATGCCGGCGACGATTCGCCGATCTCGAGCGAGCGCTCCACGGTCACACCTTCTTGCGGCATGTCGACGTGCGTGTGATCGGGCGAATCGGGTGCAGGCGCGGAGCGCTTCACGATCGTGACGCGATACGCGGTGGTCGGCTGCTTCGCGACACACGCGTGTAACGCGGGCATCGCGCGCGCGATCGCCGGCCGAAACAGGCTCGCTTCGACGATCGCCGTGCTCGCGGGATTGCGCACGACGTATTGCGGCCAGTCGAGCGCGGCGAGCTGGCGCAGATGCTCTTGCGCGCGTGCGCGCCACGGGCTGTCGGTCGCGACCGCGAGGTAATGGCGGAAGTAGAGCAGCGCGTACTCGGGCTCGTCGATGCCCGCGACCGGCGCGGTCGAGTACGCCAGCCCCATCAAGTAGTCGTGCTCGGCGGTGCCGAGCCACGGGTACGTCGGGTTCTCGATCATGCCGAGCAGCGCATCGGTCGCGAGCGCGAGCTGGCCATCGGTCGCCGGCGGCTCGCCGCGCTCGGGGCCGGGCCGGCGCGCGCGGTCGTAGGCTTCGGCGAGCAGCCAGTGCGTGGTCGCGGACCGGCCTTCGGTGGTATCGAGCGCCGCGGTCAGCGCGTCGATCGCTTCGTCGAGCTTGCCGAGCGCGATCCTCACCTCGCCGAGCCGCAACCATGCTTCGCCGCGCGGTGCATGCTCGGCGGCGTGAACCAGCGTGCGCTCGGCATCGGCGAGATGTCCCGCGCGCGCCTGGCACACGCCGAGCTCGATCTCCTGGCGATCGCTATCGACCGACGGCGCGGCGCCGTGCGCTTCCGACGCCGCGAGATCGTCGGCGCACTTGGCCCAGTCGTGGAGCCACAGGTACGCCTCGCCGCGCCAGCCGTACGCGCGCGGATCGCCGGGCACGCGCTTGATCGCATCGGTCGATTTCTCGACGGCGACCTGCCAGCCGTGCTCGGTCTGCTCGTCGAGCGCGTGCTTCGCGTCGTGGACGAGCTGTTCGTACGGCACGCGCTCGGGATCGAGCGCGGATTCCCACAGCCCCGAGTGCTGGTCGGAGTCCACGTCCGAACCGCCGGCGTCGACCGGGTAGCGAGCCGACTGGGCGTGCGCCGCGAGCGGCACGAGCACGCCGAGCGCGATCAGTGGAAGAGATCGTGCCACGGCGTCTCGAGCTTGAGGATCTTGCGGCGCTTGTCGGCCTCGAGCGTATCGAGATGCGCCTTCGCGCGCGGCTGGAACTCGGGATGCGCGCCCGATTGGATGTACTTCTGCCAGTCTTCGATCGCGATCTCGTCGAGCCCGTAGGCCTCGTACGCGAGCGCGAGATAGTAGAACTCCTCGCCGGCGGGCACGAAGAACGTGCGGCCGGTCGTGATGCTGCGCTCGAACTCGGTGAGTGCCTGTTCGCCTTGCGACTGGATCAGGTCGCGCGCCTGCGCGCCGCGCTCGTCGCGATCGAGCGCGACCGCGAGGCCGTACACGGTCTCGGAGCGCAACGCCGAGCGCAGCGCGTGACGGTAGGCCTCGATCGCGTCGTCGAGCCGATCGAGCATCATGTACGTCTCGGCGAGGTTGCCGAGCACGGTCTCGTCGACGTTGTCGGAGCGCGCGAGGATTGCTTCGTAGTCCTTCGCCGCGAGCTTGAGGTTCGGCTGGTCGGCGAACCGCGTGTGCAGGATCGCGCGGCGGAACAGCAGATCGAAGTCGGCGGCGATGCCGTCGTCGCGCAACACGCCGACGCGCGGATCGAGCGGCGCGAGCTCTTCGAACTTGGCCCACGCGTCGAGCACTTCCTGCGCGTGCTTCTTGTCGAAGAACTGCGGATCGGGGCTGCACAGCGGCGACGGGTTGTACGACGTGTTCGCCGAGCACTCGAAGTAGAACGAGTAGAGCAGGCGGCCCAGCCGGTAGTACGGCTCGGCCTCCTGGGGCTCGGCGGCCGCCGCGTTGCGATACGACTGCGCCGCGTGCTGGACGAGCGTGCGAATCGCCTCGCGCGACGCGGCCTGCGCCGTCGCCTGCTCGGCGAGCTCGTCGCCCGATTGCATCTCGGTGTTGTAGATGTCGCGCTTGCCGTCGTGCGCGCCGTTGTCGACCGCCTGCTGCCACACGTCGGCGTGCACGACCGACGACGCCATCAGGGCCAGGAGCAGCGCCCGCTTCACGGCGTCACCTGCGGGATCGGCGGAGATGGCACCACGAGCGTGGGGACCTTGCGCGGCGGCGGCAGCGCGTCGAGCGCGCGTGCGTGATCGAGGGCGCGGCGGCGATAGCGCGCACCGTCGTCGGCCGCGTAGAGCAGCCACTCGGTGCGGGCCTCGGGGTAGTCGCCGACGACCTCGTCCATCAGGGCTCGATAATAGCGCTCGTCCTCGGCAGGTGCGAACCTCATCCGCGCGAGCGAGGTCTGGAGCGCCGACGGCAGCTGATCGCCGAGCGCGGCCTTCATCCGATCGAGGACGTCGAACGCGGCGCCGCGCTGCTCGTCGCGGTCGTACTGCACGGCGAGCGCGAACGCGACGATCATGCGGTCGGTCGGCTCGAACGCTCCCGTGTTCGACACCTCGTTCGCGAGCACGTCGATCGCGTCGCCGGTGCGGCCTTCGAACGCGAGCGCGGTCGCCAGGTGAACGAGCACGGGCGCGGATGCGGGCTCGCTGATCGCGACGGGCCCTTGCGCGATGCGCAGCACGCGGATCGCGTCGTCGAAGCGGCCCGCTTCGATCGCGGCCGTGCCGATCCGATCGAGCGCGTCGGGACCGGCGTGATCCTCGCCGACGAGCGCGACCAGCGCGTGCAGCGCGCCCCGTGCCTCGCGTGCATCGCCCGCTTCGTCGGCAACGCGCGCCAGCATGCGCAGGACGTCGGCGCTGTCGGGCTCGAGCTTGCGTGCGTAGCGCAGCACGCCCTCGATCTCCTGCATCGCCGCGCGCCGGGCACTCGCGGTCGGCGGCGTATCGGACAGGTCGGCGTCGTCGAAGACCTTCAGGCCGGCCTCGCAGCGCGCCATCAGCGACGCGACCTCGTCGTGGTGCGGCTCGGTCACGTCGAGCCAGAACCCGCCGGCGCGATCGTCGTCCGCGGCGGCGGGGCTCGCGAGGGCGAGCGCCAAGGCGCTGACGAGCAGTGCGGCGCGTCGCACGTGACGAGTATGCCGGCCGGAGCCTGGCCGTGCCAGCTAGGGTCTGGGGCCCCAGATCGAGACCATCGGAATCCTGCCGATCTCGCGTGATCGCGCGTAGTTGCGGCACCCACCGCCTGGCCCACCCCTTGCTGAAATGCCCTTCGTGGATCGAGGAGTCATCGCGACAGCCGAGGAGCTGTTGGCGGCCCGGCACTACCCGGGTGTGGTCGCGCTCGTTTCCGATGCACTCGACGAAGAGCCCGAGTGCGTACCTCTCTTGTTGCTTCGCGCACGCGCACGCCTCGCACTGCGCCGCGACCTCGACGCGCAGGGCGACCTCCGCGACATCATCCGCCTCGATCCCCACTGTTCCACCGCCTATCGCTTGCTCGGCGAGCTCTCCGCACGCCGCAGCGAGAACGAATCTGCCGCCATCTTCTTTCGAGAGGCGTTGCGCCTCTCACCCGACGACCGCGACGCTGCCGATTGGCTCGCGATCGTCGAACGACCAGCTCGACCAGCCGCAGCAGTCCATCAACTCCCGGCACCAGCTGCTGCGGCTGGTCGGTTTCCTTCGCGCCTGGCGAAGGGGACCTCGCCGCCCGACGTCGACCTCGAACGGCCGACGATGCCGCTCGGCGCACACGTGCCCGCGCGCGGCTCGCACCGCAACACGCCGCGGCTCGGCACCGAGCGCGGAGTCGGCGCAGAGCCGCCCACGATGCGCGGCCAGCCGGTGCGCACGCCCGCGGTCGTCAAGCGCCCGGTGCCGGAGCTGCCCGGATTCGGCGAGTACCTCGTCGAAGCCGGCATCCTCACGCGCGAGCGGTTGCGCGCCGCGCAGGCGTATCAGCGATCGATGAAGGTCCAGCTGTCGACCGCGATCGTGACGCTCGGGCTCGCGACTCCGCAGCGCATCGAGTGGGCTGCCGTCGCGCACCAATCGGAACGCCGCCGCGAACGCTGATCTCGAAGATTCGCGGTAACGTGCGGCCTCGTGACCGCGGAGCACGATCGCATCGCCGAGGACCTGCGTCGCGTTCGCAACTGGCGGCGCTGGGGACCGTACCTGGCCGACCGGCAATGGGGCACGGTGCGCGAGGACTACTCGGCGAACGGCGAGTGCTGGACCTATCTCCCGCACGATCACGCGCGCAGCCGCGCCTATCGCTGGGGCGACGACGGCTTGCTCGGGATCTGCGATCGCGAGTGCCGGCTGTGCTTCGCGCTCGCGCTGTGGAACGGCAACGATCCGATCCTGAAGGAGCGGCTGTTCGGCCTCGGCGGACCCGAAGGCAACCACGGCGAAGACGTCAAGGAGCTCTACTACTTCCTCGACGCGACGCCGACGAGCTCGTACCTGCGCGGGCTCTACAAGTACCCGCACGCGGCGTACCCGTACTCGCGGCTCGTCGACGAGAACGCGCGGCGCGGCAAGGGCGATCGCGAATTCGAGATCGAGGACAGCGGCGTGTTCGACGATCGCCGCTACTGGGACGTGTTCGTCGAGTACGCGAAGGCCGGCCCCGACGACATCTTGATCGACATCACCGTCGCGAATCGCGGCGACGCGCCGGCGACGATCCACGTGCTGCCACAGCTGTGGCTGCGCAACACGTGGTCGTGGGGCCGCACCGGCGAGGGCTACGACAAGGCCGGCACGATCGATCGCGTGAGCGCGACGTCGGCGCGCGTCAGCCAGCCGACGCTCGGCCACTTCCGGCTCGACGTCGAAGGCCATCCCGAGTGGCTGTTCACCGACAACGAGACGAACATGGAGCGCCTGTTCGGCGCCGCGAGCGCGAGCCGCTACACCAAGGACGCGTTTCATCGCCGCGTCGTCGACGGCATCGGCGCCGCGGTCAACCCGGCGCAACAGGGCACCAAGTGCGCCGCGTGGTACGTGCTCGAGCTCGGCGCGCGCGAAACGCGTCACATCCGGCTGCGGCTCGCCGCCGAAAGCATCGCGGCGCAGGCGCCGTTCGCCGACTTCGATGCGGTGATGAAGCTGCGGCGCAGCGAAGCCGACGCGTATCACCACGAGGTGCGGCCGTCGCCGATGACCGATGTCGAGCGCAACGTCGTGCGCCAGGCCGACGCCGGGCTCGTGTGGTCGCGCAAGTTCTATCACTACATCGTCGAGCACTGGCAGGACGGCGATCCCGGCCAACCGCCGCCGCCACCTGGCCGCAAGTCCGTCCGCAATCGCGGCTGGGAGCAGCTGTGGGCGCGCGACGTGATCGCGATGCCCGACGGCTGGGAGTATCCGTGGTTCGCCGCGTGGGACCTCGCGTTTCACTGCGTCGCGCAGGCGCGCTTCGATCCGACGTTCGCGAAGCAACAGCTGCTGCTGCTCATGCGCGAGTGGTACATGCACCCGAACGGCCAGCTGCCCGCGTACGAGTTCGCGTTCGGCGACGTCAACCCGCCGGTGCACGCGTGGGCCGTGTGGCGCATCTACCAGCTCGCCGGCGAGGCCGGGTACGGCTACGACCGCGAGTTCCTCGAGCGTGCGTTCGACAAGTGCCTGATCAACTTCACGTGGTGGGTCAATCGCGAGGATGCCGGCGGCGA
>Ga0070665_100007217_pt1 | contig 11294 bp, 8 predicted proteins | sample KBSS13metaG_FD_65862 | JGI IMG/M metagenome (GOLD analysis project Ga0070665, IMG submission 65862) | Switchgrass rhizosphere microbial communities from Kellogg Biological Station, Michigan, USA - KBS S1-3 metaG | ecosystem: Host-associated > Plants > Roots > Rhizosphere > Soil ...
ACGAGTTCGCCCTGCTGGGGGCCGCCCCGCAGCTCGAACAGCGCCGCAAAACTTTGCGCGGGCTCGCTGTCGATGCGCAGTGACAACCGCCCACTCCAGGCACTGACGTCTGCGCCGCCGGCCGGTCCCACTTGACGTGATGGCGATGCGCACCCGGCCAGAGTGAACAAGGCCGCCGCCGCTGCGGCCAGCCATTGCCGTCGACCGGCCGGGTGCAGCCGCGCTGCTGCGCTCAAAGCTTGATGCGCAGGCGCTTGAGCGTTTCCTGCAGCGTTTCGTTGTCGGCGTCCGCGAGCACGGCTTCTTTCCAGACCGTAACGGCGCGGTCGCGCTGCCCGGCGGCCCACAGCACTTCACCGAGGTGCGCCCCGATTTCGGGGTCGGGCCGCTTGCGGTAAGCCTCTTCGAGAATGCGCTTGGCCTCGTCCATGTTGCCCAGGCGAAATTCGACCCAGCCCAGGCTGTCGGCGATGAACGGGTCTTCGGGGGCCAGCTGCACCGCCTTCTTGATCAGCGTGCGCGCCTCCTCCAGCCGGACGTTGCGATCGGCAAACGAGTAGCCGAGCGCGTTGTAGGCGTTCTGGCTTTCGGGCTTGAGTTCCATCAAGCGACGCAGCAGCCGCTCCATCTCGTCGAGGCGGTTGAGCTTCTCGGCAATCATGGCCTGGTCATACAGCAGGTCGGTGTCGGCCGGTGCGTTGGCCACGGCCGTGACCAGCATGTCGTAGGCCGCCTGGTACTGGCGTGCGTCGCGCAGCAACTGCACTTCGGCCTGGAACTTCTGGCGCTTGTCGTCGGCGCTGCGTTCGGGCAGGCTGCGCACCAGTTCCCGCGCCGGCGCCAGCTTGCCCTGGCGCGCCATCAGCGCTGCGCGCCGCGCCTGGCTGGCGATCAGATCGTCGGTGTTGTCGACCCGCGAGAGCCAGCTGTCGGCCGCGGCGTAATCCTTGCGCCGCTCCGCGATCTGCGACATCAGGAAGAAGGCCTGGGTTTCGCTGCGCTTGCGCTCCTCGGCGTCTTTCTGCGAGCCGGCTTGTTCGAGGTAGCGCTTGACCGAGCGCTCGGCGGCAGCATCGTCGCGCGCCTGCGCCTGCAGGCTACCGAGCAACAGCCAGGGCTCCGCCAACGCCGGCTGCGCCTTGGTCAGGGCCGACAACTCGGTGGTGGCGTCTGCATAACGGCGCTGCTCGACCAGCACGCGGGCATAGGCCGACCGCAGGTCGGGAAGGGGCGGGTTCGCAGCCGTGAAGTAGCGCTTGACGAGAAGTTCGGCCTCCGGCTGCGCCGGATCGATCAGATCGAGCGCCAGGATTGGCGGGCCGTCGGCCTTCACGTCGGCTTGCTGGCCTTTTTGCGCGGCCTCGAGCGCCCCCGCGGTGTCGCCGGCCACCAGGCGCAGGCGCCCGACGGTGGTCCAGGCCAGCGCGGCGCTGGACGGATCTCGCAATTCGTCGACCAGCGCCTGCTCGACCACCGATGCGGCCAGCTTCTTGTCGGTTGCCCGCGCGTACGAACGCGCGATGACGTTCATCAGAGGAGGATGCTCTTCCTTGGGCGTGGCGGCCAGTTCCGCGCGAAGCAGTTCCGCGGTTTCGCCGATGCGATTGAGCGCGATCAGGATCTGCAGCTCGAAGCGCCGGGCTTCGCGCGACTCGGGCAGCGCCTGTTTCCAGGCGCGCGCGGCGCTGAGCGCGGCATTGCCGGAGCGAGATTGCAGCGCGATCTCGACGGCGCGCTGGTACAGCTGGGGATCGCGCGTTTTGTTGGCTGCGTCGAGCACGAGCGCAAAGCCGGCGCCCGCGTCGCCCGAGCGCGTCGTGAGCTCGCCCATCAGAACCTCGTAGAACAGCTCGGCAGTGAGTGCGGAGGCTTGGGCGCGCGCGGCCGACTGTGCTGGGGAATCGACGATCGGCGCGGGGCTTTGCGGTGCCGCTGGATCGCCAGTTTGGGCCAGCGCCGCCGAGGTCAGCAGGATGAGCGACAGCGCGCTCGCGAGGTGACTTCGGCGGGGCGTTGCGGTCATCGAGTCATCATAATTGAAGGCCTTCGCGGCGCGCGCGCAGGCCCGACCATTCCACGTTGCCATGCCCGAATTGCCCGAAGTCGAAGTCACCCGCCTGGGTTTTGCCGACCGGATCGCGGGCGCCCTGATCCAGAGCGTGCGCGTCGGCAAGGCGCTGCGCTGGGCGCTGGCCATCGCGCCGGAAGCGCTCGCGGGCCGCACGGTGCTGCGGGTGCGCCGCCGCGGCAAGTACCTGCTGCTGGACCTCGATGACGGGCTGCTGTTGATGCATCTGGGCATGTCGGGCAGCCTGCGCTTCCTCGACGCCGCGCCGGCGCCCGGTGCGCACGATCACTTCGATCTGGTGACCACGCACGGCACCCTGCGCCTGAACGATCCGCGGCGCTTCGGTGCAGTGGTTTTCGCAGCCGACGAAGACGCCCCCTTGGCGCGCAAGCTGCTGGGTCGTCTGGGCATGGAGCCACTGGACGCCGGCTTCGATCCCGATGCTTTCCATGCGGGATTGCGCGGGCGCAATGCGGCGATCAAACAGGTTCTGCTGGCCGGTGACGTCGTGGTGGGCGTGGGGAACATTTACGCGTCCGAGGCCCTCTTTCTGGCAGGTATCCGCCCGACGCTGAAGGCTTCGCGCATCAGTCGGCCCCGCGCCATGCGCCTGCATGCGGCGGTGCAGGACGTGCTGGCACGGGCCGTGCGGCGGGGCGGAAGCACATTGCGCGACTTCGCCGATGTCGATGGGCAGAGTGGGTATTTCCAGCTGGAGGCTTCGGTTTATGGACGTGCCGGGCAACCGTGTCGCGTCTGCGCTACCACCATACGGCAGATCAGGCAGGGGCAACGGACCACATATTTCTGCAGCAATTGTCAAAAGTATTGAAATAGCACGGTCGCATCCTGCAGCTTCCGGCGGTGCGCGATGTATATTTTGTAAGTCCACCCGTTACATATTCCCTTGAGCCGCTCCTTCAATCAGCAATTCGACCAGCACGGCGTCTGGCGTCGCAAGTTCGCGCATCGACTCAAGTGGCTCGTCACCTGGCTCGAAGAGAACGAACTGCTCGACGTCGCCGTGGCCGAGCGCTTGCGCGAGCTCGAATCGCAGATGCGCACCAGCAAGGTCATGGTGGCGTTCGTCGCGGAGTTCTCACGCGGCAAATCGGAGCTGATCAACGCGATCTTCTTCGCCTCCTACGGTCGGCGGATCATGCCGGCGAGCGCGGGCCGCACGACGATGTGCCCGACCGAACTGGGCTACGACGCAACGGTCATACCCAGCTTGCGCCTGTTGCCGATCGAGACGCGCCTGGAGCCGCACTCGCTGATGCATTGGCGCAGTGCGCCCGAGCGCTGGACCGAAATCGCGATCGACGTCGACGATCCGGACCAACTGGCGGCCGCGATGAACAAGGTGGCGGACGTGCGCTGGGTCTCGATCGAAGAGGCCCGCACGCTGGGCTTCTGGAACGACGATTCCAGTCAGGACAACCCGCACCCCGACGCCCAAGGGCGTGTGGAGATTCCGCGCTGGCGGCATGCGTTGCTCAACATGCCCCATCCCTTGCTGGAGCAGGGCTTGGTGATCCTCGACACGCCTGGCCTCAATGCCATCGGCGCCGAACCCGAATTGACCGTCAGCCTGATCCCGCAAGCGCACGCGGTGGTGTTCATCCTGGGCGCGGACACCGGCGTCACGCGCTCTGACCTCGCGATCTGGCGCGAGCACCTGATCACCGAAGGCGATCCGGGCGAAACGCGCATCGTCGTCCTGAACAAGATCGACACCATGTGGGACACGCTGAGCACGCCCACGCAGATCGAAGCGCAGATCGAGCGCCAATGCGCTACCTCTGCCGGTTTGTTGAAGGTGTCGCTCAAGCAGGTGCTGCCGGTGTCGGCGCAAAAAGGCCTGCAGGCCAAGATCCGGCGCGACGCGCCGTTGCTGGCGGCCAGCCGCCTGCCCGCGCTCGAGGCGGTGCTGGGCGAGGGCTTGCTGGGCAAGCGCGAGATCGTGTTGCGCAGGGCGGTGGATTCCGGCATTGCGGCTTTGCGTGGCGAAGCGGCGCGCATCATCAGCGTGCGCCAGCGCGATCTGGCAGAACAAGCCATCGAATTGCAAGGCCTGCGCGGCAAGAACGTCTCGGTGATCCGCCACATGCGCACGCGCATCGAGCAGGAACAAACCGAATTCGAAGGCAGCAATGCGCGCATCCTGGCGTTGCGCTCGGTGCAGGGCAAACTTTTGCGCGAGGTGTATGCGGTGCTCGGCAGCACGGCGCTGAAGGCCGACATGGGCAAGTTGGCGGCGGCCCTGAAGCGGCCGGGCATCAAGCTGAGCGTGCGAAAGGTCTACGCCGAAACCTTCGACGCCCTGCGCAACAACCTGCGCGAAGTGCAGTCGACCACGGCCGAAATCCAGTCGATGCTGCACGCCACATTCCGCCAACTCAATGCCGAGCATGGCTTCACCTTGCAGGCGCCACCGGAGCCGGATCTTCTGAGCTTCGAAGAGCAGCTCGGCAAGATCGAGCAAAGCCACACGCACTACCTGGGCGTCGGCAACCTGCTGAAGCTGGCGCAATCGGATTTTTGCGACAAGCTCGTGCGCGCCTTGGCCAGCCGTCTGCGTGTGGTCAACGAGGCAGCGATGGGCGAGGTCGAGCGCTGGAGCAAGGGCGCCGGCGCGCAGCTCGATGCGCAGCTCAAGGAGCGTCGCCGCAATTTCAGCAGGCGCATCGAATCGATCGAGCGGATTCAACTGGCCGCCGGCAATCTCGATGAGCGCCTGGCCGAGTTGTCGGCCCAGGAGCACGGCCTGACGGAACTGCATCGCCGCCTGCAAGAGCTGACGTCGTTGATGACCAGCAACGAAGCGCCGAGCGCGATCCCGACGCGCGACGAACTTGTTGCCTGAGGCGGGCGCCCAGGCCGTCGTCGGGCCGGACTTCGCAGACCGCATCGTTGCCTGGCAACGCAGCCACGGCCGCAGCAGCTTGCCCTGGCAGGCCACCCGCGATCCGTACCGCGTGTGGCTGTCGGAGGTGATGCTCCAGCAAACCCAGGTCAGCACGGTGCTCGGTTACTTCGAGCGCTTTCTCGCGCGCTTTCCCACGGTGGCCGCGCTGGCGGGTGGCACAGAAGACGAGGTCTTCGGCCTGTGGAGCGGCCTGGGCTACTACAGCCGCGCGCGCAACATGCATCGCTGCGCGCAAGAGGTGATGGCGCGTTTCGGCGGCAGCTTTCCGTCCACCGCGGCGCAACTCGAAACGCTGCCAGGCATCGGCCGTTCGACCGCGGCCGCGATCGCATCCTTTTGTTTTGGCGAGCGCGTCGCGATCCTCGACGGCAACGTGAAGCGTGTGTTGACGCGCGTGCTGGGATTCGACGCCGACCTGTCGGCGGCGGCGAACGAGCGCCGGCTGTGGAGCGAGGCCACGGCGTTGCTCCCGGTCAAGGGTCTGTCGCGCGCCATGCCGTCGTACACACAGGGCGTGATGGACCTGGGCGCCACCGTGTGTCTGCCGAAGCGGCCGACCTGCATGCTGTGCCCCGTTAGCGACCTATGCTTCGCGCGCAAGCAGGGCGATCCCGAGCGCTATCCGGTGAAGACGCGCAAGCTGCGGCGCTCGGCAGAGGCGCTGTGGATGCTGCGCGCGGTCGATCCGGCCGGCCGCGTGTGGCTGGCCAAGCGGCCGGCGCCCGGCATTTGGGCCGGGCTCTATTGCCTGCCGGTGTTCGAGGATCGCGACGCCTTGCTCGAGGCCTTGCCGGCGCGCGCGCGCGTGTGCGACGAGGCGTCGTTTCTGCATGTTCTGACGCACAAGGACCTGCACCTGCATCCGGTGTCGTTCCGCGGCGATCCGGTTTTGAAAGGCGAAGGCGCCTGGTTCGACGAAAGCGCGTGGTCCGGTCTCGGCCTGCCGGCGCCGGTGCGCAAGCTGCTGCTTCAGGCGCCGTCGAGTTCGCGGTGACGTTTGAGGGCGGCCCAGCGCTGCCCGAAACTGGCGGCGAGCCGCTCGACCAGAAACACCGAGCGATGCTGCCCGCCGGTGCAGCCGATCGCGACGGTCACATAGCTGCGGTGATCGTGCGCCAGAGCATCGAGCCAGCGTGCGAGAAAGCTCTCGATGTCGCCGTACATGCGCGCCACTTCGTCGTGCTCGCGCAGCCAGTCGATCACCGGTTGGTCCTGGCCGGTGAGCGCGCGCAGTGCCGGCACGTAGTGCGGGTTGGGGAGCATGCGCACATCGAACACGTAGTCGGCGTCCAGTGGCACGCCGCGCTTGAAGGCGAACGATTGAAAAACCAGCGTCAGCGCACGTTGCGGCGCCGCAATCAGCGACTTGACGTAGCTTTGCAACTGGGCCGGCCGGATGATGCTGGTGTCGATCACGTCGGCGCCTTCGCGCAAATCCGACAACAGCTCCCGTTCGAGTTCGATCGCCTGCACCAACGCGCGTTGCTGCTGCTCGGGCGCGTCGGCTCGGCCTTCCTGGCGCGACAGTGGATGGCGTCGGCGCGTCTCCGAATAGCGCCGTACCAGCGCTTCGGTGGTCGAGTCGAGAAACAACGAGCGCATCTGTACGCCGTCTTGCCGTAGTTTGACCAATTGTTGCGGCACCAGCGGCAGCGACACGCCGCTGCGCACGTCGATCGCAATCGCCACCTGGCGTGCGTGCTGTTGCTTCTGCAATTCGATGAAGGAAGCGAGCAGTTCCGGCGGCAGGTTGTCGACGCAATAGAAGCCCGCGTCTTCCAGCGCATGCAGCGCCACCGACTTGCCCGAGCCGGACATGCCGGTGATCAAGACGAGTTCGAGGCTCACTGGAGTACCTTCGTGCCTCGCACTGCGGTGCGATTCGCCTTGGGAGCGTCCCGGCGGCTCACGTGCTCACTTCCGCAGAGCGCTTGTCGAGCATTTCGCGCGCGTGCGCGAGCGACGTTTTGGATACGCGCTCGCCGCCGAGCATGCGGGCGATCTCTTGGGTTCGCGCCTCGCCCTCCAGGGCTGCCACGCTGCTTTCGGTTCGCGGGCCGTCGCCCCCTTTGGTGGCCTCGACCTGCCGTTTGGCCACGCGAAGATGATGATCCGCGCAGGCCGCGACCTGCGGCAGGTGAGTGACAGCCAGCACCTGACGATCGCGACCCAGCTGCTTCATCAGTCGCCCGACGGTTTCGGCCACCGCGCCGCCGACACCCGCATCGACCTCGTCGAAGATCAGCGTCTGGGCCGCACCCAGCGCGCTGGTCGTCACGGCAATCGCCAGTGCGATGCGCGACAGCTCGCCACCCGAGGCCACCTTGCCGATCGCACGCGGCGTGCTGCCGGGATGGCCGGCGACCAGGAAGGCCACTTCGTCCAGGCCGCTGCGCGATGGTTGCGCCAGTGGCTGCAGGGCGACGTCGAACAACCCGCCCTGCATGCCCAGGCCCTGCATGGCCTCGGTGACGGCGCGCGCCAGCTTCGGGGCGGCCTGCTGGCGCGCCTTGGCGATGCGTCTGGCTTCCTTCATGTAGACCTGTTGCGCGGCGGACTCCGCACGTTCCAGCGCCTCGAGGTCGGATGCCGCGTCGAGCGCTTGCAGTTCTCGTTGCCAACCCGCCAGCAACGCGGGGAGCTCTGCCGGCGGTCGGCGGTAGCGGCGCGCCAGCGAAATCCAGAGCCCCATTCGTTCATCGAGTTCGGCCAGACGCGACGGATCGGCGTCGGCATGCCGCAGGTAGCCGTGCAGCGAGTGGGCGGCGTCCGAGGCTTGCGCGAGGCTGGATGCCAGCACCTCGCCCAGAGCGCGGAACTCCGGCTCGATGTGCTCGTTGTTCTGCAGCTGGGCACTGGCACGCGACAATGCTGCCAGCGCGCCAGCGTCGTCGTCTTCGAGCGCCGCGCGCGCTGCTTCGGCCGCGTCGATCAGCGCTTGCAGGTTCGACATGCGCGTGTGGCTGGCGGACAGCTCGTCCCACTCGTCGGCGCCTGGCGCCAGCTTGGCGACCTCGGCAATCTGCCACTGCAGGCGCTCGCGTTCGCGCTGCAACGTGTCTTGCCGGGCGCGCGCGTCGTCCAGTGCCGAGAGCGCGGCGCGCCAGCCTTGCCAGCCACTCTGAAGCGCGTCGATCGCGATGCCGGCATAAGCGTCGAGCAGGCCGCGCACCGCATCGGGCCGGGTCAGACTTTGCCAGGCGTGCTGGCCATGGATGTCGAGCAGGCGGTCGCCGAGTTCACGCAGTTGCGTGGCCGTGGCCGGTGCGCCGTTGATCCAGCCGCGGCTACGGCCCTGCAGGTCGACCGTGCGCCGCAGCAGCAGTGCGTCGCCCGTCAAGAACCCGCCTTCGTCGAGCCAGGGCGCGAGCGCCGGGTCGGCATCGAACTCGGCGCTGACATCCAGCCGCTCGGCGCCTTCACGTACCGCGCCCGCGTCGGCCCGGTTGCCCAAGGCCAGCTGCAGCGCGTCGATCAGGATCGATTTGCCGGCGCCGGTTTCACCGGTGAGCACCGTGAAGCCGGAGGACAGATCGAGCTCGAGTTCGCGCACGATCACGAAATCGCGCAGGGCGATGCGGCGTAGCACTTCAGGCCTCCTGCCGGGCCGCCCCAAGGGAGGCCTGCGCCCCCTCGGGGGGCAGCGAATACACGAAGTGATGAGCGTGGGGGCGCATGACTCAGGAACCTCCTTCGTTCCAGTGCAGTTTCTTGCGCAAGGTATCGAAGTAAGACCAGCCGCGCGGGTGCAAAAACCGCACCCGGAACTCGGAGCGCCGGACGACCACGCGGTCGCCGTGCTGCAGCGAGGCCAGCGATTGCATGTCGAAATTGGCGCTGGCGTCGCGGCCGGCCACCAGCTCGATCGTGATCTCGTCGGCATCTGGCAAGACGACCGGTCGGTTCGACAGCGTGTGCGGTGCGATCGGCACCATCACCCAGCCCGGAATCGAGGGGTGCAGCAACGGACCACCCGCCGACAACGCATACGCCGTCGAGCCCGTGGGCGACGCGATGATGAAGCCGTCGGCCCTTTGGTTCGCCACGAAGTGCTTGCCGACCGACACCCGCAACTCGACCATGCCGGAGGTCGCGCCGCGATTGACCACCACGTCGTTCATGGCGATGGCGTCGAACACCGACGCGCCGTCGCGGATCACCTGCGCGCACATCAGGCTACGGTGATCTTCCTCGTACTCCCCGGCCAGCATCGGCACCAGCGTGCCCTGGTAGTTGTCGAGGGGGATGTCGGTGATGAAGCCCAGGCGCCCGTTGTTGATGCCGATGAGCGGCACGCCGTAGGGCGCCAGCTGGCGGCCGATCCCCAGCATCGTGCCGTCGCCACCGACCACCAGACCCAGATCGCATTGCTGCCCGATCTCTTCGACCGAGGCACCCTGCAGCACCTGGCAACCCTGGCCCGTCAGAAAGCCGGCGATTTCCTGCATGGCATGGGGAACGTCGACCGCTTGCGTGCGCGCACCGGAGGCCTGGTATTTGCCAATCAGCGCAACGTGCCGGAAGCGGGAGGTCATGCAACAAATTACATCATTAAAATCAACGCATGCTGGACGATCGCGCCAAGTTGTTGCTCAAGACGCTGGTCGAACGCTACATCGCCGAAGGGCAACCTGTGGGGTCTCGCACGCTCTCGCGCGCCTCGGGTCTCGATCTGTCGCCGGCGACCATCCGCAACGTGATGTCGGACCTCGAATCGTTGGGGTTGATTGCCAGCCCCCACACCTCGGCGGGCCGCATTCCCACTGCGCGCGGCTATCGCCTGTTCGTCGACACCATGTTGACGGCGCAGCGCGGCGATTTCGCGGCTGCCAGCCTGCCTCCCGACCAGCCGCAGAAGGTGATTGCCAACGCGGCGCAATTGCTGTCGAACCTGTCGCAGTTCGTCGGCGTGGTGATGGCGCCGCGGCGCACCTCGGTGTTCCGGCACATCGAATTCTTGCGGCTGTCGGATCGGCGCCTATTGGTGATCATGGTGTCGCCCGATGGCGACGTCCAGAACCGGGTGATCTTCCCGGAGGCCGACTATTCGCAATCGCAGCTGATCGAAGCATCGAACTACATCAACACGCACTACGCGGGCCTTTCGATCGAGCAAGTCCGCGACCGGCTGAAGACCGAAATGGAATCGCTGCGTGGCGAAATTGCTTCGTTGATGCAGGCGGCGGTGCAAGTGAGTTCGGAAGTGCTGTCGCAAGAGCAGGAGCAGGTGGTGGTATCGGGCGAGCGCAATTTGTTGGCCGTGAGTGACTTTTCGAGTGACATGAGCCATCTGCGGCGCGCCTTCGAGCTGTTCGAGCAAAAAGCACAACTGATGCGGCTGCTCGACGTGTCGAGCCAGGCCGAAGGCGTGCGCATCTTCATCGGCGGCGAAAGTCAGGTGGTGCCGTTCGAAGAGCTGTCGGTCGTCAGCGCCAACTACGAGGTCGACGGGCAGGTGGTGGGCACGCTGGGCGTGATCGGACCGACCCGCATGCAGTACGACCGGATGATCCAGATCGTCGACATCACCTCGCGCCTCCTGGGCAACGCGCTCAGCCAGCAGCCACCCCGCCACTAGAATTCCGGCCGGCGGGCCGTTAGCTCAGTTGGTTAGAGCAGCGGACTCATAATCCGTTGGTCCCTGGTTCAAGCCCAGGACGGCCTACCACTTCGCATTTGCTATACTCGAAAGCTCAGCGGCTGTAGCTCAGTTGGATAGAGTACTTGGCTACGAACCAAGGGGTCGTGGGTTCAATTCCTGCCAGCCGCACCAACAATGGACAAGCCCGCAACGCAAGTTGCGGGCTTTTTCTTTTTGCCGTATCACTGCGCGATGAGCAAAGCGTTCACCAAGGAAAGCGACGCCGATTCGGACGATGACGGCGACGACCTTGCCCCGGCGCCATTGCCCGCGGGCAGCAAGAACTACATCACGCCGCAAGGCTACGCCACGCTGCGCGCCGAACTGCTCGGCTTGATGGACGACGAGCGTCCCAAGGTCGTGGAGGCGGTGCATTGGGCCGCGCGCAACGGCGACCGGTCGGAAAACGGCGACTACATCTACGGCAAGAAGCGGCTGCGCGAAATCGATCGTCGGATTCGCTTCCTGACGCGCCGCCTCGAGATCGCCGAGCCGACCGATCCGTCCGTTCACCACGGCAAGGACCAGGTGTTTTTCGGTGCCACGGTGCGCTACGTGGATGAGACCGGCGACGAGCGCGTGGTCACCATCCTGGGCATCGACGAGGCCGACAGCGCCAAGGCGCAGGTGAGCTGGATCTCGCCGATCGCGCGCGC
>Ga0070665_100007219_pt1 | contig 11292 bp, 8 predicted proteins | sample KBSS13metaG_FD_65862 | JGI IMG/M metagenome (GOLD analysis project Ga0070665, IMG submission 65862) | Switchgrass rhizosphere microbial communities from Kellogg Biological Station, Michigan, USA - KBS S1-3 metaG | ecosystem: Host-associated > Plants > Roots > Rhizosphere > Soil ...
TTTCCAGGCTCCGGATGTCGGTGGTCACGGACCCAGGCTTTCCGCCAAGAATGTGAGAGATCATCACCGAATCCCTGTGATTCGCCTCGCTGAGCGGCGCCAGCAGGCCGGCCGGCAGCCCCCGAAGAACAGCCGCCGGACGAGATCGACGTGCCCGGGCGCCGCCTCCTCCAGGGCCTACCGCCCGCGGCCGGTCAGGGTCATCGCGGGGACGCTGGTCATGGGAACCACGCCTTCTCGTAGCAGGGTTCAGATGCGCCTGACGATAGCGGCCGTCAAGATGAACAGCTGTCACATGATTCTGGTGATTTGCGGTCCGGAGTGATCCTGGTGGTTAATTCGGGTCCTATGCGGCGAGGCCGAGTTCGAGGCATGCCAGGTGGCTGGTGCTCTGCCGGTCCAGCGGGGTGCCGGTCTAGCCCGCCTTCGGAGCGTGCCGGATACATCGCCTCATCGGCTGCCGGGCGTGCGGCTGGTGATCGCAGTCCGGTGATGGTGCTCGCGGCGCTTGCGGGCGGATTTGGGCTGGCTTGGCGGTTTAGGAGCCGACTGGCTGGCGGACGAGGACGATGTGGATGCGGCCGGGCAGCTCCTGGTGAGTGCCCGGCCAGGCGTGGATCTCGCCCGCATGTCGCACGCGAAAGCGAGCCAGAGATCAGGTGACAAGCGAAACATCAGAACCTGGTGGCCCTACACCGGACCTGGGGAGGTGCCCACAACGGCCGCCAGCTCGGCGCGTGAGGTGATGCCGAGCTTGGGGAAGATCCGGTACAGGTGGTTGCGGACGGTGCGGTGCGACAGGTAGAGCTGCTGGCCGATCTCGCGGTTGCTCAGCCCTTCGGCGGCCAGCCGCGCGATTTGCAGCTCTTGCGGGGCCAGCAGGTCCAGCGCCCGGGGGGCGGGCTGGCCGCTGCGCTCGCCGGCGGCGCGCAGCTCGCGGCGGGCGCGCTCGGCCCAGGCATCAGCACCGAGCGCGTCGAACGTGTCCCTCGCGGCGCGCAGCGGCGCGCGGGCCTCGCCGGCCTGCTGGCGGCGGCGCAGCCACATGCCGTGGGCGAGCTGCAGCCGGGCGCGGTGCAGCGGCCAGGCCGCCAGGCCGGCGCCGAAGGCAGCGTCAAACCGCGCCTGCGCGTCGCCGGCGGCCAGCATCGGCGCCGCCACCGCCAGGCTGGCGCGCAGCAACGGCGACCCGGTCGCGGCCGCCTCGGGGATCAGCTCGGTGTAATGGCGGCGGGCCGCATCCTGGTAGCCGCCGCCGGCGGCGGCCTCGGCCAGGTCGACCAGGGCCCAGGACCGCAGCTGCGGGTGATAGGCGGCGTCCTGCGGGTCGAAGATCCGGGCCAGCTGCTCGTACGCCTCGTCGTGACGGCCGGCGCCGAGCGCCGCGGTGCCGCGGGCGAGCTGGACCAGGGCCAGCAGCGGGGGCACGCCCCCCGCCAGCAGCACACGCTCGGCCTCGGCGGCAAGTTCGGCGGCGGCGGCGGTGTCGCCGCGCCGGCCGGCCAGGACCGCCTGGACGAGCTGCGCGCAGGCCGCCCACAGCGGCCTGCCGCCTTCGGCCAGCAGCCGGGCGGCTTCGTCGGCGGCCGGCCCGGCCAGGCCCGCCTGGCCGACCAGCAGAGCCTGCCACCCCTGTTGGAGCAGCACCTCGCCAAGCAACCCCAGCCAGCCGCGGGCCCGCAGCCCGGCCGCCGCCGCGGTGAGAAACCCCACCGCCTGCTCGCAGGCTCCCACGGCCGCAGCGGCGTAGCCCAGGTAGTAGTCCTCATGGGCAGTGCCCGAGCCGGGCTGGTGCCGGGCCAGCCGGGCCAGGACCGCCGCGCCGTGCCCGACCGGGTCGCACAGGGCCAAGACGAACAGCAGCCGCGGATCCCCGCCGGCGACCGGCACAGCCTCGGCAATCGTGGTCATCCGCTGCCTGGTCCGCCGGTCCGGGTTGGACCAGAAGCACCGCAGCGCCACGTTCACGAGCACGAGCAGCGCCTGGCCGATGTCCCCGTCCTGGCGCATCTGGTCGGCCACCTCGGCGAGCGCGGCCAGCGGCCGGGCGCCGGTCCGGGTGGCGGCCCCAAAGGTCTCGCGAGCCCACGCCAGCCGGAGCCGGTCCCCCGGTTCCAGGGCCAGCGGCTCGGCCTCATCCAGCAGCCGCAGCGTCGTGTGCACCCGGCCCAGCTCGTAGAACGCCCACGCGGCGCGGAGCAGCCGCTGCCCGCGCCGTGCCGAAACCGGGCTGAGCCGGGCCGCGGCGGCCAGCGCCGCGGCCTGTTCCGCGATCGCCCCGCGGCCGAAGGCCCGGCCCGCGGCTGCCTCCAGGCCGGCGGCCACCTCCTCGTCCGGCCCCAGGCTGGCCGCCGCCCGGTGCCACACCTGGCGGTCCGGCTGGCCCGCCAGCACCTCCGCCAGCGCCCGGTGCATCGCCTGCCGCGCCGCCGGCCCGGCCGCCTCACCCACCGCCGACCGCACCAGCGGATGCCGGAACCGCACGCTCTGCCCGTCCACCTCGGCCAGCCCCGCCGCCACCGCCACCGTCAGGTCCGCCGCGGACACCGGCGCGCCCGCCACCACGCTCGCCGCGGCCAGCACCTCGGCCAGCGCATTCCCGTCGTCTAGCGCCGCCGCCAGCAACGCGGTGCGGGTCACCTCGGGCAGCCCCGGCAGCCGGGATGCGAACGCCTGCTCCAGGCGCCTGGTCAGGTGAGTCCACCCGTTCACAGGCCCGCGGCTGTCGTGCTGGCTGGCCGTGAGCGGCAGCTCCACCAGGGCCAGCGGATTCCCGGCCGCCTCCTCCAGCACCCGCCGGCGGACCACCGGATCGCGCACCCCGTGCGCGTCCAGCAGCGCGGCCGCAGCCGCCGGGTCCAGCGGGCCGAGCCGCAGCTCCGCCAGCCCGGCCCGGGCCAGCGGGTTGTCCTCCAGCTCGGCTTCGCGGGCGGTGCCCACCAGCCCGATCGGGTCCGCGCCTAGCCGGCGGCTCACGAACGCCAGCACCTCGCACGTGGAGGAATCCAGCCAGTGCACGTCCTCGGCGACCACCAGCACCGGCGCCCGCCCGGCCCGGGCAGCCAGCAGCTCCAGGGTCGCCATGCCGACCAACAGCAGGGCCGGAGCCACCCCGCCGCCTGCCCCCAGGGCAGTCAGCAGCGCGTCCCGCTGGCCGCGCGGCAGCCCGCCGGCCTCGGCCAGCACCGGCCGCAGCAGCTGGTGCAGCCCGGCAAACGACAGGTGCGCCTCGCCCGGCACCCCCGCGCAGGTCAGCACCCGCATCCCGCGATCGGCCGCGCGCCTGCTGGCGACCGCCGCCAGCGCCGACTTCCCGATCCCCGGATCGCCCAGCACCAGCAACGACCCGCCGCCGTCGCGGATGCGGGCCAGCAGCGACTCCACCGCAGCGATCTCCGGGTCCCGCCCGACCAGCTCTGACGCCATCACCGGACGACCCAGGCAAGCCTCATTCCCGCAGTCTGAGCGACCCAGACGTGCCACGGCAAGCCACTACCTCCCCGGACATCGGACAGGTTGGGGTCAGTTGACCCAAGCCGCGGCGCCATGCGCGCCCGCAGCATGGGTGGAGTCCGCTTCCTCTCGCAACCAGACGGGCATGAGCATGACAAGCCAGCCGATCTCGATGGCCGACCGGCCGACCGGGGAGCGGCAGCATGAGTGAGCAAGCCACCCGCCCTGTGGTCCCGCGCGAGCTGAGACCTTCCCGAGCCCGTCTTGACGGGCCCGGCAACGTCGCTGCTGGCCCCTGGCCGGTAAAGGGCGCCACGGGGTCCGCCGGCGAGCCGGGAACCCCTGATGTCCGGGCTGTTCCTGGGGTCGGGGGAGGGGTGGTGTCTCGCTGCGCGCTGTTCGGGCGGCTGGCCGGGGCCGGACGCGTGGTTCAGGTGTCGGCGCCGGCGGGGAGCGGGAAGACGGTGCTGATGCGGTCCTGGCTCGCCGAGGCCGGGCTGGCCCGGCACGCCGCGTGGGTACCGGTGGATGGCGAGGAGCGGGATTCGCGGCGGTTCTGGCTGTCGGTGCTCGGCGCGCTGCGCGAGACGGCCCCGGGGGCGGTGCTGGGGCGGGCGCTGACGGCGGCGCAGGACCTGGACGGCTGGGCGATCGTGGAGCGGCTGCTGACGGACCTAGCCCCGCTGGCGGACCGGCTGTGGCTGGTCATCGACGACGCGCATCTGCTGGGCCCTGGCGGGGTACTGCCCCAGCTGGAGCTCTTGCTGTTGCGCGCGCCGCCGCAGTTGCGGTTCGTCCTGGTGACCCGGCATGATCTGCGGCTAGGGCTGCACCGGCTGCGGCTGGAGGGGGCGCTGACCGAGATCCGTGCGGCCGATCTGCGGTTCAGCCTGGCCGAGGCGCGGGCGCTGTTCGGCGCTACCGGGGTGGATTTGCCGGCCGGCGTGCTGGCCCGGCTGCACGAGCGGACCGAGGGCTGGGCGGCGGGGCTGCTGCTGGCCGCGCTGTCGCTGGCCGGGCACCCGGACCCGGATCGGTTCGCCGCGGAGTTCTCCGGCACCGAGCGGACGGTGGCCGAATTCCTGCTGGCCGAGGTGCTGGACCGGCAGAGCGAGCAGGTGCGGCTGCTGCTGCTGCGGACTTCCTTCCTGGAGCGGGTCAACGGCGACCTCGCCGACCTGCTGACCGGGACCAGCGGCGGGGAACGGATCTTGCAGGATCTGGAGCAGGCCGGCGCGTTCGTGGTCTCGCTAGACGTACGCAGGTCGTGGTTCCGCTACCACCAGCTGTTCGCGGACCTGCTGCAGCTGGAGTTGCGCCATACCGAGCCGGACGAGCGCGCCGCGCTGCACCGCGCCGCTGCCGGGTGGCTGGCCGGGCACGGGCACCCGGTAGAGGCGGTCCGCCAGGCACAGGCCGCGGAGGACTGGGAGCTGGCCGCCCGGCTGCTGTGCGACCACTGGCTCGACCTGTACCTCGGCGGGCGGGGCGCCATCTTGGCCGAGCTGCTGGCCGGGTTCCCCCGCCAGGTCGTCGCGGCCAGCCCCGAGCTCACCGCCGTGCAGGTGGCCGGTGACCTGATCCGCGGATCCCTGGATGATGCCGGACGGCACCTGGCCATGGCCTCTGACGCGCTGGCCGCGGTGCCCTCGGACCGCCGCGGACGCGTGCAGGTCATGCTTTCGGTGCTGCGGCTGTTCCTGGCCCGGGGCTTGGCCGACGTCCCGGTCGTGGCCGAGGAGGCGCAGCGGCTGCTCTCCCTCACCGAGGGCGCCGGTGCCGCACAGCCCGGGCTGGGCGAGGATCTGCGCGCCGCGGCGTTCATCAGCCTCGGTATCGCCGAGATGTGGGACCTGCGGTCCGAGGACGCGGAGCGGCATCTGACCCAGGGCCTGGCCCTGGCACGCGAAATCGGGCGGCCGTACCTGGAGCTCTACGGCCTGGCCCACGGGGCGCACGCGATGCCGCAGTTCCAGCCCGATACGTCGCAGGAGGAGCGGAGCAGGCAGGCGATCGAGCTGGCCGAACGGCACGGCTGGGGCGAGGAGCCGCTCGCCGGGGTCGCTTATACCCAGCTCGGCACCGTGCTGCTCTATCACGGGCGGCTGGAGGAAGCAGAACCGTGGCTGGAGCGCGCCGAACAGACCCTGCGCACCAGGGCGGAACCAGCCGCCGGGATGAGCCTGCGTCATGCTCGCGCGGCCCTGGAACTGGCCCGGGGCCGGCCTCAGGAGGCGCTGGCGGCGTTCCGGGCCGCCGAGACGCTGGCCGCGGCGCTGGCCGGGCCCCGCACCTGCGTGACGTCGATGCGATCACGCATGCTGCACACGCTGGTGCGGGCGGGCCAGACCGGACGCGCCGAGCAGGTTCTCGCCGAGCTGGGCGAGGACGAGCGGGCCAGCACGGAGATGCGCACCGCAGAGGCGGCGCTGCGACTGGCCTCAGACGACCCGCAGGCGGCCGCTGACGCGCTCGCCCCCGTCCTGGACGGCTCGGTCTCCGGCGTCCGCCAGGTACAGACGGTGACGGCGCTACTGCTGGAGGCCAGGGCCCGCGATGGCCTGGGCCACCAGGACACCGCCGGACGCGCCCTTGAGCAGGCGCTGGATATCACCGAATCCACCGGCATGCTCCTGCCGTTCCTCCTGGATCCCGCCCCGGCGCTGCTCGAGCGGCACCGCCGGCACCGCACCGCTCACCCCGCCCTGATCTCCCAGATCCTGGACCTGCTGCCGAGGCCGGTCAGGCCCGCGCCACCGCCCGGCAGCCAACCGAGATGGGCCTCCAGCCACGGCCTGGATGAACAGCTCACCGACAGCGAGACCCGCATCCTGCGCTACCTGCCGACCCACCTCACCGGACCCGAGATCGCCAACGAGCTGTCCGTGTCGTTGAACACCGTCAGCACCCACATGCAGCACCTATACGCCAAGCTCGGCGTCCACCGCCGCCACGAGGCAGTGGACCGCGCCCGCGCCCTGGGCCTGCTCGCGCCCTCCGCACGAAGGGCTTAAGGCGGAATCACCAAATGTGAGCCAACGCCTTCATGCACCCCGGACTCAGCCTGACTCATTCAGACCGTTCGAGCAGGTCAACGGCTCCCCGCTCGACTCCCTCCGACGAAGACAGACTTCGCAGAACGGGCCGATCTCCCGCGCGGCGGCTAACGCGCGGGCAGGCCGCCAGCAGCCGCAGCTCCCGCGCGCGCCGCACGGCCGAGGGCAGGTCACGGGCCTGGAAGTCGCCGGACGTCGGTCAGGCACGTGGCTTCTCAACGTTGAGCGGGACGGATTCGGCGCTGATCACCGCGAGCGATGTCGGTTCCGCAGGCGTGGTCGCGTTCATGGCCCGGTCGGCGAGAACCCGCATCCGATTGCCGGACATGGAGTACAGGTGATAGCCACGGGTCAGGGCATTGGCCGCTGGTCCGGACAGGGGGACGTTCAGGGGGTTCGCGGCGGCGGCCAGCCCGCCCAGGTCCACGAGCAAGCCCAGGTCATCGTGCTTGTACTCCTTGCGCGTCCCGTGGCCCAGCGAGGCGGCCACATTCCGGACCACCAGCTTGCCCGGCCGCTGGGCGTACTGGGCGGTCATGCCGCAGACCTGGCCGGGATAGGTCAGGTCGGGCACCGCGGCGCAGTCCCCGCAGGCTTGTTCACACCGCTCACGGTCAAGATGAGCCGGTCGTAACCAACCTGCCCGGAGGCGCCCTCTGGGCCCGTCCAGCTCACGACCTTCTGCCCGTGATCGACGTGGCTCACTGTGCCGAGCAGGAACCGCATCTTGCGCAGCCGGCGGCCCAGCGAGACGCGGATGTACCGCGGCTCGATCGGCCCGCCTGCCACCTGCAGCATCACCGGCAGGTACAGGAAGTAGTCGGTCAAGTTGATCACCACGATCTCGGTCGTCTTCCCGACCAGCCGGGACAGCTCCCGCGCCGCGTTGAAACCGGCGAATCCCGTCCCGACAATCACCACATGGTGTTCCTTTTTATGTCCCGCCATCTGGGTTCTCCCGCTCGCCAAAGTGGCATGTGCACTACCGCGGGGCTTGGTCCTGCCATCCGCCATGGCGCGTACGACGCGCAGTCCCGCCAGTGAAGGCCCTGGCTGCAACGCTGGCTTGCCATCCGCCAGCCACGTTTCCTGGCGTGCGGAGATGATTGGCGAGCGGGTCGCGGACGGGGTGCTGGTCATGGGAACCATGCCTTCTCGTAGCGGGGTCCAGATGCGCCTGACCATGGCGGCCATCAATGTGAACGGCTGTCACATGATTCTGGTGATTTGCGGTCCGGAGTGACACGAGCGGAGCTCGAGGAGGTCGAGGCGGAGAGCCTCGATCTCAGGCAGCACACGGTACAGCGCTGACCGGTCCGGCGGGCCGGTGAGCACGGTGTGTGCGCCACGCCGATGCGACACCAGCGCCGAGAAGCAGGACCGCGGCGCCGAGGCGGCCGTTTATCCGGATCGTGTACCAGACGGATGCTGGGTTAGCAGGTGAGCCTCCACGACCGCGACGTAGCCGATGACCTGTGCCGTGCCAGATCACCGCGCAGGCATTATGTGTCTCGCCGAGTTGGCCCGTTCGTCATCGAGACAGGCGGGCTTGGCCGGGCATCCCGGCGCCGGCGTGGGCGGCCAGCATCCAGCCGGTCACCTGGCTCGGCATCGGCCGCGAGGAGCTCGCCAGTCAGGCCCGCACCGGGGCCGGGTCCGCCAGGCCCGGTGCGTTGCGGTCAGGGGTGGACCGGTCCGCTGGGCCCGCGGTCGAGGCGCAACGACCGCATGATGGCGAACGTCGTGGTGGCGGAGAAGATCTCCATGTCCGCGGCGGCCAGCCTGCCGGTGTACTTCGCGATGACGGGCGCGGCCGCGCCCAGTGGCGGTGTCGAGGCGGGCTTCACCTGGTCGTTCAGGGCCGGGCCGAGAGCTGACCGGGGACCGGCGCGAAGTGGGTGCGGACCTCGGCCAGGCTGACTCGGCACCGGGCCAGCGCGTTAACCGGCCCGTAGTCGCCTTATGCCGGAATGCGGATCACAGGAATCAGGTGACAACCGTTCACCGTGACGGCGGCTACCGTCGGCGTGGTCGGTTCCTCATTCAAAGGAGGACAGCAGTGACATCTCCGATCTTGCCAGACTACGTGCCGGTTCCGCGGGCCTCACTCGGCCCCGCGGTCACCGGCCGGGGCAACTACGTCGGAGGGGTGGAGCGGAACCTGTACTGGGTCACCGACGGGGACTGCCACCCGGCGTTCCTGACGACCCATGAGCGCGTGCGAGCCAGCTGTCATGACTGTTACGTCTGAGACACGATCCGTGGCTAGGCGGGTGATCGGGCTCTACCGCCGGGCCGGGAACGCCGGCCGAAACCGCCTTGGGCTGGCCCTACTGGTCATCGCCGTCTCCCAGCTGATGGTGCTGATGGACACCACCATCGTCACCATGGCCCTGCCCCGGATCCAGTCGGCGCTCGGGTTCTCCACTACCGGCCTGCTGTGGGTCGTCAACCTCTACGGGCTGATCTTCGGCGGCCTGCTGCTGCTGGGCGGCCGGGCAGGTGACATCCTCGGCCGCCGCCGGGTCTTGACCGCCGGCCTGGCGCTGTTCTCGGCCGCGTCTTTGCTCGGGGGCGTCGCGCAGGGCAAAGCGTGGCTCCTGGCCGCGCGGGCAGCTCAGGGCGCCGGCGCGGCGCTCATCGCCCCGGCGGCCCTGGCCCTGATCATCACCAACTTCCCCGAGGGCCCGCAACGCGGCCGGGCCACCAGCGTTTACGCCTCAGTCTCGGCCCTCGCCAGTGCCGTCGGCCTCGTGGCCGGCGGCCTGCTCGTCACCTACGCCTCCTGGCGCTGGACGCTGATCGTCAACGCGCCGATCGGTATCGTCCTGGCCATAGCCGCGCCCCTTGTGCTCACCGAGCCGGCCCGCCAGCCTGGCCAGCTCGACCTGCCCGGAGCAGTCACCGCCGCCGGCGGCATCGCCGCCTTGGTCTACGGGCTGTCGGCGGCCGCCCCGTCCGGCGCCTTCGACGTGTCCCACTGGGCCAGCGCCAACGTGATCGCGGCCCTGGCCGGCGCGGTGGTGCTGCTCGTCGCCTTTGCGGCCATCGAGGCCCGCAGCAGCCATCCGCTGCTGCCGCTGCGGATCTTGGCCGACCGTAATCGCAGCGCCGGCTACCTGTCCGCCGCCGCCGTGGGCGTGGTCATCTTCGCAGTGCTGTACTTCGCCACCCTGTTCTTCCAGGAGGTCTGGGGGTACTCGGCCCTCAAATCCAGCGTCGCCTACCTGCCCTGGATCGCGGCCTTCGGCATCGGCGCCGCCGCCAGCGCTCAGCTGCTGCCCCGCATCGGGCCCCGCCCGCTGATGGTTGCCGGGTCCCTGTCCGGCGCCGGCGGAATGTACTGGCTGTCCCGAACCGGCGCGAACGACAGCTACCTCGGCCACGTCTTCGGCGCCTTCATCATCGCCGCCTTCGGGTTGAGCCTGGTCTCCGTGCCCTTCGTCGCACTCGCCCTGTGGCGGGTCAGGCCGGCCGACTCCGGGGAGGCCTCCAGCGTGGTCAACGTGGCCCCGCTGGTCGGCGGCTCGGTGGGACTCGCTGCCCTCGGCAGCGTGGCCTGGATCACCGCCGCCCACCAGATCCACGTGACCCGGGCCGGGGGGGCCGCGCCGGCCTTCCGCCACGCGCTGGCTACCGGGTTCGACCGCGCCTTCCTGGTCGCCGCCGGGGTCGCCTTGACGATCTCGATCCTCGCGGTCGTGTTGATCCGGGTGCGGGCCACCGGCGCCGCCGGCCAGGCCCCAACGGCGGCGTCACCCCTTGCCGAGCAAGACCAGCCGCAACCGGAACCCAACGGCGCGGCACCGACTACCGAAGTCTCACCGAATTGACAGCACCGCATAGGAATTGACAGCACCGCATAGGAGGAGCCAGATGGAAAGCCCGATCGAGGTGGTGCGCAGGTTCTGCGCCGCGTGGTCCGACAACGCCGGAGCAGCCGAGCTGGCCGCATTCTTCACCGAGGACGCCGTCTACCACAACATCCCGCAGGCGCCGGTCACCGGCAGGCAGAACATCGCCAGCACGATCGCCTCGTTCATACGCCCTGGCCCGCCCGGCATCGAGAGCATCGATTTCCGCGTCATCAACATCGCAGCCAATGGTCCGGTCGTGATGACGGAGCGGGTGGACGTCTTCACGCTGCCCGGCAAGTCGTTCGAGCTGCCGGTCATGGGCACCTTCGAGGTCAGCGGTGGCAAGATCAGCGCCTGGCGGGACTATTTCGACCCGAACCAGTTCACCAGCCGGATGGGATAAGGCTGGACCCTCGAGGAGGAAGCGCCGCAGTTGAGGGGCGAGAGCCGAACCGGCTAGCGATCCTGGGCCGCTAGGCCGCAGCCGCGAACTCGTCCCGGGCTTGCTGGTCCAATTCGATTTCGGAACCGGCGGAGTTCTTCTCCAGATGCCGCATCGCCAGCTCCTCGCAGACAGCGGCATGTCGCTGCCCGATTACGACGTGCTGACTGCGCTGACCGTCGCCGGCGCGGGGAAGGATGCCGATCACAGTGCTCGCCGCACATATCGGCTGGGAGCGCAGCCGGGTGTCCCATCACGCGCGGCGGATGAGCGCCCGGGGCCTGGTGACGTGCGGCCCGTCCGCCGCCGACCGGCGGGTCACCGAGGTGACCCTGACCGGCCGCGGGCGGTAGGCCCTGGAGGAGGCTGCCGGCCGGCCTGCTGGCGCCGCTCAGCGAGGCGAATCACAGGGATTCGGTGATGATCTCTCACATTCTTGGCGGAAAGCCTGGGTCCGTGACCACCGACATCCGGAGCCTGGAAA
>Ga0070665_100007222_pt1 | contig 11289 bp, 10 predicted proteins | sample KBSS13metaG_FD_65862 | JGI IMG/M metagenome (GOLD analysis project Ga0070665, IMG submission 65862) | Switchgrass rhizosphere microbial communities from Kellogg Biological Station, Michigan, USA - KBS S1-3 metaG | ecosystem: Host-associated > Plants > Roots > Rhizosphere > Soil ...
GTCGGAAGCAGGAGCAGTGCCCGCGCCGGAGGACGGCCCGCCCGCGCCTGCGTCCTTGCGGAAGAGCGAATCGACGAAGTAGCCCATGCTCCCCGGGCCCGTCCCTGCGCCCGTGTCGTCCGATGGCGCGCGCGAAGTGGAGGCCACGGCTGCGGCGCCGGTGGCCCCGCCTGCCATCGCGGCTCCGGCCTGGGCGCTCGTGCCGACGACCGAGCCGACCGTCGTGGTCAGCAGGGCTGCGGTTGCGAGCGTCGCGACCGCCCACGCCAGGAAGCCGTGCGCCGTGTCCCGAAAGTAGACCTCGTCGCCATGCAGCGTGGCCCACTTGGTGCGCAACCGGCCGGCCAGATAGCCGCCGATCGCCGACGCTGCGAGTTGCGTGAACGTCAGCCAGGCGATGGTCGAGAAGCCGATCGTCGTTGCCGTGGCGCCTGCGTTGCTCCATGGAGAGATCGACGAGAGCCCGAGACCGGTGCCCAGAACGAGCAGGATCAGCGAGAGGGCCGCGGCTCCCGCAGCGCCGGCCAGGACGGCGGTCCACGAGACGCCTGAACCACTGGCCGCCACTGCGGCGACGGCCGGTTCCGCCGCCACGCTGACGGCACGCTTCGTTGACATCGTGGGCGAAAGTGCTTCCATGCTCGACTCCTGCGGGTGAACACTGCGTGGGCTGAAATAATGAGGAAGCGGGAAGAATTCCCCAGCAGGCGGTGACGACATCCGCACGTAGGACGCGTCCGCATCGCAGGGTGTCGCGGCCGGCCTCCGCAGACTTGCAGGGCGGCGGCCCCGATTCGCATTGAGCGCCTTGAAAGGGCGCGCTCCTACAGAACAACATTGCATCGTCTTGCTCACTTCCGCCGCCAGGTCAGTCGATATTGGAGATACCTTTCAGAAGAGAGCGACCATGACAGCTACCCAGCAGCAGTTCAACGCGTACTACGACGCCTACGAGCGCTGGCATCGGGCGACGGTTGAATACCATGAGCTGGTCCTGACGGCGATTCAAGGGTCAGCTCAGGCCGACGGAGCGACCATGACAAGAGTTGGAACCGAGTTGGACGCCGCATACCGGGCTTGGCTCGAGGCAGCAAAGCCAATCTGGGGCTGAGGGCAGTCCGACAGATGGGATCGGCCTCGGCGGGTGAGACCTAGCCGACCTTGTTTCGCCCCAGCCACATGCGGGCCGCCTCGACTGGAAGATCCTGGCTGTGCGTCACGTACTCGGCGATAGCGGCTCTGCGTACCCGCGTTCTGTTCGCGTTCGGATAGACGAAGAGAACCGCCCTCATGAACGCAACGAGCCAATCGTCACGGGACATCGGTGGTGATGATGCGATGGAATCACGAATCACAGACCCCTTGTAAGTCGTTTCCGTCGCAGCTGCTACGTCGAAAGACATAGAGGTGGCGATCGCGGCAAGGTTGCGCCCGCCACCGCGTCATCGCTGCTCGGTCTCTGCCAGAACCGGCGCAATCACGTCGGGAGTCGCGAAGTTCATCGGCATCTCACCGCGCATCGCCGCACCGATCACCCGATGGACGAACGCGAGCTTGGCGACCACCGCCGGCGGCACGACGAAGGGATAACTGTCGTGCAAGCCCAGGCTGCGATTCATCGCGTTGCTGAACTGGGACACCGGTAGCCATTGCCGGATCAACGCAACGTCGAGCGAGGGCGCATCCGGATCGACCGCGCGCACCTCCAGCGGACCTTCGTCCTCGCTCGCATGCTCCAATCGCAAGCCCCAAGCCGCTGCGGTCTCGAGCCCGTCGACCATGTGCAGGTAGTGGGCCCAGCATTCCGCCCAGTCTTCCCAGGGGTGGGAGCTCGCGTACATGCTGATGAAGCTCGACTCCCAATCGGCTCGCGGCTGCGCGTAGTGCTGCCTGAGTGCCGCGTCGTAGTCTTGCCGCTCGTCGCCGAAGAGCTCTCGAAACTCGTCGAGCCAACTCGTGTCGGCGACGAGACGGTCCCAGTAATAGTGGCCCGATTCGTGCCGGAAGTGGCCCACCAGCGTGCGATACGGTTCGTGCATCGAAGTGCGCGTCTTTTCTCGCGCAGCGTCGTCGGCCTCGGCGATGTTGAGCGTGATCACGCCTTCGTCATGGCCCGTCAAGACACGATGCTGCAAGCCGCCATCCTCGAGAAATTGGAAGGTGAGCCCATTCGCCGGATCGGCTTCTCGGTTGGGAACAGGCAGTTTCAATCCGATCAGCGTGTAGAACAAGCGCCGCTTGGCCTGCTCGAGCAGCGACCAATAGATCCGGTTCTCCGGCTTGCCGAGGGCCGGAATGACCGCCGTGGTGCGACAGGAGATGCACAGCGCCTGCGGGTCGTCGGCCGCGACCATCCAGTTGCACACGCCCTCGGCTGCGTAGTTGGCGCACGGCCGCTGGGGCGGACCTTCGGGACCGAGACGGGTCCATCGACCGTCGCTTGAAAACGAAAGCATCTGCAGCTCCGCGGGCACGAAGCCCAGGCGCGACCCGCACGCGATGCATTGCACGTTGTCGAAGAAGACCCGTTGGTTGCAGTGACTGCAATGAAAGAACTTCACGCCCTGCCTCGCCTCGTCTCAAGGACGGTAGACATCCTGGGCACGACCACTCGTCCAGGTCCGATGCAGATACTCGGCATCGTCGTCATTGCGCGGCCGCACTCCCATCAGGATGCCGCCCTTCTTGATCCCTTCTTCGTAGCGCTTGACGCGCTCTTCAGGGATGTTCCAGCCGACGAGAGCACCGACCAGGCCACCTGTCGCCGCGCCCGCTCCGGCGCCGGCAATGGCAGCTGCCAGCGGGCCGGCAATCACGATGCCCAGTCCCGGTAGCGCGATCGTGGTGCCGACGGCGGCTACAGCTGCCGCGATAGCGCCGACGGTGCCGCCGATGGCACCACCGACGCCTGCGCCCTCGGCGGCTTTGTTGCCCAACTCCGTTTCAGTGCCTGCGGCCACGAAGTGTGTCTTGCGGGTGTCATCGGACATCGCGACGCTCACGTCGTCCTTCGAATAGCCACGCTCGGTCAGCGCGTTGTAGCCCCGCTCAGCGCTGTCACGATCAGGAAAGAGTCCAGTCATCAGAGGACGGTCAGCCATGTCAAATCTCCTAGGTGAATTGGTCCAGTTCGCATTCGCGATTCCGCCCGTTGGTCAACGGTCAGCAATGCTCGCGCACAAGCGCTGCGGGAAAGGCAAGACGATGCCGCGTCCGGTGTTACGTCTCCTCCTACAGCGGCGCTGTTTGCTCGATTGCCCTGAAGCAACAGATCTAGTCTTTCGAGACATCGCTGGAAAATTCAGATGAAGATATCTCGTGACATGCGCATCTACCTTGCCGGACTCGGTGCCACGTTTCTTGGCGCCTGGCTGGCGGGTCGGACGGGCTCCATGCTGCCTTTGGCGCTGGGAGCAGCCGTCACGCTGATGTGCACCGTTCCGCTGGTGCGCAGGCTCTGGCGCGGAAAGCGTCCCTAGGGTGCCGCGGAAATGCGCGAGGGCGGCCGTCCGCAAATCCAACCTTGGGAACCAGGGTTGGCGCGAATCGGAGAAGTGGTGTTCATCTGGGCGCTGGTGAGCCGTTGGCGGTAATGATGCTCATGGGCCGCCTGGAATGGTCCGGACTCTGCCCCCAGGCAGGAAGTCCGTATCGTCGACTTCCCGCTGGTGGTCCGTCGCCCGACGGCGGGGAACAGGGCGCCCATCCGGATAGAAGTCCAGCTGTTCGCGGCGGCGATCCGCGGTCAAGATCTCGAACAGCAAGAGGGCCATGATGAGCACCGACATCAGGATCAAGGGCCAGGTCAGCCCGCCCTGCTGCCAGCGATAGCCCAACACGAAGGCGATGACCAAGGCGAGCGTGATGCGCGCAAACACCCAACCCGATGGGGATGGACCCTTGCTCATGCCCGCCGCCAGTTGGCCTGCCTATGGCGCCCGCACCGCCTAGCTCATCCCTTGCGCCGCTCCGACAGGATCGCGTACCGCGACGCGCGCGGATCGGCTCGCATCGCCTTCACACCACTTGCCCAGCACTGTTCCATACATCGGTACCCCGACTTTCGCCTTCCCGAAGAGATCTTGGATTTCCCCTGAACTGCCGACGAAGAGGAAGCGGAGCCGACGCCATGTAGGACGACTCCGTGCCATGTCATCGAGCCAGAGCGTGGTCGGCGCTGTTGACCGGCACGATGAGTGCCGGGGCAACTCGAAAGCGGGCTTCACGGCAGCAAGACCGCTCGGCCAGGGCGGCCGCCCGATACATGGTCGAATGCGGCGATGGCGTTGTCGAAGGACTGGGCGATGCCGACGGGCAGCGCCACCCTTCGGGCTCGAACACCCTCGGCGAGCGCCTCGAGGGCTTTACGGTCGGGCTTGAAGATGGTCCAGGCATAGCGGGCATTCGGCGCACGCGAAGCGACAACCCTGCGAATCCGGCTCCGGTCGCGGTGGCTGGCCAGCGCACCGCCCAGCCACCCCAACCGGTCGAAGTTGGCAAGCAAAGGATGCACCGTGGTGGCGTGGCCCAAGCCCCGCGGACCGAGGCGCGACGCCAGCGACGCATCGTCGTCCCAGTGGGCGAAGTTCAGCACCGCGTCGAAATCCGAGGGCAGCGACTCAATGCAACCCGGTCTGTGCTCGACGGCCACCTGTGCACCGAGGTCCAGGGCTACCTGGACTTGGCCCTTCCCGCAGATCGCGGTGATCTCGCTACCCCGCGGATGGAGCAGCTGCAGCGCCAGGCGGCCAAGGCCGCCATTGGCGCCGTTGATCAGCACGCGGGCGCCTCGCGCATTGCCGGCGGTGATCCCCGTCGAACGCAGAGCGAGCCACATCGTCGTGAACGAATAAGGCAGCACCGCCAGGGCGGTCGGATCGGCATCGTCGGGGGCGGGCAACAAGAAGTCCTGCGGCACGACAACGTGCGACGCATGCGCGCCGCCCCCGCGGCCGGTGCCGAGCAGACCGAACACGCTTTGCCCTTGCGCGAAGCGGGTAGCGCCTGCCCCGGTCGATTCGACGATGCCGGCCACGTCGTTGCCGAGCACGAGTGGAACGCTCGCCGCACCCTTGAGGCCCAGCAGCCGGCGACCATAGCCGGCGGCCCGCTTGACGTCGATCGGATTCACCGAGGTGGCCTGCACGCGTACCAGCACTTCACCGTTGCCGGGGCGGGGAAGTTCGACGCTTTGCACGGCCAGCCGCGGCGGCGTCGCTGTCTCGATACACACGAGTTCACGCCGCAGGGTTCGCGGCAGGTTGAGATGCGGGGAGGGTGTTCTCATGCTGCGGTGATGGCAGTTGTCTGCTCGCCGAGGTCGATGGCACCGTCATCGGTGCGGATGGCCGCGCTGATGCGGTCGCCGGGGCGCAGGTAGGCCGGATTCGAATGGCCCTTGCGGATGAACATGCGCCACTTGCCGGCGTCACTCATCAGGTGTTTCAGGATGAACATCGCGGCCTTGCCGGGCGCACGCGCTGCGCAACCGGCCGGCGTGCCGGTGGCGATCAGGTCGCCGGGGTTCAGGTCCTGCAGCGCCGCGAGTTCGGTCAGCGTGGCCGCCGGGCCGTGGATCATCTCGGCGCAGTAGGCGTCCTGCCGCGTCTGGCCGTTGACCGCCAGGCGCATGTGCAGTTCGGGCAGACGCGCCCATTCCTGTCGCGTCAGCAGCACCAGTCCCGGCCCGACCGGGCCGAAGCCGCGATAGCTCTTGCCCTTGTAGAACTGACCTTGCGGCAATTGCACGTCACGTGCCGACAGGTCGTTGACGATCGTCACCCCTGCGAGCCATTGCGCCAGATCGTCGCGGCCGACCTGCGTGCCGGCCGGGACCGCCGTGCGCAACACGAGACCGAGCTCGATCTCGTAGTCGAGCAATCGCACATGCGCGGGGCGGACCACCGGCGCATCGGCCGCCGTGATGCTGGAGGGCGCTTTGGTGAAGATCGTGTTGAAGGGGAAGTCTTCGACGCGCAGACCCGACTCGGCGATGTGGCTGCGGTAGTTGACGCCCTGGCAGATGAACTGCTGTTGATGCGTCACCGGCGAAAGTAGCTGTACGCGCTCGAGGGGCACGACGGCATTCGCGGGCTCGACGGCCCAGAGAAGGTCCCAATGGCTGGAAAGGAGTTCGCCGGTGCTGAGTGCGTCGACTTGCAGAGGGGCGATGTGGCGTTCGAATCGGATGCCCCAACGAGGCGTGCCGTCTTCGGTGTATCGAATGAGTGTGCGCGACATGAGTCTGTGTGAGGTGGGTTAGAGCCAAGGGCGCGCGGGCGCATCGAGTGCCGCGCTCATGAGCTTCAGCCGCTGCGGCGTGATCGCCTTGCGGCGCACGAGCTTCAGCAGGTGCAGCAGGGTTCGCAGGTTCTTCTGCGGCTTCATCGACGCCGGCGCGTCGTCGCCCCATGCCCAGATGCCGCCGAATTCCAGCGGCGAGTAGGCGGTCTCGATGTCCGCGGTGAAGACGTCGCCGTCGGTGTAGTGCTCGTGTTCGAAGCCGTCGGGGTCGAACCAATAGTCGAAGAGTTGGCTGCCGAGCAGGTGGCGGCCGATGCCCCACATGTGCCTGTGGCCCTGGGCGCGCAGCACTTGTTGTCCCTGTCCGAGCGCGTCCAGGTCGAGCACCTCGTAGGCGCTGTGCTCGTATTTCTCCTCGATGCCGCCAACGATCACGAGCGTGTGGTGGTCGGCAGGCTGGTCGCCGAGATCGAGGCGGCAGAAGGCAAGGACGGGGCTGCCGTCGGCGAGGTACTGCACGTCGGTGGGAATGAGCCCGAGCACGCGGAGGTACCACTCGGCCATGCGCGCGAAGTCCACGGTCTGCAGGACGAGGTGGCCGAGCCGCACGACGCGCGCCGGTTCGATGGGCGTGCGCACTGTGCGATTGACGCGGGGCGTCTCCCGGGCCGTGTTGGAAGTTGGCGTGACGGCCTCACGCAGCGGCAGCGGCTCGACACGCCGCTGATCCTGCAGCAGCCAGACGCTACGGCCGCTTGGGTCGAACAGCTCCACCCCGCGGCCCCCAGCCGGCAACTCGTCGAGCGGCAGCCAGCGCGCCCCCATCTGCTCCACGTAGCGGTTCAAATCGGTGTCGCCCGCCATGAGGAACGCGGGGCCGACGAAGCGATCCTCGCCGCCGGCTTGTGCAATCGCGACGCAGGCAGCCGTACCTGCGCCTCGGGCCAGGAGGCGCTGCGGCGTGACGCTGACGAGATGAAAGCCGAAGTCGCGCCAGAAGCGCTCGGTGGGCGCCAGCCGGCGTTTCTCCCAGCGCAGGAAGGTCAATTCGACCGCCCTCCCGAGGGCCCGAGGTCGGGCGAGTCGCTGGACATCGGCGGGCAGCCGGCTTTCGGGGATGGACTCAGGCTGCCGAAGCACTGTGGCGAGGCCTTTCATGTTCGGGTCTCCTTCGGAACGTGTAGTGGTGGCGCCAGGCCGAGACATCTGGACCTCTGTTGCCCAAATGTTCCGCCGGCCTGGAATCATAACGCCAATTGTGTCATCATGACACTAATGCCATTTATGACAACCCGATCGCTGGGCACAATCGACGCATGCAAACGAAAGATCACCGCCCGCGAGTCGCAGCCGAGCGCCGCGAACGCATGCGCGCCCGACTGCTCGCGAGCGCGATGAAGCTGGTCGCGCAAAACGGTCCGGCAGCGACGTCGATCGACGATGTGATCTCGGCCGCCGATGTGTCCCGAGGCACGTTCTACAAGTACTTTCCGTCGCCCGATGCGATGGTGCGCGAGCTCGCGGTCGAGATCGCCAACGAGATGATCCAGATGGCCGAGCCCGTGGTTCTGAGCCACGACGACCCGGCCGAGCGCGTGTCCAGCGGAATGCGCCTGGTGACCAGGCTGGCCATCGACCATCCGCTGGCCGCGACCTTTCTGGTACGCCTCGGGTGGCCGGACGCCCGCGGACCGAACATGCTGCTCGACTTCGTCAAGCGGGACTTGACAGAGGGCATCCGGCAGGAGCGATTCACGCGCATGCCGATCGAACTGGCCTTGAACATCGTGACCGGAGCTGTTCTCGGTGCGACGCATTGCATGCTCGAGCCGGGCTGCGATACCGACTTTGCCGAGCAGAGCGCCGCCGCGGCATTGCGCGGGCTGGGCGTAGAGCCCAAGACTGCCGAGCGCATCGCCTACAGCCCGTTGAAGCCCGTCGAGATTCTTTCGGGCGGCTTGTTGACACAGACCTCGAAAATTCCGATCGAGAAAGACCCACCCTCAGGGGCTGGACGTCGAAGGCTCGGTTGACGATCCACGCTTTCGACGACAGCGTGCGGCAACTGCCAGCGACAATTTCATCCGCTCTTCTCCAAGGCGCAACGCGTGGCACGCTCGGTCTCCTCTGCTGCTCCTGTTCGACTCCGCTTCGACAAGTTCGAGCTCGACGAGGCGAATGCATTGCTGCAGCGTGACGGGCAAGCTGTTGCCCTGGCCCCCACCCCCTTCAGACTGCTGTGCGCACTGGCGCGCCGGCCGGGCACTCTCCTGACGAAGGACGCGTTGCTCGACTCGGTATGGGGCCACCAGTTCGTCAGCGAATCCGTGCTCAAGACAGCTATCAGCGATCTGCGCACAGCGCTCGGCGACACCCCGCGCGAGCCGCGCTTCATCGAGACAGTGCCGCGGCGCGGCTATCGCTTCATCGCGGTGCCGGCTGCTGCGTCCCCAGCACCCGCTCTCGCGGACACGTCGGCGCATGATCCGCGGCCGTCGACAGCGCCTTCGTTCATCGGCCGCGCAAGCGCCTTCTCTCAATTGCACCGGGCGTGGGACCAGGCTCGCAACGGGCAGCGTGCGGTGGTCTGGGTCGCCGGCGAGCCGGGAATCGGCAAGACCACCCTGATCGAGCAGTTCGTTTCTGGTCTGGGCGGCATCGCTTGCGCGCGCGGTCAATGTGTCGAGCACTTCGGCACAGGTGAGGCGTATCTACCTGTACTGGAAGCGCTGGCCGAGCTCTGCCGTAGCGACCGCACCCTGGCGGCATTGCTGCGCAGCGTGGCCCCCACCTGGTTGCTTCAGCTGCCCTGGTTGAGCGCACCAGACGAGCGCGACGAGCTGCGCCGCGAACTCGCCGGCGTTGGCCCCGACCGCATGCTGCGCGAGATGGCCGAACTGCTCGACCGTTATACCGAGCAGCGGCCGCTGCTGCTCGTGACGGAAGACTTGCATTGGAGCGATCGGGCGACGATCCGGTTGATCGACTACGTCGCACGGCGGCGCGGGCGCACGCGCCTGATGTGGCTCGCAAGCTTCCGTCTGGCCGAGGTGATCGCGCTGGACCATCCGGTCAACCCGTTGCGGCACGAACTGCGTCTTCAGCGCCTGTGCCAGGAGGTGGTGCTCGATCCGTTCTCGGAGACCGAGGTCGCCGACTACGTCGCGCAGCGCTCGGCCTTGCTCGCGCGCGACGAGTCATTCGTGCGCGCGCTGCACGAGCGCACGGATGGCGTGCCGCTGTTCGTCTCGTCGGTCGTCACGGAGGTGATGGAACGGGCGGCAGACGACGCGCCTGTAGTGGCGCGACTTGCGGCCATGGCAGTCCCGGAGAATTTGGCGGCCATCATCGACCATCACATCGCCAGGCTGCACGACGAGCCGCGCGCACTGCTCTCGGCAGCGGCCGTCTGTGGTGTGGAATTTCGCGTCGACACGGTGGCAATGGCCCTGGATCGCGATGGCGCATCGGTGGCCAACGCGTGCGAGACGCTCGTACGCGAGCAGGTATGGCTCGCTGCGCCGCGGACAGTCGATGGCGACACGGCAGGCGAACTGCCGTATGCGTTCCGGCACGCGCTGTTTCGGCAAGTGCTGTACGAGCGCATGGCGCCATCGGCCCGCGCGCAAATGCATTGCAAAGTGGGCGCGGCTCTCGAACGCGAGCATTCGGTCGGCCAGCCCGTGCCTGCTGCCGAGTTGGCGATGCACTTCGATCGCGGGCGTCAGCCGATGACCGCGCTGCGCTACTACGCCGAGGCGTCGCGAGCGGCGCTGTTGAACTTCAGCCCCGCCTCGTGCCTGATCCACACCGAACGCGCCTCGACGCTGCTCCGGCACGCACCGGCGGGGGAAGAGCGCACCGCTCTCGAGATCGTGATCGCCACGTTGCACGGCGCTGCGGCCTTCCAATCGCTGGGCGTCGGCAACGAAGCCAGGAACGCGTTAGCGCGTGCCTACGCGGTGCTGCCGGCCATGCCGGGCCACGCGATGCGCGGGCGCCTGCTGTACGGTTTCGGTTACGTGCTGAGCCTGCGCGGCGAGTATGCGCAGGCTCTGGCGGTGGCGCAGTACGCCGACACGCTCGCGTCGGAATCGAATGATTCAGGGCTGAAGCTGGTGGCATCCATCCTGCACGGGCAGGTGGACTATATGCAGGGCCGGCCGGGGCCGGCGCGCGCATCGTTCCAACGCGGGCTCGACGCCGCCGGGGCGCTGGAAGTGACAGCCACAGAAATTTTCGTGATCGACACACACGTTACGCTGCACGGTCTGATGGCCGTCGATTTCGTCCAGCGCGGCCTGGTCGAGCAGGCTCGCGCGCATGCCCGGCTCGCGCGAGAGCGCGCGCGCGAGCTTCGCCATCCGATGACGCGCCTCGACGCCACTTGGCGGCATGCGCTGCTCGAAGTGCGCCTGGGCAGCGCCGACCGCGTCGCAGACCTTGCCGACGAGATGCAAGCACTGGTCGATGAGTTCTCGCTGGCGCAGGGACAGACCGCGTGCCGCTGGTTCCGCGGTTGGGCGCTGGCCCTGAATGGCGCGCCGCTCGAAGGCCACCGGCTGATCCGCGAAGCCTACGAAGAGAACTCCCGGCTCGGCATGCGCTCAGGCGCCACCGAGGTGTTGGGCTATGCAGTGCAGGCCCTGCTGCTGGCCGGCGATGTCGATGCGGCGCAGGCGCAGCTTCAGGAAGCGCTGCAGCTTGCGGACGAATTGGCTGAGCGCGTCTACTTGCCGCAGTTGTGGCTGCTTGAGGCGGCGATCGCCCGTGCGCAAGGCCGAGCCGAGGCCGGCACCGCCTCGGCCCGACGCGCGATCGACGAGGCGCGGGCGCAGGACGCCTCCTGGCTCGAACTGCTCGCGCTCGTCGACCTGTGCGAGCATCACGACGCTTCGACCTTGGAGCGCAGCGCCCTCGCTGCTCTTGTGGATCGACTACCGGAGGCGGGAGACACTTGGCATGTGCGGCGCGCTCGGGCGATCCTTCAGCCTGTATGAGGGGCGCCTGACGACTCTTGCGGCGCAGCCGCGTCAAGCGCGCGGC
>Ga0070665_100007225_pt1 | contig 11286 bp, 13 predicted proteins | sample KBSS13metaG_FD_65862 | JGI IMG/M metagenome (GOLD analysis project Ga0070665, IMG submission 65862) | Switchgrass rhizosphere microbial communities from Kellogg Biological Station, Michigan, USA - KBS S1-3 metaG | ecosystem: Host-associated > Plants > Roots > Rhizosphere > Soil ...
AAACACAAAAGCCCCACCGTCTCAGGAACGGTAGGGCTTCAGCATTTCGGGAGTTGCGGGGGCCCGCTTTTCGGACTGCCACAGACCACGTTCCGCGCGCTGGTGAGTTCATCCCGCGGCTCCGCAACGGTCCGCGTTCTTCGGCCGAAGCCGGCGGCCTGAACACGGCGCCTTTGCCCAAGAGTCCGGGCTACGGCCGGAGGGCTCCACCGCACGTTGCTCCAAGACCAGCCGAGGCACGCGTTCTGCGGCTTCCATCTGACGACCAAGCGGGCCTGACGGCAACTCCCGGAACCAGGCCGCGAAGCCCCGCATTGCACGACGCGCGAACGGGACACCTGCAAAGAGAGGCCGTGCTCAAATTCAGCGTTGACCAGCCGCCTAGTTCAGGAAGCGAGTGGAGGACGGGGCGAAGGCCAAAGCGCTCGCCGCGATCCCGCCTGAGTCGGAGGAGTAGCACGACGAAAGGGCTGCTCGGCGGTCCGCTCCTTGCGCCCGGACGCTCCGTAAACCCGCGCTGGAGGAACTCAAGGTGAACCTGCCCAGGGACGCTGAAGCGGGCCGGGTGGAAAGGACGACGCCGTTAGCCAGCTTGGCGGGCATCCGAAGCAGCGCGCTTACGGCCGAGGGAGATCGGCGCCCGCGCCGCTTGGCGGCGGATCCGGTTCCTCTGGCACGAAAATCTGTCTGGTTCCGCCGGGTGTCATCCTCGACCCTAAACGAAGGAGTCCCCAATTTTAGATGGCGGGCACCGGTTGCGTGTTCACGCAACGGGTTGCGCCGGCGGTGTCCTGAGGATCGACTCCAGTCTTCGAGACACGCATGCGCCCTGCCAGCAAGTCCACCCTGCTCCCCGAACTGACCCGACTAATCACAAGGGCGCGCCGGACAATGTACATCGCGGCGGCTCGCGAACTCGGCACGCACGGCGAGCAGATGTCGGCGTGGATCGTCGCAGCCCGGCTTCTGGAGCGGCGGGCTGCGAGTCAGAAGGATTTGGCAGAGATCACCGGCCAGCACCCAGCGGGCATCTCCCGTCTCCTCGACGAGATGGACCGCCGCGGCCTCACAGCCCGTGCGCTCGACCCGCTCGATCAGCGACGACGCCTCGTCACCCTCACTCCTGCAGGAAGGCGGTGGCACGGGAGGCTGGAACCGCTCGTGCTGCGTGCCGGCGAGAGCGTCCTCGGGGTCCTAGAGCTGCCCGAGCAGGTCCAGCTGCGGGCACTCCTCCTCCGCATAGGCGAGCGGCGGCTGGTCGAGGCCAACGGAGAGAAGGCTCCCAGGGGTCGTCAACGTGCTCTGGGGCGATCGGGCGTCTCGTGACGGTGCCGGGCCACGAACCACGCTAGGTAAGACCCGAGCAGGATCGCGACCGACAGGCCGGAGATCCCCAGCGCCTGCCAGCCTCCCTGGGAGGCCCCGGACGGGCGGGTGAGACCGAAGAGCGCCACCCCCAGGCAGACCACGAGGGCGGACGTCACCACGACCCGGTGCACCGTCGTGAGCCGGACCATCGTCACTCCGGTCCCTTCGGGTGCGGCGCGCCGCGCGCGAGGCGCTCCTTGAACGCCAGACCCTCCCGGGTCCCTCGCATCCGGATGAGCGACCGGACGTAGTAGGCCAGGGCCCAGACGTCGCGTTCCTTGTCGGGAAGCACCTGCGGGTCCCAGGCCGGCATCGCCGCCCCGGTCACACCGGCGACCAGGATTCGGTACAGATCGGTCAGCTCCGAGCCGGGCTGGATCGATCTCACCGAATTGATCAGGAAGTCCGGAGGAAGCAGCTGCACTGTCTTTCCGTCCGGTGCCGTGTAGTCGCTGGGCTTCAGCGTCGGGAGGTACATGTCGGGGCGGAAGTCGGTGGTGGGGTGACCGCTCAGCTCCTGAGATGCGGCGCTGATCTCCTCTGGACGCGCGTAGGCGGGATGGCAGTTCAGGCACTGGGCGAAGCCGTGGTACAGCATCTTTCCCCGGGCGATGGCCTCGGCCTCCTTTGACGGACCCCAGGGGTCCGGGCCCGCGACGACCGGCTCGCCGACCGCGTCATCATCCTTCCAGGCATCTGAGAGCGTCTTGATGTACTGGAGGATGGCGCTCAACTCCCGGTCCGGAACCTCCCAGCCCAGCATTGCCGTCCCGTGTAGGTTGCTCCGGACGATGCGCACCAGATCCTCGTCCCGCGGGAGCTTCTGGTCCTTCACTCCGGCGAACTTGAATTCCCCCTGGGTGAAGTTGCGAGGTGGAGGGCGGAGCCCTGGCGCGGAGGGACCGTCGCCCTTGCCCTGATCGCCATGGCAGGCGCGGCAGTACTGGAGGTACGAGGTGCGGCCGAGGTTGAGCGTCTCGGCCGGGACCATCTTGCCTGCGAGCTTCGTGGGCGCCTTGAACGGACGGGTGTCCTTCACGCAGGCGGCGAGCAGGAGAAGGGGAACCCAGGCGATCTTCGGTCGCATCGATCAGGCTCCCGAGGCACCGGCGAACACCGCCGCGAAGAGGATCAGCCACACCACGCCGACGAAGTGCCAGTACTGCGTCCAGAGCTGGAGCCGCAGGTGCCTCGCCGGCTGGATCGTCCCCCGGCCAGCAGCGCGGGTGACCCCGCCGATCCCGACCAGCCCCACCGCTGCATGGAGCGCGTGGAATCCACAGAGCCCGAATACGGCGCCCCCGAACGTGCCGGTCTCCCAGCGAACGCCCAGCGCCGCCATCCTGGCGAAGAGGAAAGCCTGGCTCGCGAGAAATGCCACTCCGAGCAGAAAGGCCGCTCGAAGTGAGGACAGCATCCGCGCGAGCCTCGCGTTCCGCACGGCCCGGAGCGCCAGCTGTAGCGCGAGGCTGGACCCGATGAGCAGAACGGTGTTCAGAGCGGCCCAGCGCGTCGGGAGCTGTCCCACATCCTCCGGAGCCCAGCTCGGGCTGCGCCAGCGCACCACACCGAGAGCGAAGAACAGCCCGGCGAACATCATCGCCCAGCTCCCGAGGAACAGGAGCATCCCGACTCGGGCGGTCGCCTCGTCACGCGCATGGAGGGGGCGATGGTGGAGCACGCCGGAGCTCATCGACCGCTCACCCGCGCGCCGGCGCGGTCGCCGGAACATCGCGCTCGTCGGGAAGCACTTCGGCCTGTCCGATCCAGTCCCGTCCCAGCCGCGCGTGCACCCGTGGATCGCTCAGCTCGTGCGGCCCGCGCCGAACAATCGGGAGATGGTCGAAGTTGTGGACCGGTGGGGGCGAGGGAATGGACCACTCCAGCGTCCCCACGTGCCATGGGTTGGCCTCTGCTTTCGGACCACGGATGAGTGAGTGGAAGAAGTTCCAGACGAAGGCAAGCTGCCCGAAGAAGAGCGCGAAGGCCGCCCAGCTCGTGTACCGGTTCAGCGCTCGCAGGGGCTGGACGTACTGGTAGGCGAACGGGTCGTACAGCCGCCGGTGCTGTCCGGAGTAGCCTGCGAGGAGCTGCCCACCGAAGACCACGAGAAAGCCGAGGAGCGTGAACCAGAAGTGCGTCTTGCCCCAGAGCTCGCTGGTGGTTCGCCCGAACATCTTGGGAAACCAGAAGTAGATGCCTGCGAAGCTGGCCATCACCGAGGCCGCGGCCATCGTGAAATGAAAGTGGCCGACCACGAACATGGTGTCGTGGAGATAGAAGTCCGGGGCAACGGCCCCGAGATAGAGCCCGGTTAGTCCCCCGAGGCCGAAGACGAAGACCATCCCCAGCGCGAAGAGCATCGGGGTGGTGAGCCGGATGGAGCCCTTCCAGATGGTTCGCAGCCAGTTCAGGAAGAGCAGCTCGGCGGGAATGCTGATGATCAGGGTCAGGATCATGAACCCCTGCCCCAGCATGGGGTTCACGCCGGTCATGAACATGTGGTGGCCGTAGACGACGGCGCTGAGCGCCGTCACCGCGACCATCGACAGCACCGAGCCCTTGTACCAGTTGGCCGGCTTGCGGCTGAACCACGCGACCAGGTCGCTGACGATCCCCCACGCCGGAAGGATCAGGATGTAGACCTCGGGGTGACCAAAGATCCAGAACAGGTGCTGGAAGAGAATCGGGTCCCCCCCTCCCTGCGTCGCGGCGCCCGCGAGGTAGAACTGCGTCCCGAACACTCGGTCGAGGAAGAGCAGCAGCGCCGCGGAGCCGAGCACGGGGACAAAGAGGACGTTCAGCACCGCAGTGAGGAACAGGCCCCACACGGTGAGCGGCATCCGCAAGTAGGTCATGCCCGGGGCCCGGAGCCGGATCACGGTGGTGACGTAGTTGATCCCCCCCATGATCGAGGACACACCGGTGACGAAGATGGCCGCCACCATCAACGTCTGCCCGGAGCCGGGCGTGCCCACGTTCGTCGAGAGCGGCGGATACGTCGTCCACCCCGCTCCGGCCGCTCCGAGATCACCGAAGAAGGAGCCGATCACCAGGCAGAGGGCAAGGGCAAAGACCCAGAAGGAGAGTGCGTTCAGCCAGGGGAACGCCATGTCTCGCGCGCCGATCTGCAGCGGAATGCAGAAGTTGCCGAAGGCACCGATCAGGATCGGGGTGACCGCAAAGAAAATCATGATCAGGCCGTGCATGGTGAAGACCTGCATGTACTGGGCAGGCCCGATCACGCCGCCGGAATCTCGGAAGAGGATCTTCCCTAGCAGGGGCACCGGCTGGCCGGGGTATGCCCACTGCCAGCGGATCAGCATCGCCAGGGTCCCGCCCACCAGGAAGAAGATCAGCCCGGCCCACAGGTACTGCTTGGCAATCACCTTGTGGTCGAGTGACCAGATGTACTTGCTGAAGAACGTGTCCGGCTGGTGGTGAATGGGCTGGAGCGCTTCGAGCGCCTCGCGATCCAGTTGATCCTCGGCGATCATTTCATCCTCGTGTTCTCGGCCCAGCTCCAGCCCCAGTGAGCGCTGTTGTCTTGGGCGTCGTACCCTTGAAGCGAGTTGGCGGAGGCCGCGGCGAGCCAGTCTCGGAACTGGGCGGGGTCGACCACGTGCAGCACTCCCTGCATCTTGTAGTGGTTGGCCCCGCAGTGCTGGGCGCACCCGATCTCGTAGTCGCCCAGCAGCGCCGGCGTGAACCACATCCGGTTGATGGTCCCCGGAACCGCGTCGACCTTCATCCGCATGTTGGGGACGTTGAAGCTGTGAATGACGTCCGTGGACGCGATCTGGAAGAGGGCGGGCGCATCCTTGGGAAGCACCACCTCGTTCAGGGTGACAACGTCGTCCGGCGTGTTGAACGCGCCGTCCGGCCCGGCGTAGCGCACCTGCCAGGCCCACTGGTGGGCATTGATCTCCAGCCGCACCGCGTCCGGCTGCCGCTCGGCCCAGTCGAAGTTCCAGTAGATGCGGTTGACCGAGACCAGCGTCCGGACCAGGAGGTCTCCATCGACAACCACGAAGATCAGCCCGGCGGTGGCCACCGTCCAGATCCAGGAACTGCGCCGCTCTCCGTGGTCGAAGTCGGCACGATGCTTCGGCCCGTGGCGGAGGATGGACCAGCCCATCCAGACAATCATGATCGCGAAGATCACTCCGACGAACAACGAGGTGACGTTGATCATCTCGTCGATCCGCCAGCCCTCCTTCGACGCGTCGAGCGGCAGACCGATGCCGAGCGGACCCACGGCCAGGACCGTCAGGCGCATCACTGCCCTCCCCGTGCGACCTTGCGGATGCCGAGAATGACCATGCCCGCCACGAGGAAGGGCGTTCCGAGAAGTGCGGGAAGAAGCACCGCGACTCCGGGGGATGCGAAGTTGCCCGCGCATGCGGGACAGGCGAGCAGGATGAAGTTCAGCAGTGTCACCGCAGATGCCTCCACGCAGCCTCGGCCATAAGGACCAGGGCGTACAGCGCCGCGATCAGCCCCGGGCCTGCTGCCATGCGCCGCAGGGCGACCGTCTCTCGCGAGAGGTGCATGGTGTAGAGCGCGAAGTAGACCGCCTGGGCCAGCGCGAGCCCCAGGAGGAGCACCACCGTCCACCGGCCGTGCTCCGGAACGATCGCCACCGCCACCTCGAGCATCGTGAGGAGCACCATCACGGCGAGCATGAGGAGGTACTCGCGGGCTCGGCCCGTCACGGCGGCGGGAGTGACGCTCATCCCGGACCTCCGGCGGGAATCAGGTAGACCAGGACGAAGACCAGATTCCAGATGAGGTCGACGAAGTGCCAGAACAGGGCGACCAGCTCGACCTCGCCGCCTCGAGCGAAGCCCCGCGCGGTGCGTCCGAGCACCACGAGCAAGTAGATTACCCCCGCGGTGACGTGCAGGCCGTGAAACCCGGTGATCACGTAGAAGGTACTGGCGTAAGCGGAGTGCCCGAAGACCAAACCCTCGTGCATCAGGCCTGGGTGCAGGATGCCGAACCACTCGGCGTACTGGCCGGTCAAGAAGAGCACGCCGCCGAGCGCGGTGATGCCCAGCCAGATCACGGTGCGGCGGCGATCGGCGGCGACCGCCGCGTCATGAGCCACGATGACGCTGATGCTCGAGGCGATGAGCACCAGCGTCAGCAGGCAGGTGAAGGGGATGTTCAGCCCGGGCTCGCCCTGATGCCGCCACACGGCGCTCCCGGCCCGGAGGATCCCGTACGCCAGAAGCAACCCGGCAAACGAGAGCCAGTCAGATAGCAGGAAGATCCACATCGCCAGCTTGGCGGGATTGGCCTTTCCGAACTGGGCGTCGGGCGGCCAGCTGGCCGTGGTCTGCGGGCGGACGTGCGCGTCGGCGGCCGTCACCTGCGGGTTAATCCTTCTTGCGCAGGGTGTGGAGGAAGTGGACCAGATCCCACGCCTCCGCCGGCTTGAGGCTGTCCGCGAAGGACGGCATCGGCGTGCCGTTCACCCCGGTCATGAAGGTCCGGTAGAGATCGGTATCTGTGTTCCCGCACTTCCGCGCGTCGCTGGTGGTGAAGTCGAAGGGTGTGATGTGGTGCCCCCAGTCGTCCATGAGCGTCGGAACCGAGGCGCCGTTGCCCTTCCCCTCTGGCCCGTGGCACTTGGCGCACTGCATGTTGTTCCACACCACCTGCCCGCGCTTGCGCGAGGCCTCGTCATCCGGGGGGGCGGGGGGAATGGTGATCGGCTGTCCCGGCCCCTCATCCTTCCACTTGGGTGAGAACGTCTTGATGTATTCGATGACGGCGCGAAGGTTGTAGTCGCCCAGCACGGCCCAGGGCGGCATGTAGGTGTGATAGATTCCGGTCTCGATCGTCCGCAGGAGATCCGCATCGGTGGGGAGTGCGCCGCTGGGCGTGGATCGGCATTTGAAGATCCCCGACGTGAAGTCTCGCGGCATCGGGTCGAGCCACTGCGCGGAGTAACCGAGGCCATCGCCTTCCGGGCCATGGCAGCTGATGCAGAACCGCTCGTAGATGGGCTTTCCGCGCGCGGCGAGGCCCTGGTCGATGGGGACGGGGGGGCGATCGGCATCGCCGCCCTGATCGGCAGCGGGGAGCAAGGTCAGCGCTGCGAGCGCGCCGGGGAGGACGAGAAGGGGTCGGAACGAGCGCATGGGTTCCTCGGCTCAGAAGGCGAAGTCGACGCCAGCGAGCACCGTGGTGCCCTTCGGCTTCGTGCCGTAGACGGAGTCGCCATTGACGGTGCTGGTCACCTGGCTTCCTTCGAGCACCAGGGCGACGTCGGCGCGGTTGGAGAACTCGAGTGTGTAGCGAACCCCGAGGGTCAACGCGGTCAGGTCGCCCTCGTTCTTCGGCAGCGTGTCTATCCCCGACTGAGTGGTGGTGATCCGTTCCCAACGGCCGTAGAACACCCAGTTGAAGTTCGGGGTGTAGTTCACCTCTACGAAGCCGCCGATCCACTGCGCGGAGCGGACGCCGTCTGTGATCAGCGCCTGATTCTCGCTCCCGCCCATGAACACCCCCGTGATGTCGAGCGGATTCACGTTGCTGAGGAACAACAGATGCAGGTCGGCGCCGTACTTCTCGTACGTCTGGTTGTTGTACGCCGTACCGTTGACCGGCATGGTTCCGAGTGACGGATCCGTGGTGGTCAGCGCCTGCGTCGGATGCCATCCGACGGCGCCGAAGACCCCGCCCTTTATCTCGGGCAAGAAGCCGTTGTTCAGCAGCAACTTCCCGGAGACGCGACCCCAGACCACGGGCGAGCTGACCCAGTTGTTCGAGAGGATGGCCGCGTTCTCGGTGGCCAGTGTGACCGAGTATCGGATCGCGTCCAGCTCCGAGTGGCCGTAGAGTTCCACTCCTGCCTGATTCTCCCCTGGTTCGAACGTCACCGTGCTCCCCTGGGGATGGAAGTGGTAGATGTTGTATCCCTGCGTGAGTGACAGGATCCGGTGCTCATCCACCGGCAGATCCGGCGCGTGCTTGCCCACTCGCAGGTTGAGGAACGGTGTCCCGAGGAGCCGGTGGAATCCGATGAAGGCGGACTCGAGATCGCCATCGGCTGGCGCGGTGCCGAAACCAGCGCTTCCCAGGCCCGGCGTATAGACGACGAGAAAGCTGATCTGCTCGCCCAGCGTGCCAGCGGTGAGGATATCCAGCCCGGCGAACCCGAACGTGCCGGTCTTCGTGGTGGTCTCGCCGGGTGGCTGATCCACCGGCACTCCCTCCTGCTGCGCGAACTGGTAACCCACCGTCGTGCGGAACGCGATGGGCCAGTAGCTCCCGTTCTGCTCCGCAGGATTGTCCTTCTCTCGATTCATACGGTAGCCGTTGTCACGAAACAGCTGACCAAAGTCGTTGAGCTTCGGCCATGCCTCGTGGCACGAGCTGCAGGCTACGTTGTACTTCCGAGCGAAGGCCGGGATCGCGCCAGCCCGTGACGGAACGAGAACTGACAGCGCGGCAGCGGCGATGGCGAGTACGCGCAGCTTCATTCCACCCTCCCTCTCGCGAGCCGTCCTGAACGGGGGCGGCGTCGATTGCGCGCGCAACTACTCGGCCAGTTCGAATGATTTCTCAAACAAGCGATTCTCACGCCACGCCGCGTCGATCGAAGCGAAACCGATGAACGCGGTGTGTAGACGCAAACCCGTTGCTACGAGGGGGGTCGATGTTCCGTGAATTGAACGATTGGGGCGGACGGCGGGCGAGTCCCGGTAGCGCCTGGACGAACAGCGTTGCTTGAACGCTCAACGAATTGCGCGTTGACAGCGCGCACCCTCGCAGAAGACTGTTGCGCCCTCAAGCGACCAGCCCTCATGAATCGGAGTCGGCCCATGCGAAGCACAGTCCTGCTCGGAGCGCTGGTCGTAGCCACCATCGCTCGTGCCGAGTACACCGAGGCCGCAGTCACGAATGGCGGCAGCATTTCCGGACGGGTCACCTACGACGGCACACCGCCCAAGCCGGAGAAGGTGACCATTACCCAGGATCCCGGGACCTGCGGCACCTCACGCGAGCTGGATGAGTGGCAAGTCTCGTCCACGGGGGGTGTGAAGGACGCGGTGGTGTACCTGGTCGACATCAAGAGCGGGAAGAAGATGGACTTCCCGACGAAGCCCGTGCTGGACCAGAAAGGCTGCCGCTACGATCCGCACATGCAGATCATCGGGAAGAACGCCAGCCTCGAGGTCAAGAACAGCGACCCGATCCTCCACAACATCCACTCCTACCAGGAGGGCAGGACCATCCTGAACATCGCCGAGCCCAAGCAGGGGATGACGGTGGACAAGAAGATGAGCAAGGCCGGCGGTGAGGCGCTGAAGTGCGACATCCATAACTTCATGCGCGGGGGACTCTTCGTCGCCGAGAACCCCTACGCGGCAGTGACCGATTCGGACGGCAAATACGAGCTCAAGGACGTCCCGCCGGGGACGTACCAGATCGCCACCTTCCACGAGGTCGCCGGGACGAAGATGGGCTCAATCACGGTCAATGCCGGAGGGAAAGTGACCTACGACGCGAAGATCAAGAAGTGAGCGTCAGGGCCAGTCAGGCCCGGCTCGAGCGCTGGGTCGGGAAGCCCGCCTTTTGGTGGACGGCGATGGCTCTGCTCCTCGGCGGACCGTTGATCTCGGGGCTACTGCGCACGCCTCCTCCCTCACTCCCCGTGCTGGACCGGGTGCCCGCTACCGGCAAAGGCTGTCTAGTCGTCTTCGCGGATCCTGGCTGTCCGGGATGCCTCGCGGCTGCGGCCGAGCGGATGCGCGGTCTTTCCCGGCATCTCCGCTCGGTTCGGCCTGGCTTCGACCTGCAATGGGTTCGCGTCGCACCCGGATCTTCCGGTGCGCTCGACCCCGCGGCGCAGGTGACCGAACCCTCGCGCGCTGCGTCGCTGCTCTCCTTTCTCGAGCGTAGACCCGAGCGAGAGTTTCTCCTCCGCGCTGACCGAGCGGTACTCATCGATGCCCGGGGCAGGGTCCGCGCGTTGCCTGAACTCTCGGCCCCGCCTGCGCAGGGGCTGCTGCCCGCCATCACGCAGGTGGTGAATGGGCGCTGAGTTTCCGATTTGTCTCTGTGCTCGGGGCCAGTGGCATGATCGGTCTCCAAGCTCCAGGCGAACGTCCGAAGAGCGGCCCGGCCTGAAGGCTCTTCTCTCGAAACTGACGCGCCCGTCGAGTCTGAGACCATTGACGAACGCCCGGCCCTTTGCGCGCGAGGATGCCCCGACGCTCGTCTGTACTCCGAGGATACGGAGATTGAGCATGTGGCCTTCGGCCATGAGCAGAAGCTCCTCATCGCCGTCGCGCACACGATCCGGGGCACCGTGGACCGAGACTGGCCGGAGTTCGAGCGCGCCTTTCGTGCCGAGTGGGCGGCTGCCACGGCCCGCATCGCATCCACTGCCCCGCGTGCCGAACTGGACGAGGAGGTGGTGGACTCACCGCCCGAGTCGATCGCTTGACCGATCTCCTCGCCAACAACGGAGATGTCGAACCCATCCCCCGACGACTCCGGGCCGAAGAGGCGAAGCTCCGGGAGTTGCGCGAGCGCCGGGACGCCCTTGTCGCTCCAAAGAGGCTCAACGCCGCCTCCGTCCTCTGCCCACCGCGTTCGGGCCCACTTCGAGGACGTGGCTGGCACCCTCCTCGCCAATCCCGAGGGTGAGCGGGAGGCTCTCGCTGCCGCGTTCTCGGGCATCACCCTCCGTCCTGTGGGCCGGAGTTACCGGTTGGACCTCGAAATTGCGACGGCCGCCTCGGTTGCCCAGGGCGGCCGTCGAAGGTCTGCTGTGAGTCCAGTTGCGGGGGCAGGATTTGAACCTGCGACCTTCGGGTTATGAGCCCGACGAGCTACCAGGCTGCTCCACCCCGCGGCGATGTGGACGGCTCTTGTAGCGGTGGGGTGACGACCCGTCAA
>Ga0070665_100007226_pt1 | contig 11281 bp, 14 predicted proteins | sample KBSS13metaG_FD_65862 | JGI IMG/M metagenome (GOLD analysis project Ga0070665, IMG submission 65862) | Switchgrass rhizosphere microbial communities from Kellogg Biological Station, Michigan, USA - KBS S1-3 metaG | ecosystem: Host-associated > Plants > Roots > Rhizosphere > Soil ...
GTAGATGACCCAGCGCCGCGTGCGGCCTTCCGAATCTGTTCCGCCCTCGTAGTAGATGTTGCCGAATTCGTCCTGTCCGACTTCCTTGCCGAAACGCCAGGTGTGGAGACGCGTGCCGAGCGTCTGGCCGTTCCACCAGGTGAAGAATTGGGTGAAGAAGGTCTTGATCGACATCCGTGCCTGTCCCGTACCGACGCTGAGGTCGGCCGCTCATCGCCTTATGGCTTTCTCGCGCGCCTCTGGCAAGCGCCTGCATCCTTTCCGCGACAACCCACCTGAAAATTTGCCATGATCTAACGCCACCCGGAACCACCCGACCGACCATAGGAAAATATGATGACGATCAGACGAGCCAGACTGGCGTTGGCGATGCCGGAGATCATGGCTGGCATTTTCCTCACCGGCTGCTTGTCGAGCGGATCAGTTGGCGATGCCGTCGGCCAGAACGGCGCCGGAGCCGGCTATCTGGCCTCGATCCGATCGAGCAACGGGCTGTCGGCACTGTCGCCCGATTCCAGCCTCGAACAGGCTGCGCTCGAACAAGCAAAGCTGATGGCGGGCGCGCAGACCATGAACCACACCGCACGCTTCGGCAAAAGTTTTGGCCGGCGCGTGCGCGGCAACGGCATAGAGGGCGCCGCTGCTGAAAACATCGCCCACGGCTCGTTCGGTATGGATGAGCTCTTTCAGCGCTGGATGAATTCGCCCGGACACCGTCGCAACATGCTGAACCCTGCCTACACTCGATACGGCCTGGCCTCGGCGACCGAGGCGAATGGCAAGCGGTATTGGGCACTCATCCTGGCAGACTGACATCCATCATCACTGCCGCAGATCAGGCAACGCCGCACTTGCGTTAAAGGTCCGCCCTTTCTAAACGTCCGCCAGCGCGCTTGCTGTGCCTGGAGGGGATGGGTTGGAAGCTGCTACTGGTACCGCGCCCGGCAGGCGGATCACACCGGATGACATTCGCAGGCGCAAGGGCGGCCCGCCAATCGTTACGCTGACCGCCTATACGTATCCGATCGCTCGTCTTCTCGACCCACAATGCGAACTGCTGCTCGTCGGCGATAGCGTCGCGATGGTGCTGCACGGCCACAAGAACACCCTTGGTGCGACCATCGAGATGATGGTGCTGCATGGCCAGGCGGTGATGCGAGGGTCGAAACTGGCTTGCGTCGTCGTCGACCTGCCCGCCGGCAGCTACGAAACGTCGGTCGAGCAAGCCGTCGCGACGGCCCGTCACATCCATGGTGCGACAGGCTGTTCGGCGGTGAAGCTCGAGGGCGGCGTCGACGTGGCCGGACAGATCGCCGCGATCGTCGCGGATGGCATACCAGTGATGGGCCATATCGGTTTGCAGCCGCAGTCGGTCGAAAAAGAAGGCGGCTACAAGATCAAAGGCAGGAGCGACGACACTATCGCCGCCCTCTATCGGGATGCGGAGGCGGTCGTAAGGGCCGGCGCGTTTGCGCTTGTCATCGAAGGTACGATTGAGGACGTCGCGGCGGGCATCACGCGCTCGGTTCGTATTCCCACCATCGGCATCGGCGCGAGCGCGGATTGCGACGGCCAAATTCTCGTCACCGACGACGCGCTTGGTCTGACTGTCGATCGCGTCCCGAAATTCGTCAAGGAATACGCGCAGTTGCATGACGTCGTCTCGGCGGCGGTTAAGACCTATGCAGACGAAGTCCGCAATCGGACTTTTCCTGGCGAGGACCATGTCTTCCGCAACAAGGGCGGCCGTTGATGACCAAACCGCTTGTCGTGAAGCCGGTTACCGAGCTGCGGCGTATCGTCGGCCAATGGAAGCGCGACGGCCATTCGGTCGCAATGGTGCCGACCATGGGTGCGCTTCATGACGGCCACATCTCGCTTGTCGAGCTGGCCTTGAAGACGGCCGACCGCTGCGTGGTGTCGATCTTCGTGAATCCAAAGCAGTTCGCGCCTACCGAGGACCTCGACAAATATCCGCGCCAGCTCCAGTCAGATCTGGACCGGCTCGCCCAAGCCGGCGCTCACCTTGCCTACACGCCAGGCGGAGAGGACATGTATCCCGCTGGCTTCGATCTCAAAGTGTCCGTCGGTGGTCCCAGCCAAGGGCTGGAGACGGATTTCCGCCCACAATTCTTCGATGGCGTGGCGACCGTCGTCGCCAAGCTCTTTCTTCAGGCCACGCCCGATTTCGCGATCTTCGGCGAGAAGGATTATCAGCAGCTTTGTGTGGTCAAAAAGCTTTGCCGCGATCTCGATATTCCGGTCGAAATCATCGGCGCGCCGACCGTGCGCGATAGCGAAGGCTTGGCGATGTCGTCGCGCAACGCCTATCTCTCGGCAACAGAGTTGGACATCGCGCGTCAGTTGAACAGGATCATGCGCCGCACCGGCGCTGCGTTGAGGGACGGCGCGGAAGAGGCGGCGACCTTGAGCCAAGGGATCGATCAAATCCTGGCTGCCGGTTTCAGAAAAGTCGACTATCTCGCTGTCCGGGAGAGCGGGACTTTGATGCCTTGGACGCCGGGGAAACCCGGCCGCATGCTCGCCGCCGCGTGGCTTGGGACGACGCGGCTGATCGATAATATGGAAATCCGGTACTAAGCCCCGCGCTGCCGTTCCATGCGCCGCACCGTTTCGCTGACGCCGGCATGGCGGCAGAGGTCATCGCTCTCGCCTGTATCGATAAAGCCGCGCGAGAGGTAGAAGCGTATCGCTTTTTCGTTGGCGGCTTCGACTTCGAGGACCAGTCGCTTGGCCTCCGGAAATGACTCCTCGACTTCATCCAGCAACATCCCACCGACGCCCTTGCCCTGCATAGAAGGCCGCACGTAGAGCTGGCGCAATGTCACCGTCTCGCCACTCTCGTCAGCCGCCGCAAAGGCCATGCCGGCAAGAGCCATGCCGTCATCGGCGACGAGATATTCCGAGCGCGGCGCGGTCAATCGCGCGGTCAACGATTGGATCGAATGCCAGTCATTGGTGATTTCCGTCACCTTGGCGATGCCATAGATCGGGTCGTAGGTATCGTGCCACGTCTCGACAAGCAGCGCCCGGATTGCGGGGACGTCGCGTTCAGAGGCGGTGCGGACGAACATCACTCCAGCCCGAGTTTTGCCTTCACCAGATCGTTGACAGCCTGCGGGTTGGCCTTCCCGCCGGTTGCCTTCATGACCTGACCGACGAACCAGCCGGCCATGGTGGGTTTTGCTCTCGCTTGCTCGACCTTGTCGGGGTTGGCGGCGATCACGTCGTCGACAGCCTTTTCGATCGCGCCGGTGTCGGTGACCTGCTTCATGCCTCGGCTTTCCACCAATTCCTTCGGGTCGCCGCCTTCGGTCCAAACAATCTCGAACAGATCCTTGGCGATCTTTCCGGAAATCGTGCCCTCCTTGATCAGCTCGATCACGCCGCCAAGCTGGGCCGGCGAAACTGGAGAATCCTCAATCGCCCTGCCGGCCTTGTTCAAAGCGCCCAGCAGGTCGTTGATGACCCAGTTGGCCGCCAGCTTGCCGTCTCGGCCTTCGGCAACTTGCTCGAAATAGTCCGCAATGGCCTTTTCCGAGACGAGCACCGACGCGTCGTAGGCCGAAAGGCCCAGCTTCTCGACCAGCCGCGTCCTTTTGTCGTCGGGCAGTTCCGGCAAATGACGAGCCAGATCATCGACATAGGCCTGATCAAACTCCAGCGGCAGAAGATCGGGGTCCGGGAAATAGCGATAGTCGTGCGCCTCCTCCTTGGACCGCATGGAGCGCGTCTCGCCCTTGTTCGGATCGAACAGTCGCGTTTCCTGATCGATCGTGCCGCCATCCTCCAGGATCGCGATCTGGCGGCGGGCTTCCGTTTCGATCGCCTGGCCAACGAAACGGATGGAGTTGACGTTCTTGATCTCGCATCGTGTGCCGAAATCGCCGCCCGGTTTGCGCACCGAAACGTTCACGTCGGCGCGCATCGACCCTTCATCCATGTTGCCATCGCAGGTGCCGAGATAACGCACGATGGTTCTGAGCTTGGTCAGATAGGCTTTCGCCTCGTCGGCAGAACGCATGTCGGGCTTCGAGACGATCTCCATCAGCGCCACACCCGAGCGGTTCAGGTCGACATAGGACATGGTCGGATGTTGGTCGTGCATCGACTTGCCGGCATCCTGCTCGAGATGCAGGCGCTCGATACCCACCTCGATGTCCTCGAACTGGCCTTTCGAATCCGGGCCGACGGAAACGATGACGGTGCCCTCGCCGACGATCGGGCTTTTATACTGCGAGATCTGATAGCCCTGCGGCAGATCAGGGTAGAAATAGTTCTTCCGGTCGAAGACGGATTTGTGATTGATCTGCGCCTTCAGCCCCAGGCCGGTGCGGATCGCCTGGCGCACGCATTCCTCGTTGATGACCGGCAGCATGCCGGGCATCGCCGCATCCACCAGGCTGACATTGGCGTTGGGTTCCGCCCCGAATGCGGTCGAGGCGCCGGAGAACAGCTTTGCCTCGGAGGTCACCTGCGCGTGCACTTCCAGGCCGATGATCACTTCCCAATCACCGGTCGCACCGGCGATGAAGCGTCTAGGGTCGGGCGTGCGGGTGTCGATGATGGTCATTTGGGCGTCCGTCGGATTGCTTCGGCCTTTGTCGATCGACAGAGACCACAACAGCCGACAGTCGCTAAATCAATCGATGCTGCGTTGCAACCTTCGAGGCGATGCGCGACGGGCTATGCCGTCGCGATATACTGCTTGATCTCTTCGGCTTCGCGCTCCACGTCCTCGATGCGGCGTTTTACGACGTCGCCGATGGAAATGATGCCGTCCAGCAGCCCGTTCTTTTCGACTGGCAGGTGACGGAATCTCCCGGCAGTCATGATCTCCATCACCTCGTTCACGGTATGGTGCTCGTTGCAGATCTTTACCTTCGGCGTCATGACGTTGCGCACGGGGTGCTTTATGGCTTCCGGACCGTCCTTGGCTATGGCGCGAACGATGTCGCGCTCGGACAGGATGCCGACAATCTTGCGGTCGCCGTTGGTGACAACGAGCGCACCGATGCGGTGCTCGGCCAGGGCATGTATGGCCTCGGCAAGCAGCTCGTTCGGCCCCAAAGTGAAGACGTCGTGGCCCTTCTGGTCGAGAATGGCTCTTACGGTCATCGCACTGTCCTCCTCACTGGCGCATCGCTGGCTACGACCGGCTGGTTCCGGTCGAGTTGGAGGTCATCGTGCGACGCCAATGCTTATTTTTCAAGCCTCAGGTTCTTTTGTCTCGATAGCGTGAACCGGCCCCCGGTCGAACAGCCCAATACCGAAAAAGCCAACGAGAAACCCGCCGATATGAGCCTCCCAGGCTATGCTGTCTTCCATGTTCGGGACCAACGAAAACACCCCGGTCAGCAGGTTCACGATCATCCAGACGCCGAGAAAGATAAGCACGCCACGCATACGCAACACGAACGGTATCGGCAGCACTGGCCCAGCAAAGGACGGCAAGCTGCCGCATCGGTCGATCCGAAACGCGAAACGCGCCGCTGCCCCCATCATGCCGGAGATGGCGCCCGAAGCGCCTACCAACGGTGCCTCATCGTAGGGGTGCAGCGCGAAATGCAGGCCGGCCGCGGCAACGCTGGTGGCAATCCAGAACAGAATAAAACGCCAGATGCCGAGCCGGGCTGCGAGTGGCGAGCCGAAGGCTGCAAGCCAAATCATGTTCACCACGAGATGCGCCCAGCCGCCGTGCAGGAGCGAGTAGGTGACGGGGCTGGTGAAGGCGAAGATGTCGATCTCGTAGCCGCCGGTGTAGCGAATCGGGATGAACGCCCCTCGCACGATCAGATCGATGTTCTGGTCGATCGTCAGAACATAGGCGCTCAATATTTGGGTCGCGGCACAGACGATGATGGCAACCAAAACTACGCCGGGGAGATTAAATGCCCTTTCGCGCGGCGCAGGGGCCTCGGCTATGTCGTCCTGTTGGTGCTGGGTACGCGCTTCAAGCGAATCGTTTGGGTCGGCCATGCGACCCAAAATCGTGGTCCGGCGACGAATCAGCAAGAGCGGGCGACAAAAAGAAGCCGCTCAAGGTGTCCCTTGAACGGCTGGTCGAGCCCCCTTGCTCCCCCGAAAATCGCTTGGAAGTGCTGTTGGCGGGTTTCCCTGCCGCTTCCTGGAGTGGCGGGACGGTCGCACAGGCCACGCGCCCCCGCAACGTATACCAATCGTTAACCTTAACGTCCCGGCACGGTTAACAACTGATGACCAAGCTGGCACGCATCCTGCTCCTGCGTGCATGAACGACATCGGAAGACGCCCTTCTGTTCAGCGATGGGACAACCGGTGAAAGCAGCAACGGAGCCACGCAGGATGCAACAGGAAGCCACGGTCGCCCTGTTCCAGTATTGGAACAGACTCCGCGATGGTCGCCCGGCGCCGCTGCGGAGTGAGATCGAGCCAGCCGACATCAAGCGCCTGCTCGCGGATACCTTCATCCTCGAGGCGGACGGACGCGACGAAGCGATTTTCCGCCTCGCGGGCACCCGGCTCTGCGCCATTTATGGTAGAGAACTCAAGGGCTTCGCCTTCCCTTCCTTGTGGCGCGCGCGCGACTACAAAATGATCTTCGGACTGGTCAAAGGGGTATTTCGCGAACGCTCGGTGGCCGTCATGAATTTTGATGGCGTCAGCCGTTCGGGTCGCTCCGTGACCTTCGAAATGGTTCTGCTGCCACTCGACGCCGGCCGCGACAGCCCGCGCTGCCTTGGCTTGATCACGGCCTGCGAACGAGCGTTCTGGCTTGGCGCCGATCCGGTTGTCGATGCCCATGTGCAGTCGGTTCGAGTCGTCGATCCGGATCGCGATCCGCTGTTCCTGAAGAACCGGCCGGCGGTGCAGCTATCGGCTTCGGGTTCGGATGCTCCCATGTTCAAGCCTTTCGGCGCTGGGCTGCCGCGCCGCGTCCGGCATCTCGTCGTGCTTGATGGCGGTCGCGTAGAATAGATGCAAATCCGTGCAGTCCTTTACATTTAGAGCGGCCGACTTACGCGTTCTTAACCTCTGACCGCCTATTTTCGTTAAGGTCACAATTCTCCGTGATCAAAGCATGCTAGCGATCGAGGCAGAAATGGAAGCAGCGGCGAACGAGGCAGCGCCGTCAGGGACCGACCGGCGGGCCTATTCACGCTTCGACGTGAAGATCTACGGCCGCTTCATGCTCGAGGACCACTCGGAGCATCCCTGCCAGGTGCTTACTATTTCGCCCGGCGACGTTTCACTACGCGCCGAACAGCCGGGTGCACCCGGCGAAAAGATCATCGCCTACCTGGACCATATCGGCCGCCTTGAAGGCGTCGTCACCCGCACCGACTCCGACGACAACATGTTTGCCATGACAATCATGGCAACTGAACGCAAGAAGGACAAGCTCGCGGCCCAGCTTGCATGGCTTGCCAATAGGCAGAAGCACGGGCTGCCCGAAGATCGCCGCCACGAGCGCATTGCGCCACGTAACCCTGTCAGCGTGCTGCACCTGATGGACGGTCGCAAGTATGAGTGCCGAATCATCGATCTTTCGCTGTCCGGCGCTGCTATCGAAATCGATGTGAAACCCGCTCTTGGCGCCCAGATCGTTCTCGGAACGATGCGGGGAGAAGTGGTGCGTCATTTCGAGGAAGGCGTGGCGATTGAATTCGCGGTCGTCCACAGCGTCGATCAACTGGAGAACGGTCTCAGCGCGACCGCCGCCTGAGTTGCAGGCCTGCCTTTCAGGCCCAGTGGACAACCATCGCGCGTTAGCTCTGAACTGGTCAGCCCGTTGTTCCTCTACGACCAGGGACAGCTCTACACACATCCCATACCAGTGATTTCCAACCCAAGGGCACGCCGTTGGCGCCAGCGTCATATCGCGCCGTGCCACAGCTCCTGGTGGGCAAAAGCAAGGCCGCGCGTTTCATCTATTAAAATTGCATCCAATTTTTATACTTCATCTTCGCCATTACATTTCCACTTTTGTTAAAATCTGTAAAATAATCGACTTTTTCTTTATTCAAAATCTTGTTCGTACTTTTGCCACGCCTAAATTGAACTGTGCGATGGTGTCTCCGGAATGGGGAGACGACCAGAATGCAACGAGGGACAAGGTTGCTGCTGGGCGCGATTGCGACAGCAGCAGCAGCGGCATGGTGCAGCGCGGTCAGCGCCGCGGAACTGACTATGGTAACCGGGGGCCGGACCACGCAGCCAATCGGTCATTATGAATTCTGCCAGCAAAATCCTGCCGAGTGCCGACAACGCGGTGCAAAGCCTGCGCCGCAGGTAGCAACTGGCAAGTTCTGGGCGCTGGTGGGGAAAATCAATAGCAGCGTCAACGCTCAGATCCGCCCGCGCACCGACATGGAAATGTGGGGCAAGGAAGAAATCTGGTCGTTCCCGACCGAATTCGGCGACTGCGAAGACTATGTGATCGAGAAGCGCCGGCGCCTGATGGCCATGGGCATCCCGGCGGGCAATCTGCTGATCACGGTGCTGCGCCAGCAAAACGGCGACGGTCACGCGGTACTGACTTTGCGCACGACCGCAGGCGACTACGTGCTGGACAATCTGGATAGCCGCGTCCGCCTCTGGAGCAGTACCGAATATACGTATCTGAAGCGACAGTCCGAGCGGGATTCCGGTGTGTGGCTGGCGATCAGCGACGGGCGCGCCGACGCGGTGGCTAGCGTTCGTTAAAGGATTTCAGGAAAACCCGGTCGAGTCCCCACCCTCCCCGTCCCCAACGACCGGGTCTACGGAGCCGGCCCAGTCCCCGGGCCGGCTCCACTTATTTCAGGTGGACGTCAGGCTCTGAGCGGACGCAGGCCGACGCGAAACCGCTTCTGGTTAGCGATGTAATGCTGCGCCGACAGCTTCAGCCGCGCGATCGCCTGCTCATCCAACTGCCGAACAACCTTCGCCGGGCTGCCGACGACCAGGGAGCCGTCCGGAATAATCTTGCCCTCGGTCACCAGCGCACCGGCTCCGACCAAACAATTATCGCCGATGCTTGCGCCGTTGAGGATGATCGCGCCCATACCGATCAGGCTGTTGTTGCCGATCGTGCAGCCATGCAGCAAAGCGCGATGGCCGACGGTGCAGCCGGCGCCGATCGCGAGCGGAAAGCCGGGATCGGTGTGCATGATCGTGTGTTCCTGCACGTTCGTGCCGTCGCCGATGGTGATGGTTTCGGTATCGCCGCGCAAAGCCGCACCAAACCAGATACCGACGTCCTTGCCGACAACGACATCGCCGATGACAGACGCGTCGGGCGCGATCCAGGTCGACGCCCCGTCGGCAAAGCGCGGGCTTTTTCCGTCCAAAGTGTAAAGCGGCATTGCAATCCTCCGGCGTCTAGCGAACGATCAGGATAGCTGCCGTGCCGAGATGCGCCAGAGCCTAGCCGGCCAGGACCATGCGCATTGCCACGGCCGCACCGGCAACGCCCAGCGCCAACGTCCAGACAAGAACCGTCATCACGCAGCCTGCAAGGTTGAATGCGCCGAGTTGCCCTGCCCGCCACGCCTCGGCCGTATCGTTGCAAAGCATGAACGGCCCGGCCGTGATCACCGCCAAGACAAATCGCAGGCCATGCGCACGATCGAAAAACGGCGAGGCAAACGACAATCTGGCGCCGGCTGCGAGCTCGAATAACGAGCCGAAAATCCCGCAAAGCGTCAACCCGACCAGGAAGACGAAAGCAACTGTCGCAATGTGATCCATATTTACCGACCGTTTACCATGATCGCCGAGTGTCCAATGATCGGCGTGGCAAGATTCATGCCGCAAATTGCGTGGATCGACGCCCAACAGGAATGTAGTGATGAGCGCAGCCACAGCCGTCCGGCCAGCTTCGCCGGCCAACGAGATCAGCGGCAACCTGATGACGAAGGTCTTTTATGTCTTCGCCGCATTGGCTGTGCTGTCCGTGGCTATCAGCATCAGCGGCAAATGGTTTGGGCAATCCATTTCGAAAGGTGGGCACACGGATAGCGCGGCGCTGCGCGAAATCGTGATCCGCAACAACGTCATCGTCGCACCGGAAAACATGATCCGCTTCCCGGACGCACGGCGCGACGGCGTCACTTCACGACTCGATCTCTACATGCGCTGGCCGGATCTCAACGGCTATAGCGAGCCGGTGCGCAACGACTTCAATCATGCCGCCGGCTCGAAGAACATTCTCTTCCTGACTTTTGAGGAAGCTAGCATGTCACGCGACATGAGCGGCCGCTTCGCTCCGATCTACAATGAATTGATCGATAGGCCCGGCGCGCAAAGTGCAGGTGGGGTGACGATCTACAATTTCAGCAAGAAATCCGGTTATCTTGATGAGATACTCGCAGTCGCCGCTCGCGCCGACGACACGCCGTTCGTGGCTCGCTGCCTGAAGGCGGATACGGCCGCACAGTCGCTTGCGCCATGCGAGCGCGATATCCAATTGGGCGACGGTCTCAGCCTTACATTCCGTTTTCCGGCCGAGTTGTTGAAGGATTGGCCCAAGCTCGAAGCGGCCGTTCGCGCACGCGCGACCTCAATGTTGAAGACCGCAAAGTCTTAGTTGAGATCGATATCCAGGATGGCCATCTGGAAGTTGTAGTCGCCGTCTTCCTCGTCCTTGTAGATCAGACCAAGGAACTCATCGCCGAGGTAGAGCTCAGCCGAATCTTCCTTGCGTGGCCGGGCCTTCACCTCGAGTCGTGGATTCTGGAACAGCTTTTTGAAATAGGCGTCGAGTTTTCTGATTTCTTCGGGCTTCAAGATTCCGCTCCGCTTGGTCGGGCTTTTGATTTGAACCGGGCTTCTGGCACGCGAACGCTGTCGCTGTAAAGGCGCGATAGAGCTATGAGGCTCCGTGCGGATTCCGATTCACAAATCCCCGCAGTGACAAACCGGAAGCCAGACTCTCAGATATCGTAGGTCGCGATGGTGTCGACGATCTGCGAGGGCAGATACTGATCCATGACGCGAGACGGCTGGTCGCAGCCCGTTTCGCCAACGACGCGCGCCGGCACACCGGCAACGGTCTTGTTGTGCGGCACAGGAGCAAGCACGACCGAGCCGGACGCGACCTTCGAGCAATGACCAACCTCGATATTGCCTAGAATCTTGGCGCCTGCGCCGATCAGCACCCCGTAGCGGATCTTCGGGTGGCGATCACCAGTCTCCTTGCCGGTGCCGCCGAGGGTAACGCCCTGGAGGATGGAAACATTGTCTTCAATGACCGCGGTGGCGCCGACGACAATTCCGGTGGCGTGGTCGAAGAAGATGC
>Ga0070665_100007227_pt1 | contig 11281 bp, 8 predicted proteins | sample KBSS13metaG_FD_65862 | JGI IMG/M metagenome (GOLD analysis project Ga0070665, IMG submission 65862) | Switchgrass rhizosphere microbial communities from Kellogg Biological Station, Michigan, USA - KBS S1-3 metaG | ecosystem: Host-associated > Plants > Roots > Rhizosphere > Soil ...
CGAGCCACGGCGCATTCAGCGGAAGCAGTACCCCTCCATCTTCAATCCTGGCCGAGGCAGTGGACATGCGAACAATTTTGTCACCTTCGGGTTTGATTGCCACCGCGTGAACACCGCTGCTGCGGAGGTCTTGGATGAGGCTTGTGCCGGAACCCTTGTCTTCGATCAGAATTTTGGTGGCCTTCCATCTGAGCTTTTCCTCGATGATCCGCCTCTTCAAGGCGGGATATTCGAGGCGCTCACGGTTCAGGTCGAGCAGGTAAAGCGTTTTGTTCTCCAGCAAGGCGGTGATCCCAACGGAATAGTCATTGAGCTCGGCTGCCTTGGAAGCCGTATCCCAGCTCTGTACTATGGCTTGGTGATGTTGCCCCTTCTCCGGATATTGTTTCCAGGTACGGAACCACTCCCAGCGAATTAGATCGCCGCCTAGAGGTACCGGCTTTTGCAAATACTGGGCTGAGAAGGCCATCGAGCCCATGGCCTGGCGCAAGTCGTCCAGGACAGACTGCGGTTCGCGCTCGGGCTGGAGGAGCTCCCCAGTCACCCGATGATGCAGCCTTCCTCGGCCGATTGGGATTGTGGCATCCTCGTACGCGATCGCAGGCAAATCCAGATGCGTCCAGCCTGCAGACTTCAGTACATGGGCTACGATGTCATCGGAGTGTAGGCGCTGCATCACCAAGACGATGGCATCGCGGAGCTTGTCATCGAGGCGGGATAAAAGCGTCTCGTCGAACCAAGTGTTGACCCTTCGTCGCTCGGCTTCCGATTGGGCATCCGAAGCCTTCATCGCGTCATCGATAATGACGATAGAGCCGCCTCGGCCTGTCAGCGCGCCGCCGACAGTCGCGGTCAAACGATAGCCGCCTTCTGTCGTTCGGACTTCTTCTTCAGTGTCTTTGCGCGGATCGATGCGCATGGACGGAAAGAGACTTTGATACCAAGCGCTATTGACCATCGCGCGGAAGCTGTTGCCATGAGCTGTCGTCAACGCCCGGCCATAGGAGACGCAGATAATGCGGCGACGCGGATCATGCCCGAGTAACCATGCGGGAAACGCAACCGAGGCGGATAGTGACTTCAGGCTGCGCGGCGGCATCGTAATGATCAGTCGCTTGCATTCTCCGCTAGCGACCAATGCAAGGTGGTGGGCGATCGCATCCAAATGCCAGCTATGAAGATAGCGTCGCGCTGGCTCCAACTCGTTGAAGCATCGTTCTATAAACGCCCCGAGATCCTGTCGAAGGATCGCCTCCATGAAGCGTCCCTGTGAAACAAGCGCAGACTCGTCTTTGGTGGTCATTCGTCGGAGCCCTGCGGATTAATGCCCCTTTGTCTCTCCTCGAAGCGCTTCAGGATTGCCTGGTCTTCATCAGAAAGGACGTAAGCCAACTTTGCCGGGTCTAAGGCGTCTGCGGCTTCGTCCGCCAATCCGACTTCACGGGCAATCTTTAGAACCTGGTCGACTGCCTTGAGATTGCCCTTCAACGCGTTGTTCAGGCTGGTGTGGATCAGCGCCTCGAGTTTGGTTATGCGCTTTTCCCCGCGGGCGGTTCGGACCGACACCTTCTCATTGAGCGCGGCCCTCGCGATCGACGTGAATCCCTTTTGGCCCTTGCGTTTGCCCTTTGGATTTCCCGATTGGCCCGGCTTGAAACGCGAATGTTCTGGCGGCTTGCCATAGCCAACCTGGTATGAAGCTTCCTTGTCAATCGGATCGTCCTCCATGAACCTCACCCTGCCTTTGCCGACAAGTCTGATGGCTGCATTCGGAGCCTAGTCTCGACCTGTTCGAACGTCTCGCCAGTTTCGAGAAGAATGGCGTCATCCTTCGCAAAGAGCTGCCAACGCCGGATTGCAGTGTCGCAATAGATAGGATCGAGTTCGATCGCTCGCGCATTGCGACCTGTCTTCTGTGCTGCGATGAAGATCGTGCCTGAACCGCAGAAGGGATCGAGCACGATACCGCCCCTCTGCGAGCAGTCTCGCAATGCGTCTGCCACCATTGCGACGGGCTTGACCGTCGGGTGCAATGCGAGTGCCTCCCGTGATTCTCGGGTCGGTGTGTTCGCTCCGCGATAGTGCCAGACGTTGCTCCGATGGCGGCCGTTCTGACCGAGCTCGAAGCTGTTGAAATGAGGTGCAGTGCCGTTCTTGAATGCGAATATCAGTTCGTGGCGTGAGCGATAGAAGCTACCCATGCCGGCGTTGTCTTTGACCCAGACAATAAGGTTCTTCAGCTCAGCATAAACCAACCGGCCGGCAGCCTGAATCTCATCCATGTGGCGCCAGTCCATGCAGACGAAATGGATTGACCCATTCCGGCTCCAACGCGCCGCGAGTTGGCATACCGATACTAGGAACGCGACAAAGGCTGCGGGCGACATTTCTCCGGACGCCATAACGAACTCACGATGCCGACCCCGGCCGCTGACATTGCCATCAATTTGCACATTGTACGGAGGGTCGGTGAACATCATTTGCGCGAGCTCGGGCGAGCCATTGCTATTCGTCATTAAGCGGGAAAACGACCCCTGATGACGCGCGTCACCGCATACCAGCTTATGGCCGCCCAGCTGCCAGAGATCGCCAAGGCGGGTCACCGGCTCGGATGTGGCCTCAGGGATGATCTCGTCCTTTTCGTCATGGGGTTGGTGGGGGCTCTCGCCTCCATCGAGGATCGCGTCGACCTCGGCGATCGAGAACCCGATTAGGCCGATGTCAATCGTTGGCGTCACACCAAGAATGAACTCTAGTTCGCCGGCGAGAATATCGATGTCCCACCCGGCATTCTCGGCGATCTTGTTATCCGCGAGAATATAGGCACGTTTGTCTGCCTCGCTCATTGCGGACAGGCGAAGTGTTGGCACTGTCTCGATCCCCAACAATGCCGCCGCCGCCACGCGACCGTGGCCGGCCAGGATCATGTCGTCGTCGTCGACGAGGATTGGGTTCGTAAACCCAAACCGCTCAATGCTGTCCGCAATCTGGCGGATCTGCTTCTTCGAATGCTTCCTTGCGTTTCGAGGGTATGGCGCAAGCTGATCCCGCCTCATCATGGTGATGCGCGGGCCGATGGGCTCAGCCCCCCAGCGATTGTCTGGCTGTTGTATTCTCCGATCAGCCATCTTGATCGTCCGCTACTGGCTTGCGAGCTTCTTGCTCCGCCAACACAATGCTCATTTCGTGAAGCATGTGAGCGGCTATAAAGAGCTTCAGATGCAAGGAAAGCCCCGAGAATCCTAAGGTCTCTAACTCGATCTTGGGTTCGTTGATTTTCGCTTCGTAGCGCTCGATGGCGGCAGCCGTCTCCGCTTGGTTTTCAAGATCGATCGGAGCGCGCGGACCTTTCCCGGCCAGCGCAAGCCTTCGATGTCGCTCCCGTTCTCGTTCAAAACTGTTAGCGATTTGGGTGAGACCGGTGGTTGCGGAACCTTTCAGTTCGCGGAGAACCTCCACCACGTGGGCTATTGCTTGCATTACCGAGGGAGGCTCGGCGGCCTCGTTTTGCAATCGAGCTCTCTCGAGAAGATGGTGCTTGTGTCTCCGCCAATGCTTCTGAGCCCGCCTAATGTCTTTGTGCGCGAAGCCATTGTCTCTAAGAAAGGGTGCAAGCTTCGCATAGGTGCCAAGGATCAGCTCCTCAGCAAATGTGGACAGCATCGCCTCGTCGCTCGTCGCGAATTTTGCAGTGTCCTTAGGGCGGCCGCGTTTGCGTCTTTCGTTCATCATGCCCCTGTCGGAAGTTCGGCAACGTCCTTTTACTACGGTGGGGGTTCAGACCTTCGCAAGGGAATAAAAATGAGGGAAGCGGCATTAAATAGCCGCAGGTGCGGCGACCATTCATAGGCGGCGAACTCCCAGCGTGCAGGTGGGCGAAACGTAGTGGGCATCTCGCTTAAGGCCCCGCCGATTCATGCATCGCACCCCGCGGCAGAGGGACAGGCATCGCCGTACATATTCGAGCTTGATGATTAGGTAGCCGAGACGACAGCCCACTGTCGGTCCGAACGCAATAAGGCATCGATTGGTGGCGCCGAAATTGCGAACCACGGCCCCAGCTTTCGTCCGCGCGCTGTTTAAAAAGTTACCAAGGCTTGTTCGCTGGGGCCGTCATTCTTTGTGGCTGAGTTCAGCTCTTCTCAAGGGATATCCCTACTCGCGTGAGCGCGGACGGAACGGAAAGAGGTCGTGTTCCAGACACTTGAAACCAAGTGCTTTTACCGGCATAAAAGCAGCGGTCATTTCCCTGCTAGGTTGGTGCAAATTCCCTGCCTGTACCAGTAGGGAATTTGCCCGTCTAACCCACTGAATGCGCTTGCTGAACCTGCTGGGCGGAGAGGTGGAATTCCCAAGTTTTGAATGAAATTCCCTGCAAAAGGCGGCCTTTCAGGGAATTTCAGGGTGCAGAGACTGGTTCGCTCTAGACTTCCTGCACCACCATTCAGTCCGCCCATTTTGGCGGGTTCTCAGCCTACTCGGAAAAGCTACGCAATCTCCGTGGCTTGCGCAGGTAACTGCCCAAACGTTTGGACACGAGCGGGCATTTCCAGGCCTCCATGGGCCATTTCCGGCCCTTCGTCTCAGAGGGCCTGGTTTCGTGTCCAAACGTTTGCGAAAGTTATGGTCGGGGCATCGGGCCGATGGTGGCGAGATGCTAAGAGGTGAGGAGAGCTTCCTGGGCGGTCCAGGACTTCGGCAGGTCAGGCAGTCGTGACAGCCGCTGAGCCGTAAGCTGCACTGGATGGTTGCCGGCGAGGACGGCGTCGATCAGCTTGGGCGAGAGGAACGCTAGTGGCAGAATGCGGCTGACTTCGGACAGCTCGGCGCCATCGGCAGTTGCGATGTCGGTGAGACTTCTATCGGTGCCATCGGTCAGCAACTGAAGATAGCGATGCGACCGCAGAATCAGATCGACGAGAGCCGAATCGGAAGCGCGGCTTTGCGGATGGCCGTTTGTCAGGGCGATGCGTGTCTCGACACCTCGCCGCTGGCGCGCGGCAGATCAATCTGGACGATGGACATGGTGTGGCGCCGGTGTGGTGATCAGAAGTCGTGCAGCGTCGGTTGGGCCGAACGGCTCCGGACGCTGCGGGTTAAGATCGAGTGCAATCGCCCCGCGCGAGGCTGCGGAGCCGACAATCGCGTCGGCGGCTTCGACGACGTGCTCGGCCAGTTCAGCCGACGTCCGGTGCGGCACGCCGCGCTCAAGTGCGTCGATCATTTCAGCGAGGCCGATGCCGCGGTAATTGGATTCCTTCGGAGCTTCCGGCGGCCAGTTGAGCTGGGCGAGGGGGTGGTCGTCGAGTGGAACCTCCTCCCAGCCACTTCGACCTCTTGCGTATCGCAGGGGACCGCCATGCCAGTTCGGGTGCGGCAGGCTCAGCGACCCCTCGGTGCCGTGAATTTCGAGATCGGGCTGCGAGGTCTGCCAGACGTCCCAACTCGTCATGAGGCTTGCCTGCGCGCCTGACCGGAACTGCGCGAGGGCGAGGACGGTGGTCGGCACTTCGACCTTCACCTCTAGCCCTTGCTCGCGGCCAGGCGCTGACATTCTGCGCGTTTCGAACCCCTTGGACGACGTTGCGGTGACACGCTCGATCGGTCCCAGCAGGACAATGAGCGCCGAGAGGAAGTATGGACCGACATCGTGCATCGGACCGCCGCCGGCGGCTTTGTAAAAAAATGATGGGTTGGGGTGCCAGTGGTCGGCGCCATGGTAGAGGATGGCGGCCGTTGCAAAAAGCGGCCGGCCGATCGCGCCCGCGTCGACCATCGCGCGCGCCTTCTGCAGGCCCGCGCCGAGAATGGCGTCGGGTGCTACGGCCAGTCGGAGCCCGAGTTTGTGAGCGAGCGCGGTCAGTTCGCGCGCTTCCGCGAGGTTCACGCCGAGCGTCTTTTCGCAAAACACATGCTTGCCGGCCAGCAGCGCGGCCCTCGTGGTCGCACAGTGAGCGGCCGGTGGAGTGAGATTGAGGACGATGTCGATATCGTCCCGACCCAGCAGTTCGTCCGGCGTTAGGCCCTCGATCCCCCATTCCGCAGCCCGGCGCCGAGTGACCTCGAAGTCTCGTCCGGCCACTGCAGCGACGCGGTAGTTCCGCATCCGTGCGGCGTTGCGGACATAAACGTCGGCGATCGAGCCAATGCCGAGCACCCCGACGGATTTCATTTAAATGCGAGCTCCGCTCGCCGCATCGAATAATGACGCGGTGGCGGACGCGAAATTGAGCGGGATCGTCTCGCCCTCCTTGGGAGGCGCGGCATCGATGCCAGCCCTGACGGCCACAGTCTGACCGTCCAGCGTCGCCCAGATCATGCGCTCGGCGCCGAGTGACTCGTAGACATCGACCATTGCCGACATGCGCCCGTCATTGTTCTCGTCCGTGGCGATCACCAGCCGCTCAGGGCGAACGCCGAGCACCACCGGGCGGCCTTCCTCGATCGACTGGGTCGACGAGCGATAGTGAGGCAACTCGATCATTTGGCCGGCCGCCTGCATCGCCAGCTTGCCGTTGAGGACGGTGAGCTTGCCGTCGATGAAGTTCATGCCAGGCGAGCCGAGGAAGCCAGCGACAAACCTGTTGGCGGGTCGCTCATAGATGGTTTCGGCGTCCGCGACCTGTTGCACCACGCCATGGTTCATCACCGCGATCCGGTCGGCAAGGGTCAAGGCCTCGACCTGGTCGTGGGTGACGTAGACCATGGTGTTGCCGAGCCGCTTGTGGAGGCGCTTGATCTCGACCCTGAGCTCGACCCGCAACTGGGCATCGAGGTTGGAGAGCGGCTCATCGAACAGGAACACGTCGACGTTGCGCACCATGGCGCGGCCGATGGCGACGCGCTGGCGCTGCCCTCCCGACAGGGCATAGGGACGACGCTCGAGGAATTCGGTGATCCGGAGAATCTCGGCTGCCCGCCGGACCCGCTCGTCGATCTCGGCGCGCGGCACGTGCGCGACCTTCAAGGCGAAGGCGAGATTGTTGTAAACCGACATACGCGGATAGAGCGCATAAGCCTGGAACACCATGGCGATGCCGCGGGCGCTTGGCTCCTTCCAGGTGACGTTTTGCCCGCCGATGAAGATCTGGCCGGAGTCCACCTGCTGCAGGCCGGCAATGGCGTTAAGCAAGGTCGACTTGCCGCATCCGGATGGGCCGAGCAGCACGACGAACTCGCCATCGCCGACGGTCAGGTTGAGGTCCTTGAGGACGTTCAGGCGGCCATAGGCGACGCCCAGATGGCGTATGTCGATTGCAGCCATGCGACTAGCCCTTCACCGCACCGGCGGTCACGCCGCGAATGAACCAGCGTCCCGAGAACAGATAGATGAGGAGTGGCACGAGCGCGGTGATGAAGGTTGCCGCCATCTCCATGTTGTAACGGCGCTCCCCAAAGTCCCCGAGAACGATGTTGTTGAGGATCGTGGTCATCGGCTGCGAGTCGCGGCCGCCGAACACGAGGCCCATGATGTAGTCATTCCAGATGCCGGTGGACGTCCAGATTACCGAGACGATGATGATCGGCGCCGACATTGGCAGGATGAGCTGGACGAAGATGCGAGTGAAGCCTGCGCCATCGATGCGTGCCGCCTTGAACAACTCGGGTGGCACGGTGCTGAAGAAGTTGCGGAACATCAGCGTGGTCACCGGCAGGCTGAACATGGTGTGGATCAGCGTCAGGCCCGCGATCGAACCGCTAAGGCCGATGACGGCATAAATGCGGGCCAGCGGGTAGAGCAGGATCTGGTACGGTACGAAGGCGCCAAAGATCAGAATCGTGAAGATGGCTTCCGAACCACGGAACTTCCAGAACGACATGGCATAGCCGGTGAGCGAGCCGGCCAGAACGGCAAAGAACACGCCGAGCACGGTGATCTTCACCGAGTTGAGGAACCCCGGCGCGAGGCCGTCGCACCGGAGCCCCGAGCATGCAGTGCTCCAGGCCTCGGTCCACGCATCGAGGGTGGGAGCGCGCGGCAAGGACAGCATGTCGCCGAAACGGATCTCCGACATCGGCTTCAGCGATGTGACGATCATCACATAGACCGGGATCAGGAAGAAGATCGCGGCGGCGATGAGGATGATGTAGAGCGCCACGCGACCCAGCGTCAGCCGCTTTACCGGCCTGCCCTGTGGGCCCGGCTCGAGCGAACGTGGGGGAGGCGTGTCGGCGGATCCGTCGGCAAGCGTGGGGTCGTAGGCAGGGTTGGCGATCATCCTGCGATACCTTTCCGCCGGCGGTCCATAAACCAGCGAATGAAAAGCAGCGGGCCGGCGACAAGGATCAGCGTGCCGAGCATGACGGCGGCACCCGCGGTCGCCAGGCCGACGTCGCCACGCGCGAAGAAATGTTCCATGACGAATTTGCCCGGGACTTCGGTCGCGATGCCGGGACCGCCGCGCGTCATCGCGACGATGATGTCGTAGCTGTTGATTACGCCCGCAGCGAGCAGCACGACACTGGTGATGATCATGGGTGTCATCATCGGCGGCACGACCTGCGCGTACACGCGCCATTTGGGTACGCCATCGACCTGAAGGTTCTTGAGCATTTCCTGGTCGACGCCGCGCAAGCCGGCGAGCATCAGGATCATGACGAGGCCGGCGCCGCGCCAGACGGCGGCAATGACCACGGCGTAGATGGCGAGGGTCGGGCTTGCGAGCCAGGCAAAGGAAAAGCTTTCCCATCCCAGGCCGCGGACGAAGCCCTGAAGGCCCATGTCGGGGTTGAGAAACCAGGCCCAGACAAGGCCGGTCACGATGAGCGACATCGCCTGGGGGCTGAGATAGATCGTCCTGAGGACGGACTCGCCGCGCACTTTCTGGTCGAGCAGAGCTGCGAGAATGTACCCGAGCACGAGACAGAACACGATGTACCAGACACCGAAGATCACGATGTTCTGGACCGACGCATTCCAGCGCGAGCTTTCGAACAGCTTCTCGTACTGGGCGAGGCCGACCCATTTGTAGCTCGGGAGGAGCCTTGAGTTGGTGAAGGACAGCGCGATCGTCCAAAGCAGGCAACCGACGAACATGCCGAAGGCGACGACGGCGGCAGGAATCAGGGCGAAGCGCGCTATCCAACGATTCATCAGGGGTACTCCCGAGCTTGTTGAGAGCGAGGCGAGCTAGTCGGCTTCCTTCACGATGGTTGACAGGCGTTCGATGGCCTCATCGACCGAGAGGTTGGGATTGTTGAAGAACTCGGAGACGAGATCTTCCCACAGCCCTGCGTCCTTGGGCGTGAAGTACATGTTGACCGTCGCGACTTGGAGGTCTGGGTTGGTCGCCGACTTGAAGCCTTTCTGGGCACAGGCATCGAACTGGCTCATGTCGACGTCAGTGCGCGGCGGCAGGGAGCCCTTGTTCAGATTGAAGCCGGCCTGGACGCTCTTCTCCATGGCTACGTGGGCGAGCAGGTTCTGCGCTGCCTGACGATCGGGCTCCGGACCGGCGGGAACCGCAAACATGTCGGCCTGGATCAGCCACCATGGCTTGTCGCCGGGAAGGATGCAGCCATAGTCGACTTCGGCGACCTTCCCGGCCGCCTTGAATTCGCCCTTCGCCCAGTCCCCCATGACGTTGAAGCCGCCCTGGTTGGTGATCAAGAGGTTGGTGTTGTCCGGCCAGGTGCGGCCGGCAGCGCCCTCGTCGGCATAGGTCGACAGCCGCCGGAACGTCTCAAAGACCTTGCGGGTCATCGGGCCACGGATGAGCGAATCGTCGCGCTTGCCCCACAGGTCGTCCCAGTACTGCTTGCCGCCGAGCGCCAGCATCACGGTTTCCATCAGGAACCGCTCCTGGAAGCTCTGCTTGCCGACGACGAAGGCGTTGAAGCCAGCGGCCTTGACCTTGTCGAGTGCGGCGAAGAACTTGTCGTCAAAATTGGTCGGGATGTCGGTGACGCCCGACTTCTTGAGAACATCGGTCGAGTACCAGATCCAGTTCGGGCCATGGATGCCAAGCGGGATCAGGAAGATTTTGCCGTCCTTATTGGTCATCACGTCGAGTAGCGGCTTGGGTAGGATCGAGCGCCAGTTATCCTTGGTGGCGGTTTCCTCGACGTCGTTCAGCAGGCCCTGATCGAGCAGGTCCTCGAACGCACGTCCACCGAGCGCCTGGTACGCCGTCGGCGGATTGCCGCCGGCGATCCGGCTCATCACCGCTGGAGCGAGGTTCTGGCCACCGGCGACGGCGGAATCCAGCCACACGCCACCTTCAGCCTGGTACTGCTTCACCACTTCATTGATGGCCGCGGACTCACCGGCGGACACCCAGATGTGAATGACGTCGGCCTTTGGCCCGTCGGCGACGCTGGCGCCCACTCCAAGAGCGGTGACCATGGCGGCCCCGATGAGCGTGCTAAAACTGCGATGTATCAACACGATTTGTCTCCTCCACTGAATGCGGAACGTGCTTTTTCGTGGCACCCGCCGGGACGGCCCGTTCCGTTTCGCCCATCCCGGCAGTCTTGATTGTGAGAGAAGAAACGTCGCCGTCGGCCGGCGGCGCGTCGCCGCTGAACATCGCTCCGTTGACGGCCCACATCGATTGAACCGCGCGGTCCTCGTAGGGGTGTTCGCGAACGACGTCCTCATTGAGCTCGATGCCGCCCAGCCCTGGGAGGTCGCTCATCACGTAGCTGCCGTTGGCCGGCAGGGGGGAGTTGGTGATGAGCTCGTGGCGCCAGGCGGCATCGAAGGCGGAAAATGATTCCTGTGCGATGATATTGGTGGTGGCCGCGTTGAGCTGCAGGATCGCCGCGGTGGCGATCGGCCCGAACGGGCAGTGAAAGGAAACCGGCAGGTAGTTGCTGTCGGCGATGGCCGCGATCTTCTTGGCCTCGAGAAGGCCGCCGACCTGGATGGGGTCGGGCTGAAGGACGTGCGGACGTCCTTCCTTGAGGAGCATCGGGACATGGTAGCGGGAGTAACACCGCTCGCCGACCGCGATGCGCAGGCCGGGCGGACGCGCCACCTCGCCGAGCGCGATGAAGTTTTCCGGATCGACCGGCTCCTCGAACCAGTAGACGGAGTTCTCCGCCAGTAGATGGGCGATCTGGCTGGCCGTGCCGACGCTGAAGCGGCCGTGGCCGTCGATCATGATCTTGATGTCAGGCCCGACTGCAGCGCGAACCGCCGCGACGGCGTCGATACCGCGCAGCAGATCGGCCAGATCGGGGTCGCGGCCGAGGCCCCAGAACGGGTCAAACTTCAGCCCGCGATAGCCAGCGGCAACCACTCGCTTTGCGGCGGTGGCGAAATCGGACGAATCCTTCT
>Ga0070665_100007230_pt1 | contig 11279 bp, 10 predicted proteins | sample KBSS13metaG_FD_65862 | JGI IMG/M metagenome (GOLD analysis project Ga0070665, IMG submission 65862) | Switchgrass rhizosphere microbial communities from Kellogg Biological Station, Michigan, USA - KBS S1-3 metaG | ecosystem: Host-associated > Plants > Roots > Rhizosphere > Soil ...
ATCGCGCAGGTCTCCAGCACATACGGTCAAGGTGAAGCTCAAACGATCGTGGAAAACTGTGGGAATACCTTGATCCTGCGATGCTCGGGAAGCGAGAACGGCGGAACCTCGCAGTTCGCTTCCCGCCTGATCGGCGAGCGGGAGGTGATCCGCCGCCAGACTTCGCGCGGCCGCGACCGAGAAAGCTTCTTTGCAGTGCGGGGCTCGCGCCGCTCCACCAATGTCAGCGAGCAGCACGTGACGGAGAGCGCCGTCATGGCGTCGGAACTGGAACAGCTCCCGGATTTCAGCGGCTATCTGAAAACGGCCTCCCGACGCGAATGGTTGCGCGTCACCTTTTCCCGCTGACGCTCAGTGAGCCGCATGGCCATCTTTCACTTTGATATCCGACCCATCAAGCGCTCCTCGGGCCAACAGGCGACGGGTGCGGCGGCCTATCGGGCGGGCGAGCGGATTCGCGATGAGCGCACCGGGAAGCTTCATAACTTCTCACGTCGCACCGACGTCCGTCATGCAGAGATTGTCCTGCCGTCGCGCTTGGAAGAGTCATCCGCGGCCTGGGCACGGGACAGGGCGCGTCTTTGGAATACCGCGGAGGCCGCTGAAAAGCGCCGCGACGCTCGCGTTGCCAGAGAATTCGAAGCCTCGCTGCCTCCGGAGCTGAGTCCCGAACAGAGGCTGGCGCTCGCGCGCTCGTTCTCACGGGAGTTGGCGGACCGCTACGGAGTCGCTGTGGACCTGGCGATCCACGATCCGAAGCCCGACCGCGAGTCGACGAATTTCCATGCGCACTTTCTGGCGACGACCCGGGAGGTCACGCCGACCGGATTGGGCGCGAAAGCGGGCTTGGACATGGGGGCGCTGGCGCGTGCCCAAAAGGGCTTGAGCAGCCACAATGAAGAGTACTCAACGCTGCGCGAGCGCTGGGCGACGCTCACCAACCAGGCGCTTCGCGAGGCTAACATCGAGGCGCGTGTCGATCACCGCAGTCTGGCTGCGCAGGGTCTCGATCGCAAGCCGCTCGTGCATGTTCCGATGGAGTTTTACCAACTCGAGCGTAGTGGTATGCCCAAGGAGGCGGCGGAGCGTTTGCGGGAGGACTACAGGGCGCGCATCAACGCCTATCGTGAGCGAACCGCTGGCGAAGCTGCGGAGCCGCAACGTGCCGTTGACTCCCAGCGTTCCGAGCCGAAGGCGCCCCAGACAGTCGAGCGCGCTCCCGAATCCAACGAACCCGTCCAATCCCGCGATACAGAAGAAATCCGCCGCCGCGCGGTGCAAGCCTGGCTGCGCATGCGGTCAAAGGAGGGTGAAAGTAGCCAGGACGCCAACAACACGGTCGCGCCCGCGCGCGATTTGGACGAGGGACGCGACCGATGACACGCCTTCCATCAAGGGCGGTGAGTTTCTGCCTACGCTGCGCAGCATCGAATTCTCCTCCTGCTACGTCTATTCCCCGCACGGCGACAGTTATGGCTCCGCGGCATCCCGCCTGCTCTGTATGCGCCTCAAATCAGGCGACCTCACGTGGCTACCGGTCTACGCACGGTGGGTTCGCGAACAGACGATCCAACATCCCATGTTGTCTGATCTATTTACAAAGAGCAGCTTCCTTGTGCCTGTACCTGGTAGCTCGTGTGCATCGCGCGGAGTATGGGCCGCGCAGTGCCTGGCATGCGCGTTACACGGAGTTGGATTGGGAAGCTCGGTCTGGACTGGCCTCGAGAGGCGTTTCTCCGTCAGAAAATCGGCGACAGCCCTCAGTGCCCAACGTCCGACTGTACGACAGCACTACGAGTCATTCGCAGTGAGCACTCAATCGAGGCTTGCCGGACTCCCGACGCGACTGGTCCTCGTTGATGACGTCATCACCAAGGGCCGCACCATTCTGGCCGCGGCCATTCGCCTGCACGAAGCTTTCCCCAACGCCGACATACGAGCTTTCGCTCTCGTACGGACGAAGGGTCTCGTTTCAGGGGTCGCCGACGCGCTCGACCCCTGTCAGGGCATCGTGAGGTGGGCTGGAGGTGACGCGCGCCGCGAGCCCTGACTGTCACTTGAGCGTCAGGTTGTAACTGACCATCGCACCACCCGGGAGCGGGCTGATAGTGAAAGCCGAACTCCTTTCTTCCTCGCTCCTGCGCGCCGGGTCCCGTTCCAGCACGAAATGCGCCGAGGCGGCGCCAATGGCCGCCGCAGCCACGTCATCCGAGAGCCAGTGAGCGTTGTGTTTGAGTCGCTCGAATGCCGTGTAACCCGCTATCGCGCCATAGCCCAGAAAACGCCGCAGGATCCGATACTCATCATTGCCGGATTCCGCCAATACAGTACCCACTGCGAACGCCGCGGCTGTGTGGAACGAGGGAAACGATGAGCCGCTCTTGCGCCACTGGTTTGGATCGCTCGTCTCATTCGGCCGCTCCCGTCCCGCGGCGAACTTGAGCGCGTAGCTGGTGACGAAACTGAATCCGCCTGCCTCGGCCATGTTCCACGCTTCGCGGTGCCCCGCGGTGCTGTCGGCGAAGTTCGCCATGACCCAGGTACCCGCGACCGCGGCAATGGTTGGTATCCCATCCTGCAGGTCCTTGGTGCTTCCGCCCGTGGGCTTGGCGCCTTCCTTGATGAAGTGCGTCCGAACCTGGCCGTCATAGTGCCGGGCGCCAAAGAACAAACCCACCGTGCCGCCGAAATACGCCCAGTCCTTGAGGTCCCAATGCAACGGGGCCGTGTAGTAATCCTTGATATCGAGGAGCAGGCCGCCCTGGGGCTGATCGGAGTCGCTGCCCGGGTCGGTGTTTGTTTGTGCCGAGGCGGCGGTGGTACCCATGATGAGCCCCACCGCGGCAAATACCGGTGCCACCCGCAGTGGCCGCTGCTGACGCTGGCTCATTCGGCGGCAGCACCGACGAGCAGTTCATCGACCCGAAAAACCGGGTACAGGTTGTACCGGTCATCCCGTGAGGAGTGGCGGCTGAGGAAGAAATCCAGGCGCGCGCCCGGACTGGCAGCGAATGCCGGATCCTCCTGCAGAAGTTGGGCGAACGCTGCGCGCAGCGACGGGTCGTTGGCCAACATTTCGCGCGCGATCTGCTCGGCGACGTAAGGCTCCATGTGCTCCTTTTGCTCGAAACAGGCGTTGAAAAAACCCCAGGCCGCCAGTGAGTCGGGAGCCCGAGGTTCCAGTAGCGCCATCACCAGGCGCGAGAGAGGCTGCGCAATAGGCACGAACAACGCACCGGCGCGGATTGGATGAGTCTCGCGGATCCACTCGCCGGCAAAATTTGCCCGCATGCGACCCTCAAAGGGGGTAGTAGAGAACGTCACCTGCGTGGCGCGGAAGACCTCCGCACGAACGCTGTAGACGTCGTCTGGAATAGGCTCGAACGAGATGCCGTGGTTGGCGAGCTTGCCCCCTATCTCGCGTGCGAAGGCAGCCGGTATGACGTACCCACCGAGCGGCGCCCTCACGACGAGCGTAGGCTCCACTTTGCTTCGGTAGGGCACTTTCCAGATCTGTGGGGTCGTGGGGTCGTAAACCGTCACCAGGTCTCCCGATATGGAGGACGGCTCGCGAGTGTAGGCATACCCCCTGAATTCGATCATCTCGGCGCCGTCCGTTCCCGGCACCTTGGCAACACCTCCCGCCTGCGTCGGCTCGCGCCAACGGGATGCGTATTCGAGTGTTACATCCGTGCCGCCGATACGGATCGAGTTCTCATCCGCTTCGTGCGCCTCGACCTCCCACCGGGAACCATGCGCGGCAACCAACCCGACGAGATCCCCGATCGTATTGCGGGTGACCTCGATACGTCGCGCGTAGTTCTTCCACGAGTGCGTTTCGACCAGGATGGTGAAACGATTCCTCTGCGGAAAATAACCCGTGGAGAATCGCGGCGAATAAACGGTCAGGAGAAATCCCGAAGCCGGATCGTCGGTCTTTGCGAAGTCGGGATAGAAGTGCAGGGGCAGTGAGCCTTGCGCCGTGAGTTTGCTGATCAACTCGTCGCGCATCTCGCGACCACTCGAGTAGAGCAGGGGATCGCCCTGGTTGATCGGCTCGGCCTGCAAGGAGATGTCGGGCTCGAAGTCCGCGCCGTCGGTGACATGGATGTCCGCGCAGATGAGCGGGTCCCACTCGCACAGAAGGCGCAGCAGCGCCTGCATTTCGGGCGCTTCGGCCTTCATGTAGTCGCGATTGAGGTTCAGATTCTGCGCCGTGGTGCGCCAGCCCGTCTCTTCGGGCCCGTTCTGGTTCGGGCGGTTCCAGCGACGGAAGCGCTCGTGGCCATCGACGTTGAACGCGGGAACAAACAGGATTGCAATGCGCTCGAGGGCCCCGGGTGCCACCGTTCCTGCGAGAATGTCCCTCAAGGTCATGAAGCCGGCGTCCTTGCCGTCGCTCTCGCCGGGGTGGATGCCGCCCTGAAGCATGAGCATCGGCACTTTCTTCGGGTCGGCGCGCGAGATCACGAGCGCGAGCATCGGGCGACCCTCGGCCGAGCGGCCGAACTCGATGCACCGGACTGCGTCGGGCCACTTGGCGGCAAAAGCCGCGCACAGGCGTTCGACCTCTTCGGTACGGCCCGTCGCGCAGAAGCCCGACTGTTCCGCGACCGTGATCAGGTTCTTATCCGTCATGGCACGGATTCTAAGGGAATTCACCGCCCGCCGGGGTTCTTACTTTGCGATGCCAAGTAAGTCATCCGATAGAGCCTGGCGGGCGAAGCGCGGCCAGGTCGAGCTCGCAGAACTGCCGGATCCGCCGACAGGCGGCATCGATCGTCGCCTCTTCAGTGGCGAAGCAGATGCGGACGTAGTGGGCCGTCTGCCGCCCGAACGCGGCGCCGTCCAGCACGGAGACTTTGCGTCGCTCGTACAGCGCGCGCATGAATTCGTAGCCGGAAAGGCCGGTCCCGCTCACGTCCAACAACAGGAACATGCCCGCCTGCGGGACAAAGGCGCGGATGTTGGGTACCCCCTCGAGTCCCGCTACGAAGCGCTCACGACGGACATCGCAGAAGTCCCGGATACGGCGTTCGATTTCCGGGGCTATCCCTAAGGCCGTGACGGCCGCTTCCTGAACGAATCCCGGCAGGCCGAACAGCATGCACATCGAAAGCGATTCCGCGTGGGTGGCCAACTCGGTGGGTCCAATGAGCCAGCCGGCCCGGAATCCCGGCATGGAGTGCGATTTCGACAGGCTGCCCAGGGTCACCACCCGGTCGGGTAGGGTGGCGGCGAGAGTGGGGATCCTGCCGTCGGGGGCGAGACCCGCGTAAACCTCGTCCGACACGATCCACAGATCGTGCTGGCGCGCGATAGTCGCGATGGCGTTCAGCTCCGATTCGCTGAGGATGACACCGCTCGGGTTATTGGGTGTCGCCCAGAAGATGGCGCGTGTGCGCGGTGTAACGAGCGAGCCCAGCGCGCCTAATTCGGGACGCAGCCCCGGCCCGGTCGGTGCCCTCACGAGCCGCGCACCGGAGACTTCGATCGTCGCGGTGTAAGTTGGGTAGAGGGGGTCGAAGGTGATGACTTCGTCACCCGGGCCTGCGAGGCACAAGGACGCGACGAACAGGGCGTTCTGCGTACCCGAAAGGCATACAACGTTGTCGGCCGTTACAGCTTGTCCGGTGCGCTTCGTATGCGCCCTCGCAATGGCCTCTCGTAGGACCTCCCGACCTCTCGCGGGCGTGTAGTGGGTGTCGCCGGCCCGGAGGCGTTCCACGGCGCGCTCGATGACGGCTTCAGGAGCATTGATGTCGGGATCCCCGATACTGAGGATGATTACATCTTCACCCCGGTCGCGTGCCGCGGCAGCCTCGTAATGGGTGAGCCAGGCATCCGCGCCTGCGCCGCTGATTCGTTTGACGAGATCGGAGAACTTCATGGTACTGGGGACTCTGCGTGCGTTGTGCGAGTATTGCAACCCATGAGTGCCGAGATGCCCTGGACAGTTGGTCGCTATGTCGTCGAGCTGCTGGCGGCCAACGGTATCGATACCGTGTTTGGCATCCCGGGTGTGCATACGCTCGAGCTGTATCGGGGAATCGCCGCTACGGGCATTCGTCATATCCTCGTCCGACACGAGCAGAATGCTGGATTCGCCGCGGACGGATATGCACGCGCCAGCGGCAAGCCGGCGGCGGCGTTCGTCATCTCCGGGCCGGGCGTCACGAATGTTCTGACCGCGGTAGGTCAGGCGTACTCCGATTCAGTGCCGATGATCGTGGTCGCGAGCACACCTGCGCGCGCCTCTCTCGGCAAGCGTTGGGGTGTCTTGCACGAGTTGAATGACCAGGGTGCCGTGGTTTCCGGTGTCGCGGGTCATGCGAAGACGGCATTCTCGGCGGAGGCCGTTCGGGACCACCTGCGGACAATGTTTGCCGCCTTGCAATTGGAGCGTCCGCGGCCGGCCTATCTCGGGGTTCCACTGGATTTGCTCGCCGAGCCCACTTCGTTGCGGCCGGAGCGCTTCGCCCGTTTTCCCAGCAACATCCCCGTCTCCGAGGAGATCATCCGGGAGGCGGTTGAGCTGCTCGACAGCGCTGACCGTCCGATGATCATTGCCGGCGGCGGCGCGCGGGGGGCGGGCGAGGAGATCCGCAAGTTGGTCGAGGCGGTCGATGGTTATGTTGTGACGACTGCGGCCGGTAAGGGTGTCATTCCCGAGAGCCATCCCGCGAACCTGGGGGCTTCGCTGCAGTTTCGCGAAGTGCAGGAGCTCGTAGCCACAGCCGATGTCGTGCTCGCTGTCGGTACCGAGCTTGCGGAAACGGACGCTTACACCACGACCCGTCTGCCGATGACCGGCCGTCTCATCCGCATTGACCGGGATCTGGCCAAACTTGCCGATCATTACGCGGCCGACGTCGCTATTCATGGGGATGCCCGGACCACTCTCGCGGCGATCAACGCGACAGCGGCTTCACGTCCTGGTTGGCGTACCGACGGGGGTGAGGCTGCGATGTTTCGCAGCCAACTCGAGCAAGGATTCGGGCTGGGGTCCCAGGCGTCAATGAGCGCCCTGCGCGCAATCCGTGAGGCGCTGCCAGCTGATGGCATCGTTTGTACCGACATGACGCAGATCGCGTACCTGGGAAACTATGGCTTCCCTGCGGACCAACCTGGAGTGTGGTTTCTGCCGTCGGGATACGGCGCGCTCGGATACGCGTTGCCGGCTGCGATCGGTGCGAAGCTCGCGTGTCCGGAGCGCGCGGCGCTTGCCCTGGCGGGCGATTTCGGTCTGCAATTCACCTTGCAGGAGCTGATGACCGCCGTCGAGTTGGAGTTGAGTTTGCCGGTCGTGGTCTGGAACAACAACGCACTGGGCCAGATTCGCGATGACATGCAGGCGGCCGGCATTCCGCCTGTTGGGGTGGTGGCGCGCAATCCGGATTTCGTGGCGCTGGCGCGCGCCTGCGGGGCGGAGGGTATTCGGGCGCGCGGCCCCGGGGAGCTCGTAGAGGCGCTGCACGCGGCTCTTAGGCGGCAGGGGCCAACGTTGGTGGAGGCTGTCGAGAGCGACTTCGCGCCGGCGTAGGTTCGCACGCCTGCCGCGCGAGCATTGCCCGGCATAGGTCGCGTTGGTCCGCACGCGGTCATTGCGAGCGGCGGCTTCGAGCGCCGCCTTGCACAACGCCTCACTTGAACGTCGACAGCAACAGGCTCGTCTCGCTTTGCGAGATCCCGTCAATCAGGCGGATTCGCGCCAACACCCGATCGAACGCCTCCAGGCTGTCGGCGCGCAGCTCGACCACGATGTCCCAACGGCCATTGGTGCTGTGCAAGGTCGTGACGGCGGGGTCCCCTCGTAGCGCTTTGATCACTCCATCCACGCGATTGCCTTCAACGGCCACCGTCATCAGTGCCCGGATGCGGTGCTCTTCGACGGCCGGCTTGAGGCGGATCGTGTAGCTGGCAATCGTCCCGTCGGCCTCGAGCCGGGACATCCGGTTCTGCACCGTGCCTCGCGAGACACGCAGCGCCTTCGCAAGTGCCGCAACCGGCATGCGGGCGTCATTGCGTAGAAGAGAGATGAGTTGGCGGTCGACTTCGTCCACTGCGGCACCTCGAAGGGCCCAGGAGGGCGGTGATTATAGCAAAGTGCCAGATAAGGCTGCCATTTTGATCAATTCGGCTGCCTTTGTGAGCAGTCTTCTGGCTGCTCTTTAGCGGTGCTCCGCAACACCATGGCCCTATGGCGGTGGCTTTGCCTCTGGCGAGCCGCTTAGTGGATTTGCGGGGAGTACGCATCATGGTGGATTTCATTGGTATCGAGCGCGTTCGCGAGCTCGTGGATCGTCTGGGGCCCGCGCGCTTCATCGAAGAGCTGGCGGGAGAAATCGAGACGGACTACCTGCGCTGGCGCGAATTCGAAAAATCGGCGCGACATGCGACTCACTCGTCGGTGGGTGTGATCGAGCTGATGCCCGCTTCTGACGGTCAGCTCTACGCTTTCAAGTACGTCAACGGCCATCCAAAGAATACGTCAGTAGGTTTGCTGACTGTGACGGCCTTCGGGGTGTTGTCGGATGTTGTGACCGGCTATCCGCTGTTGCTGTCGGAGCTGACGTTGACGACGGCGCTGCGCACGGCTGCGACCTCGGCGCTCGCCGCGCGTCGTATGGCACGTCCCAACAGCCGCGTCATGGCGTTGATCGGCAATGGCTCGCAGAGCGAATTTCAGGCCATCGCCTTCCATCACATGCTGGGCATCCGCGAGTTGCGTCTGTTCGACATCGACCCGGCGGCAATGGAGAAGTTGGAGCGCAACCTCGCACGCCTCAGCTTGAGCGGCCTGCGCGTCGTGCGTTGCAACTCGATCGCCTCGGCAGCGCAGGGTGCGGATATTGTGACGACCGTTACGGCCGACAAGCGCAATGCCGTCATCCTCGCGCCCTACATGATCACCCCCGGTATGCATCTGAATGCGGTAGGCGGTGATTGCCCGGGCAAAACCGAGTTACATCCTCAGATCCTGCGCCGTCCCGACGTGCGCGTGGTCGTGGAATTCGAGCCGCAGTCCCGTGTTGAGGGCGAGATTCAGCAAATGGAGCCGGATTTCCCGGTCGCTGAGCTGACCGACGTGTTGGCCGGGCGCCGGCCTGGACGCGTGGGGGATCGAGAAGTCACGGTCTTCGATTCAGTGGGTTTCGCGCTCGAGGATTTCTCTGCGTTGCGTTATCTGCGCCGCATTCACCAGGAGGTCCGCGGCTCGCACGCACAGATCGACCTGGTGCCGGATCTCGAGAACCCCAAGGACTTGTTTGCTCTCCTGGCCTGTGAGCCGAGAGACGCAGTGCGTCGACAACCTGCGGTGCTCGCTTGAGCGTCGCACGCGCCGCTAGCCTCATCGGCGTGCCGACCGATGTGGGTGCCGGCGATCGCGGCGCATCGATGGGCCCCGAAGCGCTGCGTGTGGCAGGGCTGCAGAGTGCCCTCCAGGATCGTGGACTGTTGGTCTTCGATGTTGGCAACCTCACGGGTCCGCCGAATCCCTGGCAGCCGCCGCGCGCGGGTTATCGCCATCTGTCGCAGGTGGAGTATTGGAATCGTGCCGTGCATGATGCCGTGTTCACGCAGTTGCGCCTGGAGCGTCTGCCCATCCTGCTCGGAGGCGATCATTCTCTGAGCATAGGGTCGATCAGCGCCGTGGCGCGTCACTGCCGCCAGGAAGGCCGGAAGTTGCGGGTGTTATGGCTCGATGCGCACGCGGACTTCAACACGAGTGAGCTCTCACCGAGCGGCAATATTCACGGCATGCCGTTGGCGTGTCTGTGTGGTTTCGGGCCGCGTGAATTGGTTGCGATCGGAGTTCCGGAGGGAGCGGAGTCGGCCATTGCCCCCTCCTGCGTGCGCCAGGTGGGTGTCCGTAGCGTCGATGCGGGCGAAAAGCGTTTCATTCACGAGCAGGGACTCGAAGTGTTCGACATGCGCTATATCGACGAGATGGGCATGCGCCAGACGATGGAGCTGGCGCTCGCCGACCTCGACGAGGACACGCACCTGCATGTCAGCTTTGATGTCGATTTCCTCGATCCCGACATTGCTCCCGGGGTCGGGACCACGGTTCCCGGTGGCCCGACATATCGCGAGGCGCAGCTGTGCATGGAGATGATCGCGGACACGCGCCGACTGGGGTCGCTGGATATCGTCGAGCTGAACCCGGCCTTCGATGTGCGTAACAAAACGGCCGGGCTCGCGGTCGACCTGGTCGAATCGCTATTCGGCAAGAGCACCCTGGTGCGCCGCCCGATCTGGAAGCCGGGCGATCGTCCTGCCGCAGCGCAGATCGGGACTCCCGCGTAGCAGCGGACTGCTCGAAAAGCGTGCGGGTTCCCGCGCCGGCGTGCGACTTATTTCGAAGTCGCACGCCGCGGTGCGACCCGGAAATGAAAACCTCACACGGGCTTGGGTAAACTAGCCCGTCCAGTGGTATTGCGGCGAGTGAGATCGAGTCATGAGCATGTCCTTGCGCGACCAGCTTCTTGCGGCGGGTCTCGGCACCAAGAAACAGGCGAAGGAGGCAACACAGGCGAAGCGCCCCCCTTCGAGGCACCAGCCCGCCCCACCGATGTCTCCCGAGAAGGCGGCTGCCAATAAGGCGCAAGCAGCGAAGAATGCGCGCGACCAGGAATTAAACCGGCGCCAGCAGGAAAAGGCGGCCGCCAAAGCGCGTCGGGCCGAGGTGAAGCAACTCATCGAGCAGCATCGGCTGCCCAAGATGGAGAGCGAGGAATACTTCAATTTCGCCGATGGGAACCGGCTGGCCCGCCTGGCCGTCACGCCAGCCGTCCGCGAGCAGCTCATCAAGGGAACGGTCCTCATCGTTCGCTATGAAGGGCATTACGCCGTCGTTCCCGAAGACACCGCGGCCCGCATCCGGGAGCGCGACGAGTATGCCGTTGTGGCGCTCACGCCCGAGCCTGCGTCCAAGGGTGAAGCCGCGCCTGCGGCCGCTGCTACGGACAAGGACGATCCGTACAAAGATTTCGTAGTCCCCGACGACCTCATCTGGTGAACAAACCGACATTCGGGCCCTGGTGGGTGGCGGCGCTCGCTTGTGCGCCGCTGGTAGTACAGGCCGCGCCCCTGCGGCCGGATCCGGCGCGGCTCTCGATCGATGTGAAGTTACTTTCATCGGATGCGTTCGAGGGCCGTGAGCCCGGGACCCGCGCCGAGAAAAGGACCGTTCTGTTCATCATCGATCGTATGAAGGAGGCGGGTCTTCAGCCCGGCGGCACACTCGTGGGTGGCCGACACGGTTGGACGCAGGA
>Ga0070665_100007234_pt1 | contig 11277 bp, 11 predicted proteins | sample KBSS13metaG_FD_65862 | JGI IMG/M metagenome (GOLD analysis project Ga0070665, IMG submission 65862) | Switchgrass rhizosphere microbial communities from Kellogg Biological Station, Michigan, USA - KBS S1-3 metaG | ecosystem: Host-associated > Plants > Roots > Rhizosphere > Soil ...
ACTCGCGGCATACCCGGAACATCTGTCGTTCGAGGAAGGCACCAGCATCTGGATGCAGTTCATCACGGCGTATGGCGCGCTCGTGCATCACGGCCGCATCGTCAAGGGTGATTTCGTCGTCATCACGGCGGCGTCGAGCTCCGTCGGCCTTGCAGCCATTCAGATCACGAAGGCGGAAGGCGGCATCGCGATTGCGACGACCCGCACAGCAGCGAAGAAGGCGGAACTGCTGGCCACCGGCGCGGATCACGTCATCGTGACGGATGAGGAAAACGTCCTCGCGCGAATCCTGCAGATCACGAACGGCGTCGGCGCAAAGATCGTCTTCGATTCCGTGGCGGGCCAGGGCCTTTCGGATCTCGCGAAGGCGACCGCGCACGACGCGCTGATCGTCATTTACGGGCTGCTCTCGCCCGACCCGACGCCGTTCCCGATCTTCGAAGCCTGGGCGAAAGCACCCGAAGGCAAGTCGTTCAAGGTGATGGGTTATTCGCTGATGGAGCTGACCAGCAACGCGGCGCTGTTCCAGCAGGCCGTGCGATACGTTTTCGACAAGCTGCAAAGCCGCCAGTTGAAGCCGCGCATCGACCGCACTTTCAAGCTGGCCGAGATCGCGGACGCTCACCGCTACATGGAGAAGAACCAGCAGATCGGCAAGATCGTCGTCACGGTCTAGCGGGCGCGCGCAGCACCGCGCTCAGGTGTTCCAGCACCGCGCGCGTCTTGGGCGGCATGCGGCGGCCGAGCGGCAAGAGCGCGTGAACGGGCGGGGCGGGCGCATCGAGATCGGGGAGCACGGGAACCAGCTCCCCGGCCGCGACGAACGGCGCGGCCACCCGATCGAAGATCTGCCCGATGCCCAGGCCAGCCTTGATCGAGTCGAGCATCGTCCTGCCGTCCCACGCGAGGACCGTCGTGCGCGGCAGGAGGCTGATGACCTGATCGCCGCTGTGGATGAGCCACGGCCGCGGCCGCCCGGAATTGCTGCGAAATAGAATGCCGTCCTGGTCAGTCAGGTCTTCGACTGATCGAATCGCAGGACGCCCTTTGAGATAGGCGCGCGACGCATACAGAGCGAGGCGCAGATCGCACAGCTTGCGCACGATCATGTCGCCGGTGTCCGGCAACTCGCCGATCCGTACGACGATGTCCCAGCCATCCTTCACCGGATCGCTCTGCCGATCGTTGAGTGACAGTTCGAGCGTGACCTTCGGATAGCTCGCCCGAAAGCGCTCGAGCGTCGGCAGAACCACCATGCCCATGCTTACTGCAATGTCGAGCCGCACGTGCCCGACCGGCTCCTCGCGTCTCGCGGCGAGTGCGGTTTCGGCTTCAGACAGTCCATCGATCGCCGCGCGCGCCGCGGTGAGATAGGTTTCGCCATCTTCGGTGAGCCGCACAGCGCGCGTAGTGCGCTGGAAAAGCTTGGTACCGAGATGGGACTCCAAACGCTGCACGGCCTTGCCGACTTGCGACTTGCTGGTCGCGAGTCGCTCCGCGGCGCGCGTGAAGCTGGCGTTCTGCGCGACGGCAACGAAAACAGCGATGTCCTGAATTTGTGGCGGTGTGCGGCTCATGCGGGCCAATTTAGCCCAGCCTCCGCCGACGAGTCTCTATCCCCTACGAGCCTGCATCGAGCTCTGGAAGTTGATGCTCATGCGCCGCTCGGCAATGCCGGGCTCTTTGGGAACGCTGTGCACCCAGTCTTCCTGCGAGCGTCCGCCCATGACGATCAGGTCGCCGGAGCCGGGCTTGAACGCGATGGAGTTGCCGCCGTCGCGAGGCTTGATCAGAAATCGGCGCGTCGCGCCGAGCGTGAGCACCGGCACGATGCATTCGGGGCGTCGGCAGGAGAATCGGTCGCGATGCCAGCCCGTGCTGTCTTGCCCATCGCGATAAAGATTCAGCCACAAACTGTCGTACTCGACGCCGTAGTGCTTCGATAACGCGCGGGTCGCGTCCAGGAGTGCTTTCTCTGGCACGTTGCGCAGGTGCCGGTATTCCGCGGTCAGGCGCGGCTCCGTCACGGTCATGTCGTAGAGGCGGCGATCGTGCTGCCGCCACGGCACGGCGGTCGCTAGGCGTTCGAGCAGAAGGCGCGAGCCGGACATCCAGCCCGGCACCACTTCGACCCACGAGTGCGCATCGATCGCGATCCGCTTCGCCGTCGCGAACGAGTGATCGAGCGCGATCGACGCAGCCTCACTCGCGAACAGGTCGTCCTGAGCGTTCACTCTCGCGCGTCGGCAAACATCGCCTGGAGCTGGCCGTATCCCATGCTGTTGCTTGCGAGCAGGGCTGAATCGCCTTCGGTCAGGAATCCCCGCGCGAGATCAGCGACGTGCTGCCAGATCGCCTGAGAGAGCGCGCTTCCAGCGCTGAGCCGACGGACATTGAGTTGCGCGAGCTCCTTCAGGCGAGGCAATCCCGGCACTGCCATGACGTTCAGCGGTAGCGTCGTTCCAGCGGCAACTTCGCGAATCTGTGCCGCGTCCACGATGCCCGGCACGAAGAGACCCTCCGCGCCGGCCTGAGCGTAGAGCTCCGCGCGCCGAAGGGTCTCGGCTACTTTCGTCTCGTCAGGACTCAGGTTCCTCAGGTAGACATCGGTGCGCACGTTGACGAACACATCGCGCTGCTTGATGGCTTCGATCTTCCGGGCCAGCAAGTCCGGTGTATCGGCACCGTCCTCGATGTTGATACCGACGATGCCGGTGTCGAAGATCGGCTGCAGCCGCTCGAGAACGGTGGCGGGGTCGTTCGAGTAACCGGATTCCACATCGATCGTGACCGGCACCCTGACCGTGCGGACGATGCCGCGGACGACGCGCGCGAGCTCGTCGAAGGGCAGTCGGTTCCCGTCGCCGTAACCGAGCGACCAGGCGACGCCCGCGCTGGTCGTCGCGATCGCCTGCGCGCCGAGCGACTCGATCAGTCGCGCGCCGCCGGCGTCCCAGACGTTCGCCAGAACCAGCGGCTGGCCGGGTTGCTGATGGAGATTCCTGAAGCGTGCTGTGGTGTTCATGGGGCGAGTAGAGCACCCCTCAACCTCAGCGCGCTTTCACAATCTTTAGTTCAGGAAGCCTTGCTGTAGTCGTACCAGACGGCTTCGACGTTGTGGCCGTCCGCGTCGTGCACGAACGCGGCGTAGTAGCCGGGCCAGTAGTCCCGATAGCCGGGTTTGCCGTTGTCTTTCGCGCCGGCCGCTAGCGCCGCCTTGTGGAAGGCTTCGACTTGAGCGCGGTCCTTGGCTTCGAACGCAATGTGGCTCGGAACGACCGTTTTTTCCTGGGTGATCCAGAAGTCGGTGTTCTTGCCGTCGTTGAAGCCGGCGGCTTCGCCGTACTCCATGTTGTTCTGATACCCCAGTGTGCCCAGCACTTTGGTGTAGAACGCCTTGGCTTTGCCGTAATCACTCACCGACAGAGAAGTATGCGCGATCATCGAGGGGTCCTCCCGCTGCGATCGGCAACACGAAGCATTATTCGTGCCGGGAGTCGCGGTACTCGCGAGGCGTGCTGCCGTACTGCTGGCGAAACGCGCGGGAGAAGTGCGCCGTGCTGTTGAATCCGCCAGCGAACGCGATCTCCGTGATCGTCTGGCCCTGACGGAGAGAGCTGGCGAGCTGTCGCGCGCACTCTTCGAGCCGACGCCTCAGGATGTAACCCGACACGGTTTCGCGATCCGCGGCAAATAGCATGCGCAGATAGCGTGGCGAAACTCCGAGGGCATGCGCGACCATCGTGGGCGTGAGCTCCGGCTCCTTGAGGTGGGCTTCGATGTAACAACGGGCCTGCACGCGGCGCGAGCCGGCGACGGAGCAATCCGCAACGCCTTCGTCGAACACCATCGCATAGGACGTGGCCATCACCTCGAGGATGTTGCGCACGACCATCTGGCTGAACTTGGGTGGAAGGCCGCGTTCAACCTGATCCACGAGATTGCGCATCATGGCGGCGGCCGTGCTGGTGAAGCCTTCGTTCGCGGGCAATCGCAATCCGCACAGGCGCTCCGGTGAAGGCAGGAATGCCTTCAGCACATCCGGTGGCGCTTGCAGGATGATCACATCTGCCGGGCCGTCGAGCCGCAGATGATGCGGCTCGGCGTTGTCGGAGAGGACGAAGTCGCCCTCGTCGAGCGTCGCGTTGTGTCCGTAGTGCGTGAACACGCCGCGGCCGCGAAGGTGCAGCACGAAGGAGAAGAGACGCTGGCGCGTCTTGTCGATATGCGAGCGCGTTCGCTCAACCTCGGCGGCGTTGTAGGCCACCCGGGCGAAGCCCAGTGGGCCCACCGTGCCGGTCCGCAGCTCGGCCTGGAAGTTTTCGCGGCTCACCGGATCGAAGGTGACCTGCGCGAAACGTGAGGCATAAAGCTCGTTCCAATAGCTCGTGCGGCGGCCCGCCGGCACGCCTGCGGTGCTGTACACGTCCATCGTTTCCCCCTTGGACACATACTAGCGCGAGCGGACGCAGGCTGTGTGGCTTCATTCCGATGCTGTGGCGGCGGGGTAGAAGACGGGGTTGTCGCCCTCGGCGACCGCGCCGCTGGTGAGCCGGGCGGGCTCCAACCGGCCTTCGCCCATGATGTGAAATACCGTTTCGCCCCGGGCGATCAGGTGATCCGCGACGATGCGCCGGTGGCATCGCCACCAGACGGCTTCCGAGCACATCAGCGCGCAACGCCGCCGCCGGCCCTGTTGGATCAGGTGTTCGAGCCCGGCGTGAAACTCCGGCGACAGCGCGTAATCGGCATAGTTGTGGAAGCTTTGATTGCTCCAGAAGCCGTTGATTTCGGGCGCGACGGATCGGGCCTTGCCGCGCAGGCCGCCGAGGGCGGCGATCCGTTCGTACTCGATGCCACCGCTCGCGAGCGCCTGGGGCAGGGCGGCGTCGTTGAATTGCGGATTGGCGCGGGATCGCGGGATTCTGCGGATGTCGACGACGAGGCCGATCTGCGCACCGTTCAGGAGCGCGACGAACTCGTCGATGCCGCGGTTCGAATGGCCGATCGTGAAGAAGGGCAGTGGTGACATAACCGGCATCCCATGACTACAGCGCGTGAAGCTGAAGGAATGCGGCGGCAGCGCCCTGCGCGCGGGCAGTGATTTCTCGCGGCTTGGGGCGCTCGGCAACCCCCAGTAGCAGACTGACCATCAGATCCCCCCAAAGCAGGGCGAAGAACTGCTCGATCAGCTCGGCGGGACGTCCCTCATCAAGCAGCCCCGACTCCTGCGCCTGAGTCACGATCTTCCGTAGCGTGGCGCGGCTGGTGCCACGCCCGATGGAGTCGAGTGTGCGCGCCACTTCGGCCGCTCGTGCGGTTTCCGCAATCGCCAGTCGAAACACTGCAATCACGGTTGGGTCGCTTACCTCACGAAGCAGTTGAGTGCCAAAGGCAACGAGGATCTGCTCCAGGCTCTCGCGATCGCGTGCCACCGGCAGGTCCGCCGGTGCCTGCAGTCGCTTGGATCGTTCGCTGATGCACGCCATCAGCATTTCCTGTTTGTTGCCGACGACCGCGTAAAGCTCGCGCTTCGACACCTTGGCGTTCGTCGCGATCTCGATCGTGCTGGTGGCGGCGTAGCCGTTCTTCATGAAGGCCGTGAAAGCGGCCTCGAGGATTCGCTCGCGCACCGTAGGCTCTGGCGTAGTCACTTCGTTCTCTCTTGACGTGGTACCGGCGGGTACCATAGTGTTGGTACCCAGTGGTACCGTAAACGTGGAGACGGAGATGATCAAGCCCAGAGTGTTTGTGACCGGTGCCACGGGAAAAACCGGCAGCGTGGTGGCGGCGGAATTGCTGAGAGCCGGCTATCGAGTGCGCGCCCTGGTGCATCGGGAGGATGGCCGTAGCGCAAGCCTGAGGGCACAAGGCGCCGAGGTTGCGGTCGCCGATCTGAGCGACGTCGAGCGCCTCGCTGACGCGCTCAAAGATGTCCAGCGCGCCTATTTCTGCCCGCCGTTCGATCCATACATGATTCAGGGCGCCGTGGCTTTTGCGGTGGCCGCCAAGGCGGCGCACCTCGAACACATCGTCGGCCTGACGCAGTGGCTGGCGAGCCCGTCGCATCCCTCACTGATGACGCGCCAGCTCTGGCTGACGAATCAGTTGTTCGCGATGACGCCGGGCGTGACGCACACGATCGTCAATCCGGGCTTCTTTGCGGATGCCTATCTGCTCATGACCGGCTACGCGGCCAACCTCGGTGTGTTTCCCTGGATTTATGGCGAGAGCCGTAACGCGCCGCCCTCCACCGAAGATATCGGGCGAGTCGCTGCCGCAGCGTTGATGGATCCGAAGCGACACGCCGGCAAGACGTATCGCCCCACCGGCCCCACGCTGCTGGGCGCGAAAGAGATGGCCGACGCGATCGGCCGAGCCGTTGGGCGAACGGTGAGGGCGCTGCCGACACCGACCTGGCTCTTCATGAAATCCGCGCGGCTGGGCGGCTTCCCGATCGATCTGATGAGCAGCGTTCGCTATTACATCGATGATCACCGGCGCGGTGCGTTCGAAGTCGGCGCGCCGACCACCGACGTGCTTGAAGTCACCGGCCAACCGCCGGAAGACTTCGAAACGATCGCGCGTCGTTACGCCGCGCTTCCGCACAACCAGCGCACGACGCGCAACCGGATCCGCCAGTTCGCCGAGTTCATGATCGCGCCGCTCCGCCGCGGCTTTGATTTCGAGGCCTACGATCGCGAGTTGCGCCGGCCGTTTCCCTCGCAGCCGCAATCGGCTCCCGAGTCGACGGTCTGGCTGCGCGAGCATGTCGCGGGGGTGACGCCATGATTCTGCTGGTCGTCGGACTGGTCGCGTTTCTCGGCATCCACTCGATCTCGATCGTTGCGCCGACTTTCCGCGATGGCATGGCTGCGCGCCTCGGTGCCTTGCCTTGGCGTGGACTGTACTCGCTCATTTCCATTGCTGGATTCGCGCTGCTCATCGCGGGCTACGGAGCCGCACGGCACACGCCAGTGGTGCTCTACCACCCGCCGTTCTGGACGCACTACGCGGCTGCGGTGCTGATGCTGCCCGTGTTCCCGCTACTGCTCGCGACGTACTTTCCCGGGCGCATCAAGGCGACGCTGAGACATCCGATGCTCGTGGGGACGATGCTGTGGGCGCTCGCGCATCTCATTTCAAACGGCACGCTGGCGGATGGAGTGCTGTTCGGCGGGTTCCTGCTGTGGGCGGCGGCCGATCGAATCTCGTTCAGACATCGCGCAGTGCGGCCGCTGCAAGGCGCGCCGACCGCGCGCCGAAACGATGTGGTTGTCGTACTCGCTGGGTTGGCGATTTACGCGATCTTCATGCTCTGGCTCCACCAAACACTCATGGGTGTAAAGCCGTTCCCGCTGTAGGCGTTCTCGTTCCTAAGTTATTGTTCAATCGGCTGCCCTTTCGCGGCCCCGGACGACGCGCTGCGCAAAATCCCGATACGCACACGAAGCAATCCCGATACACTCCTGAAAAATTCGAACACCCGCTATGGAACGGGGCTGCAGGGGGGCGTGATGAAGACTGCTGGCTATCGGGCTCTCATGGGGCTCGCGTTATCGGTGCTGCTCGCGTCGTGCGGTGGGGGAGGCGGCGAAAGCGCTGCGCCGAGTGGCACCACGGCGCCCACTCCGCAGGTCACGACGCCCGCCGTCGCGAAGCCCATCTGCAATCCACTGTCGTTCGGCGCGGTGGCGGACGGAACGACCGACAACACCAAGGCCATCCAGGCGGCTATCAATTCCTGCGCCACGCAAGGCGGCGGCATGGTCGAGCTCGTTGTCAATGGCAGCAGTGCGGTCTACGTCACCGGGCCGATCGTGCTGAAGAGTCACGTTCATTTCTACATCGACGAAGGCGTGACGCTGCTGGCAACCAACGACCATAGTCGTTACGTTCCGGCGTACGTCAATTGGGTGTATCGGCCTAACGAGGCGCTGATCTCCGCGAACGGCGCGACCGATGTCGCCATCCTGGGCGATGGCACGATCGATGGCGCAGCCGACACGCCGGATCCCAACGACGGCGGTCGTACCTGGCATGACGTGGGCACGCAGGACGACTATCGGACGCTCAAGTCAACCCGTCCGTGGTTGCTGGAGTTCTATCTCTGCGACACCGTCACCGTCAGTGGAGTGACGCTCCAGAACTATCCGTACTGGGCGCAGGCATTCCGTTTCAGCAACAACGTCACGGAGACCGGCGTCACGATCCGGGGATGGGGCCGCAACAGCGACGGCCTCGATCTGGTGGGCGTGACGAATGCGACGATCACCGACCTCGACATCCGCGACAGCGACGATTTCATTGCCGTGAAGTCGGGACTCGCGGTTCGCGCGACCGACTACGACCACGAGCTGCAGAAGGGGCTGCCGCAGAGGACGACCTCGAACGTCTATATCTCCAACATCACGGCCCGGGACGGACAGGGGATATCGATCGGCAGCGAGACGATCAGCAGCGTGCACGATGTCACGATCGAGAACGTCGACCTGACGAACTCGCGCGGTGGCTTCCGCATCAAGAGCGGGCGCGATCGCGGTAGCCAGATCTACAACATTCGCGTGAACAACTTCGTGATGCATCGGGGGAACTGGCCGATCATCGTCGATGCATACCACGCGGAGATTGGCGCCGAACCGATTGGCGGGCCGGCGGAACCTGTCACGGGAACCACCCCGTACATTCACGACATCTACATCAGCAACCTGATCGGCAACGCCACCAGCGGGCAGAGCTTCATCCACGGCTTGCCGGAGTCGTGCATCAAGAATGTGGTGCTCGACAACGTGAAGATCGAGACGTACGCGCCTCGCGGGATGGATCTCGCCCACATGACCGGCACGTTCAACAACGTGACGACGACTTTCATCAGCGATACAGTTCCCTCGCCGCCGCAGGGGCCGCCGTTCGTGGTCGCGGAAAACGTGACGGTCGGGACGAGCGGGGCGACACCATCAATCGTGACGACGCCGCCGCTGGCGAGTCAGGGCGCGTGTCACTAGATCCGCGGCGCGACGGGGGCCGCCAATTTTCGCTGGCCCAGAGCGATGATCGATACGGCCAGCGTCGCGGCGGCAGCTGACACCCAGAATCCATTGCGCGCGCCGAAGAGGTCGACCACCCATCCGCAGACGAAGGCGCCCAGCGCCATGCCGATGCCGATTCCTGTTCCCACCCACGTCACGCCTTCGGTGAGCATCGCGGATGGCACGCGTTGTTCGACGAGGCCGAACGCAGTGATGAACGTCGGCGAGACGGCGATGCCGCTCAAAAAAATCGCGGCGGCGAGCCACGGCACGGTATCAACGAGAAGCAGCGGCAGCGTGGTGACAAACAGCGCGCCGAGTGCGAAGAGAAGCTGCCGATGCAAGGCGGTCCGCAGGCTCAAGCCGCCGATGATGATCCCGACGACAAACGAGCCTGCCGCATAACCGGCGATGACGTAGCTTGCGGCATCGGGATTGCCGAGCTCGCGCGTGAGGGCCACGGTCGTGACCTCGGCAGTCGCGAAGATCGAGCCGACGAACACCATCGCCAGGGTGATCAGCTGCACGGGGCGCAGGAGAATCGCTGAAGCCTTCGGGCCGTGTTTGCTTTCGCGCCGTGCGGGCTCGGTGTCCCGTTGCACGACGAAAGCGGCTGTTCCGAGTGCGAGCAGAAGCGTGGAGGCAAGCACTCCCGCTTCCGGAAACAGCGCCACGCTCAGCCCAACGGACAACGTGGCCCCGATGATGTACACCAGCTCGTCCGCCGCCGATTCAAACGCGAACGCCGTGTTGAGCCCGGGCCGATCCCGGAACAATTCGGTCCAGCGGGCGCGGACCATCGCGGAGATGCTCGGCATCACCGCGGCGAGCAGTGCGCCGGCGAAGAGCGTCCAGCGCGGCCACTTCGGATTCGCGGCCGTCATCATCAGAACGAACGCGACGACCGCAACGGCCGTTGTCGGGATCAGCAGCCGCGACTGTCCCCACCGATCGACCAGCCGCGAAATCTGCGGCGCGATGATCGCGTTGGCGAACGTGAAGGTGGCGGCGACCGCGCCCGCCAGCCAGTACTCATCGCGGAGCTGCGACAGCATCGTCACGATTCCGATGGGCGCCATGGCGACGGGCATCCGCGCGACAAACGCCGCCGCGGCGAAGCCTTTCGTGCCGCGTACCTGAAAGATTTCTCTGTACGGATTGCCCATCTCGTCCCTCGGCCTCCGCTAGATACAATCCTCTCGCGTCACCAACGCCGAAGACGCCAGTTGATTGGACACACCCCAGATCGCAAGCCCACCGAGTGCCAGTAAACATCCGACGAGGCCCGTCGAAGTCCAGCCCCATCCCGCCGCGATCGCCATCCCGCCCAACCACGGCCCCAACGCATTGGCCACATTGAACGCGGAGTGATTCAACGCTGCGGCGAGCGCTTGGGCTTCACCGGCTACGTCCATCAGGCGAGTCTGCAGCACCGTGGCAAGCGATCCGCCAAGGCCGATGGCAATCACATTGAGCACAACGGTCCACACGTTGTGTGCGGAGAACGTATACAAAGCGAGGACAGCGGCGGACCACACGAGCAGCCAGCCCGCTGTGGGCATCAACGCCCGATCCGCAAAGCGCGGCACGAACAGATTCCCCGCCGTCATCCCGACCCCGAACGCCGCAAACACAAACGGCGTGACCGACGGGGAGACGTGAGTGACGTCGATGAGCGTCGAGCCGAGATAGGTGTAGACCGAAAACAGCCCACCGAAGCCGATCGCACCGATCGCGAGGGTGAGCCACACCTGCTGATTGCCGAGCGCGCGAAGCTCACGCATCGGACTCGCGACCGCATCCGGTTTATCGGCCGGTGCAAACACCGCCACCAGGCTCGCGCATGTCAACGACAGCACGGTAACGATCGCGAAGGCCCAGCGCCATCCCACAGCCTGACCGAGCCAGTTGGCCAGCGGCACGCCGACAATGGTCGCGACCGTGAGGCCGAGCAGCACGCGGGCCACGGCCTGCGTGCGCCGTTCCGGCGGCACGAGAGATGCGGCGACAAGCGCGGCAATGCCGAAGTACGCGCCGTGCGGCAGGCCACTCAGGAAGCGGAATGCGAGCATCCATCCATAGCTCGGCGCCAGCGCAGACAAGCCGTTGGTGATCGCGAACATCAGCATCAATCCGATCAGCAGCGTCCGACGCGGCAGGCGGGCCGCGAGAACCGCGATGATCGGCGCGCCCACGACGACGCCCAGCGCGTAGGCGCTGATCACATGCCCGGCTGTCGGCTCATCGA
>Ga0070665_100007242_pt1 | contig 11272 bp, 11 predicted proteins | sample KBSS13metaG_FD_65862 | JGI IMG/M metagenome (GOLD analysis project Ga0070665, IMG submission 65862) | Switchgrass rhizosphere microbial communities from Kellogg Biological Station, Michigan, USA - KBS S1-3 metaG | ecosystem: Host-associated > Plants > Roots > Rhizosphere > Soil ...
CGGGATCGACTGGCAGCCGGTCCCCTATCACAAGTCGCCGCCGATCCTCTCGGGCATGATCGACGTTGCCGCCTTGAAGCGCGCTGCCGCTCGCCTCCACAAGCTCAAGCGCTTCGACCTCGTCCATTGCCGCAGCTACATGGCCGCAATCGTCGGCGACTGGCTGAAGCGGAAAAGGGGCGTGCCCTTTCTGTTAGACATCCGCGGTTTCTGGGCAGACGAGCGGATCGAACGCGGCATCTGGCCGGCGCGCAATCCGCTGTTCCGCGCGGCTTATTCGTACTTCAAGCGGCTTGAGACACACTTCTTTCGCGATGCCGATGCGATCGTCAGCCTGACCGAAAGCGCCCGCCGCGAGATCGAAGGTTGGCCCGCCGACCGCCGACCAGAAGCATCAATCACTGTCATTCCCTGCTGCGTGGATCTCGCGCTGTTCGACAGCAGGAAAGGGCGCGCCGCGACCCGCAAGAAGCTCGGAATCGCTCCTAGAGCTGCCGTGCTTCTCTATGTCGGCTCGGTCGGCGGTGCCTATCTGATGGACGAGATGTTCGCGTTGTTTCGCGCATATCGCAAGCTCCGCCCCGGCGCGCGCTTCCTGTTCGTTAGCGGCCATTCCCGCGCGGAGATCGAGCGGCTTGCGCAGGCTTTGGGAATCGAGCCCGACGAGCTTGTCGTCATCTCGGCGAAACGCGACGAGGTCCCCGCTCTGATCGCCGCCGCCGACCTCGGAGTCTCCTTCATCCTCGCCACCTATTCGGCCAAGGCCTCCTGCCCGACCAAGTTCGGCGAGATGTTGGCGATGGGCGTGCCAGTAATCGCCAATCCGGGCGTCGGCGACATTTCCGAAATCATTCGCGAGACCGGCGCCGGCGCGATCGTCAACGGCTATGACGAGCCGTCGCTGACCAAGGCGATCGGCGAGGCCGAAGCCGCCGCAAGAGATCCAGCGTCTGTCCGCGCGGCGGCGGTCCGGTATTTCGCGCTGGAAACCGGCGTCGACCGCTACGACGCAATCTACCGCGAGATCGGACGGCGGGCCGCATGAGCGTCAAGCTCATCAACCCGGCCAACAGCTTGGCGCTCAAGCGCAAGGGTGGCACGCTCAGCGATAGCAAAGGGAACAGCTTCCCCATCCTCGCCGGCGTTCCGCGCATCTGCGATCCCGAAAATTACACCAGCAATTTCGGGATGCAGTGGAACGCGTTCCGCGAGACCCAGATCGATACTGACGAAGCCGGCATCAGCAAGCGCCGCTTCTTCGCCGAAACGGCGTGGGAGCCGGCGGGCCTCGACGGCGTCGACATTCTCGAAGTGGGCTCGGGCGCCGGTCGCTTCAGCCAGGTCGTTCTCGCTCACACCGGGGCAAACCTCTATTCGGTCGACTATTCGTCAGCGGTCGAGGCGAACCTCGCCAACAACGGCGGCATCGCGCCCGATCGCTTCCACCTGTTCCAGGCCAGCATCTATGAAATGCCGTTCCCAGACGACAGCTTCGACAAAATCTTCTGCCTCGGCGTGCTTCAGCACACGCCAGACTTCACAGCGTCGGTCAGAAGCCTCGTCGACAAGGCCAAGCCCGGGGGCGAGATCGTCGTCGATTTCTATTGCATCCGCGGGCCATGGACCAAGATCACCGGCAAGTACCTTCTGCGTCCCTTCACCCGCCGCATGGACCAGCAGCGCCTTCTCAAGCTCGTCCGGGCCAATGCCGGCTGGATGATGAAGCTGGGCCAGGGGATGAACCGCGTTGGCTTGCACGCGCTGACCCGCTTCCTGCCGATCCCCGATCTTGCGATCATGCCGAAGGGACTGACGCAGGAGCAGCTCAGGGAATGGGTCGTGCTCGACACGTTCGACATGCTCTCGCCCGAATATGACAACCCGCAGCGGATCAGCGCGGTCGCCAAAATGTTCGAAAGCAGCGGCGCCGAGGTGGCCTTCTCCGGGTTCGTCGACAACGGGACCGGCCGGGCGGCGGTGGTCCGCGCGGTCAAGCGCAAGCGGTGAGCGACATCGCCCACTCGCGGGGCGGCTTCGCCCGTGCCTTCACTTCGCTGTCCGTTGCCTCCGGCGTGTCGATGGCCGCCAACCTGGTCCGCGGCAAGCTCGCGGCCGTCTTCCTGGGTCCCGCCGGGGTCGGCGTCTTCAACCAGCTGTCCCTGATGTGGAACCTGTTCCAGACCGGCGGGTCGCTCGGCGCCTTCAACGGCCTCGTCCAGCACGGGACCGAGGCGATGGTCGCCAAGGACGAAGCCGCGCTCCACCGGCTCGCGTCGACCTGGTGGATCCTGCTCACTGCCTTCTCCTGCTTGCTGGCCGCCGTGGGCGCCTTCGCTTCGGGCACGATCTCGAACTGGCTGCTCGGCGATCACGGCGCTCACGCGAACCTCGTCGCCCTAATGCTGGTCAGCATTCCTTTCGCGGTTACCGGTCAGGTATACCGCGCCTTGCTGGCGGCGGCGCGGCGGGTCCCGCAGCTGGTGCGCGCGCAGATCGTGTCCGACGTCGGCGGGGCGATCGTATTCGCCGCTTCGGTTCCGGTGCTCGGACTGCCTGGCGCGATCATCGGCTTCTCGACCATCCACCTCATTTTCTACCTGATCACCGCCTACAGCGTCCGGAAGACGCTCGGCGCCGGCTACGTCCGGCCCAGACTGAGTGAGTTCCGGTGGGCCCTCGTCCGCAGCAACATCGGCTTCGGCGCCAGCGGCCTCGCCATGATCGCGCTCAGCAACCTTTCCGTCGTCATCGTTTCGCGCCTGGTGATCGACGAGCTCGGCATCGGCGCCAACGGCATTTTCTCGAACGCCTGGCGGATCGCCAGTGTCTATCTCGGCGCAGTCACCACCACCGCGATCAGCTATTATCTGCCGACCCTGACCCGCGCAAAAAGCGACGAGCAGATGAGCCGCGACGTCAACGCAACCGTTCGCTTTTATCTTTACCTGCTGCCGCCGATCATGGCGGCGATCATGGCCGCGAGCGAGCCGATCGTGTGGATTATCCTCAGCAGCAAGTTCCTGGCCGTCGCGCCGCTCCTGCTCATCTTCGTGCCGGCGGAGCTCATGCGCATCCTGGCCGAAACCGTGGGCATGCCCCTGCTCGCCCGCCGCAAGTTGAGGCCTTTCACGGGCTTGTTCGCATTCCAGACGGCAATTTTCGTGGGCGGTGCGGCGGTCCTGCTTCCAAGGTTGGGGCTGATCGGAGCCGCTGCTGCCTATGGAGCCGCGACGACCATCACATCCTTCGCGACCTACGTCACGTGCAGGTCCCATTTCCCGCTGAAGTTTGAAGGCCGCACGGCGGTGGCGCTTGTCCGGGCCCTGCTCCTGCTCGGTGCGGTAATGATCGCCGGCACCCTGAGAAGCTTCGACTGGGACCGCCTTCTTGTGGCAGCGGCCGCGATTGCGGTCTGGCTCGCCTGGACCCTGACGGATGAGGGCGCGCGCGAAGTCCTTACGAAGGTCAGGCGCCGCCGCGCCGCTCAGTAATTATAAGCGCGTTCGCCGTGATCAGAGATGTCGAGGCCCTCGCGCTCGGCGTCGCGGGCGTGGCGCAGTGGCTTCGCCAGCCTGACGATCCCGAAGCACAGAGCCGACCCTGCACCGGACCAACCGATCGCCATCGCGACCGCAGCGACCTGCGCGAGAAGTTGGTGGCCCAGCGCATAATTGTCGCCACCGTGCCCGCCGAGCATCGGCAATGCGACGATCGCCGTGCCGATAGAGCCCGTGATCCCGCCGAGGCCGTGGATTCCGAACACGTCCAGGCTGTCGTCGAGCCGCAGCCGGTTCTTGAGCGATCCGACGAAGCCGTAGCAGATGAGGCTTGCGGCAGCGCCGAGCAGCATTGCGCCGACCGGTCCGCTCGCGCCCGCTGCCGGAGTCACCGCGACCAACCCAGCCACCGCGCCCGACGCGCCGCCGAGCATCGAGGGCTTGCCCGACACCAGCCGCTCCGCTGCCATCCAGGCTAGCAGTCCCGCTGCGGGTGCAACGAGCGTGTTGACCATCGCCACCGCGGCGAGGCCGTTCGCTTCCAGCGCCGAACCGGCATTGAATCCGAACCAGCCGACCCACAGCAGCCCCGCCCCGACCATCGTCAGTGCCAACGAGTGCGGCGGCATGGCCTCGCGCAAATGGCCGATGCGCGACCCTGCGAACGCGACGCCGACCAGCCCGGCGACGCCCGAATTGATGTGCACTACCGTTCCGCCCGCGAAGTCGATCGCGCCGAGCCTGAACAGCAGGCCTTCCGACGACCACACCATGTGCGCCAGCGGCGCGTAGACGACCGTCAGCCACAGGCACGCGAACAGCATCATCGCCGAGAAGCGCACGCGCTCGACAAGCGCGCCGATCACCAGCGCGGCGGTGATTGCAGCGAAGCTCATCTGGAACGCGGCAAAGACCAGCTCAGGGATCGCCTTACCGGCGCTTCCCACCGCCCACAGGGAGCCCTCGCTCAAGCCAGCGAACCCCGCCTTGCCGAGATCGCCGATGATCCGGCCGGAGCCGTTGAAGGCGAGGCTGTAGTCCCACAGCACCCAGGTCAGGATCGCGATCGCCGTGATCCCAAGCACCTGGCTCATCACGCTGAGTAGGTTTTTCGCGCGCACCAGCCCGCCGTAGAACAAGGCCAGCCCGGGCAGGATCATCAACATAACCAGCGCGGTCGATACCAGCATCCACGCCGTGTCGCCGCTGTCGAGTACAAGCCCCATGGTGCGAAGCTAGCGCGCTTGGACCGGTGGGCCATGTGAAACGTTCACGTGGCATGGCCACGTCCGACGTCCCCGCACCGATGGAAGCCTTGCTGGCGGCCGAGCTGCCCGACGGCACCGGCTGGCAATTCGAGCCCAAGTGGGACGGCTTCCGCTGCCTCGCCCGTCGCGACGGCGCGGAGGTCACGCTGACCTCCAAGTCGGGCAAGCCACTGGCGCGATACTTTCCCGAAGTCGTCGCCATGCTTGCCAGCTTGAAAACCAGGCAATTCCTGATCGACGGCGAGTTGATTATCCCGGTCGGTGACGCTCTGTCGTTCGACGCGCTTCAGCTGCGGCTTCACCCGGCCGAGAGCCGCGTACGCAAGCTCTCGAAAGAGACCCCGGCCGAGCTCATGGTCTTCGACCTGCTCGAGCTCGACGGTAGATCGCTCGCCACGTCTCCACTCTCGAAGCGGCGCGAGAAACTCGAAACTTTCATGCAGAAGAACGCAACGCCCAGTCTGGAGCTTTCGCCAATGACCCGCGACCGCAAGGTCGCGCTCCGCTGGCTCGAACGCAGCGGCGGTGCGCTCGACGGAGTTATCGCCAAGCGTGCGGCGCTCGAATATCGCTCCGGCGAGCGGGCAATGATTAAGGTCAAGCAGATCCGCACCGCCGACTGCGTCGTCGGAGGCTTTCGCTATGCCGAGAAAAAAACGGTGGTGGGCTCGCTCCTCCTCGGCCTCTACGGTGACGATGGCCTGCTTCATCACGTCGGCTTCACCTCGGCTTTCAAGAACGAGGACCGCACGCAGCTAACCGAGAAGCTCAAGAAGCTGATCGCTCCGCCGGGCTTCACCGGAGATGCGCCGGGCGGCCCCAGCCGCTGGAACACCGAGCGCACGACCAAGTGGCAGCCGCTCAAGCCGGTGTTGGTGGTTGAGGTGAAGTATGACCAGGTGACGGGGCACCGCTTTCGCCATGGCACGTCCATCGTCCGCTGGCGCCCGGACAAGGACCCCAGGCAATGCACCTTCGACCAGCTTGCGCCGGAACTGCGTCCGTCCGAGCTCAAGGAATTGTTCGGGACATGAGCCTGCTGTTCGACACGCCGCTCATCGAGGGCCTGCACTACGAGGAGGACGTGATAAGCGAGGCCGAGGAGCACGCGCTAATCGAGCATCTCGAAGCACTCGATCTCGCGCCTTTTCGTTTCCACGGCTTCCTCGGCAACCGACGGACGCAAAGCTTCGGCTGGCGCTACGATTTCGACGATGCGAGCTTTACGCGGGCGGACCCCCTGCCGGGCTGGCTGGAGCCGCTGCGCGAGCACGCCGCGTCCTTTGCTGGCGTTTCGCCTGACGACTTCGCGCATGTCCTGCTTGCGCGTTACGATCCTGGCGCAGGCATCGGCTGGCATCGCGACCGCGACGTGTTCGAGCAAGTCGTCGGCATTTCGCTGAAAACGCCGGCGACACTTCGCTTCCGCAAACGCACGTCCGCAGCCTTCAAGCGCGCGAAACTCGAAGTTCTTCCGCGCTCGGCGTACCTATTGTCGGGGCCCTCACGTCACGACTGGGAACACAGCATCGCGCCGGGCGATGAGCTCCGCTTCTCGATCACCTTCCGGACATTATCCGCCAAGGGCCGGCGCATCGCGGCATCCCAGCAATAGGAACGCTTCGCGGCCAGAACGGGTTGTGCGGCCATGCGCTGGTTGTTGCTCGTTGCGCTGGTCGCAGCTTGCTCGAAAGGGCCTGAGGCAGATTTGCCGACGATCGGCGAAGCTCGTTCGCTCGGCGCCGAGTGGGCGTTGGTCAATGAGCAGGCGGCTGCCGGCAAAGTCACACAGACATATGCCAGGACGATGCGTGCGCGGTTGCGCGAGCAGCTGCAGACCGACCTCGGCTCGCTGATCGAGCCGAAGAGCGAATACGGCAACGAAATCCGCGCGATCATCGCCCTGTCGGACGAGGCTTCGCCTGCGGTTTTGCGTGCTCATGCCAGCGCCCTAAAGCGCATCGAGGATCACCTTGAATCCGCTTGAGCTGACGCTTGGGATCATGACGGCCGTCGGTGGTTTCGTCGACATCAGCGAGCTCGTCTTCGCCGCCCAGGCCGGGTCGATTTTCGGCTATGCTTTGATTTGGGTGTTCGCCTTCGCAACGATAGGCATCATGGTCTTTGGCGAGATGGCCGGGCGCGTAGCGGCCGTCGCCAAGCAGCCGGTCTTCAACCTCATGCGTCACCGGCTCGGGCTCAAGCTCGGCCTCATCACTTTGTTCGCGTCCCTGGTGAGCACCTTGATCACCTGCGCGGCGGAGATCGGTGGCCTGGGCCTCATCCTCCATTACCTAACCGGAGCGCCCTACCTCCTCATGTCGGTCGCGAGCACGGCGGTCCTGATGCTGTCGATGTGGGTGCTTCCGTTCAAATGGATCGAGCGCGTATACGGCCTGCTCGGCCTCCTGATGCTCGTCTTCGCAGCCGGACTAGTCGCTATCCATCCGCCCTGGGACCAGGTCCTCGGCGGCTTTGTCCCGCAGGTTCCAAGCAGCCTGAGTGCGAAGCAGCTGCTGCAGTTCGGCTATTTCGGGGTCGCCATCCTCAGCGCCGTCATGTTCCCCTACGAGGCTTATTTCTACTCGTCTGGCGGCATCGAGGAGGAATGGGGTCCAAAGGACTTGCTCACAAATCGAGTCACGACCACGGTCGGCTTCGCGCTCGGATCCCTGCTGGCGATCGCCATCCTCGCCAATTCCGCCCAGCTGTTCGGACCGGTTCTCGTCGCGCCGGAGGAACCGGGCACATCAGCACTTCAGGCGGCAATCCCCTTCGGCCGCGCGGGACTCCTGGTCGCCCTGCTCGGTATGCTGATGGCGGTCGCCGGTGCGGCAGTCGAAACCTGCATGGCGAATGCTTATGCCGTTTCCCAGTTCTTCGGGTGGGAGTGGGGCCGCCACAAGAAACCGTGGGAGGCGCCGCGCTTCACCCTCGCCTGGATCGCTTTCATGATCCTTGCGCTGGCAATCGTGCTCTCCGGCGTCGATGTCATGACATTGGTCGAATATGCCGTGCTCTTTTCGGTCATCGTCCTGCCGCTGACTTACCTGCCGCTGATGCTGCTCGCCGGAGACAAGGGCTATATGGGCCAATCTGCCAACAAGTGGCTCGCGAAGGGCCTTGGCTGGACCTATTTCGTGATCGTCTGCCTGGCTGCGACTGCCGCCATTCCGCTGTATCTGCTGACCTCCGGAGGCCAGGCGTGAAGATCACCGGCTCAGTCAAGCTGGTCAGCCAGCTGCTCGATCTCCCGATCCTGGACAAGGACTCGCGCTGGTGCGGCATCGTTGACGACGTCGAGCTTGAAGGGGAGCCGGGAAAGGAGACGCGGGTGGCCGCGCTGCTGGTCGGCCCCGGCGCCTATTCGGGTCGAATGCCGAATTTCGCGTACCGCATAGTAAGGGCGATCGCCGGCAATCGCATCGTCCGCGTGCCCCCGGCGGAGATCGCCGACATCGTCAGCGCGGTCCACCTCAAATGCAGTGCGGAGAAAGTTGGCCTCCACCGTACCGAAGACCGCGTGCGCGCGTGGATTCCGCGGCGAGGAGCGCTCTGATGCGGCTGTCCGACCTGCGCGATGCAAAGGTGAAGAACGTTGAGGGCGAGACCATCGGCCGTATTCACGAGGTGCATGCCGAAGGCGGCAAGATCGTTGCCGTAAGCTGCGGCTCGGCAAGTCTGATCGAGCGGCTGACGGCCAGGTCACGTGGGAAGCGGATTCCCTGGGAACGTGTGGTCAAGATCACGGCGAGCGGAGTCGTCGTCGCTCCGGATGCGAAGGCTAAGAACTCCTCATCTCGAACCCGGAAAGGCATTCGGCGACCCAGCGGGCGGCCGTCAAACCGCTGAGGTCGCTGGGGTCGAGCGGCGGGTCCCATTCGGTCAGGTCGATCAGCCGGACGCGCGGCTCGGCGGAGAGCCGACGCACCGCGACGAAGAAATCCTGCACCGCCATACCGCCGGGCCGCGCTCCCGGCGCTGCGGGGAATTGCGAGCGGTCGATCACATCGATGTCGCAATCGACCACGATCGCTTCACAATGCCGGACGTGGTTCAGCGCCGTGGAGATCGCTTCCTCGATCCGATCACGGCTGATCTCACCCATCGCGATGACGAGATTACCGGCCGCGACAGCATCCTCGTGCATCTTGCGGCTGTTGGCGAAGCTGGCGAGCCCGACCTGCGCAATGTTCGCGCCGGGCAGCCCATCCTCGATCAGCGCGCGAACTGGATTGCCGTTGCTGAGGCCCTGATCTGTGTCCCGCATGTCGAAATGCGCATCGAGCGTGATCAACCCGACTTTGTCGAGCGGCAGACCGAGCCCGAGCACGCCGGGGCGAGTCACCGCATTGTTGCCGCCGACGAGAAGCGTCAGAGCATGTGCTTCTACGCTCGCCGCCACCTTGTCGCGGATGACCGGAGTTGCATCCTCGATGCTCAGCGCCTCGATCGGCGCATCGCCGTGGTCGCATACTTTCGTCGCAATCTCGCGGCCGGTCTCGACGTCGTAGCGGCCGATGCGCCGAAGCGTTTGGCGCAGCATGCCCGGCGCGAGGTCGCAACGTCCTGGCGTCACCGATCCGGCCGCGAGCGGCACGCCAACCAGCCCGACTGGCGCGCCCGAATGTGCACCAATTAGCTCGGAAAGGTTGGGCCACCCCGCCATGGCTTTGACGGTAACAGCAGCGCTCGCCTAAGGCGAATGCCATGTGGGACCGGTTGCTCGTCGACTGCAGGATCGCAACGCTGGAAGCGACGCCGGGCAATCCGCTCGGGCTGATCGACAATGGCGCGATCGCCATTTCCGACGGCAAGATCCTGCGGGTCGGCAAGCGCACCGAGCTCGCCGGCTTCCGCGCGAAAGACGTGGTCGCGCTCGGCGGCGCGTGGGTGACGCCCGGGCTGGTCGATTGCCACACCCACCTCGTCTTCGGCGGGACCCGCGCCGATGAGCATGCGATGCGCCGCGCCGGCGCGACCTATGAGGAGATCGCCAAGGCCGGTGGCGGGATCGCGTCGACCGTAAGGCGCACCGCCGCCGCCTGCGACGAGGAACTGCTCGAGCAGGGTCGGCGTCGCCTTCATGCGCTGATGGCGGGCGGCTGCACGACGGTCGAGATCAAGTCAGGCTATGGCCTCGATTCAGCAAGCGAGCTCCGCCTGCTCAAGATCGCCGGTGAGCTCGGCGAGGGCGAAGCTGTTCGTATCGTTCCGACCCTGCTGGCGCTCCATGCTTTGCCAGCCGATCAGGCCGATCGCCGCGCCCATTATGTCAGTGAGATCGTCGACAAGCTGATCCCCGCCGCGGCGAAGCAGGGGATCGCCACCAGCGTCGATGCCTTCTGCGAATCCATCGCCTTCACGCCCGACGAGGTCGAGCGAGTGTTCAAGGCGGCCGCTCACAATGGCCTTCGAGTTCGCTTGCACGCCGAGCAATTATCGAACAGCAACGGAGCCGCGCTCGCTGCACAGTACCGCGCTCTGTCCGCCGACCATCTCGAACATCTCGACGAGGCCGGCGCCAAAGCCATGGCCTCCGCGGGCACCGTCGCCGTGCTGTTGCCCGGTGCGTTTTACGCGCTGCAGGAAAAGAAAAAGCCGCCGGTCGCGCTGCTCAGGAAGCACAAGGTGCCGATCGCCATCGCGACCGATTGCAACCCAGGTACCTCGCCGCTGCTATCGCCGACCCTGGCGATGAACATGGCTTGCACCCTGTTCGGACTTACGCCCGAGGAAGCGCTGCAGGGCATGACGACCAATGCCGCCCGCGCGCTCGGGCTCGCGCACGCCGTCGGCAGCATCGCGACCGGCAAGCAGGCGGACCTTTGCGTGTGGCGCATCCAGAGCCTTGCCGAGCTCGGCTATTGGGTCGGGCTGCCGGGGCCCGAGCGCCGGATTTTCGCGGGTCAGGATGCGTAGAGCGGCAGCAGGGCTGATCGCGTTCGTCTGCTGGGCCGGGATACTCCTCCAATTCTGGGCGAGCTTCACGTTCCGGCATTACGATCTCGCGCTGACGCTCTGGACGCTTGCGCGCTTCTTCACGATCATCAGCAACCTAGCACTGGCGATCGCGATGACCGCTGTCGCGCTCGGCAAGCGGCTGTCGCCGCCTTTCCTCGGCGGTCTTACGCTGGCGATCTTGCTGGTCGGGATCGTGTACGGGACGCTGCTGCGGGGTCTTCACCCGTTAAGCGGCCTGCCGCTGATCGCGAATTTCCTGCTCCATGACGTCTCGCCGGTGCTGATGGCGATCTACTGGCTGCTATTCGTTCCCCGCGGGCAACTGCGCTGGAGCGCACCTTGGTGGTGGTGCCTCTTCCCGCTCGCCTATTTTGCCTATGCGCTCGCGCGGGGGCAGCTCGACCATCATTACCCCTATCCTTTCATCGACGTCGGCAAGCTCGGCTGGCGGCAAGTTCTGCTCAATGCCGCTGGGATCGCCTTCGCGTTCATACTCGCCGGCTACTTGCTCGTTTGGATCGATCGGTTGCGCCCGCTTGGGCC
>Ga0070665_100007244_pt1 | contig 11271 bp, 8 predicted proteins | sample KBSS13metaG_FD_65862 | JGI IMG/M metagenome (GOLD analysis project Ga0070665, IMG submission 65862) | Switchgrass rhizosphere microbial communities from Kellogg Biological Station, Michigan, USA - KBS S1-3 metaG | ecosystem: Host-associated > Plants > Roots > Rhizosphere > Soil ...
ATGTTCGCTGCCCGGTCGGCGCCGGTGCAGGCGGTTTCGGGCGTGTCGTTCGACCTGGCGGCGGGGGAGACGCTGGGGCTGGTGGGGGAGTCGGGGTGCGGCAAGTCCACCACGGGCCGCGCGGTCATGATGCTGCCGCGGCCGAGCGGCGGCTCGGTGCGCTTCGGCGACCGGGAGATGACCACGCTGTCGCCCAACCAGCTCCGCGCGACGCGGCCGAAGCTGCAGATGATCTTCCAGGATCCGATCTCGTCGCTGAACCCGCGCCGGACGATCGACAAGATCGTCGGCGAGGGACTGTCGATCTGGAAGCGCTCCGACGCCCGCGCCCGCGTCGCCGAGGTGATCTCGGCGGTGGGGCTCGACCCGGACGTGGTCTCCACCCGACGGCCGCACCAGTTCTCCGGCGGACAGTGCCAGCGCATCTCCATCGCCCGCGTTCTCGCGATGGAGCCGGAGATCGTCATCTGCGACGAGCCGGTCTCGGCGCTCGACGTGTCCGTGCAGGCCCAGATCCTGAACCTGCTGGAGGAGATGAAGGCCCGCTACCAGCTCACGCTCATCTTCATCGCGCACGACCTCGCGGTGGTGAAGAACGTCAGCGACCGGATCGCCGTCATGTACCTCGGCAAGCTGTGCGAGATCGGGCCGTCGGGAGCGGTGTACGAGAAGCCGTGGCACCCCTACACCGAGGCGCTGCTCGAGGCGGTTCCCGTCCCGGACCCGACGGTGGCCATCGAGCCCATGGCCGTGGGCGGGGAGCTGCCGTCGCCGCTCTCCCCGCCCAGCGGATGCCGCTTCCGCACGCGCTGCCCGTTGGCCCGCGAGCGGTGCGCCGAGGAGGAGCCGCAGATGCGGGAGGTCGGGCCCGGGCACCACGTGGCGTGTCATTTCCCGCAGGCGGAGAACCGGTCCGCCTAGGGGGCGTCTGGTGGATCTCCAGCCGGCATGGATCCACCAGACACCCCCTAGCCTGGTCGGCGAAACTCGACGAGCAAAGCTGATAAGAATAGTGGTCGACGCACGCTCGGCGTGTGGGAGGCGAGGAGACGGACATGGCGGGTCTGCTGCAGGGCAAGGTCGCAGTGATCACCGGCGCGGCGCGCGGTCAAGGTGAGTCGGCCGCTCGCATCTTCCACGCGGAGGGCGCGAAGGTCGTGCTCGTCGACGTGCTGGACGACCTCGGTGAGGCGGTCGCGAAGGAGCTCGGCGACGGGGCGATCTACCGCCATCTCGACGTTCGGGACGAGGACGGGTGGGCAGCCGTGGTCGCGGCGGCGGAGGAGGCCTTCGGGCCGGTGACCGTGCTGCACAACAACGCTGCCGTGCTGCGGAACGGGACGGTGGCGTCGTCCACCCGCCAGGATTTCGTGGACCTGATCGACATCAATGTCTGGGGCTGCATGCTCGGCATGCAGCAGGTGCTGCCGTCCATGCGTCGCGCAGGTGGCGGCTCCATCATCAACGTGTCGTCGACCGGCGGGATCATCGGCCAGCCCGGCGCGGTCTCCTACTCTGCCTCGAAGGCGGCCCTCCGCGGGCTGACCAAGGCGGCCGCCCTCGACCTGGCACCCGACGTACGGGTCAACTCCCTGCACCCGGGCTGGGTGGACACCCCGATGGTGCGGGCGAAGAACAAGCAGACCGACGAGGAGTACCTCGCCAGTCTGCTGCCCGTGGTGCCGATGGCGCGCGCCGCCCATCCGGACGAGCTGGCCAGGGCCGCGCTGTTCCTCGCCTCGGACCTCAGCTCGTACGTCACGGGAAGCGAGCTCCGCGTCGACGGCGGTCGGACCGCCGGTACGCCGGCACGCCGGTAGCAGGGCCGGGAGCCTTCTCGTCCTTCTTGACGGGTGGGAGCCGCAGCGTAGTATTCGTATCATATTCAGCCGGTCGTTCAGCGAGGCCGCGCGCGACGAAGTCGTCGAGAGGGAGTCAGCTGTGCCGCTTCAGCCGCACATGAAAATGATCTCAGTAGATGATCACCTCATCGAGCACCCGACGGTCTGGACGGACCGGTTGCCTGCGAAGTACCGGGACCTCGCGCCGCGGGTGATCACCGCGGAGCGGGACCTGTCGGCCAAGCACGCGATCTTCGGCGAGGTCTTCGTCGGCGCCGGTCAGCAGACGTGGATGTTCGAGGATCGGCTCTACCCGCAGCTGGCGCTCAACGCCGTGGCGGGCAAGGACCCCAAGGAGTGGCAGAACCGCGAGCCCACCCGCTACGAGGACATCATCCCCGGGTGCTGGCAGCCGGCCGCGCGGGTGGCGGACATGGACATGGGCGGCATCCAGGCCATGGTCATGTTCCCGACGTTCCCGCGGTTCGCGGGCACCGCCTTCCTCGAGGCGGATGACATGGAGCTCGCGCTGCTCTCGGTGCGGGCGTGGAACGACTTCGTCTTCGAGGAGTGGAGCGATCCGTACCCGGACCGCTTCATCCCGATCTCGATCCTGCCGCTGTGGGACGTCGACCTCGCCGTGGCGGAGCTCGAGCGGGTGGCGGAGCGTGGCGCGAAGGGCATCTCGTTCCCCGAGAACCCGGCGCCCCTCGGCCTGCCGAGCTGGACCTCGGGCGGCTGGGACAAGGTGTGTGCCGCGGCGCAGGCGCACGACATGCCGCTGTGCATGCACTTCGGCACCTCCGGGAAGACCCTGAAGCCGAGCGCGGACTGCTCGGACCTCGCCGTCACGGCGACGATGGGCCTGAACTCGATGATCACCTTCGCCGATCTGCTGTTCTCGCCGGTGTTCCACAAGTTCCCCCAGCTCAAGGCCGTCCTGGCCGAGGGGGGCATCGGCTGGCTGCCGTACATGCTCGAGCGCGCGGAGCTGTCGTGGTCGAAGCACCGGTGGCACAACAAGGCCTCGGACGTGAACCCGCGTGACCTGTGGGCCCGCAACCTCTACGGCTGCTACATCAGCGACGCGCACGGCATCGGTTCGCGTGACGCCATCGGCGTCGACCGCATCATGTGGGAGTGCGACTATCCGCACTCCGACTCCGACTGGCCGCACTCGCGCAAGATGGCCGCCGACCAGCTCAAGGACGTGCCGGACGACGAGGTGCACCAGATCGTGGAGCTGACCGCCCGGAAGGTCTTCAACTTCCCGGCCTGATCCCCTCCGGGGGATGCGCGGGCCCCCCAGGGGCCCGCGCACGGTCCGGGTGGGGTCGGTGTCATCGTCGTGCACGCCGTCCCGTTCATGGCCGACCCACATGGGCGCGGCCGAGCTCGTTGGCCCGGTCAACGAGCCTCGGGCTGGTCAGCAGCATCGTGTAGCCCTCGTCGAGCCGCCGGACGACATCGCCCTCGGCGCAGATGATCGCCGCCGGGACGCCGCGTCGCGCGCACGTCCGCCGGATGTCCTCGACCGCGGTCGCCAAGGACGGCGCGTCGCCGGGCTCCCCGGCGAGGGACAGCTCGAGGTCCCCGGTGCCTGCCCACACGGCCCCGATGCCCGGGACCTCGTCGAGGATGCGCGGGAGCTCGCGAACGCCGGCCGCGGTCTCGACGAGCAGGACCAGGAGCAGCTCGCCCCGAGGGTTGAGCGGCCACAGGTCCGCGCGTTCGCGGTACTCCTGGGGTGTCAGGCCCCAGTACCGGGGGGCGGAGAAGGACCAGCGGCCCCGACGTCCCTGCCGGTCGTGTCCGTGCCGCCCCTCGGCGGCGGGCGAGTTCGGGTACCGGCACGCCTCGACGGCGGCCCGCGCGTCCTCGACGGTCTCCACCTGGGGGACCACGATGCCGTAGACCCCGGCGTCGAGGACCTGCTTGATGATCCACTGGTTGCGTTCCCCGCCGTTGGCGGGGATGCGCACGAGCGGCACCACGTCGGGGCGCAGGCTTCCGGTGGTGGCGACGGACCGCCGGTTCAGCAGGAACTGCAGCGAGATCGTGAGCCCGTTGATGTCGAACCACTGGTGCTCCATGTCGAACACCACGAAGTCGTAGCGACCGGGCCCCGCACCCAGCTCGGCCTCGACCGTTCGCGTGCCGGCCGGTACCGCACCACTGGTCGGCACCATCACCCCGAAGGCCGCCCCGCCTGCCTCCACCAGGGCGACGACGCCGTTCAGCCGGCCCTCCGTCACGTCCGGCCTCCCGGGACCGGGGCCTTGCGCCTCAGCAGCAGCATGGCTTATTATGATCAGATTCATGCCACGCGGCAAGGTCCGTCGATGCCCGGCATCGGGCCTCGGGTCGCGAACCATCGGAGGAGTCAGCATGATCGTCGACGGCGACGGCCACCTGTTCGAACCCGCCACGATGTGGCGCGACTACTCGCCCGCGGCGGATCGCGAACGCGCGCTGACGGTCGAGTCCGACAGCCTCGGCTACCCCTACATGAGCATCAACGGCACGTCGGTGGACACCGTGCAGATCACCTGGCCCGGTGAGTTCGGGGAGGCGGGCCGGGTCCGCAACGCCCAGCGCGCGGGCCTGCCGTACCCGGGTATCCCGTACGCCGAGATGCCGGAGTCCTACTGGAACCCGTCGGCGCGCAAGGGGCTGTTGCCGGGCTGGGGCATCGACAAGTGCGTGCTCTACCCGCAGTCCGGGTTCGTGTGGGAGTACCTCCTGCAGGACGACCTGACCACCTCACGGGTGAACATGGCGGCCTGGAACCGGTGGGCCGTCGAGGTCGCCCAGGAGGGCGCAGGCGCCCTGGCGCCGGTGGGCCACGTGTCGCTGCAGGGCGACCAGGAGTGGATCTTCCAGCAGCTGAAGCTGCTGTCCGACGGCGGGGTGCGGATGGCGATGTGCGCCCCGGGCCAGATCAACGGAAAGCGGCTCTCGCATCCGGACAACGACCCCCTCTGGCAGGCGATGGTCGATCTGCGGGTCACTCCGGCCTGGCACGTCAACTTCCGGATGGCCGGCTTCATGGACAACCTCCCGGGCTGGTGCGACAACGACACCGACAGCTTCCTCAAGGTCGTGCCCGGGATCTTCCAGGGCACCGCGGCCCAGATCGCGCTCGTGGACCTCGCCGCCAACGGCGTCTTCGAGCGGTTCCCGGACTTCGCCGTGGTCCTCGCCGAGGTCGGGGCGGCCTGGCTGCCGCCACTGCTGCGCAGGCTCGACAATCTCTACGAGATCCAGGCCTCGTTCCACGGGCGCCCGCTGTGCCCGGACCTGCGGATGCCGCCGAGTGAGTACATCAAGCGTCAGGCGATCATCACCTGCAGCTTCCCGGCCGACACCGCCGATCCGGCCGTGCTCGCCCTCGCCCCGGACAACTTCGCGTTCGGTGGTGACTACCCTCATCCCGAGGGCCTCGCCCAGCCGCTGGCCGACTACAAGGCGATGGTGGAGTTCATCGACCCCGCGACCGAGGACGGGTTCTACGGCGACAACCTCGCCCGTTTCCTCTGAACCGCAGCCCCTGACGAGCCGGCCGCTGTCTCGACCAGGGGACCGACCACAGCGGGTCCCACGCCGCACTGTGGAAGGACCCCAGGCCCCGCGGCGCCGTGTTCTCGGGGAACGAGAGTGCCCGCGCCCCCTTCGCCGCCACCGAACCGCGTGATCTCCTTGTCGGTCCCGACGATGCGAGCCATGCCTGGCACCTCCTCGGGGCGCCGGATCATCGATCCGGCGCCCCGAGGACGGTGCTACGGCGGCCCCGCCTGCCGACCGCGCATCGTGGCGACCGCCGTCACCGGATGGCCGCGCCGGCGTCGACCGGCAGGGTGACACCGGTGACGTAGCGGGCGTCGTCCGACGCGAGCCAGATCACGGCGGCGCTGATGTCGTCGGGCTCGACATAGGGGATGTCGATCAGGTTCATCGCGGCGAGGACGGGTGCGACGTCCTCGGCGGTGGGGTGCTCCAGGTCGGGCCGGAAGGACCGGTACGACTGGTCGTTCATGATCATCGGTGTGCGGACCGCGGTCGGGTGCACCGTGTTCACCCGGATGCGGGCGGGCGCGAGCTCGATGGCGGCCGCCCGCATCAGCCCGACCACTCCGTGCTTGGACTCGGTGTACCCGCCCATCACACCCAGGGCTCGCAGGCCCCCCAGCGAACTCGTGATCACGATCGACCCGCCGCCGGAGGCGGTCAGCGCAGGCCTGGCCGCTTCGATCGTGGCGAACACCCCGGTGAGGTTCACGTCCACCGTGACCCGGAAGGCGGCGAGCTTCTCGGCGAGCCCGGTCGGGCGGTCTGAGCCCCCGTGGGGCGTGATGATGCCCGCATTGGCGCAGACCACGTCCAGTCGGCCGAGCTCGGTGACGGCGTCCTCGACCACCGCGGCGAGAGCCTCGGCGTCCCGGACGTCGACCTTGCGGGCGACGATCCGGCGATCGAGTGCCTCCACCGCCTCGGCGGTCTCGGCGAGGTCCTTCTCGGTGCTCATCGGGTAGCCGACTTCGTCGATCTGCTCGCACAGGTCGACGGCGATGATGTCCGCCCCCTCGCCTGCGAGGCGGATCGCGTGGTTGCGGCCCTGCCCCCGGGCCGCGCCGGTGATCAGCGCGACCTTCCCGGCGAGCTTGCCCTGTGGTGCCGTCACTTCACGTGCTCCTTCGTCGCGGCGCCTCGGCCCCGCAGGTGATCGATGATCAGGTCGTTGACGGTGTCGGGCTGTTCCACCTGCAGGAAGTGCCCGACGTCCGGCAGGATCACCGTCCTCGACCCCGGTGAGGTGAGGAAGGGCGCGGCCGCCTCGGCCAGCTCGCTCCCCATACAGCCGTCCTGCGCCCCGTGGAGGTAGAGCGTCGGCTGCGGCGCCAGCCCGCCCGCTCCCGCCGCGGCGGCGGCGTACGGATCGTCGGCCGGGGGAGCGAAGACGGCGCGGTAGTAGCCCAGAGCCGCGTCGAGGGCCTCGGGCTTGCTCAGGCACGACCGCACCTCCTGCAGGTCGCGGCCGGGGTCGTAGCCGGGGGACCAGTCCCGCCACAGCCGGTCGAGGAAGGCGAAGTCGTCGGCTGCGACGACGGCCGGGCCGTGCGGTGCCGCGCACACGCTCATGTACCAGGAGCGCTTCATCTGGTCGTAGGTGCCCATGAGGGGGAGCGCGGCCGGGGCCGGGGGCACGGCCAGAATGACCAGTCTGCTCCACAGCTCCGGGAAGGTCGCTGCCGCCGCGTACGCCGTTCCGGCACCCCAGTCGTGGCCTATGATGACGGCCGAGGAGTCGGCGCCGAGGGCGGCGTGCAGGTTGTTCGCGTCGGTGACGAGGGCGCCGATCTGGTAGGCACCCTCCGGCGACACCGACGTGGGGGCGTAGCCCCGCGTGAACGGTGCGACGGCGTGGAAGCCGGCCTCGGCCAACCGGGGGAGGAGATGGCGCCACGTGTGGGCGGTGTCGGGGAAACCGTGCAGGCAGAGGGCGAGCGGACCCTCACCGGCCTCGAGGATCTCGAAGTCGATCTCCCCAGCGTGTACCTGCCGATGGGTGATGCCGGCGCCGGCGGCGGCGGTGCTCATCGGAGGTCCGCAGAGTGGGTTTGACAGGGAATCATAAATCTTATCATAATCAGTTGCTCGGGCCTTGTCAGCCCCCGGCCGACGAGCGGTCAGACCGAGTGGACGGGGAGCGCGGGGCGGCTCCGCAGGACGGGAGAGAGTGCGCGTGGAGATGACCCTCGTCGTCAGCGACCGCCGGGACGAGTCGGACGGCGTCGTCAGCCTGACGCTGCGTGCCGAGGCGGACGGCCAGGAGCTTCCGGCCTGGGAACCCGGCGCCCACCTCGAGGTCGTCCTGCCCAGCGGACTGATCCGTCACTACTCGCTGTGCGGTCCCGTGGAGGACCGGGACCGGTACCGGATCGCCGTCCTGCGCGAGCCGGCCTCGCGGGGCGGCTCCGTCGAGGTCCACGATCGCGTGACGCCGGGGACTCGGCTGCGCGTGACCGGGCCGCGCAACCACTTCGGGCTCGAGGCCGCCGACCAGTACCTCTTCATCGCAGGCGGCATCGGGATCACGCCGATCCTGCCGATGATCGCGCGGGCCGAGGCGGCGGGCGTGCCGTGGAAGCTCGTCTACGGCGGGCGGCAGGCCTCGTCGATGGCGTTCGTCGACGAGATCACCGCGCGGACCGGCGGCAAGGTGGAGCTGCTGGCGGAGGACGAGGTCGGTCGGCCCGACCTGCCTGCCGTGCTCGGCGAGGTCCCGGTGGGCGGACGGGTGTACTGCTGTGGGCCCGAGGGGCTGCTGGGCGCGGTGGAGGCCGAGTGCGCGAAACGCGGGCTCTCGGGGTTCCTGCACGTCGAGCGGTTCGCCGCCGGGGCCCTCGCGGCCGCCGACGACGGATCCGGCTCGGCCGGATTCGAGGTGCGGCTCGCCCGGAGCGGGACGACGGTGACGGTGCCGCCGGACCGCAGCATCCTCGAAGTCGTCCGTGACGTCCTGCCCGGCGTGCCGTCCTCCTGCGAGGAAGGGATCTGCGGGACCTGCGAGACGCCCGTGCTCGAGGGCGTTCCGGACCACCGCGACCACATCATGAGTGCCGCGGAGCGGGCGTCGAACGCCACCATGATGATCTGCGTGGGCCGGGCGCTGAGCGACCGGCTGGTGCTCGACCTCTGACCCGACGCCGCCTACTCCTGAATGGTCAGGACCGGACGAGCCGCCCTGGCCTGGCTGTGGTCGCCTGCCCGTCGCGGTAGGTGACCTGACCCGAGACGATCGTGGCTCGGAATCCGGTCGCGCGCTGCATCAGCCGCTTTCCGTCGCAGGGAAGGTCCCGGCTGACGGACACCGGACCGTACCCGAGCTCGTCGAGGTCGATGATGTTGATGTCGGCTTTCAGGCCGACACCGATCCGTCCCCGGTCAGCCAGGCCTGCCGCGTCAGCGGTATCGGAGGTGAGACGTCGGACGCCTTCGGCGATGGAGAAGCGTCCGCGCTGTGTGACCCAGTAGCTCAGGAGGAACGTGGGGAAGCCCGCGTCGAGAATGAACCCGACATGAGCACCGCCATCGCCTAGACCCATGATGGTATTGGGGTCACTCAGCAACTCTTCACAGACGCCGAGTCGTTCGGGTTCACGGTCGAAGTAGTTCAGGAGCGGAATCATGATGAAACCCATCCCGTCGTCTTCGAGCAGAACGTCGTAAGCGACCTCGGCGGGGGTGCACCCCGCGCGGTGCGCGATCGCCGCCAGGGAATCGTGTGGATGAGGCGCGTACACCGGAGGGTTGCCCAATCGGAACATGTGAGAACGCGACGTCCGCTCGAGCAGAGAAAACGTACTGAACTCCGTCGGATCGTCGGCGAGCATCGCAGCTCGCACGTCGGGGTTGCGCATCGCCGCAACCCGTTCGGCAAGCGGAAGATCGGCGATCGACCGATAGGTTCGGGTGCCTGAGAATGGATTCAGGTTGCTCTCCAGGCCGAGCAGCAGGCCGATGGGCCGCGGTGCGACGACTGGCCGCATCGATACGCCGGCCGCGATCGTCTCGTCGGCGAAGTCGAGGATCTCGCGCCACAACTCTGCATTCGAATCCGTTTGGCTCAGAGTGAAGACGGCTCGTTGACCGGTGGTGGCGAGGGCCTCGGCGATCATCCGGTATTCCGTCAGGACGTCGCGATCCCGCAACTCGGTGACGACCTCGAAGAAGCCGCGGCCTGCATCGGCCATCCCGCGCAGCAGGCCGGTGACCTCGGCTTGGTGGGCGCGCAGGGTCGGCATGTAGTCACCGGTGACCGCTCGGTGCGCGGTCGTCCTGGAAGTCGAGACACCGAACGCGCCTGCCGAGACCGCCCGGGCGACCAGTGCCCGCATCCCGGCGATGTCCTCCTCGGTCGCCGGTTCGTGGTCCAGCGCACGTTGGCCCATGACGAAGACCCGCAGTGGCGCATGCGGCAGCAGAGCGCAGACATCCACGTCCCACCTCCGGGCGTCCAGCGCATCGAGATAGTCCTCGAAGGACTCCCACTCCCAGGTCAGGCCTTGGGCCATGACTGCACCCGGGATGTCTTCCACACCCTCCATCAGGGCGATCAACCGCTCGCGGTCCGACTCGCGGCACGGCGCGAAGCCCACGCCGCAGTTCCCCATCACGACCGTGGTCACACCGTGGAGTGACGACGGCGCGAGCGTGTCGTCCCAGATCGCCTGGCCATCGTAATGAGTATGAATGTCCACGAATCCGGGCGTGACGATGCAGCCTTCGGCATCGATTTCCTCGGTCGCGCTGTGCGGGACGCTGCCGACGGCCGCGATCACGCCATCTTTGATCCCGATATCGGCGACGAGGCTCGGCCCGCCGGTGCCGTCATAGACGGTGGCGCCTCGAATAATGATGTCCATGACTGACTCCGCGGTAGCGATCGCCGATGTAGCGTCACGAGATGTCGATGTTGTAGACGTGGGCGGCGTTCCTGCTGAGCAGCTTCTCGCGGGTCTCGTGGTCGACGAGCTCGAGGGTCGGCGCGACGTTCCGAATAGGCTCGGGGTACAGGCAGGTCGGATGCGGGAAGTCGGTCTCGAACATGCAGTTCTCGACTCCCACGGCGCGGACGTCGTCGATGAACTTCTGCCCAGTGCGCCCTTCGTACCAGAAGCAGGCATACATCTGTCGGCGGAAATACTCTGACGGCCTGAGCGCCAACTCGACGTTGCTTTCCGTGGCCTGGTAGTCCAAGCCTTCCAGGAAGAAGGGAATCCAGCCGATACCGCTTTCCACCGACACGATCTTCAGCCGGGGGAAGCGATCGCAGATGCCGGAGTAGATGATGTTCGCCAGGATACGGGCGTTACCGAGCTGGAGCATCGCCGAACCCACGGCCAGCTTCTTGTCCTCACTGAACGAGGGCCAGGGCGTCGTCCCGAAGTAGCTCCGCTGCGTTGCGCTGGCCCCGACGTGGAAGTTCAGTGGCAGGTCACACGCCTCGAGCGCCTCCCATACCGGATCCCAATGCCGTTCGGCGAGGTCCGGTAGCCCGGCGACCTGCGGGTCGGCGGACATGACGACACCTTTGAGCCCGAGCCCGTGAACTCGTTCGATCTCACGGACGCTCGCCTCGACGTCCCACCATGGCAGCATGGCCATCCCGAACAGCCGCCCACCAGACTCTTCCTGGTTCTCGGCCATGGCGTCGTTCCATATCGTTGCGCACAGGTTTCGAAGTTCGACGTCCGGGATCAAGGCGAAGTTCTGCCCTCCGAAACCGACGACGTTCGGATAGATCACCTGCGCGTAGACGCCGAGAGCGTCCATCATCGCCACCCTCGGTTCGACGAAGGAGGCGGCGGCCGACCCCTCGCCCAGCGGCCACTCGATGAAGATGGAGCCGCGCACCTTCTCGTTCAGC
>Ga0070665_100007246_pt1 | contig 11268 bp, 3 predicted proteins | sample KBSS13metaG_FD_65862 | JGI IMG/M metagenome (GOLD analysis project Ga0070665, IMG submission 65862) | Switchgrass rhizosphere microbial communities from Kellogg Biological Station, Michigan, USA - KBS S1-3 metaG | ecosystem: Host-associated > Plants > Roots > Rhizosphere > Soil ...
AGTTAGCGATTGCTAGCGGAACTAAAGACATAATCGCGAACCCGGGTGGCCGTTCTGGCCAGTTCCAGCGGGTCGGCAACGATGACTGGGAAAATTCAGAACTAAGCCTTGTAGATGCTTGCTTCTCTTCTTCTTTGGACGCGAGTGCGATTCTCGCCGCCTCCACCATTTTTTACTTCAAGGCCCGGAACCCTTGCCCTTAGCGGTTTGGTGTTGCGGGCCTTTTTGTTTTGGGGGAAGGTTTTTGCCTTGATTAAAAGAAGAATTATGATATGGTATTGATATGGGTTGGGAACTGCGTAGCGGGTCCCAACCTTTTTATTTCGGCAAAATTATTAGCCCAGATCCTAGGTACCTGTGTGTGATCGGGTCCTGTCTGAACTTCGACTCGACTATTTGCCAGTCTTCTTTTGTTGGCTTGCCGAGTACGAACCGCCCAATGGGTGATACGACGAGATCGGCAATCTGGAGGCCGGCAATGTTTGCTTTCTTGTCTCGCAATCCAAGCTCTAAAATGCGTTGTTTAATGTCTAAAGCCTGCAAATTTTGCGTTCCCCTGATTTTGAGATCTAACCATGCCTGTTCAAGTTCACTGTCTAAGACAACGTTTCGCTTTTCCGCTACGATGTAGCCACTGTCAGTAGAGTCACCCAGTTCTAAGCAAAAACGTTCAATCAGAACGTTCAGGCTGAGCGTGTAAGGATCGACTGCTGCTATGCCGTAACGACCAAGATAGACCTCCTTGCGAATCGCGCATGCTACAACCTTAAAATCTAAACTTCTCATAAGCGCATTTAATCGTGTATAGAAGTGGCTCCGAAATGCTGGATCTGTAAGTCTTTCAAAACCATTTTTGCTTCTGGTTATGTCTGCAGTGTGCAAGATAATATCGTCGCGACCTAACATTTTAAGCTTGAAATTTCGTAGGTGGTCTGTCAGGACACTATTTGCGTAGTCCTCATCTACAATTATTCCTCCGAGTACAAAAATGGGATACTGAGGATCGATTTTCTTTAGGTTGTGATCCCCACTTTCATCGAGGAAAAGAATTTTCACGCGATTTTACCTTCGGGCCTATTGGCTCACATCGAACGCAAAGCTTGTCCAAGCTGTTCCCATCAGACGGCTTGCTACAGTGAGCTACTGCTGCAGCCTTTGAAATATTGAAGCATCTCTGGCCGCATACCAATTGATTCTGGCGTGACGCACCACTTTTACCGCAGATCCTGGAACCCGTGAGCCTAGGAGCATAGGGGCGAGGGCTTTTTCACTTATGTACTTTTTATAGTGGCTATAACCGTATTCCGGCTTATAAGCTGCGTGACCATCCATGCTAGGTTCAAGTGAGAAATCCTTGACACTTCGAGTCCCAGATGCGAATCGGTTATGCTTAATCAAGTAATAGTAAGGAAATTGAGTTTTGCGCGGTTTTATCTTAATTTTTTGCGTTATGGCATTTTCGCTTAGTCCAGTCTTAGGACAGGACAATAGGCGCGTGTGGGACGGCTTTCTCTGGTGCGCGTGTTTTGCGCCGGATGAGAAACGTGCCGCTGAAGCAGCAGAGCGGATTATGTGTAACTACAGTGGACCGTCACTAAGTTCAATTTCTTCAAATTGCTTGCTTGCAGAATTCGTAACGAACACCGATGGTCAAGTTAGGTGGATTTATCATCCTTTTCGATTGAAGTCTTGGCACCTAATTACGCCTGATATTAGCAGCGCAGTTGATGCGGCGATTAGAAAGAGCGGCCCCTTGCCTTCATGCGGTTTTAGACCCGGCGGCACGTTCGCACTCATGTATAGTCCTGCGCGAAATCCTGCAGTTTGGCTCGGTGGAAGCGATCATCCCAGTCAGTTTGTTGTGCGAGTGAGCAAAAAGAATTTGAAACGATGGGCTTCTGATGCTTGGGCTGAAAGAAACCGACGGGAAATTTTAAAGCACTTTCAAATTCCAAAGTCCACCAAGGTAACTGCCTCGGTCTCTTATTGGTTCTGTCTAAATCCTGACGGTACCATCGAGAAGCAGGTTGCTATACCGGTTTCCACCGGGCGAGGAAAGGTAAGTAAGAACGTCAAGGTGTACGAGAAAATGTTGGGCCGTGCCATTGAGAAATCAAAGTTTGTTTATCAGGGGGCGCCGGCTGTTCCCAATCAACCTGTCGGGGTAGTCGTCCTCTACCGACCGACCGGAGCGCTTCATGTCTTTCCTTATCTTTTTGACGTCGTCCCGTGGGAAGCTGAATGGGTAAAGGACTAGTTTGGTGAATTCATCGTCAGTTCCGATTTCTACTGTCCATCTATTTCTTTCTCTTTCCAGCAACCGTACAATTTTTGATGCTCTGGACCATATTGCAGACATAGCAGTGGACTTAGATGAGGTCAGGTGGTGCTGGGAAAATACCGGCCCCTATGTTGGGCGGGCTTTTTTGCCTAGCGGTTATACGCCGTCAACTGACTCTTGCGAATCTGGCGATAAGTAAAAGACGCTGGTCGTAACTGCAAGATGATGGACGTTGTCTTCAGGAATTCCCTGGCCAGCCCCTTCGATTCAGGCTGGTCGGAAATCACGAGATTACGCAGGGCGGGGAGCGCGTTGATCATTGACGGTAGAGAAAACTCAGATTGGAAAGCTCTGAGTTCCTTGCTCAACATCACTTCAGTAAGCGGCCCGTAGCAAACCAATTGCGCCGGATTGCAGGATTCAAATCCACCTCTGGCTGAAGCCGTCACGACGGCGTGACGACCAGGGAGCAAGCTTATAGACTTGCCACCAGCTGAGAGCACTACAGAGTCCTTCGCTTTGTCATGCAGGTTGTATACGGCCAGCCCTTGCGAGAAAGCCATGACCAGGACAAGTGACCTAGCCTTGATTTTCACTTCACCAAAACTTGTTTTGACGGTCGTGTCCACCTTGGGGGCAACCAGCATGCTGCCTTTCGCAAGGTCGTGGCCACCAGCGCCTTCAGTGACAAATGCTGCCGGTATGGCTCCGCCGCTCAGTTCAGTCTCGCTAATCCAACCGGGGTCATGGCTCTGTGCGGCCAACTGCAGGCCTGTAGTCGGAACATCCAAAACATAACTGTCACTTGAAGCAGCAGTTGCATTCAATGCAGACAGTGCACCGAGTTGAGCATTGTCCAGTGTGTAGACCGCAGGCGATGGGTTCACTAAGTTCAATACCAGCGTGTTTATTTGTGTAATTGCTCCTGCGCCATCTGCGCTGAGGCCACCTGCGCTCAAGACACCTGATCCCATGGTCACGCCGGGAAGTGTGACCAGGTTGGATGTTGCATTAGATATCCCAACCGGCGGATCTGCCAGGACTGAAGCGCCGGCATGGAACGTAATTATGTTAACCGCATTAGGCGAATTCAATATTATATTGGCACCTTCTGTGGTCAAAGAAACCGGTGTGACGAGTGAGCCCTTGATCGACGATGGGATCGCGCCGCCGTATACGATACCGCCCTTAGATGTGTCGATCACAAAACCAGGTAGGCTGCTGGTGGGAAACTTAGAGACAGGTGTTCCAATGATTACTGAGACAGTGCTACCGCCAGGACCACTGGTCTTAAGTGCGCCGCCGATTGTAATCGAGGAACTAGTTCCTTTGCTGACGTTGGTTGCTTGTATTACGATGGTGGCTTTAGGCGTGGTCTTGACTGCGTGCGCTTCAATCAATGCTCCATCACTTACCACGACCGACTTACCAGCACCACTTACAACAATGTTTCCGTCAGCTGTACTGATATTGCCTACTGTAAGTGTATTCGTAGTTGTTTTAGCAGTTGTGCTCACAATCACAAGTTTGCCACCGGTCATGCTACCGTTTTCTGTGATGTCGCTGTGGGCCTTAAGGACCAACTTACCATTTGCGGCTGTAACAGTCGAGCCTGTGTCTGCTGTAATCGAACCGCTGCTTGCCGTGATAGTTGTGTCTTTTGTCCCGGTGATGACAGTATTTTTTCCGAATGTAATGCCGTTGCCACCACTAGCGGTGATTGTTAGGACTCCTTTAGTGCCGAGCGCAGTCAATTTAGCGTTATCGGCAACCGTGATACTTCCGCCGGTCGGAGAAGTGCTGGTAGCTTTGACGACAGTGCCAAGGCAACCATTGACCTGACCACGGATGGTTACATCTACGCTTGCCGTAAGGCTAGTCGTGCCGAAGTTGGCTGAGAAATAACTGGGTGTGTCCACAAGCAGATAGCCGTTAGCCACCGTAGCTGTGAGGTTGCTTTTGCTGGCAATGACATCGGAGTGGGAAAAAGATATTCCGCGTGGGCCGACAATAGTGATGCCTCCAGCCTGAACAGTTGGATGCCCGAGGGCGTTTATGTCAGTCACCGCGCCAAAAGAAGATGTCGTCAAATTGATCGAGCTGGTATCCTTGGATGAAAAAATATTGCCGTATACATTGATATCACCCAGGCCGGCGAAGAGAGTCTGGGTTACTTTTGCTGTCATCGAACTGACAAAGTTGATATTGCCGTTCATTGTCTGCGTATATAGGGACGACAGGCTTACACTGTTGGGCACGGTTACGTTACCAATATTGCCGACGAATATTAGACCCTTAGGAGCGGAAAGAGTTACGGCCATGCCCGCGTCAATACTGCTCGATGGTATGGCGTTGACCGTGCCTAATTTCGATGTGAGGGCGACACTGCCTTTCGCGCCGGCACTTATTGTCGAATTTACCTTGATACCTGCACCGTACTCGCTGTTTGTTATCTTCACTCCGGTCGTGCCGGTCAGACCAGCGTTGATGTTTATGTCGCCCGGGGCAACCAAAGTCACCGTTCCTGAGCCGAAGACTGTGCCATTTATGTCAATACCATATTGACTGTCGTCCCCCGTGGACGTGAGATTTATTGCTGCACCAAGTAATGCGGTTTTTGCGAGTGTCTCGATAGTACCGGGAGAGCTGACGGTAATGGCACCACCGGCATAACTAGCCCCGATTTTTAAGGGGGCTGGGCTCAGATTTTTAATTGTCACACTCTTGTCAGAGCCAAAATTCAAATTGTCTGCGATGACCTTGTTGGCTGTAATGGAGCCGTTGGCAAAGAGGGTGACTTCCTTGGCCTGGATTAGCGAAGTAAAGTTCATCGCCGCTGTTTTGCTGTGCATCGTGAGACTGATTTTGTTGGCAAGTACACCGCCCAATTGTCCTTTGGCCGTGATAGCTGTGGCGGACTCAGTCAGTGTTCCAAAGACAAAGGTAATGGCCTGGTTATTGACGATAGGGCCACCGTCATTGGTGATACTGAGATCGCCGCCTGTTAAGCCTTTGGCAGAAAGTGTGCCGGTAATACCATTAACCGGTTTTGCGGTTGTGATCGTGAACGGCGTGGTCGAATTGGAGTGGAGCGTAATGGATCCTCCGTTACCGCCCGTGAGAGAGCCGGCATCGGCGTTGAGACTGCCGATAATGAGCAAGTCATGCCCAGCGTCCAGGGTGAGGTGGCCACCATTGGCGGTCGTCGACTGTGGGTTGAAATTGAGGGTGGGAAAGGCTGAAGCGGTATCGACTGTCAAATTGCCGCCACTTGTTACGGTTATAGTACCTCCGTTTCCAGATAGTGATCCGCCTGGAGCGTGAAATTGAAAATCGCCGGTTTTGGTGCCAATGAAGATAGGGTCGGTGGAGAGATTCTTAAATATGATCTCGCCGCCGTCACCATTGGTCCCTGCGTTGGCAAAAAACTGAACTGGTGAGGTACCTATTGCATAAATGCCTTTAGCTTCCACATGAAGTTTGCCGCCACCAAATCCGGAAGTATCGTGGGTTTCTATAAAACCATCTCTGATGTTGAGAGGGGCATTTGGTGAAATGAATGAGACATCATTTGCCGACATATTAAAAGCATTTGCCACGAAATCCAGTTTGTGCAGACTGGTGCCGGAGATGTTGACTGACGCGACACCGCCAAATGCATTTGACTCCATCTCGATTGTCATGCCGGAAGTGGTTATGACGTCCGAGCCCGTGAAGGCGATGGTTCCACCTGAACTTACGCCCTGGCCGGAAACGAAGCTATAAGCTCCGCCCAGATTGAGTAGGCCCTTGCCGGCATCCAGTATGATGGTGCCACCAAAATCGGCACCAGTACCGCCGGCGGTGAAGCTGATGCTACTGGCGTCTTTGAGCGCAATACCTGTGTCACCGGTTTGTTTGATCCAGACAAAACCGCCATCACTGGTGGAAGAATCATCGCCTGCTGCCACAATCTGGCCTATATAGCTAGATCCGATCGTGTCGCCAATATATAGCCCGCTCGACTTACCGCCATTCTGGACAATAACGCCTCCGCCGGAGCCGCCGTCCATACCAGCAACACCGCCGACGTCTATAAGGTTTATGGTCACGTTGCCGTTGTTTGATACTTGAACTGATCCTGATTTTGACAGCAATAGACTCGCTGCGATATCGCCGCTTGCAAAAGTGCCGGTTAAAAGGTTGATGGGGCTTGGTCCAAGATTTTTGCCACCAAAGTTATAGTCGAGAAAGTCTTGGGCGGTGGCCACCGGCTGCGCGGATTGAAGAATTATGGCTCCGGACTGAGAGTTGACACCACCGCTGGCAATCACATTGCCCAGAGTAATAGCCGCGCCGCTGTTGTGCCCGGCAATTGCTATGAAATCGCCACTAGTGCCGTTAACGCTGCTGGTGCCGATAAGTCCGGCCGAGGCAAGCTTAATTTCTCCATTGACGCCACCAGTGCCCGCGAAGGCCAACATGGTGACGTTGCCGCCTTTGCCTCCAACGGCGGCGGTTGACGTGGCATCGATGGAGGTTATATCGCCTCCAGTTGACAGGTTACCTAATACACTGCCACCATTGGCGGAAGGTCCAAAAATCCTGGCGTGACCAGTAAGCACGAAGGAAAAATTTGCCCCGGCAACAAAAGTTACCTCGCCGGCATCTCCAGTCGAAGATTTGGTAGTGATGTGCAGATTAGGAACGGTCGCTTGAACGTTGCTTGCGGAAATGGCCATAAGGCCACCGGATGCGGTGATGCCACCACCGAGGTTAACGTTTCCTAGTGCAGTCAGAGTGATGGAGTTTGACGTGCTGATGGAGCCGGTGGTCAGGTCGCCAGTAACGAATACGCCGACGTTGGAATTGGCTATACCACTGGTTTGAAGAGTATAATTTCCGCCCTTGAGAATTTCAAATAGCGAGTTATTCGTTTTGATGAAGGTGTAGTTAATTTGGCCCGCGGCCATACTCGATATCAAAAATCCATCTAAAGCGCTCGTGGAAGAATTTACAGTTATCGGAGAGGAAGCAAAATTTGGAGTTGCCACTACAAGTGAAATGTTGCCCGTGCCGGCAAGACCGCCAGATGTATCTGCCGAGATAGTGTTGCTGACACTGCCGATCGCATTACCGGAGGAGTCCAGGCCGGCTTGTACGTAGATATTGCCGCTCTTACCGCTGCTGCCGCCGCCAGAGGTTATAACGAGAGCGCCAGGTACCGAAATAAACCCTTGCGTTCCGGGACTATTCGAGGAATCGACCGCGAACAAGGTAATATTGCCGCCGTTAGCTGCGGCCGACGTACCTTTGCTTGAAAGAGAAGCGATGGGATTATTTTGCACATTGATATGACCACCGGCGGGAGTAGAGCCGGTGAGGGTGGTAATACCATCGGAAGCGGTGGCAAAGGTAGTGCCCGCGACCATCGATATATTGCCACCGTTTGTAGGGCTCTCGGATTTGATATTGATTGTATTGCCGCCGAAGGTCGCAATGTTGCCGGAAGCAACTATGTTGATACCACCGGAGCCAGAGATCAGTGAATTGTAGAGTTCTGCATTTTTTGTCGCTGTAATGGAGATGCCGTTCGAGGCTCCAATGGCTCCTCCTAGATTTGCTGTTTTAGCAGCTATGGAGACGTTGGACGCACCGGTAATGGCACCTACGACAAAAACATCACCAAATGTGTTATCGCTAAAATTGCGCACAATATCGTTGGTATTGGTTTTGGCACCGGTGGCCATGTCATAAGTAATCGGGCCTGCATTTTTCAATGCCGGTTGGCTGCCGACCAGGGTGACATTGGAAGCATTGGTTATTTTCCCGACGGAGATCGCATACTGGGTGCTATTGCCGCCAAAGACCGACACGTTGCCGCCGCTACCGCCTCCACTGCCGGAAGCATCAAGATTACCGGCGTCGGGCATCTTTACACGACCACTGGTTGGATCAGATCCTGCAAAGGCCGCAATTACAATGTTGCCACCATTTTTTGTGCCGCTAGTGGACGCGGTGCTAACAACCAGATTCGGGTCTGCTCCAGATAGATCAACGCTCCCGCCAGTGGAGCTGACGCCGTCAAAAGATGCAGTCGTACCATCGTCGGAGACATTGGCACCAGCAATAAGCGTAATATTTTTGCCCTGCCCGGCTCCATCTACCGCAGTTATGGAGGTAACAGCACTGGTCGAACTAATGTCATGGCTAGCGATCACTGTAAGATCGTCGCCGTACAGCTTAGGTCCAAAGTCAAATTGGATATCACCACTGGCATTTGTAAAAGTTGGGTCACCTGTGAGATTCATATCGCCGATCTTCAAGGTGTTTGTTGATGCCGTTACGTGGACGGCATTACCCGCCGAGTTTACATAACCGGTCAATTGACCGACGTTTACATTGGCGGTTCCGGCACCGGCATAGAGATTGACGTTATGGGAAAGGAGGTCGCCACCGCTAACATAGCTGTTACCGGCTCCGGTATAGTTTGCGTCGCGCACATTGATGTCACCTTTGACTGCGCTCAAGGTTCCCCCGGCGTTATTGACGTTCATGATTTGAACACCACCGGTACCAAGATTAATATTGCCGCCAGTAGATGTAATCTTACCGGAGTTATTAATCGCCGTTGATTGCAGATTGACGTCGTTGGCCGCGGTAATGGTGGCGCCGGAATTTGTCAGTGTGCCACCGGCAGTAATGCTCAATGAGCCGCCACTGGATATGGTGCCCAGATTGTTAAAATCGTGACTGGCGTTTAAACTGAGATCCAATCCATACTCGCCCCTATTTTTAGCAACAATCGATGCACCGGATTGATTGATGATATCCATGGCAGAAATAGCGGCAGTGCCGATGGAATACTTAGAGCCCACCTCTACAATCGATCCGTAATTAACCAGGTCGCCGGACAAGTTAACATTGGAACGGGAATGGACGTGGTCCACGGCGGTGACATTGTTTGGTACAACGACACTGGCGACTGTAACGCCTGCAGCACCTGTCACACTGTTGAGGGAAAATGTACCGCCAGTAGCGCGGCCCTGTTGATCAACTTCAATGGTCTGGCCGCCTCGGGTCTGGGCCTGTTGAATAGCGACGAGTTCAGCCGCTGTGACCTTGTCTCCGACTTGGAATGTCGCGCTGCCGCCACCAATCTGAACCGTAACCGATGAGCCCGTTTTTACCGAAGCCTGATTGAGAACAATAGAACTGGCCGACGATGTCAGGTCTAGTTGCACCGTCTGCCTCGGCATAACTGCCGTTAGCTGCCCTGAAAATAGGTTGTGCTGTGGTGCCGTCTGTCCAGACTGAAAAGCCGCCATATGTGCGCTGTTTCTATGAACACCGTTGAAATCAAAACGAGTCTGTGGCAAAGGCAAAGTCTGCTGTGCGGTGGGCAGCGTAGTGACGACCATTCCAAAACTGGCGGGCAAAACGTGCGATGGCAAAACATGCGATGGCGACATGTGGTTGAACGCAAAGGTCGGCGAATGGTTTTGCTGCCAGGGTGCGGCGTCGGCACTGCTGCTAGGCGGAGCCAAATTTGGAGCAATACCAGATGCAAAAGGTGTATGGCCTGGAGAACCATTGGCGAAAGCAGGACTGGTTGCTGCTATCTGTTGAAAGACAAAAACTGATGAAACGAGTTGCGTACCGATACGTTTAGCATTTCTGTGCTTCGCTACCATTTATGTTAGTCTCCAGTAGAGGATTTCCATATGAAGTCACTGGCTCAAGAAAGTTGAGCCAGTGAAACTTATTAGAGTATCCGCATATGTACGGCCGTTTAACCGCACGGCTGTACGCGTGCGAGATTCGGGTATCAAGCGGAACTCCTACGCAATCATATTAGTGCGGGGAATTTAGGGCAATAGATAATTTGATTGAGATGTCCAAATAAGTACTCGATCGTCGACAAAATTGATCGCTTTTGGTGACCTCAAGACTCACGGGCGCCAAGGTTTAGCAGTCAACATTAATCCTTAGTAGTGATTTTAAAAACCGATCGCGCAATTTTCGACAGGCTGGTATCTTGCCGGTAAGTACCGGATGTCCTGAGGTTTGTCGTTGGTCTAAATATGCGGGCACGTCCGTGAGATCTCATTTTGCCGAGCAATCAAATGTTGGTTGAATGCTTCTAAATCATCTGTCTGCGCTGGTCTCGGAAGGGGCAAAATCTTTCTGCTAATTCCATTTTTAGTTTGCACTATAAATTCAAAGCGTAAGCTTGAGCTTACATCTCGCTGCGGCTTGTCGGCTCGACATTTAAAAAAGCAGCGCTGCGTTTAAATTCATCTATTCCCATCACGACATTGCCGCCAACAATTCTGCGTTTGTCGTCTTTTGTTTCGCCGGTGTTGGTCTGAAGATTCAAGCCCCAGGGATTGCGCAAAGTGACTAGACCATTCTTCTCATCGTACTTCGTGACGGCGTAAGCATGCATCTCTTGCATGTCTAATTGATGCGCACCGGGGTCGGCGCCGATCTCCTTCGGGCCGCCCATGGACTCCGGCACAAATGCGGTAGTAACTATCATGTGCTTGTCGAGCGCCTCTTTCAAATGTGACGGCAGCTGCTCGCGTTTTTCATGCATGTACTCGTGCGGATTTTCCGCCAGCTGTTTGCTCACGCTGTCGGTCGGAGCATTGGCCGCAATGAACGGTTCGTTACCCATTTTTGTGCTAAGCCAGTCGGCCCCTGTGATCAGGTAAGGCACGTCCTTAAAATCCGGCAGATAAGACAACGTGGCATTGCGCTTGCCCGTGAGCAGACTTTCATACCCCTCTGCCGGTTTATAGGGGCCGAAGGGCTCCCCCGAACGCTGCCGGAAGGCTTTGTCGAGAATCAACGCCCATTGATTGCCCTGAAAATCAGGATTGGAGAAAGTGTTCTTTTCCCATTCCGTCGGCGCCGCTATAGTCTGTGGATGGTCTTTATCACCGGGGAAAGTAACGGTATAGGTGCCGTCCTGATTGTCCTTAATCATTCGCTGCACGGCATCA
>Ga0070665_100007248_pt1 | contig 11267 bp, 7 predicted proteins | sample KBSS13metaG_FD_65862 | JGI IMG/M metagenome (GOLD analysis project Ga0070665, IMG submission 65862) | Switchgrass rhizosphere microbial communities from Kellogg Biological Station, Michigan, USA - KBS S1-3 metaG | ecosystem: Host-associated > Plants > Roots > Rhizosphere > Soil ...
GGATCCGCGGTGAATTCAAAGTCACCGGCGACAAGGTCACGGTCGACGAAGCGGGCAAGTTCAAAGAGGCGTCGGAGAGCTACAAGCGCTACGTGAACAGCCAGACCGACGCACTGATCGCGGCGACGCAGGTGTTCGTCGATGCGGTCAAGAAGGGCGACGTCAACGCGGCCAAGGCCCAATATCCGGTCGCACGAACCTATTACGAACGTATCGAGCCGGTGGCCGAGTCGTTCCCCAACGATCTCGACCCCCGCATCGACCTTCGCGAGGCAGACCTGGAGCCGGGTCAGAAGTGGACGGGCTTTCACCGGCTGGAGAAGGACCTGTGGGTGACGGGCCTGCAGCCGGACAGCAAGGCGATGGCCGACCAGCTGATCGCCGACGTGAAGGAGCTCGATGCCGGGGTGAAGGCGCCGGAGTACAAGGTCGATTCCACCCAAATCGCCGGTGGCGCACAGGGTCTGCTCGACGAGATCTCTGCCAGCAAGATCACCGGCGAGGAGGACATCTTCAGCCACACCGACCTGTGGGACTTCAAGGCCAATGTCGAGGGTTCGCAGACCGCGGTGGCGTCGGTGCGGCCGATCCTCGACGAGCGGGACGCCGAGCTCGGCAAGAAGGTCGACCAGCGCTTCGCCGAAGTCGAGGGGCTGCTCGAAAAGTATCGTCAGGGCGACGGTTTCGTGTTCTACGACAAGGTGACCGAGCCGCAGCGCCAGGAGCTGTCGCGGGCCATCGACGCGTTGTCCAAGGAAGTAAGCCAGGTGCAGGGTGTCATCGCTCCCCGATAGCCCGGAGCGTTCGGGTCTCTCGCGGCGCAAGCTGTTCGGTGCGGCAGGGGTAACAGCCGCGGTGGTGGGTGCGGCGGGAGCGGGTGCGCTCGCGGGCCGGGCGTCGGCCGCCAGCACGGAATTCGGCGGACTCGAGAAGCCGATCCCGTTCCGCGGTGGGCGCCAGGCCGGCATCGTCACGCCGCAGCAGGACCGGATGCACTTCTGCGCGTTCGATGTGACGACGGACAGTCGCGACGACGTCATCGCGCTGCTGAAGCAGTGGACCGAGATGGCCGAGCGGATGACGCGCGGCGAGGACGCGGTGCACGACGGCGCCGTTGGCGGCAATCCTTATGCGCCGCCGGATGATACGGGTGAAGCGCTGGGCCTGCCTGCGTCCGGGCTGACGCTGACCATCGGGTTCGGGCCGTCGTTCTTCGAGAAGGACGGCAAGGACAGGTTCGGTATCGCTGCACAGCGTCCGGCGGCACTGGCCGACTTGCCGAAGTTCACCAACGAGATTCTGGATCCGGCCAAGTGCGGCGGCGACATTTGCATCCAGGCGTGTGCGCATGACCCGCAGGTTGCGGTGCACGCTGTGCGCAACCTGGCTCGGGTGGGGTTCGGCACGGTCGCGGTGAAGTACTCGCAGCTTGGGTTCGGCAGGACGTCGTCCACCACGCGCGAACAAGTGACGCCCCGAAACATGCTGGGATTCAAGGACGGAACCAACAACATCAAGGCCGAGGACCACGAAGTACTGGACAACCACGTCTGGGTGGCAAAGGGCGACGGTCCGGATTGGTTGGCGGGCGGCACGTATCTGGTGACGCGGCGCATCCGCAATCGGATCGAGGCATGGGACCGCACCTCGCTCAAAGAGCAGGAGCGGGTGATCGGGAGACAGAAGGGCACCGGGGCGCCCAACGGATACAGCGACGAGTTCGCGCCGGTGGACTTCAACACCAAAGACGCCGAAGGGAATCCGCTCGTCGATGTCGATGCGCATATCCGTCTGGTAGCCCCCGAGCATGTCGGCGGGATCAAGATGCTGCGCCGTGGGTACAACTTCACCGACGGCTCCGATGGGTTCGGTCATCTCGATGCCGGGTTGTTCTTCATCGCGTTCGTGCGGAGCCCCGCGACGCACTTCATTCCGGTGCTGTCGCAGATGTCGAATGATGCGTTGAACGAGTACATCTTCCACACCGGCACAGCGGTTTTCGCGTGTCCGCCGGGATTGCGGGAGGGTGACACGTCGGCGTACTGGGGTTCGACGCTGTTCAGCTGACTTGGTCGTCGAGACTGCAACCACGCAGGCAAAGTGCGAGAGGACGCCTGCCGGAACGCAGATTCGGCGCTAAGCAGGCCTCGCCTCGACGGCCTCTTCCGATTCGTCGTCGGATTCGACGTCCTCAGGCGCAGGCTCCGGCACTTCCACCGGCGCAGGCTCGGGCACCTCGACCGGCGCAGGCTCGGGCACGTCGGCGGGCGTCGGCTCCGGAACACGGTCGGGTGCCGGCTTCGTGTCATCGGCAACGACAGGCCAGTAATCCCGCCACTCCTCCTCGGAGATGTCCCCGAGCGTCGAGACGTCCAGTTCCTCCGGCACATCCTCACCACGGCGGCCCGCCGCGATCGCATGTTCGACGCGGCGCACCTTGTCCATGAACTCCAAAACCTCTGAGCGCAATACATTCTCGGCGTCCGAATCCACCGACACCGTCACCGACGTGATGGCGTCCGGAATCAGATCAGCGGGCAGCCCCGCGGCTGCCACTCGCTCGAGTACCTTCTGCGCCAACGCCAGTGCTGGCTGCCCGGTCGGCACGTCATCCATTGACGAGTTGCGCGTCTTCTCCAGCTTCTTGCGCTCTTCCCATTGCGCAAGCTGCTCGTCAAGCGAGATCGACTCACCGGCGAGCACTGCAGGCACCCTGTTGCCGAGCTTGCGCACCAGCGAATCCGCTACGTCATCGATGGTGAACGGATGCTGCGGCGCATCCTCCGCGATGCGCGCATGGAACAGCACCTGGAGCAACACGTCGCCGAGCTCCTCACGCAGCTCGTCGGCGTTGCCGCCGCGCACCGCGTCGAACACCTCGTATGTCTCTTCGAGCAGATACCGACGCAGCGAGTCATGTGTTTGCTCGCTCTCCCACGGCCCTGAGGTGCGCAGCTTGTCCATCATCGCCACCGCGTCTACCAACCGCTCCCCCGGCGCAGCTTCCGGCGCAGCGATCAACTTGTCCCCGGCGGCCAGTCGCGCGACGACGGCGGGATGCTCCCGATCCGACGACAGCAACACCGGGGCGTCTTCGCCGTCGTACGCCGGCCGCGCCGCGGGTAGCGACCACGGCACCTTGACGGGCATCTCTTCGGTGTACTGGACGTCGCCGGTGAGCAAGTCAATTGCCTCGACCGGGACGAGCGAAGGACGACGAGGGTCGACCAGGACGACGGTCATGTCGCCTGTCGCTTGTCACTCATCGCCGTACCTCCGAACTTCGTTATATCAACACCTTCCTGGGCTTTTCCATCGAGGGCCAACACCAAACCGGCCACCATGGCAACCAGTTCAAGATCACGAATCCGCGGCGCCCCAACACCGGAACCCGCACGCGGAATCGGCACCTGCACGGTCGACGTCGTAGCCCGGTAATTCGCACCCGGGTAGAGCCGCTTGAGTCGCAGTTGCTGCGAGTCGGCCAATTGAAGGGGCGACAGCCGCAGCGTCGACTCGGATATCGCACTGAGTTCGGTGATCCCGTATTCACGGAACAGCAACCGCAGCCGCGCCACAGCAACCAATCTCTGCGCCGCCTCAGGCAGCGGCCCGTACCGGTCGACCAACTCGTCGATCACTGCGTCCACGCCTGCGTCATCAGCGGCCGCCGCCAGCCGACGATAGGCCTCCAACCGCAATCGATCGCTGCCGATGTAGTCCGGTGGCAGGTGCGCATCGACCGGAAGATCGATCCGGACATCCTTCGGTTCCTCCGGCGCCAGAACGGTTTTCCCGTCGGCTGCCGCGCGGTACGCCTCGACCGCTTCGCCGACCAGCCGCACATAGAGGTCGAATCCGACACCGGCGACGTGTCCCGACTGCTCGACGCCGAGAACGTTTCCCGCACCACGGATTTCGAGGTCCTTCATCGCAACGGCCATGCCCGCGCCGAGCTCGTTGTTCTGCGCGATCGTCGCGAGGCGGTCGTACGCGGTTTCCGTCAACGGCACCTCGGGCGGATACAGGAAGTACGCGTAACCGCGCTCGCGACTGCGGCCGACCCGGCCCCGCAGCTGATGCAACTGCGAGAGGCCGAACGTGTCCGCGCGGTCCACGATCAACGTATTGGCGTTCGAAATGTCAAGGCCCGTCTCGACAATCGTCGTGCACACCAGAATGTCGAACTCACGATTCCAGAAGCCTTCGACCGTGCGCTCCAACAGATCTTCGTTCATCTGGCCATGCGCCACTGCCACTCGTGCCTCCGGCACCAGCGTCCGCACCCGCGCGGCCGCCTGGTCGATCGACCGCACCCGGTTGTGGATGTAGAAGGCCTGCCCGTCGCGCAACATCTCGCGCCGCAGCGCCGCCGCGATCTGCTTGTCGTCATGCGGGCCGACGTAGGTCAGCACCGGGTAGCGCTCCTCGGGCGGGGTCAGGATCGTCGACATCTCACGGATGCCCGCCAGGCTCATCTCCAGCGTCCGCGGGATCGGTGTGGCGCTCATGGTCAGCACGTCGACGTGGGTGCGCATCGACTTGATGTGCTCCTTGTGCTCGACGCCGAACCGCTGCTCCTCGTCGACCACGACCAGGCCCAGGTCCTTCCACGTGACCCCGGTCTGAATCAGCCGATGCGTGCCGATCACGATGTCGACCGATCCGTCCTTCATGCCTGCGAGCACCGCTTTCGAGTCGGCAGGCGAGGTGAACCGCGACAGCCCCTTCACGGTGACCGGGAAGCCGGCCATCCGCTCGGAGAACGTCTGCAGATGCTGATCGGCCAGCAGCGTCGTCGGTACCAGGACGGCGACCTGCTTGCCGTCCTGCACTGCCTTGAACGCCGCCCGCACCGCGATCTCGGTCTTGCCGTAGCCCACGTCGCCGCAGATCACCCGGTCCATCGGGACGGGCTTCTCCATGTCGCTCTTGACCTCGGTGATCGCGGTCAACTGGTCGACGGTCTCGGTGAAACCGAACGCGTCCTCCATCTCGGCCTGCCACGGGGTGTCCGGGGCGAACGCGTGGCCCGGCGACGCCTGCCGCTTGGCGTACAGCGACACCAGTTCGGCGGCGATCTCGCGCACCGCCCGCCGCGCCTTGGTCTTGGTGTTGGCCCAGTCGCTGCCGCCGAGACGTGACAGCGTCGGCGCTTCGCCGCCGACATAGCGCGACAGCTGATCCAGGGAGTCCATCGGCACGTACAGCCGGTCGGAGCCGCCGCCGCGTTTCGCCGACGCGTATTCCAGCACCAGGTATTCGCGGCGCGCCCCGCCGACCACCCGCTCGGTCATCTCGACGAACCGGCCGATGCCGTGCTGGTCGTGCACGACGAGATCGCCCGCCGTCAGCGCCAGCGGGTCGACGACGTTGCGCCGCCTGGCCGCCAGCCGCTTACCCTCGGTGGCGGTCGCGCGGTTGCCCGTCAGGTCGGTCTCGGTGATCACCACCAGGTTCGCGCCCGCGATCACCACACCGTCGTGCAGCGGGCCCTTGAGCACGCCGACGACGCCTTCCTTCGGCGCGGCACCGCCCTCCAAAAACGTTGCGGGAGTGTCGGATTCACTCAGTTGCTCGATGACGCGGTGCGCGGTGCCGGTGCCGGGGGTGACGACGGCGGCATAACCACCGGTCGCGACGTGGGCGCGCAGCATCGCGAAGATCTCATCTATGTTGTGCTGCTGCCCGCGCGCCGACGGCGCGGGCCGGATGTTGAGTTCCAGTGCCGCCTCGTCGGACAGCTGCGACAGCGTCCACCATGGGTGCCCGCCCTCGCGCGCGGCGGCGCGGGCGTCCTCCAGCTCGACGAAGCCCGACGCGCCGAGCGCCTCGATGTCGATCGGCACGTCACCGCCGACCGCGGCCGTCGACCACGACGCCTCGAGGAACTCGCGGCCGGTCTTGATCAGGTCTGTCGCGCGGGTGCGGACCTTCTCGGGATCGCAGATCAACAGAGGCGTGCCCGCAGGCAGGTGAGCGGACAGCGTCGCCAACTCGGTCGGCCGCAGCAGCGGCAGCAGCGCCTCCATGCCGTCGACAGGGATGCCCTCGGCCAACTTGGCCAGCATGTCGGGCACACTGCCCGGCACGCTGTTCTCCTGCGGCGGGTGCTCGGCGGACAGCTTGGCGGCGCGGTCACGCACATCGTCGGTCAGCAGCACCTCGCGGCATGGCACCGCGACCACGAAGTCGACCGCGATCTCGGGGATGGAGCGCTGGTCGGCGACGGAGAACATCCGCATCTCGGACACCTCGTCGCCCCAGAACTCGACGCGCACCGGGTGCTCTGCGGTGGGCGGGAAGATGTCGAGGATGCCGCCGCGCACCGCGAATTCGCCGCGCTTGCCGACCATGTCGACGCGCTCGTAGGCCAGCTCGACGAGCCGCGCGATGACTTGGTCAAATGTCGCCGCCGGGGCGGCTCCGGCGTCGAAGTCAGCCTCGGCGCCAAGCGTCAGCGTCACCGGCTCGATGTCGGCGATGTCGGGGGCCATCGGCTGCAGCAGCGACCGCGTGGTCGTCACCACAACACGCAATGGCGGGCCGAGCCGCGAGTCGTCGGGATGACTCAACCGGCGCAGCAGCATCAGCCGCGCGCCAACGGTGTCGACGCCTGGCGAGAGCCGCTCGTGGGGCAGCGTCTCCCAGGACGGGAACAGCGCGACGGCCTCACCGAAGACGCCGCGCAGTTCGGCGGTCAGATCGTCGGCTTCCCGGCCGGTGGCGGTGACTACGAGCAGCGGGCCGGATTGCGCGAGCGCGCACGCCGCGTACACCCGGGCGCTGGCCGGGCCGATGAGGGTGAGATCGCTGGGTCTGTCGGCGGCGCGGCGGGCGACGTCCTGTAGTGAAGGGTCGCGCAGCGCCAGGTCAATCAGCCCCGCGATCGGGGTTTGGACATGGTTGTGCCCCGATGCGGTCATGATGTGGTCCATCCTAGGCAAGCTCCGAAGTGCTTGCCGGAGCGGGCAAAACCGCTACTCGTCGAGCAGCAGCGGATCGTCTTCGAGGTGGGCCAGGCCGTTCCAGCACAGGTTGACCAGATGCGCGGCCACGACTTCTTTCTTCGGCTCGCGCACGTCCAGCCACCACTGGGCCGTCATCGACACGGACCCAACCAACGCCTGGGCGTACAGCGGCGCCATGTCCGGGTCCAGGCCGCGACGGGAGAAGTCGCCGGCCAGGATCGACGACACCTGGTTGACGGCGTCGTTGAGCAGGGTCGAATAGGTGCCCGACGTGATGGCAGCAGGCGAATCGCGGATGAGGATGCGGAAGCCGTCGGTGCGCTCCTCGATGTAGGTCAGCAGCGCCAGCGCCACCCGCTCGATCCGCAGCCGGGAGCGGTTGTTGGTCATCCGGGTCAACGAATTCGTGATGCCGTCGAGCAGCGCCGACATCTCGCGGTCGACCACGACGGCGTAGAGCCCTTCCTTGCCGCCGAAGTGTTCGTAGACGACGGGTTTGGAGACGTTGGCGCGCTGCGCGATCTCCTCGATGGAGGTGCCCTCATACCCGCGCTCGGCGAACAGCGTTCGCGCGACGTCGATCAGCTGATGCCGTCGCTCGGCGCCGGTCATCCTGGCGCGGGGTGCTCGCACTTCCTTGTCGGGCGCTGCCACGTCTTCAGGCTAGTGCGTTCGACTAGCATCACGAGTTGATCAGTCCGTCGTGGTGTAATCGGCAGCACCTCTGATTTTGGTTCAGATAGTTCAGGTTCGAGTCCTGGCGACGGAGCATTGGTGACGCGGAGAGTCGATTGACAACCCATGACGAGGCCGCTGTCCTGGTTTTGGCGGCCGGGGCAGGTACCCGCATGCGCTCGGACATCCCGAAGGTCTTGCACACGCTGGGCGGCCGCAGCATGCTCGCGCACGCGCTGCACTCGGTGGCCAAGGCGTCGCCGGGACAGCTCGTGGTCGTACTCGGCCACGACCGCGACCGGATAGCGCCCGCCGTCGCTGAGGTGGCCGACGAGCTGGGCAGGTCGATCCAGGTAGTCGTTCAGGAAGAGCAGCTGGGCACCGGCCACGCCGCGCAACGCGCGATGGCGGCGCTGCCCGATGACTTCGCAGGCGTCGTCGTCGTGACCTACGGCGACGTGCCGCTGCTGGACGCCGAGACGCTGGCCGGACTGATCGCCGCGCATACCGCCGAGAACGCTGCCGTGACGGTGCTGACCACGACGGTGGCGGATCCGACCGGTTATGGGCGAGTGGTTCGCGCCGCAGACGGAGAAGTGACCGGCATCGTCGAGCAGAAAGATGCCGGCCCGTCGGAGCTGGCCATCCAGGAGATCAATGCCGGCGTCTACGCGTTCGACGCCGCCGCGCTGCGCTCAGCTCTTGGCCGGCTGCAGCCGCTGAACGCTCAACAGGAGCTGTACCTGACCGACGTCATCTCGATCGTCCGCTCGGACGGGCTTGTCGTGCGGGCCAAACACGTCGACGACTCCACGCTCGTCGCCGGCGTCAACGACCGGGTACAGCTGGCCGAGCTCGGCGCCGAACTCAACCGCCGCATCGTCGCCGCACACCAGCGGGCGGGTGTGACGATCATTGATCCGGCAACGACGTGGATCGACGTCGACGTGACCATCGGCCGCGACACCGTGATCCACCCGGGCACGCAGTTGCTCGGCTCGACGCGGATCGGTGGCCGCTGCCAGATCGGCCCCGACACCACGTTGACCGACGTCACGGTCGGCGAGAAGGCGGTCGTGATGCGCACCCACGGCGGCCAATCGCAGATCGGCGACGGCGCGGCCGTCGGCCCCTTCGCGTATCTGCGGCCCGGCACTGTGCTGGGCGCCGAGGGCAAGCTCGGCGCGTTCGTCGAAACGAAGAACGCGACCATCGGCACCGGCACCAAGGTGCCGCACCTGACATACGTCGGCGACGCCGACATCGGCGAGCACAGCAATATCGGCGCGTCGAGCGTGTTCGTCAACTATGACGGCGAGAACAAGAGCCGCACGACGATCGGGTCGCATGTGCGGACGGGATCCGACACGATGTTCGTCGCGCCGGTGAATGTCGGCGACGGCGCCTACACCGGGGCGGGCACGGTGGTGCGCGAGGACGTGCCGCCGGGTGCGCTGGCCATCTCGGCGGGCCCGCAGCGCAATATCGAGGGCTGGGTGTCGAAGAAGCGCCCGGGGTCTAAGGCCGATAAAGCCGCCCGGCGGGCCGCCGGCGAACAAACCGACGAGGACGACGCCGCACGGCCGTGAGCCGGTTGCCCATTGTTCGCAATCTGGCTACCCGTACGATTAGGCGGTAACGATCCCCGAGCAATGAGGGCACCGTGGGCACCGAGTGGACCGACAATCGCAAGAATCTGATGCTCTTCTCGGGTCGCGCGCACCCCGAACTGGCCGAGCAGGTGGCCAAGGAGCTTGACACCCCGGTCACCGCGCAGACCGCACGCGACTTCGCCAACGGCGAGATCTTCGTCCGCTTCGACGAGTCTGTTCGCGGCTGCGACGCATTCGTGCTGCAGAGCCATCCCGCGCCGCTGAACCAGTGGCTGATGGAACAGCTGATCATGATCGATGCGCTCAAGCGCGGCAGCGCCAAGCGGATCACCGCGATCCTGCCGTTCTATCCGTACGCCCGCCAGGACAAGAAGCACCGCGGACGCGAACCGATCTCGGCGCGACTGGTCGCCGACCTGCTCAAGACCGCGGGCGCCAACCGGATCCTCACCGTCGATCTGCACACCGACCAGATCCAGGGCTTCTTCGACGGGCCCGTCGACCACATGCGCGCGCAGAACTTGCTGTGCGGCCACATCGCCGAGAACTACGCCGACCACGACATGGTCGTGGTGTCCCCGGACTCCGGCCGTGTCCGGGTCGCCGAGAAGTGGGCCGACGCGCTGGGCGGCGTGCCCCTGGCCTTCATCCACAAGACGCGTGACCCGCTGGTGCCCAACCAGGTGAAGTCCAACCGGGTCGTCGGCGATGTCAAGGGCAAGACCTGCATCCTCACCGACGACATGATCGACACCGGCGGCACGATCGCAGGCGCGGTCAAGCTGCTGAAGGACGACGGGGCAGGCGACGTCATCATCGCCGCGACGCACGGCGTGCTGTCCGATCCGGCGGCCCAGCGACTGGCCGAGTGCGGCGCCCGCGAGGTGATCGTCACCAACACGTTGCCGATCGGTGAAGACAAGCAGTTCCCGCAGCTGACTGTGTTGTCGATCGCACCGTTGCTGGCAAGCACCATCCGCGCGGTGTTCGAAAACGGTTCAGTCACAGGACTTTTCGACGGGTCGGCGTAGTGGCTGGAAGCTCGCGAAACGTCATCTACCACAACCCGAAGTGCTCGACGTCGCGCAAGGCCTTGGAACTGTTGCGGGACAACGGCATCGAGCCGGAAGTCGTACAGTACCTGAAGACGCCGCCGTCGCGGGCCCAGCTGGTCGAGATGATCAAGAATGCCGGCATTGACGTGCGCACCGCGGTACGTAAACGTGAAGCGCTGTATGACGAACTCGGGTTGGCCGACGCATCGGATGACGCGTTGCTCGACGCGATGGCCGAGCATCCGATCCTGATCGAACGCCCCTTCGTCGTCACCGCAAAGGGCACGCGGCTGGCCCGGCCGATCGACGCGGTTCGCGAGATTTTGTGACGTTGCCGCGCTGCGCGGCTGCTGTCGCGGTTGTGGTCCTCACCGCAACGGGTTGCGGCGCGAAAACCCCTGACTATCAGTCGCTCTGGTCGACATCGGCCACCACGACAACGTCGACGACCGCCGATGCCCCGCCAGTGACGATCGCGCAGTTCCTCGAGGAACAGGGCGTCAAGGGAGACCCGGTCGCGCCGCAGAAGCTCACCGATCTCACGGTGACGATGCCGCAGCCGAAGGGTTGGACGCAGTACAACAATCCGAACTTCGCACCGGGCACGCAGATGATCGCCAAGGGCGACACCTATCCGACCGCGATGCTGATGGTGTTCAAGCTGACCGGCGACTTCGACGTCAGCGAGGCGATCAAGCACGGCTACGCCGACGCGCAACTGTCGCAGAACTTCAAGCAGCTCAACGCATCTACCGACAACTGGCACGGCTTCCCGTCGTCGATGATCGAGGGCAGCTACGACCTCAACGGCCGCCGGATGCACAGCTACAACCGTATCGTGATCCCGACGACCGCACCGCCGGCGAATCAGCGCTACCTCGTTCAGTTCACGGTGACGGGCTATGCGGAGAAGGCCGCCGAGGAGGCGCCGGACATCGAGGCCGTGATCGGGG
>Ga0070665_100007250_pt1 | contig 11266 bp, 7 predicted proteins | sample KBSS13metaG_FD_65862 | JGI IMG/M metagenome (GOLD analysis project Ga0070665, IMG submission 65862) | Switchgrass rhizosphere microbial communities from Kellogg Biological Station, Michigan, USA - KBS S1-3 metaG | ecosystem: Host-associated > Plants > Roots > Rhizosphere > Soil ...
AGCTCGCCGGTGCGGAGGACGCCGAGCGCCTCGAAGATCTCGGGGCCGATCTCGTTCTGCCCGCCGTTGCCGCGCGTCGCGGTCGCCAGCGCGGTGCGATATCCCTGGCCTCGATTGAGCATCACCAGCAGCCCGTTGTTCTCGTCGTCGGGGTGCGCGGTGGTGTGCATGAAGATGCCGACGTTGCCGAGGTGACGCAGCACCAGCCCGAGCGCGACGTGGCCCTGCTCGTCATCGAGCGGCGCGACCCGCATCTGGGCTGCCGGAATCGTGGAAAGCGCAGCGAGGAGGATGAAAGATGAGAGAAGAAGCCGCTTCATTGAGCTGATCCTATCAGGCGGGGGGGCGCGTGGGGCGGGTAGGCCAGGTAGGTCAGCACCTACCCGGCCTACCTGGCTTACCAGACCTAGAAGCGGACCTTGAACCCGAGCTGAAATTTGCGCTGTTCGTAGCCCGAGGGGTTCACGAACTGATACGGGTCGGTCGGGATCGCGGCGGCCGGGTTGCCGGCGGCATCGGTCACGATGTTGGTGTTGATGCCGGCGAGCTGCTGGGTGTTGAACAGGTTCTTCAGCTCCGCCACGATCTCGGCGCGCACCGACCCGCGAATCGGCACGAAGCGCGTGTAGCGCAGGTCGACGTTCTTGCGCGGCGCCAGGTACAGCGTGTTGCGCCCGACGAACAGCGCGCGATCGCTGGTGATGCCGTCGCCGTTCAGGTCGCGGCCGGTCGCCGAGATGTTCAGCGGCAGGCCGCTGTTGATCTGCAGCAGCACGCCGATCTGGTTGCCGCTGAGCAGCTGTCTCACGAACGCGTTCGACGAGTGGTTCTCCGACAGGTACACGATGTTGCCGTTGAAGCTGTGGCGGATGTCGAGCGGGTTCGGGCCGAGATCCCGATCGATGTTGCTCGGATCCGAACGGCCCGATTCCGCCTGCACGGTCAGCTGCGTCAGCAGCGGCGTGTTGTCGAGTCCCTTGCCGAGCGAGTACTGGGCGTTGAACGAAAGGCCCTTGGCGAAGCGCTTGGTCGCGCCGATCGTCATCGACTTGAAGGTGGAATCGCCGATCGACTGGACCTCCTGGATCAGGTTGAACCGCGGATCGAGGCGCGTCGCGGCGCTCGCCGTGCTGCTGAAAATCGGACGGCCGTCCGCCAGCGTGCCGATCGGGTTGATCGGGTTGATGTTGGTCACCACCGGCAGCTGGCTGCCTTTCGCGTACATCACCGAGAGGTTGGCCGTCAGATCGCGGCCGATCGCGCGCTCGAGCTGCGCGTTCGCCTGCCAGGTGTGCGCGACCTCGAACGCCGGATCGATCGCCCAGGGCGACTGCGGCGCGAGCGTGCCGGTTGACGTGCCATTCGGGAAGCTCGGCGCGCCCGCCGACGTGCCGTTGAAGCTGTAGACCGGCGAGCGCGGCGATCCGCTCAGCTGAAGCGCCTGCTCGTAGCCGCCGAGAATCGGCTGGTCGTACATGATGCCGGTGCTGGCGCGCAGGACCGTCTTCGCGTCCACCGACCACGCCACGCCGACCCGCGGACCGAAGTTGTTCCGATCGAGGTTGAACTCGTGCGTCTGGGCCAGCGGCGCGTCGGCGATGCCCGCCGGATACTTGTAGATGTCGTAGCGGAGGCCGTAGAGCACCTTCACCTTCGGCGCGATCTGCCAGTCGTCCTGCACGAAGGCGCTGACCACGTCGGTCGACATGTTGAACGACAGGTTCCCGGTAATCTGCGACATCGTGGTGTAGCCGAGCGGCGCCGTGCCGGCCTTGGCGGCGTTGTAGGCGGCCACCGTCGCGAAGGTATACGCGAACTGCGGCGCGTTGGTCCGCTCGTCGTAGATGTGCTGCCAGTCGAAGCCGAACTTGTAGCTGTGCGCCGCCCGGATGTAGGTGAAGTTGTCGATCACCTGGGTGATGTCCTGCTTGAAGTCGAAGCCGGCGTTGCCCTGGCCGGTGCCGCCGACCGGCGCGCCGAACGAGATCGCCGGCGTGCTGATGGTGATGGCCGGACCGGTGCCGGAATCGCTGTTCGCCGACGAGCTCTGGTGCCGGTGCGCGTACTGGAAGCGGAACTCGTTCAGCTTGCTCGAGCCCAACGAGCTGACCAGTTGCGTGCCGATCGAATCCATCGCGTCGAGAAAGTCGGTGGCGCGCTCCAGCGTCGCGGTGCCGCCGCCGCTGTTGTAAGGCGAGTCGTTGTGGAACTGAATCCAGCGGGCCGTGAGGCGACTGTTGCTGCCGATCTGGTAGTCGCCCTTGCCGATCTTGAACTTCGCGGTCTGGACGTTCGGTACCGCGGTCGGCTGCGGCTTGACGCCCACCGACGCGACGATCGCCGGATCCACGGTGATCAGACTGCCCGACGACAGGTCGCGGCGCGTCTGCTCCCACCCGGCGTAGAAAAAGAGCTTGTTCTTGAGAATCGGGCCGCCGACGTCGGCCGTCCCGGTGTCGACCCTGGTCGCGGGCTTGACGGCGTTGGAGGCGACCGCCGGACAGTTGGCGGCGATCGTCGTGCTGCCGCAGCCGAAGAAGAACGGGAACGCGCTGAACGGATCGCGGCGGAACAGGTAGCTCGCCTCGCCCTTGAACGTGTTGGTGCCCGACGGCGTCACCGCGTTGTAGACCATGCCCATCGTCTGGCCGAACTCCGGCGCGAAGCCGGTGGTCACGACCTTCACTTCCTGGATCATCACCTCGGACATCGGCAGCAGACGCAGGCCGGCGCGGTCCTTCTCGGTGTTGGTGTTGCCGTCGATCTGGTAGTTGATGCGCATCGCGGCGCCGTTGGCGGCGAGGCGCGGCACGCCGAACTCGACGTTCTCGATGCCGGTCACGCCCGGCTGCACCAGCGCGAAGTTGTACGGGTTGCGCGCGACCAGCGGCAGGTTGTGCACCTCGAGGTCGCTCATGGTGTGGCCGATGTCGATCCGCGCGATGTCGAGCGCGGGGATGTCCGAGCTGCTGACCGTGATGGTTTCGCTCACGGTGCCGACCGACAGCGTCGCATTCACGGTCGCCGTCTGGCCGACCGAGAGCTGGATGTCGGTGCCCTGGAATTTCTTGAATCCCTGCAGCTCCGCGACGACGCGGTACTTGCCGAGCGGCAGCAGCGGCGCGCGATAGAGACCTTTTTCGTTGGTCGTCACCGAGCGTTCGGCGCCGGTGTCGACGTTGGTAATCGTGACGGTGACGCCGGGCAGCACGCCGCCCGAACTGTCGGAGACCGTGCCTTCGATGGCGCCGTTAGCGCCCTGCGACTGCGCGAACGCCGGCGCCGTCAGCGACACCGATAACAGGGCCGTAAGAATGTATTTGAGCATGCCCGCGAGTATACAAAGAATTTACCGGCGCAGGCGGGCGCGAATGCCGCCTAGCGATGGAATCCGAAGACGTCGTCGGCCGGATCCATTTCTTCGAAGTGGTGCCGCAGCAGAACGCGACTGGCGAGATACGCGCCGGTGACGCCCGGACTGGCGTCCCCGAACGCGAAGAGATGGTGCGGGAAGTTGCGGTGCGGCCCGATGCAGGGCAATCCGTCCGTAGTACGGGCATAATCCGCCGCCCATCCGAAGGCGGGCTGCAGGCCGGAGATATCCGGATACAAAGTCGACAGCTCGTACATCAACTGGCCGGTCCGCTGAACGATCACCTTGTCGCGCAGGCGAGCAGCCGGCGCCTCGGCGTCGGCGCCGGAGACGAGCAGGCGATCCTCGCCCACCCAGCGCACCAGATGCGGCGGCTGGGCGCAGTCGCGCAGCACCGCCTCGCGGCGCCCCATCAGCTGGCGGATTTTCGCCGGTACCGGCTCGGTCTGCGCCAGGTAGGTGGTGCGGAAATAGAAGTGACGCGCCAGGGACTTGTAAAGCGGCGTCGGCATGCCGGTCGTGACGATGACGCGCCTGGTGTGAATCCGGCCCGCGGCGGTGATGACGTCGGCCGTCTTCCGGTTGAAGGTGACCTTGGTCACCGGCGTCCCCTCGAAAAGCAGTGCGCCCTTCGCGGCGGCGGAAACGGCGAGTCCCAGGCAGGCACGATAAGGATCGAGCGTCGCCCCATCCCTGGCCCGAAGCGCCGCCGCTGCGCTGAGCGCGACCTCGCCCGCGACCGCGCGCGCGTTGAGCAGCGGCGCGTCGAACCCGGCGGATCGGCGCGCCTTCTGCTCGCGAGTGAGGCGCGCGACCTGTTCCGGCGTCACCGCGACGGTCACCGCCGAATGGGGCTCGATGAAGCATTTGACGTCGAGCCGTCGGAGCAGGGACGCAAAGTCGAGCGACGCGCGCCGCCAGCTCTGGAACGCATGCTTCGCGCCGCGAACGCCGATCATCTGCTCGAGATCGGCGAACCCGACGCCGGGATCGTCGTTCAGCCAGCCCGACGCGGAGCCGCTGCTGCCGTGTCCCACCCGGGCCGCTTCGAGCAGCGTCACCTTGGCGCCGGCCGCGACGAACGCGTACGCCGTGATACATCCGGTCAGCCCACCGCCGATGATGACGACGTCGGAGGTCGACATGCCCCGGTGGCGCGGGTACGCGGGCATGCGCGTTTTCGGAAACTGCTGAATCCACGGGGAACGGTCGTAAATAGTCATTGGTCGTTGGTCATGAGTCGCTGGTCACGGCAGCTCGAGGCTGGTGAGGACCTGGAGCAGCTTCGTGATCTCCGTCATGTCGCGGAAGCTGCCTTTGACGTTGTGGGCGTCGGAGCGCGTCAGGCCCGGCACGAAGGCTGCCCGCTCCGCGTCGATCGTCAGCTTGAATCCGACTTCGAGCGCGATTGGCGCCGTCAGGCGGTACGGCTGCAGTGACGAAGCCCCCAGTTTGGCCATCGCGCGCGTCAAGCCGTCGCGGATCATCGCCCGGCCGCGTGCCGGCGTGACCGTCAGCGCGGAGTGATACCCGTACGGCTCCTTCACGATCGCGCCTTCCGCGGCCGGCGCCACCTGCTGCAGCTGAGTGACGGCGAGCCGATCGCCCGAGACGAACGCCACCGGCACGCCGAACTGACCGGCGAGCGCGGCATTGTAGATCCCCTCCGAGACTTCAGCGCCGTTCAGCTTCACGCCGAGCAGCCGCGCGCTCGAAATCGTATGGCCACGTACGGCGTTCGCCGTCCACTCACTCGCGTGATAGCCGATGAACACCGCCGCGGCGAACGAGTCGTCGATCCCCTGCATCATCTCCATCGGCCGGGGAAAGCCGCGCACGATCCGCACGTCCTCCGGCAGCTGGTCGATGAGCACGCTCTGGCCGTTGCCGTGCGAGTCGCAGACGACGACGTCGGCCGGACCCGCGGCCCGAATCCCGGCGATCGCCGCGTTCACCTCGCCGGTCATCCACTCGCGCGCGCGCTGGTACTCGAACCCTTCGGGTCCCAGTTGCGCGGGCTGCACCACGCCGGTGATGCCTTCCATGTCGACGGAAATGAAGATCTTGCGGGGCCGTGGCGCCTGGGCCTGCAGCACCGAGACCGACAGCAGCGCGGCGATCGAAAGCCGGGCGAACATCGACCGGCATTGTACCCGACCGCGCAGCCCAGCCAGGCTAACTGCAGCGGAGCTACGGTCAGGTCGGTCGGGTAGACCGCGTAGGTCGGCCCCTACCGGGCGTCGTGGAAAATCACGCCGAGCGTCATCCGGAGTCCCGCCGTCACGGTGCTGACCCCGTGGCGCATCGTCACCCGGTAATCGCCTCTCGCGCCCGCCGCGGGACGCTCGCGGGTGGCGAAGATGAGCCCGGCGCCCTGCGCGATGCGCACCGCATGGCCGCGCGACTGTGCTCTCGGACGCTGCTCGACGAGCAGGAACTCGCCGCCCTCGTAGCCGGTTCCCTCGCTGCTGAGCGCGAACACGGCCTGCAGGGGAAACGCGAGATCGCCGTAGATGTCCTGGTGCAGGCAGTTGTAGCCGCCGGCCGCGTACGAGAGGAGCAACGGCGTCGGCCGCGTCTGGCCGGCGTCGTGACAACGTGCCAGGAAATCGTCGAGGGTGGGTGGGAATTCTGACTTCTGACTTCGAACTTCAGACTTCCGACGAAGTCGGTCCCTCCAGCGATTCGCCGTCGGGGCCAGACGCGCATACAGCCCTTCACGCAGCGACTGGACCAACGGCGGCAGCGGCGCGGCGAAATACTTGTACTCGCCGACGCCGAACCTGAAGCGCGACATGTCGATCCGACTGCGGAATCGAGCGTCCTGCGGGTACAGCCCGGCGAGCGTTTGGCATTCGGTCGGATCGAGGACCACGGGAAGGTGCGCGAATCCCTGCGAGTCGAGCGACGAGTCAACCCCGCGCCAGTCGATCGCGGCGAGACGATCGCCGATCGCGTCCGCGACGGCGGTCATCGCTCTCTCCTCGCGTCCTGCCCCTCCCGCCCCTCCCGCCTCAGCAACGCCTTCTTGCGATTGACGCCCCAGCGATAGCCGCCCTCGCCGCCTGCCGCCGGGACGACGCGGTGACAGGGGACCGCCAGCGCCACTGGGTTGGTGGCACAGGCGCGCGCGACCGCGCGTACCGCCTTCGGCTTGCCGATTGACGAAGCCACCTGCGAATACGTCCGCGTCTCGCCGTACGGAATCGACGCCAGCGCCTGCCACACCTGCCACTGGAACGCGGTCGCCTGCACGTCGAGCGGGAGATCGAGCCGCGGCTGGCTGCCGGCCAGGTGCGCGAGGATCGCCTTCGTCCACTGCGCGAGCGCGCCGGCGTCGGCCGCGATCGTCGCGGCCGGATACTCGCGCGACAGCGCGCGCGTCAGCTCCGCGTCGGACGAGCCCATCGCAACCGCGCAGACGCCGCGCGAGGTCGCCGCCACGAGCAGGCGTCCCAGCGAGGCGTTCGCCGCATCGACGATGGTGTAGCCGATCTCCATGCCCGCGCCGCCGCGGCGGTAGGTGGACGGCGCCATCCCCAGCTTCGGCACGGCCCGCTCGTAGAAGCGGCTGCTCGATCCGTATCCGGCGTCGAGCATGGCGCCGGTGATGTCGCCAGCCTGGCGCAGTCGTCCCTTCACGGTGCGAAGACGGACGGCATCGGCGTACTCGCGCGGCGAGACGCCGACGATCCGCTTGAAGTTGCGCTGGAGGTGATACGGGCTCCCGCCCACCCGCGAGGCCAGCGTCGCCAGCGACGGATGACCTTCGACGTTCGAGAGATAGACGCAGGCGCGGCGGATCTTGTCGATCCAGGGATCGGCCGCGAGCTCGACCGTGTCCGGCTTGCAGCGTTTGCAGGCACGGAACCCGGCCTCGCGCGCGGCGTCGGGCGCCTCGAAGAAGCGGACGCGGTCGCGGCGCGGACGGCGGCTCGGGCAGGACGGCCGGCAGTAGATGCCGGTCGAGGTCACGGCGTAGACGAAGCGGCCGTCAGCCCGTGGATCCCGCGCCAGAACCGCGGGCCACCACGCGATATCCGCGTGCGCCAACTCCTCTGCTGGTGTGTTCGTCAAAGTATCCATGCCCAGAGAATGGCGCACAAGGTCGGGCGGTCGCTATCCGCGGCTTGCGATCGAATTGTACTGCGCTCTCGACACACTACGAAGACCTTCGTGGTATCCTCCGTCATGAGCGATTTCCGCTACGCCCTGCGCACGCTCCTCAAGGCCCCGGCCTTCACCGTCGTCGTCGTATTGACGCTGGCACTCGGGATTGGCGCGAACGCCGCCATCTTCTCGCTCACCGATCAGGTGCTGCTGCGGATGCTGCCGGTCAAGTCGCCCGAGCAGCTCGTGGTCCTCGACGGTCCGGGCGCGTTCCGGGGACGGACGTTCAACAACGGCACCTTGTCGTACCCGATGTACCGCGACCTGCGCGATCAGAACACGGTGTTCGACGGCGTGATCGCCCGTTTCCCGGCGCCGCTGACGCTGCTGGCCGGCGGCCAGTCCGAGCGCGTGAGCGGCGAGCTCGTGACCGGCAACTTCTTCGACGTCCTCGGCGTCCGCGCCCAGATCGGCCGGACCTTCACGCCGGACGACGATCGCACGCCGGGCGGTCATCCGGTCGCGGTGCTGAGCTACCACTACTGGATGCGGCGCTTCGCCGGCGATCCCGGGGTGCTGAACCGCAACATCTCGCTCAACGGGCTGCCGATGACGATCGTCGGCGTGACGCCGCCCGGCTTCTACGGCATTGCGATCGGCGAGAACCCCGACGTCATGGTGCCGGTGATGATGAAGGCGCAGATGACGCCCACCTGGGACGACCTGCTGAGCCGCACCAGCCGATGGCTGACGATCATGGCGAGGCTCAAGCCGGGCGTCTCACCGGCGCAGGCCGAGGCCGCCATGAACGTCGTCTACCGGCAGATCAACGAGCTGGAGTTGAAGCAGCTGTCCGGCGTTTCGCAGCAGTTCCACGATCGCTTCCTGAGCAAGCATCTGTTCCTTCGTCCCGGGCAACGGGGACGGTCGGATCTGCGCCAGCAGTTCACGACGCCGATTCTGGTGCTGATGGGCATGGTCGGCCTGGTGCTGCTGATCGCGTGCGCCAACGTCGCCAACCTGCTGCTGGCGCGCGGCGCCGCGCGGCAGAAGGAAGTCGCGATTCGCCTCGCGCTCGGCGCGACCCGTGGCGCCATCGTCCGTCAGCGGCTGGTCGAAAGCCTCGTGCTCTCGGGAGCCGGCGCCCTGCTCGGCCTGGCGATCGCCTGGTGGACGGGGGCGGTTCTGCTCAGGATGCTGCCCGACGACGGCAGCGTGCAGACGTTGTCGGCCGTTCCCGACGCCCGGGTCATCGGGTTTGCGATCGCGGCGGCGCTGGTGACCGCGATCCTCTTCGGCCTGGCGCCGGCGCTGTCGTCCACGCGCCCGGTGCTCACGTCGACGCTGAAGGATGAGGCCGGCAGCGTGGTCGGCGGCACCGGCCACGCGCGCTTCCGCAAGGGCCTCGTCGTCGCGCAGGTTGGCTTGTCCGTCCTCCTGCTGGCCGGCGCCGGCCTCTTCGCGCGCAGCCTGTACAACCTGAAGACGTTGAATCCCGGCTTTCAGGCCGATCAACTGCTCGGCTTCTCGATCAATCCCTCGCTGAACGGCTACTCGCGCGAGCGGTCGATCCAGCTGTTCCAGCAGCTGCAGGAGCAGCTCGGACAGATCCCAGACGTACGCGCGGCGACCGCCTCGGTCATTGCGTTGCTCACCAACAGCGACTGGAGCAGCACCATCAAAGTCGAGGGCTACAAACCGAAGGAGGGCGAGGACATGAACCCGCTCGTCAACGCCGTCGGGCCCGGCTTCTTCGATACGCTCGCTCAGCCGCTGCTCAGCGGGCGCGACTTCAACGCCAAGGACGTCGCCGGCGCGCCGCGGGTCGCCATCATCAACGAGACGCTCGCGACCTACTACTTCGGCACCGCCAGTCCGATCGGCCGCCACATCGGCTGGGGACGCGACAAGACGCCGGACATCGAAATCGTCGGCGTCGCCCGCAACGCCAAGATGTCCTCGCTGCGCCAGGAACCCAGGCGCGTGGTCTACACGCCGTACATGCAGGAACCCGAAATCGGCCAGATGACGTTCTACGTCCGCGCGCGCGGCACCGCGTCGAGCGTCGGCGCCTCGGCGCGGGCGGCCGCGCAGCGCGTCGATCCCAACATGCCGGTGTTCGACATGAAGACGATGAATGCGGTGGTGGACGAGTCGCTGTTCCTCGAGCGCATGGTGGCGGCGCTGTCGGTGGCCTTCGGCGGGCTGGCGACGCTGCTCGCCGCGATCGGGCTCTACGGCGTGATGTCCTACACCGTGGCGCGGCGGACGCGCGAGATCGGGATCCGGATGGCGCTGGGCGCCGAGCGCGGCTCGGTGATGTGGCTGGTGTTGAAGGAGGTGGCGCTGATGGTCGGCATCGGCGTGGCCGTCGGCCTGCCGCTGGCGATCGCGCTCAGCCGCGTCGTGCAGTCACAGTTGTTCGACCTGTCGGCGCACGATCCGGTCGCGCTCGCCGCCGCCGCGGCGCTGCTCGCGATCGTCGCGCTCGCTGCCGGCTATCTCCCCGCCCGCCGCGCCACGCGCGTCGATCCGATGCTGGCGCTCAGATATGAGTGACGCGAGATTTAAGATTTAAGAGTTCAGATTTAAGACTGATTTAAGATTGAGTTCAGAATTCAGATCGGATTCAAATTCAATCTGAAATCCAATCTTAAATCTGAACTCTTAAATCTGAAATCTCTGTGATGCGTATTGCGATTGTCGGTGCGGGCGGCGTGGGCGGCTACTTTGGCGGACGGCTGGCCGCGATCGGCGCCGACGTCACCTTTCTCGCGCGGGGGGCGCACCTCGACGCGATGCGCGCGCGGGGACTTCGGATCGAGAGCCCGAAGGGGAACGTCCATCTTCCGCGCGTGAAGGCAGAGAGCGACCCCGCCGCAATCGGCCCGGCCGATGTCGTCTTCTTCGCCGTCAAGCTGTACGACACCGAGAGCGCGCTGGCGATGCTGGCGCCGCTGGTCGGACCCGACACGATCGTCATCGGTTTCCAGAACGGCGTCGAGACGGTCGCGTCGCTGACCCGCGCAGTCGGCGCGGAGCACACCGCCGGCGGCGTGTCCTACGTCTCGGCGGTGATTGCGGAACCGGGTGTCATCCGCCACACCGCGATGGATCATCTGATCTTCGGCATGCCCGACGGATCGGCGTCGCCGCAGCTCGAGGCGCTGCTCGAGACGTGCCGCCCCGCCGGTTTTCAGGCGACGCTCAGCCGGGACATCAAGGTCGACATCTGGACGAAGTTCGTCCGCATATCGGTCTTCAGCGGCATGACCGCGGTGACCCGCGGCCCGATTGGCGTCATCGTCAACGATCCCGAACTGCTCGAGATGCTGAAGGCCGCCGCGCGCGAGACGCTGGCGGTCGCACACGCGAAAGGCGTGGCCGTCCCGCGCACGATCGACGAGGATGTTGCCGTCGCCTACAAGGCGCTGCCGCCGCAGGCGAAGGCGTCGATGCTCGAGGACCTCGAGCGCGGCCGGCGCATCGAGCTGCCGTGGCTGAGCGGCGCGGTCGTCCGTCTCGGACGCGAGGCGGGCGTCGCCACGCCGATTCACGGGTTCATCAGCACCGTCTTGAAGCCGTACGTGAACGGTCGGGACTAGTGCGCAAACCGTTCGTCGTGATCTCGGGATTGCCAGCCAGTGGAAAGACGACCCTGGGTCGCCGATTGGCGCCCGTCCTCAACCTGCCCCTCATCGACAAAGATGAGATTCTGGATCGGCTGTTTGAGTCGAAGGGGGTCGGCGACGCCGCGTGGCGTCGCACATTGAGCCGCGAGAG
>Ga0070665_100007251_pt1 | contig 11266 bp, 6 predicted proteins | sample KBSS13metaG_FD_65862 | JGI IMG/M metagenome (GOLD analysis project Ga0070665, IMG submission 65862) | Switchgrass rhizosphere microbial communities from Kellogg Biological Station, Michigan, USA - KBS S1-3 metaG | ecosystem: Host-associated > Plants > Roots > Rhizosphere > Soil ...
AGCAGCACCCGCGCACCCGCCTTGATCGCATGCTCCATGGCGATGCGCGCAACGACGTCCTGCCCGCAATGGAGCTGGTAATCGTACGTGATGCCGGTCATACATCCCATGCTGAGCACGGGGTGATAGTTGAACTCCGGCGCATGAAAGCCGAATCGTGACACCTTGAGGCTGTTGGCCTGCAGGTCCTCCAGCAGGCCGAGCGCTTCGATGGCGACGAGGCTCGACGAGAAGTACACCGCGGCGCGTGGTGAGTCGTTCAGTTTCGCCTCCGCCTCGACGACCAGCACGTCCACACCGGATTGCGCCAGCGCAACGGCGGTCAGCAATCCCACCGGGCCGGCGCCAACGATCAGCACTTCAACCGAATCCATGCTCACTCTCAGTCGTAGAAGGCAAAGAAGCGCGCTTCGAGGCTGCCTCGCGGCGTCGCGTTCTCGTGGCCCGGCACATCGAAGCCGGTGTGAAAGGGCTGCACCGCCTGCGGATCGGCGGAGTCGTAGCCGATGAACACGAGCAGATCCGTCGGGCCCATGTTCGACGCGTAGTACCAGCGATGATCCGGCCCGTAGCGGCAGCTGCGCGCCTCGACGCTTTCCAGCGCCGTGCCTTTCTCACCGATGATGGCGTCGTAGAACACGACGTCATCGTGCGGCACCGAGCGTCGGTCGCACACGGCGAGCAGATTGTCCTGCGGCGGATCGGTGACGGTTCGCCATGTCTGGTACATCACCATCCGGCGCCACGGCGCGATCGGGCGATCTGCGGCCGTGAGGCTGAACGACAGGAATCGCTCGACGGACTTTTCCGTCACGTCGAGGTGAATGAAACCCGCCGCTCCGGCCCAGCTCTGTTTCTGCGATCGCCGGCTGAAACGTACCGTGAGCCCGGTCGCCTGCGGAATCACTTCCCGCGCACCGCTGATTTCGTGAATCAGCGGCACGAGCTCGTCGTAGTACGCCTTGTTGATCGGCGGCAGTCCCGGCTGCGCGACGAGATTTGTCTCAGCCATCTCCGGCTTGCGCGCGACGCCACTCGTGTGCGGGATCAGCGTGAACCCATGAGCGTCGAGCGACGCGCCCTCGACACGCATGTCGTGAATCGGAATGTCGTGCGCTTCGAGCGGCATGAGATTGCGCTCGGGCTCGACCAGATCGAAACGCCCACGCGCGACGCCTGGGTCGAAGTAGTTCACGGTTGCTTGCATCAGTGCGCCTGCCATTCTTTCCGCATCAACGCCACGCCGCACGCACACACCACCGCAGGAATTGCGAGCAGCGCTAGAATCGATACCGGCGAGAAGTGCGCTTCGATCAACGACGCGCCCACGAGTGGCGCGAAGATGCCACCGAAGCTGCCGATCACCAGCGCCCAGGCAACGCCCGTCGCTTTCATCACCGGCGGGTAGTACGCGGCAGACAGCGCATTGAGCGAGAGCTGCGAACCCGACACGCCTGCTCCGGTCAGCAGGAGCAGCGCGACCCACGCCGCGCCGGTCGGCATCACCGAAAACAGCACGAGGCTTGCGGCCGACAGCAACAAGCCGCCGACGAGCGCGGGCCGCGTCATGCCGCGATCCATGAGTCGCGCCATCAGCAAGCCACCAACGATGCCGCCCACCTGAATCATCACCGCGCCGCGCAGCGCCGCCGCGGAGGTCCAACCCGATTGCTCGAGCAGCGTGGGCAGCCAGCTGATCAGCACATACAGGTTGAACATGTTCAGGATGAGCATCGCCCACAGCAGCACCGTGCGCGGGAGAAACACGCGAGTGATGGGGCCGAACAACGAGCCCTTTTCCGGCTGCGACGAAGGCTGCACCCGAACGGTGGCCGGATCGACCTCGGGCGCGATCCGCCGCAGGATCGTCGCGATGCGCGGATCCTTCGGCCGGCGCGCGATCAGGAACTTCAACGACTCCGGCATGAACGCCGCCAGCAGCGCGAGCACGAGAGGCGCCGCGCCGCCGATCAGGAACGCGCCACGCCACCCGAACGCGTCGAGCACCGGTGGCGCGATGAAGCCCGCACAAGACGCGCCGATTGGCGAGGCAATGTTCAGACATCCCATCACGAAGGACCGATTCGCGAGCGGCGCGTACTCCGATGTCAGCGCCGCGCAGCTCGGAATGCCGGCGCCGAGCGCGGCACCCGTAATGAGCCGCCACACGACGAACTGATCCGCCGTCGTTGCGGTCGCCGTGCAGGCCGTCGCGATGCCGATGGCCGCCATCGTGATCATCAGCATGGTGCGCCGGCCGAGCCGATCGCCGAGCGGCCCCAGCAAGGCCGAGCCCGCCGAAATGCCGATAACCACCGCGGTAAGCGCAAACCCGAAACTGGAAGGCGGCACGCTCCAGTTCGCCGAGAGCGACGGAACCGCCAGCGCCATGACCTGGATGTCGTACCCATCGACGAACAGCATCGCCGAGCACAGCACGACCACCATCACCTGCGCGACCGACATCGGCCGTCGGTCTATCAGCTCACCCAGCTCCACGGCTGCGCCGGAGGGCGCGGCGACGGGCACGCCGGCATCGGCAGTCGGGTTGATTGCCATTTTCTAGTTATACGCCGTGACCCCAGGAGCCCCGACGATACTACTCGTAGCGCAGCGCCGTCACGGGTTTCGCCCGCGCCACCAGAATGGAATGCGCGCTAACCGTCAGGAGCGCGATCGCCAACGTGACGGCCGCGGCGCCGACGAACAGCAGCGGCTGCAACGGCGCGTGATACGCAAAGCCCTCGAGCCAGCGATTCATCAGGTAGCCTGCGACGGGCCACGCGATCAGGTTGGCCCAGAGCACCGGCTTGCCGAACTGCCACAGCAACAGGCGAACGATATCGCCTTGATCCGCGCCCAATGCCTTGCGCACCCCGATCTCACGGGTACGACGCTGGGCAATCGACGCTGCCAGCCCCACGAGCCCAAGGCACGCCAGCAGCATCGCCACCGCGCAGAACGCCGCGAACCCTTTCGCCTGCCGGAGCAGGGATGCGTACAGGTTCTGCACGTGCTCGTCCGCGAACATTCGGATGACCGGTCGATTCTCGCCATGCTTCAGCCACACCGCATCGACGGCCGCGAGCGTCTCCGGAATGTTTCGACCGGCGAGCTTAAGGTGCATTACGCCCCCGTCGCCCGCCCCTTCGGGCAAGTAGTATCCCGTGGGCAGAATCGCGCTCTCCACCGAGCCAAAGGAGAAGTCCGGAACGACGGCGACGATCTCCTTCTGCTCCATCTGGGTCTCGAAGTTTGAGACGCCCATGAGGGTGTGCGGCACCGTCAGGATTTCGCCAATCGCTTCCTGAGGCGACCTGAATCCGAGTGCGCGCACCGCGGACTCGTTGAGCACATAGCCCGACGCGGCTCCCGAGCGCAGCGTGCCGGCGACGGGCTTGATCTGGTATTCCTCGAGCACCCGAAACTCCACGGGCACACCGAGCAGTGCCAGCTTCTCGTGCCCGTCACGATGCACGAAACCCGTGCTCGTCAGCTCGCCGAGCAGATGTGCTCCCGAGCAGCCCACACTCTGCACACCCGGCAAACGACGAAGCGCCTCGATCATCGCGCTACGGCAATCGCCGCGCAGGATGAGCATCTGGTCGGTGTTGAAGCGCAGCGCCTCGGTCATCGCGAACTCCCGCTGCTGCCAGACGACACCCGCCACGATCATCAACCCGATCAGCACGGCGAATTGCAGCGTCACCAGGATCTGCCGAACAGTGTTCGCGCGGCGCGTATCCCCGTTCACTCCCTTCAGCACCCCCACCGGGCGAAACGACGACAGCACGAATCCCGGATAGGCACCCACCGCGACGGCAAGCGTCACAATGCCGACCGCCACCCAGGCGAGAACCTGCGGCTCGCGCCACCACACGAAGCGAATGTTCGATTGAAAGAACGCACCGACGTACGGCAGAAGCCATTCGACGAGGGCGAAGCCCAGCGCGGCAGCCATCGTCACGTAGACGAACGACTCGCCAATGAACTGCGCAATGAGCGTGAATCGGCTCGCGCCGGCGGTCTTGCGAATGGCGACTTCCTTCGCGCGCGTGGCGGACCGTGCGGTCAGCAGGTTCACGAAATTGATGCACGAAACGAGCAGGATCAGCGCGGCCACCGTCGCGGTCAGCGCAAGGCGTGCGCGCAATCCCGGATTGAGCTGCGGATGAGTATTCGCGCGATCGATGCGCACGAGCTCGAGCCCGAAGACCGAGGTCGTGGGCTTGCGCGGCCAGGCCTGCTTCAGAATGGCCGGCAGCGCCTGATTGAACTGTGCAGGGGTGGCCTCCGGAGGCAGGCGCACGAACGTCAGCACCTGGTTCATCAGCCAATCGCTGCTGTCCGTATTCCACGGAGCGAGATCCATCGCCGTAAGCGTGGAGAAAGCTGCACGACCCGACAGGAAAACGCCGGTTTCCAGCGGCGGAGTCGTGAATCGCGACGCCGGCAGGTCTTCGAGCACCGCCGTCACGACCAGCGTGTGCTTGCGATCGAGGAGCATCGTCTCCCCGATCACCTTCTCTCGCCCGAAATATTTGCGGGCGCGGCTGCGCGTGAGCACGACGGCGTCGGGCCGCTCGAGCGCCGTCGCCAGGTTGCCGGCGAAGACCGGGAACGGCAGCACGCGGAAGATCGCTGGGTCCGCCCACGAAACGAGCTCCGAGGCCTCGACATTGCCGTGCCGGAGAAATGCGCCCTGCCCGGCGATCCGCGCCACCGCCTCGACGCCCGGCGCATGCAGCTGGATCGCCTTCGAGACACGCGCGCTCGTGATCTGCGTGAAGCGAAGGCCTTGATTAGTGGGATCACCGAGATGCGCAACCAGATACGTGCGCTCATAACCCGGAATGAAATCGTCGTGGTGATACTCGCCGTGTATGACGATCGTCGCGAGCAACGCGGCGCATAGCCCCACCGCCAGACCGAAAACACTGATCGCTGCATGGATCGGGCTGCGCGAAATGTTCCGGAGCGCGGCAGCGAGGTAGTTACGCAGCATGCGCGGCAGTCTAAGACGCAATGTGTAAGGCACGAAATCCGCGCCCATCAACGAGTTGAGCACCCGGCTAGCACGCTTCGAGCTCCCGCGGTGTCCGGAAGCGAACAGCCCATTAATTCCATTATGTGAAAAGCCATGGCTTGGCTTTCAGTTGAAGACTGCTCATGCGTAAAGATTGAATTGCCATAAGTCAGGGAGTAGCGTTCGGGCACACGCCGACGACGCATCGTCCCTCCAAACGATGCGCGGGTCGGCAAGAAGAACCACCGGGGAGACCATTCAGATGTCCGATTCACTTAGGAAAGTGGGCGGGCGCCTTGCGCCTGCGTTTAGTCGAAGGATGTTGGCTGCGGCATTGGGAGCGGCACTGGGCATCGCCCTGCTTGCCCCCGCCCAATCCGCCCAACGTCTCAACAAGTCCTTCCGCAATCCGAATGCACAGGTCGAAGTCTTCGTCCGCCTGAGCACGCCTTCCGTCGCCGAGCTGAACGCCGACGCCGTGCAGGCGACCGGCGAGCTCGCGAGCGATCAAGCTCAAGCGGCGCAGGTCACGGCGATCAACTCCGAGCAGGCGAACATGCGTGGCATGCTCGCTTCACACGGCGCGACCCTCCTTTCGTCTCTGAAGGTGGGCGCGAACGGTCTGCGCGTGCGCGTCGCCGCGAGCGAGATCGAAAGCATCCGCGCGCTGCCGGGCGTGCGTTCGATCGGCAAGGTCGTGCGCTATCGCGTGAACAACATCACCAGCGTGCCGTCGATCGGCGCGCCTGAGGTGTGGGCCAAGTACAAGGCCAAGGGCCAGGGCGTCACAATCGGCATCATCGATTCGGGCATCGACTACACGCACGCCAACTTCGGCGGCCCGGGCACGCCGGAAGCGTACGCGTCGAACAATCCCAACATCATCGAGCCGGGCACCTTCCCCACGGCCAAAGTCGTAGGCGGTTATGACTTCGCCGGTCATGACTACGACGCCGATGTCGAGGGCAGCACGCCGGTGCCGGATCCGGATCCCCTGGACGGCAACAATCCCGATGACCCCGCGCACGGCCACGGCAGCCACGTTGCTGGCACGGCGGCGGGCATTGGCGTTCCGGGCAGCATCGGCCCGGGCGTTGCGCCGGCTGCGAAGCTGTATGCCCTGAAGGTCTTCGGCGATCTCGGTGGCAGCACCGACCTCGTGTCCGAGGCCATCGAATGGGCGCTCGATCCGAACCACGACGGCAACATGCGCGATCACCTCGACGTGATCAACATGAGCCTCGGCTCGGATTACGGCGACCCGAACGATCCGTCGGCCATCTCGGCGGAGAACGCCGCGAAGCTCGGCATCATCGTCGTCGCGTCCTCGGGCAACGCGGGCTCTGCGCCGTATGTCACGGGCTCCCCGGCTGTCGCTCCGTCCGTCATTTCGACGGCGGCGGTGACGCCGGCCGGCCGCATCTACTCGAAGGTCACGGTCAACGCGCCGCCCAGCGTCGCGGGCGTGAAGAACAACCTCGAAAGCTCGAGCCCGGTGACGGTGGCTTCGATCGCGCCACTGACCGCGACGTTGGTGAACGCGGCCAACCCGGTCACACCGCCCAACAGCGCGGCCTCGAACGACGGCTGCCTGCCGCTGACCAATGCGGCGGCGGTGAGCGGGAAGATCGTGCTGATGATTCGCGGCACCTGTAACTTCACCGTCAAGGCGGCGAACGCGGCGGCGGCGGGTGCAGCGGCGCTCATCGTGTACAACGACGGCACGGCAGCGGATCGCGTCGATCCGCTCGTCATGGGCCTCGACGGCGCGACGATTGCCGCCGTCATGATCAGCTCGACGGACGGCAAGCCGCTCGCGGCGACCGCCACGACGGCAGCCACGAGCCCCGTCAGCGTGACGCTCGATGTCGCGCCCGATCCGACCAAGGACGATCAGATCGCGACCTTCAGCTCGCGCGGCCCCGGCAAGGGCGGCACCACGTTCAAGCCGGATCTGTCCGCGCCGGGCGTGTCGATCGTGTCGACGGGCGTCGGCTCGGGCACCGGTGCGGCGAATCTGCAGGGCACCTCGATGGCTTCGCCGCATGTCGCGGGCGCGGCCGCCCTGCTCCATCAGCTGCATCCGAAGCTCAAGCCCGATGCGATCAAGGCGCTGCTGCAGAACTCGACGGTGGATGCAAATCCGTCGTACGACACGGCGCTCGCGCGTCAGGGCGTGGGCTCGGTGCGCGTGTCCAAGGCGGCGGATCTCACGAGCTACGCAAGCCCCGGTGGCATCTCGTTCGGCCGGCTCAACCCGATCCTGCCGGACATCGAGACGCAGAACGTCACGCTCTACAACATGGAGAACCGCACCCGCGTCTTCCGCGTCACCCACCGTCCGCACACGAGTTATCCGGGTGTCACGGTGTCCTGCCCGAGCACGGTCGTCGTACCGAAGGGCGGGTCGCAGAAGTTCCAGGTGCGCCTGCTGTTCAACCCGATCGCCACCGGCAAGGCCGGCGCGTTCGACAACGCCTCGGTCAGCCAGACGGAAGTGGACGGCTGGTGCGTGCTCAGTGACGGCAAGGACGAGCTGCGCGTCGGCTATCTCGCCGCCGTGGATGCCGCGTCCAACATGACCGTCTTTCCGGGCCGCGGCGGCAAGTCGCATCGGCTGTTCAACATCGGGCCGGTGCCGGGCATTGCCGAAGGGTTCACCTTCGCCAAGAGCGGCGGAACGCGCGTGGCCCCCGGTGAAGACAAGCCCTCGCACACGTTCGACGATGTGGGCTTCCGCACGGCGGCGCCGGGCATCTACGATCCGTTCCAGGTCGCAGAGTTCGGCATCTCGCTGAAGCAGAAGTACGAGAGCCTGTCGGACCTGCAGTTCGAGATGGACATCGACACCAACAACGACGGCAAAGTCGACGTGGTGCTGCTGGCTGCGGATCTGCAGGTGCTCACCGGCGATCCGAACCAGGATCCGGGCACGTTCGTCACCGCGCAGATCGATGTGGCGACGGGCGACAACTTCCTGGACTGGATCGCGCAGGCCTGGGACTTCAACGATCGCGTGCTGGTGTTGCCGTTCACGAAGAACACGGCACCCGGCACGGGGCTCGTGCCGGCCGGCAAGTTCAACTACACGCTATACGTGACCAGCAACAACGATGGCAGCACCGATACCCAGACCGGCACCATCGACTTCGGCAAGGAGCTGACGCCGGACCTCAACGACTTCTCGCTCGATCCGCTCGGGTCGGCCGAAGTGTCGGTGACCGGCAAGAGCTCCGGGAAGCTGCTGTGGCTGTTCCCGAACGATCAGCTGCGCGGTCAGTCGGTGCCGATGGAAATCCAGGTTCCGAAGAAGTAATCGAAGAATCCGCAGGAGAACTGGGGGCGCCGTGAGAGCGGCGCCCCTTTTCTTTGCTGGTCTTTCTTCTTTAGTCGGCGGAGATGCGCGGGCAGGCCTGCACGGCTTTCGTGTCGGAGTAGTAGGTGTAGTCGCGCGCCTTGTACACGAGCACCATTTGATAGCCCGCCACGAGCGGCTCGCCTTCATCGCCCTTCTGCACTTCACAGCGCAGTACACGCGCCGGAAGCTGCACGGCCTTCCAGCCTGCCAGGGTCACTTCAGTCGGCTTTCCGCCGAGGCGCGTCGCGAGATCGGCGCGCGCCATCTCGATCATCTCATCGAGATTGCGTAACGGAACGCGCGGCGCGGCCTTCTGCTGAGCGCCGGCCGTTGCCGCCGCGGCCAGCGCTACGAATGCCAGGATTGCAGTTTTCATGAGGCGGCATGCTACCTCATGTCGGATTCTCGAGGCTGAAAACGGCGTTCTCGTCGTCGTAGGCGAAGGTTTCGGCGTAGCGGCCCCAGCTGATGATCGCGCGCAGCGTCTGCTCGGCCGCTTCGTCGGTCATGTAATCCTCCAGCTCGTCGAAGAAACGGCTCTTGCGAGCGGTACGCACCTTGCGCTCGTCCAGCACGCGGCGAATGTGTGCGGCCAGCGGCACGAAGTTGAGGAGCTGGCGCGCGAAGATGCGCTTGCGCTCATCGAGCGGTGCATTGGCGAACTCGAGCCCGGTGTCGGTGAGCTTGATGTCGCCGCCCGCGACTTCCGCGAAACGCATCATTTGCAGCGTTTCCGCGACCGGGAACAGCTCGTCGATCTCCATCTGCAGGTCCGAGGCGATGCGCGGCAGGTCGGCGGCGCCGTTGTAAGGCGGCTCGGCGACCTTCTCCATGAGGCCGGACAACAGGTTGGACGACACGCGCGGCAGCACCGTGCCGATTCCGAGACCGGGGAACACTTCGTTCCTCGCCGCATGCTCGCCGGCGCGCAGCGAGGTCATCTCGACGTAGATGCGCTCGACCAGCGAGCGGAAGCTGGGATCGAGCCGGTTACGGGGCTGCGGCAGCTTCACCGGAATCTCGGTGAGGATGCGCCCCGGGTTGCTCCCGAACACGAGGATCCGGTCGCACATCAGCACCGCCTCTTCGATGTTGTGCGTGACCAGCACCACCGCCTTGATGGGCATCCGTCCCTCGCACCACAGGTCGAGGAAATCCGTACGCAGCGTTTCGGCGGTCAGCACATCGAGCGCGGAGAACGGCTCATCCATCAGCAGCAGATTCGGATGCACCACCAGCGCACGCGCGAAGCCGACGCGCTGGCGCATGCCACCGGACAGCTCGCGCGGATATGCGGATTCGAAACCATCGAGCCCGATGAGATCGATTGCCGCGAGCGACCGCCGCCGAATCTCATCGCGCGGCACGCGCTGCGCTTCGAGGCCGAGCGCGACGTTCTCGAACACTGTCAGCCAGGGAAATACGGCGAAGCTCTGAAACACCATCGCGACGCCGCTCGGCGGCCCCTCGATCGCTTCGCCGCGAAAGCTGAGCGCGCCGGCACTCGGCGTCGACAGGCCCGCGATGAGCCGGAGCAACGTCGACTTGCCCGAGCCCGAGCGGCCGAGCAGGCCCACGATCTCGCCCTCCCCAACCGTGAGGTTCACGCCGTCGAGCACGAGGTAGTCGTTGCCGTCCGGCCGGGGAAAAGCCTTGCGGACGTCGCGGATATCCAGCAGCGGTGCGGTATTCATGGCCCGATCCCGTCAGCCGAGGCGGTAACGCCGCTCGGCGTAGTAGTACAGCGGTCGCCAGAAGAAATGATTGATGGCGACGACGAACAGACTCATCGTGGCGATGCCCAGCACGATGCGGTGAAAATCCCCGGCCGCAGTGGCTTCGGCAATGTATGCGCCGAGCCCGTGCGCCTGCAGTTGAGTCTTCCCCCAGCTCGCGTACTCGGCGACGATCGCCGCGTTCCATGAGCCGCCGGATGCGGTGATCGCGCCCGTCACGTAATACGGAAACACCGCGGGCAACCCGACCGTCCTCCACCACAGCCAGCCGCGCACCTGCATGTTGGCGGCGGCGTACTTCAGCTCGGTCGGAATCGCCGTCGCACCGGCAATCACGTTGAACAGGATGTACCACTGCGTGCCGAGAATCATCAGCGGGCTGAGCCACACATCCGCGTTCAGGCCCCACGTCACGATGCCGTAAACCGCGATCGGGAAGAGCAGATTGGCCGGGAACGCCGCGAGGAACTGCGCAACCGGCTGCACGACGCTCATCGCGCGCGGACGCAGCCCCACCCAAACGCCGACCGGCACCCAGACGACGCTCGCCAGGACGATCAGCACGAACACGCGCACCATCGTGATGAGCGCGAGCTCGACGACGTGCAGCGCTTCACTCGGTGTCGTTTGCTGGAACAGCAGGCGTAGCAAATGCCAGAGGCCGGGCGCGGCGACCGCGACGATGAGCACGATCCAGATGACATCGCGGGAAACGCCGGTCTTCGATTTAGGCGCGGCCTGCGGGCGAGCCAATGGCATCGCCCAGCTCGTCCAGCGCACCGCTGAATCGAATGCGGTACTCGCGAGCGCCACGACTCGAGAGCGCTGCATGACCGTGAGCGCCCAGGACGTCGGGCGCGCGCCGCCCGAATCCTGCTCGAAGCGCAGCCCATCCACCCACGCGACGAGCGGCCGGAAGAGCAGCTGGTCGTACAGCAGAATCACGACGAGCATCGTGACGATCGCCCACCCAATCGCCCTCAGATCGCTCCGCTCGATCGCGACCGCGATGTACGAGCCCACGCCGGGCAAGGCGACGTGCGTATTGCCGACACTGATCGCTTCTGAGGCGACGACGAAGAACCACCCGCCGGACATCGACATCATCGTGTTCCAGATGAGCCCGGGCAGCGCGAACGGCACTTC
>Ga0070665_100007254_pt1 | contig 11265 bp, 10 predicted proteins | sample KBSS13metaG_FD_65862 | JGI IMG/M metagenome (GOLD analysis project Ga0070665, IMG submission 65862) | Switchgrass rhizosphere microbial communities from Kellogg Biological Station, Michigan, USA - KBS S1-3 metaG | ecosystem: Host-associated > Plants > Roots > Rhizosphere > Soil ...
ACGGCCTGCTCGCCGAACAGGTCGGTCTCGCATTCCTCGCGGAAATTGGTCTCGATGATGCCGGCGCGGCCGCCGCCGATGGCCGAGGCATAGGCCAGCGCGATCTCCAGCGCGTTGCCCGACGGGTTCTGGTCGATGGCGACTAGGCAGGGCACGCCGCCGCCCTTCTGGTACTCGGAGCGCACGGTGTGGCCCGGGCCTTTCGGCGCGATCATGAACACGTCCAGGTCGGGCCGCGCCTCGATCAGCTTGAAATGGATGTTGAGGCCGTGGGCGAAGGCCAGCGCCGCGCCCTTTTTCAGGTTGGGCTCCAGCTGCTCGCGGTAGAGCGCGCCCTGCAGCTCGTCGGGGGCCAGCACCATGACGACATCGGCCCAGGCCGCGGCCGAAGCCGGGTCCATCACGGTAAAGCCGGCGCCCTCGGCCTTGGCAGCGGTGGCCGAGCCGGACCGCAGCGCGATGCGGACTTCCTTGACGCCGGAATCGCGCAGATTGGCGGCGTGGGCATGGCCCTGGCTGCCATAGCCGACGATGACGATCTTCTTGTCGCGGATCATGCCGATATCGGCGTCGCGATCGTAATAAACACGCATGGGTGGCTCCTTAATCCTCGAAACGGCTGCTATATGGGCTAGGCTTTATGGGCTTGCTAGATACTGTCCGGCCCGCGCGACAGCGCGACGATGCCGGTGCGGGCGACTTCGAGGCGGCCATGCCCCGACATCATCGCCAGGAACTGGTCGACCTTCTCGGTCGATTCCGTGACCTCGAACACGAAGCTCGATTCGCTCGAATCGATGATCCGGGCGCCGAACCCCTCGGCAATGCGCAGCACGTCGCCGCGCTTCGTATTCTCCTCGCCGATCACCTTGACCAGCGCCAGCTCGCGGCCGACGAACGGCCCTTCCTCGGTCAGGTCGCGTACCCGGCGGATCGGCACCAGCCGCTCCAGCTGGGCCTTGATCTGGGCGATGATCATGTGCGTGCCGGAGGTGACCAGCGTGATGCGGGACAGGCCCGTCTCGCGCTCGACCTCGGCGACGGTCAGGCTTTCGATATTGTAGCCGCGGCCGGAAAACAGGCCGATGACCCGGGCCAGCACGCCCGGCTCGTTGACCACGAGCACGGCCAGCGTGTGGCGCTCGATCTTGTCCGCGTCGGTCACACCAGCACCATGCCCTCTTCGCGGGCCGCCGGATCGGTCTCGTGCTGGTCCTGCCGGCGCAGCATGATCTCGTTATGGGCGGCGCCGCCCGGGATCATCGGGAAGCACATCTCGGTCTCGTCCACCGCCACGTCGAGGATGACGGGGCCGGGGGTCTCCAGCATCTCGCGGATGGCGCCGTCCAATTCGTCGACCGTGGTGGCGCGCAGGCCCCGGCCGCCGAAGGCTTCGGCCAGCTTCACGAAATCGGGCAGGGCGGCGGTATAGCTCTCGGAATAGCGCCCGCCATGCAGCAGCTCCTGCCACTGGCGGACCATGCCCATCCATTTGTTGTTCAGGATGAAGATCTTGACCGGCAGGCGGTACTGCACGGCGGTCGACATCTCCTGGATGTTCATCAGGATCGAGGCCTCGCCGGCGACGTCGATGACGGTCGCCTCGGGATGCGCCATCTGCACGCCGACGGCGGCCGGCAGGCCGTAGCCCATCGTGCCGAGCCCGCCCGAGGTCATCCAGCGATTGGGCTTCTCGAACGGCAGGAACTGCGCTGCCCACATCTGGTGCTGGCCGACCTCGGTGGTGATGTAGACATCGTCGCGGCCCTTCAGGTGCTCGCGCAGCCGCTCCAGCGCATATTGCGGCTTGATCACCGGGTCGCCCTTCTCATAGGCGAGGCAATCGACCGCCCGCCAGGCATCGATCTGCTTCCACCAGGGCTTCAGCGCCTCGGCGCGCGAGCCGTGGCCGGCGGTCTTCCAGGCTTTCAAGATCACGGTCAGCGCCCGGCCGGCATCGCCGACCACGGGCAGGTCGACGCGGACATTCTTGTTGATCGAGCTGGCGTCGATATCGATATGGATCTTCTTCGATCCCGGCGAAAAGGCCGAGACCTTGCCGGTCACCCGGTCGTCGAAGCGGGCGCCGACGCAGATCAGCAGGTCGCAGCCGTGGGTCGCGAGATTGGCCTCGTAGGTGCCGTGCATGCCCAGCATGCCCAGGAACTGCGGGTCCGATGCCGGAAAGGCGCCCAGCCCCATCAGGGTCGAGGTGCACGGGATGCCGGTCAGCCGTACCAGCTCGGTCAGCGTCTCAGCCGCCTCCGGGCCGGAATTGATGACGCCGCCGCCGGTATAGAACAGTGGGCGCTCGGCAGCGGCGATCATCGCGACCGCCTCGGCGATCGCGGCTGCGTCCGGCTCATGCGGTGGGCGGTAAGTGAATTCGAACGCGTCCGGTGTGCGATAGGTGCCGGTCGCGAACTGCACGTCCTTGGGCAGGTCGACCAGGACCGGGCCGGGACGGCCGCTGCGGGCCACGTGGAAGGCCTCATGCAGCGTCTCGGCCAACTTCTCCACGTCCTTCACCAGGTAATTATGCTTGGTGCAGGGGCGGGTGATGCCGGTCGTGTCGGCTTCCTGGAAGGCGTCGTTGCCGATCAGATGGGTCGGCACCTGGCCGGTGATGCAGACCAGCGGGATCGAATCCATCTGGGCGTCGAGCAGGCCGGTCACCGCGTTGGTGGCGCCGGGGCCTGAGGTCACCAGCACGCAGCCGACCCGCCCGGTCGAGCGGGCATAGCCCTCCGCCGCATGCACCGCGCCGCCTTCCTGGCGGACCAGCACATGGCGGATCTGGTTCTGCTGGAACATCGCGTCATAGATCGGCAATACGGCGCCGCCGGGATAGCCGAAGACGGTATCCACGCCGTTATCCGCCAGCGCCGCGAGAACCATCTCGGCGCCACTCATTTGCCGCTCAGACATGCCGCATTTCCTTGAATTGCAGGCCGCAACCTAAGTGGCCGGAGGCGGCCGGTCAACCGGCCGGCAGAATAATCGGCATGATTTCGGTCAGATTTCTTTCCGAAAGTTCCCCAAACTCCGCATGTCTGATATGCTGCCCATTACTTTTTTTGGCAAACGGGGGCTGATGGCGGAACCAGGTGACCTGCCGCTTGGCATAATTGCGGCTTCTCTGCTGCGCCAATCGGATCGCTTCGTCGAGGCCGATCTCGCCTTTCAGATGCCCGCGCAGCTCCGGCAGGCCCAGCGCCTTGTTGGCGGGCAGGGTGGGTGAAAGGCTCAGCGCCTCGAACCGCGCCGCCTCGTCAAGCGCACCGTGCTTCAGCATCGCGTCGAACCGCGCATCGATCCGCGCATAGAGCACATCGCGCGGCGGCATCAGGCCGATCAGGCTGAAATCCAGATTGTGGCCGGGCTCCTTCGGCAAGGCCTGCCATTCCGACAGCGGCGTGCCGGTGGACGCCACCACCTCCCAGGCGCGGATCAGCCGCTGCCGGTCACCCGATTTCAGCCGCGCGGCGATGATAGGGTCGCGCTCGGCCAGCGCGGTGCGGAAAGCGTCGCCGCCGACCTCGCTATAGAGCGCTGTGGCTTTCGCCCGGGCCGCTTCGTTCGCGGTCGGGACCGGCGACAGACCCTCCATCAGCGTCTTGAGATAGAGGCCAGTGCCGCCGACCAGGATCGGGTGCCTGCCGGCGGCCTGAGCGGCGGCGATCTCGTCCAGCGCGGCGTCCCGCCACCAGGCGGCGGAGCAGGCCTCGGCGGCCGGCAGCACGCCGAACAGCCGATGCGGTGCGCGGGCCATCGCCGCCGCGTCCGGTCGGGCGGTCAGGATTTCGAGATCGGCATAGACCTGGAGGCTGTCGGCATTGATGACGACGCCGTTCAGCCGTTCGGCGAGTGTGACGGCGAGGTCGGATTTGCCGCTGGCTGTCGGTCCGTAAATGACGGCGACAGCGCCCGTCAGCGTCACTTCTTGCGGAATTTATCGAGCGAGACGACTTCGGCGCCCTTTTCGCCGTCGTCCGTTTCCTTGGGCTCCGCCTTGGCGATGGTCGGGGCCGGCGCTGCCTTGGGTGCGGCGGCAGGCGCAGGCGCTTCCTCGATGACCGTCTCGGCAGCCTGGAACGGCAGCACGAAATTGACCGAGGGGTCGGCGAAGACGGTGATGGCGCGGAGCGGGATGACCAGCCGTTCCGGCGCGTTGTTGAAGGTGAGGGTCACGCTGAAGGCGACGTCGTCGACCTGCAGGTCATAGAACTGGAACTGCAGCACGATCGTCATCTCTGACGGATAGCGCGCTTTCAGGTAATCCGGCACCTGGACGCCCGGATGGGAGGTGCGGAAGGTGATGTAGAAATGGTGGCTGCCGGGCAGTCCGTTCTGCGCAACCTCGGTCAGGGCCTGGCGCACCACCGCGCGCAGGGCCGCTTCCACCATCATACTATATTGCAGGATCTCTTTAGCCATGATCGTCGGTCTGGATGCTTGAAGCGTGATCGTACAGCGCAGGTCGGACGAAATATAGCGGCTGATTCGCGAATCGCGAGGTCGAATTCAGTGGGGGGCTTCTGTTGCCCGGTGCCCCCCGAACCGCGCTTATCACTGCTGTTTAGGCAGCGAGAGCGAAGGTTTCAACGTTGTCGTTGGCACCTAGAGTGTTTGACCCGATAACGGTGGTATCATGCCGGGCAAAAACTTCCCCTTTACTACGCGTGTCGAGCCTATTTCGCCCCCATGGACCCAGGCTGATTAAGCCTGAGGAAATGGTGGAGGCGCCGGGTACCGCCCCCGGGTCCACAACGCCTATTCCGAAAAGCGTTTATCGCCATAGTCAGGCAGAACCTGACAAGGGTAGATATAGGCGTTCGCTTGACCGTTCGCCAGCCTCATGCGATTCGCCGACCGGTTTCCAAGGAAAGATTTTGGCCGAATGACCCTGACCCAGGAACAGCAAGACGAGATAAACGCCCTGCGTGAGCAGTCGGCTCCCACCCGCCGCGCCGTGGCGCCGGGGCTGGAGGCGATCCTCTATGAGGCGATCCCGGTGCTGGATCACGGCTTCGTCCGGGTGGTCGACTATATGGGCGACGACGCCGCGATCGTTCAGGCGGCGCGGGTCTCCTATGGGCGTGGCACACGCAAGGTGTCGGACGACCGGATGCTGATCCGCTATCTGATGCGGCACTTCCACTCGACCCCGTTCGAGATGTGCGAGATCAAGTACCATGTGAAGCTGCCGATCTTCGTCGCCCGGCAGTGGATCCGCCACCGCACCGCCAACGTGAACGAGTACTCCGCCCGTTATTCGGTGCTGGACAAGGAGTTCTATATCCCGGCGCCGGAACAGCTGGCCGCCCAGTCGTCCAACAACCGCCAGGGCCGCGGCGATGTGCTGACCGGTGACGAGGCGGCGGAGGTGCTGGACCTGCTGCGCCACGATGCAGAGAAGACCTATCGCGACTATGCCTGGATGCTGAACGAAGGCGATGACGGAACCGAGGCCGATCCCAGCCGCCAAGGTTTGGCGCGGGAGCTGGCGCGGATGAACCTGACGCTCAATACCTACACGCAATGGTATTGGAAGACCGATCTGCACAATCTGATGAACTTCCTGCGCCTGCGCGCCGACGCGCACGCCCAGTACGAGATCCGCGTCTATGCCGACGCGATGATCGATACACTGAACGCCTGGGTGCCGCTGGCGGCCGAGGCGTTCCGCGAATACCGGCTGGGCGGGGCGGCGCTGTCGGCGACCGGGCTCGAAGTGGTGAAGCGCATGCTCGCCGGCGAGGCGGTCGAGGCCGGCAATAGCGGCCTGGGCAAGCGCGAATGGACTGAGCTCATGGCCCTGCTCGGGCGGGCGGAATGATGAACGCCGCGCCAAGGCGGCTGCCGATCGACATGGTCGTGCGGCGCAGCTTTCTATTCGCCTGGGAGAGCCGGGCCGCGCTCATGGCGCCGTTGCTCATCTATGCCGGCATCACCGCGATTGCCGATCTGGCTGCGATGCAGGTTTTCGGCGCCGACAATCGGGCCGCCGTTTTCCTGATCACTATCCTGGAACAGATATTCGGCATGGCCTTCGCGGTCGGCATCCACCGTTTCGTGCTGTTGGCGGAGACCCCGGCGGGGTTCCGGTTCTTCCGCTGGGACCGGAATTTCGTCCAGTATGTCGTGGTCGCCCTGCTGTTGCTGATCATCGGTGCGTCGGCTCTGCTGATGGCGGTGGGCGCGCTGGGCGGCGATCCGACGGCGCAGCCGCCCGCCGCCAGCGGCGTTGGCGCCCTGGTCAGCCTGTTCATCATGATTTTCGCGGCCCTGATCCTCAGCCGGTTCTCGCTTGCCCTGCCGGCGACGGCGCTGGCCGATCCGGTGCGGCCGCGCCAGATATGGCAGATGACCGTCGGCAATGGATGGCGCCTCGTAGCGACCGCCATGCTCGTCGTCCTGCCGTTTTTCATGCTCGACGCGCTCTATATCCAGATCCTCGGGGGCGACGGCATTGCCAAGATTGTGTTGATCGCGATGCTGAGGCTGACCGCGACTGTGCAGTTGGTTGTTACGACCATCATGCTGTCGTTGTCGTATGATGTGCTCATCCGCGGCGGCGGACCGACCTCACGCTAGCTGCAGGAGGCAGAATGAGCCTGATCCTCAACATTCTCTGGTTTATCTTCGGCGGCTTACTGGCCGGCCTGGCATGGGTTCTGGCGGGAATCGTGATGGTCATCACCATTGTCGGCATTCCCTGGGCGCGGGCAGCCTTCACCATCGCCAGCTTCTCGTTCTGGCCGTTCGGCCGGGTCGCGGTGGATCGCAGGTTCCTGAGCGGGCGCAGCGATATCGGCACCGGGCCGCTCGGCGTCATCGGCAACGTGCTCTGGTTCCTGGTCGCCGGCGTGTGGCTGGCGCTGGGCCATCTGGCGCTGGCCGTGTCGCTCGGGATCACCATTATCGGCCTACCCTTCGCCTTCCAGCATGTGAAGCTGGCGATCCTGGCCGCCGCGCCGATTGGCCAGGAGATCGTCCCGGCCAACCCGACGCGTTACTAGCCCCCTATTCCATCCGCCCTATTCCATCCGTATGACAGGCGCCGGCTTGCTGACGCCGCCGGCATCCAGCACCGCGATCATGTTTTCCGCCACGGCGCGATAGGCGGCGGCATGCGGGCCATCGGGCTGGTCGATGACGATCGGTGTTCCGCTGTCTGAGGTTACGCGGATCGCCATATCCAGCGGAATCTCGCCCAGGAAACGGACACCCAGCCGGCCGGCCTCCGCCCGTGCCCCGCCATGGCCGAAGATCGGCGTCTCATGCTGGCAGTTCGGGCAGATGAAGGTGCTCATATTCTCGACGATGCCCAGCACTGGCACCGCCACCTTGTTGAACATGGTGACGCCGCGGGCCGCGTCGATCAGCGCCAGGTCCTGCGGGGTCGAGACGATCACCGCGCCGGCCAGCGGCACGCTCTGCGCCAGGGTCAGCTGGGCGTCGCCGGTGCCAGGCGGCATGTCGACGATCAGGAAATCGAGCTCGCCCCATTCGACTTCCCGCAACATCTGCTGGATCGCGCCCATCACCATCGGGCCACGCCAGATCATCGCCGTGTCCTCGGGCACCAGGAAGCCCATCGACATGACCTTCAGCCCGTGCGCCTGCTTGGGCACCATCTTCCTCTGCGGTGTGGTGTCGGGCTTGCCGGTGACGCCCAGCACGCGCTGCATCGACGGGCCGTAAATATCGGAATCGAGCACGCCCACTCTATGCCCCATGCCGAGCAGCGCCAGCGCAAGGTTGGCCGCAGTGGTGGATTTGCCGACGCCGCCCTTGCCCGAGGCGACGGCGACGATATGCTGGACGCCGGGCAACGGCGCCTTGGTGGGGGACATGCCCTGGGGGGCGGTCTGCGCCACTTGCCGGGGCGGCTGGCCCTGCGGATGGGCATGGGCGTGTCCATGGGCATGGCCGTTCTGGGCGGGCGCCGAACCTCCCTGGGGCTGCGCCGCCGGGCGCTTCCCGGACATCACGACCGTCGTCTGCTCGACGCCGGGGATGGCGGCGATGCGGGTTTCGACCTCCTGCTTCAGCCGGTCCAGCGCCGGGCCCATCGCCGGGTCGACCTCCAGTGCGATCATCACCTTGGCGCCGCTGACGGTAATGCCGCCGACCATGCCCGCCGCGAGCAGGCCCTTGCCGCTGCGCGGCGCGGGGATCGCGTCCAGCGTCCGGCGTACCGCCGCCTCGTCCACCGATTTTCCCCCGGCCATATCCCTGCTCTCCGATATCTCGATTGCACTGGCCGATTGCCAATGCGGTGCTGTCGGCACATATAGGGCCTCAGTAGATAGAACAAGTGGCTCCTGTGCGGGCGAGAGGATCGTCGGTCATGGCGTGGAACGATAAGAGCGGTGGGCCGTGGGGATCACCGCCAGGTGGGGGAGAGCCGCGCCGGCCTCCATCGAACGACCGTGGGGGCTCGTCCCCGAACAAGGGACCGAACGATTTCGAGGCGATGCTGCGCCAGCTTCAGGACTGGCTCGGCCAGATTCCTGGCTTCGGCGGCGGCCTGGGCGTGCTGATCGCGATCGCCGCCGTGCTGTTGATCTGGCTGATCACCGGCTTTTACACGGTCAGCCCCAACGAGACGGCGGTGATCCAGCGGTTCGGCGCCCTGGCGCGGACCGAAACCCAGGGCCTGCACTATCGCCTGCCCGCGCCGATCGAGAGCGTGACGATCGTCGACGTTACCAGCCGCCATCAGACCGAAATCGGTTCGCTCAGCAACCGGGGCCCGACGGAAGTCGGAACGATGCTGACCGGCGATAGCAATATCGTGGAGCTGGGCTTCGTCGTCGTCTGGCAGGTGCGCGACCCGGTCCAGTTCGTGTTCAAGGTTGCCGATCCGGACGATGTGCTGCAGCGCGCGGGGGAAAGCGCGATGCGCGAGGTGATCGGTCAGACGGATGTTCAAAGAGCGCTGAATGAAGGGCGCGGCCAAATCGAAACGGCATCCGCCGCGATCCTCCAGAGCACGCTTGACCGCTACGACTCCGGCATCCAGATCGCCGCGATCCAGCTTCAGCGGGTCGATCCGCCGGCGCCGGTGGTCGACGCGTTCCATGACGTTCAGCGCGCTCGCGCCGACCTGGAACAGGCGCGCAACGATGCCGAGCGCTATCGCAACGACATCGTGCCGCGGGCACGCGGTGACGCGCAGAAGATCATCCAGGGCGCCAATGCGTACAAGGATGCGACGGTCGCCAAGGCGACCGGTGAGGCGAAACAGTTCGACTCGGTTCTGGATGCCTACAAGCAGTCACGCGACGTGACCGCCCGGCGCCTCTATATCGAGACGATGGAAGCGATCCTGCAGAATTCACGCAAGGTCGTGATCGATCCCAATGCGGAGGGCAAGAACGGCGTCGTGCCGTACCTGCCGCTGCCGGCGCTGAACACGCCGGCCCCTGCCGCCAAGGTGCAATGAAAATGGCCTTCAGCCGTACATTCATCTTCATTTTCGTGTCCGCCATCGTGGCTGTGATCGTTCTCACCAGTTCGCTGTTCACGGTCAGCGAGACCGAGCAGGCCATCGTCCTGCAGTTCGGCGCTGTGAAGCATGTCGAGCGGACCGCCGGCCTCAAGTTCAAGCTGCCCTTCGTTCAGAAGGTCGTGATCTACGACAAACGGCTGCTCGATATCGAATCGCCGCCACAGGAGGTGATCCTGTCGGACCAGCGCCGCCTCGTGGTCGATGCCTACGCGATCTATCAGATCGTCGATCCGCTGAAATTCTACCAAGCGGTCAGGAGCGATGCCGGTGCCAGGATAAGGCTGACCTCGTCGATCAATGCGACGCTCCGCGACGTGCTGGGCGGTACGACCGTGACCACGATGCTGTCGAAGGACCGCGAAGGCGTGATGCAGGCGATCCGGACCAAGGTGAACGATGCCGCCGTTCCGCTTGGCCTCGCCGTCACCGATGTGCGGATCAGCCGGGCCAATTTCCCGGAATCGATCAGCCAATCGATCTATGGCCAGATGAATTCGGAACGCCAGCGCGAAGCAGCCCAGTTTAGAGCCGAAGGCTTCGAGCAGGCGCAGCAGATCAAGGCCAAGGCGGATCGCGAACGGACGGTCATCCTCGCCGACGCCCAGCAGCAGGCCGACATATTGCACGGCGAGGGCGATGCCCAGGCGACCCAGATCTACGCCGACGCTTTCGGCCGCGATCCGGAATTCTATGCCTTCTCCCGGTCACTCGACGCCTACCGGAAGGCGTTGGGCGGCGACGACACCCAGTATGTCCTGTCGCCCAATTCGGATTTCTTGCGTTACCTCACTCGACCGGATGCGACGAAAACCGCGCCGCCCAAGTAACCCGGACGCGGAATCGGTGTCGATATCGGAGGATTCGCGAGCCGGATGCGACAGTTGACCGCGCATTGGGCGGCTCGTACATGCTATCCTGGCAGCTGCGCTGATCGGAGGCTTGTCCGACAGGCAAGGAAGAAGGTCTGTGTCATTGGTTCAAGTTGAAATCGCGGCGCCGCGCCGCCGGTCCATCGTTGCCGCCCCGATGATCGCCGCGATCATCGCTGTCGGCATGACCCTGCTCACGCCGCTTCCGGCCTTTGCCCAGCACGCCCCGCCATGGGACTTTGCCGATCTGGCAGCCAAGCTGCTGCCCTCCGTCGTCAATATCTCGGCCCGCTCCAAGCCGACCGAGCCCAAGAAGGAAGCCCAGGAGGCCGAGCGCAGCCCATCGGGCTCGCCGTTCGAGGAGTTCTTCAAGGAGTTCATGGAGCGCAACGGCCAGGGCGAGCAGTCTCAGCGCCGCGGCGTCTCGGTCGGTTCCGGCTTCGTCATCGATGCCGAGAAGGGCTATGTCGTCACCAACAATCACGTCATCGTCGGCGAAGACCCCAACAGCCCGCCGGCCGACGAGATCAAGGTCACGCTGCAGAACGAGAAGACCTATACCGCGACCATCGTCGGCCGCGACGTGCTGGCCGACGTGGCGGTGCTGAAGATCCAGCCGACCCCGGACCTGGTCGCAGTCACCTGGGGCGACAGCAACGCCGCCCGCGTCGGCGAATGGGTGCTGGCGATCGGCGAGCCCTTCGCCCTGTCGGGCACGGTGTCGGCCGGTATCATCTCGGCCCGCAACCGCGATATCGGCGGCCGCTACGACAACTACATTCAGACCGACGCCTCGATCAACAAGGGCAATTCCGGCGGCCCGCTGTTCAACATGAAGGGTGAGGTGATCGGCGTCACCTCGCTGATCTATTCGCC
>Ga0070665_100007257_pt1 | contig 11263 bp, 8 predicted proteins | sample KBSS13metaG_FD_65862 | JGI IMG/M metagenome (GOLD analysis project Ga0070665, IMG submission 65862) | Switchgrass rhizosphere microbial communities from Kellogg Biological Station, Michigan, USA - KBS S1-3 metaG | ecosystem: Host-associated > Plants > Roots > Rhizosphere > Soil ...
GACGAAGGGCACGCCCAAGCTCACGATCCCCTCCCCCAGCATGGTCCACTACCGCGGCGGCCGCGCCGCGGTCGACGAGACCGTCTACCCCGACCTCGAGCAGTTCTGGACGGACCTCGGCGACGCCTATGCCGACGAGGTCCAGCGGCTCTACGACTTGGGCTGCCGCTACCTGCAGTTCGACGACACGAGCCTCGCGTACCTCAACGATCCGAAGCAGCGCCAGGAGATGGCGGAGAAGGGCGCGGACCCCGACCACCAGCACGAGATCTACATCTCGACCATCAACCGCGCGCTCGCGAACAAGCCGGCGGACATGACGGTCACGACGCACATGTGCCGCGGCAACCACCAGTCCTCGTGGGTGGCCGAGGGCGGCTACGACTTCGTCGCCGAGGCCCTGTTCAACGACCTCGACATCGACGGCTACTTCATGGAGTGGGACGACGAGCGCTCGGGCGACTTCGAGCCGCTGCGCTTCGTGCCCAAGGGCAAGACGATCGTGCTCGGCCTCGTCACGTCCAAGCGGCCCGAGCTCGAGAGCTCCGACGACGTGAAGCGGCGCATCGAGGAGGCCGCCAAGCACCTCGACCTCGACCAGCTCTGCCTCTCGCCCCAGTGCGGCTTCGCGTCGACGGAGAAGGGCAACGCCCTCACGGTCGAGCAGGAGGCCGCGAAGCTGCGCCTGGTGATCGAGGTCGCCGACGAAGTGTGGGGTTAGACCGCCGCTGACGCGGCGACCCAGCGCCCGTGCTCGGCCAGGTGGGCGAGCACGGCCTCGGCCGGGATCGGGCGCTGCAGCAGGTAACCCTGGCCGAACGGGCAGCCGAGCTCGAGCACCGTGCGCATCTGCGCGTCGGTCTCGATCCCCTCGGCGACGACCTGCAGGTCGAGGAGGTCGCCGAGCTCCACGATCATCTCGGTGAGAGCCCGCGTGCGGGCGTCCTCGAGCCCGGCGATGAAGGACCGGTCGATCTTCAGCCTGTCCATCGGGAAGCTGCGCAGCGAGTTCAGCGACGAGTAGCCCGTGCCGAAGTCGTCGACCGCCAGGCCGACGCCGAACTCGCGCAGCTCGGCCATGCGGGCGACGGCGAGGTCGACATCGCTCATGATCGCGCTCTCCGTGAGCTCGAGGATGAGGTCGCAGGGGCGGATACCGGAGACGCGGACGGCCTCGCGGACGTCGTCCACCAGCCCGTCGGACGCGAGCTGGCGCGCGGAGACGTTCACGCACACGCGCAGCGGGCTCCCGACGCCGCAGGCCTGGTGGAAGACGGCGGCCTGGCGGCAGGCCTCGAAGAGCAGGTCGCGGCCGAGCGCCACGATGAGGCCGGTCTCCTCCGCGAGCGGGATGAACTCGGCCGGTGAGACGGGCCCGCGCTCGGGGTGCGTCCAGCGGGCGAGCGACTCGTACGCGCGGATCTCGCCGCTGCGGAGGTCGACCACCGGCTGGTAGACGAGCGTGATCCCGCCCTCCGCGATGGCGCGCGCGAGATCGACCTTCAGCTCGAGCCGCGCGACGGCTGCGGCGTGCATCGCCGGCTCGTAGATCGCGTAGGCGCCCTTCCCGCGGTCCTTGGCCAGGTACATCGCGGCGTCGGCGTCGCGCAGGAGCTCATCGGCCGTGTCGCGCCCGTCGACCGCGAACGCGATGCCGAGGCTGCCCGTGGGCTCGACGGTCCGGCCCGCGACGTCGAGCGGCTCGGCCAGCGCCTCGAGGATCCGCTCGGCGACCGTCATCGCCTGGCTCTCGTCGGAGAGGTCGTCGATGAGCACCGCGAACTCGTCGCCGCCCAGCCGCGTCGCGGTGTCGCAGCTGCGGATGCAGCTGTCCAGACGCCGCGCGACCTCCTGGAGGACGGCGTCGCCCTCGGCGTGGCCGAGCGTGTCGTTGACGTTCTTGAAGTCGTCGAGGTCGAGGAAGATGACCGCGAGCGGTGCGCCGCTGCGCCGGCGGCGCGCCAGCGCCTGCTCGACCCGGTCGCGCAGCAGCATGCGGTTCGGCAGGCCGGTGAGCGTGTCGTGGCTGGCCTGGTGCAGGAGGCGGCGCTCGAGCGCCTTGCGGTCGCTGACGTCGCGCGTGTTGAGGACGATGCCCTCGACGGCGCCGTCGCCGATGAGGTTCGTCGCCAGCGTCTCGACGTCGATCCAGCGGCCGCGCGCGTCGCGGACGCGGTACTCGACGTCGCCCGATGAGCCCGGCCCGAGGTCGGCGAGGAACCACTGCAGCCCGGGCTGGTCGTCGGGGTGGACGAACTCCCACCAGTCCATGCCCTGTGCGCCCGCCTCGTCCAGGCCGACGAGCCGCAGCGCGGCGGGGCTGATGTAGAGGACGACGCCGTCGGCGTCGACGATGCTCACGACGTCGGAGGAGTTGCGCACGAGCGAGCCCAACCGCGCCTCGAACCGGTCGCGGAGGTTGGACTCGGTCAACGCCTCGTGCTCGCGGACGAGGTCGGCGATCCGCAGCAGCACGAGCAGGAAGATGACGCCCGACGCGATGCTGATCACCACGTGGCTGGGCCGGTGCAGGACCGCCTGGGCGATCGTCACGGACGGGGCGACGAGGCTCGCGACGGCGAACACGGCCAGGCGCGCGCGCGTCAGTCCCGTCCCGGAGCGCTCGGCGGGCACGGAGAGCAGCCGCATCGACGGATGCAGGGCGGCGCCCGCGAGCAGGACGCAGAACGCACCCCAGGCGACGGTGTCCGGGCCGGCGACGCCGTGGCCGCCATGGAGCGCCGACCACAGGAACATGAGGTGGCTGGTGACGAGGCCGGCGATCGCCCCGGTGAGCAGCAGCGTGGACCGGCCCTGGCGGCGCCCGCCCAGCATGAGCAGCGCGCCGGTCGCGACGAGCACCACGTCGATCACGCCCACGACAGGCGCCGAGGCCCGCGGCAGACCGCTCGCGCTCGCGGCGGTCGCGTACGGGCCGACGAGGTACAGCCAGGTCACAGCGGCGAACGCCAGCGTGATGATCGAGGCATCGATCGCGGCGGCGCGCGCCACGCCGCCCTGCCGGCGAACGAGCCCGGCGAACGCGCCGACGAGCGCGACCTCACCGAGGATGTACAGCGGCATCAGCGCCGCGATGCCGGTCCAACCCGTGATCCCACAGGCGGCCAGCGCAACGGCCATGAGCACCCAGGGCCAGCGCGGCGACGGCCCGTACAGGCGCACGCCGAGGCACACGGCGATCGCCGCGGCCGTCGTGAGTGCTGGTGCGATGAGGCCCATCACCTGAGTCATCGACCGTGCCCGCGCCATCTGGAGCGCACGGGCGTCGGGCCGGACTCAGGTGCTAGTGAGTACTAGGCAGGCGCCTCGTTGGAGGTCGCCTCGCGGACCTCCCGGCGCAGATCGCGGATCTCGTCGCGGACGCGCGCCGCGTACTCGAAGCGCAGATCCTCGGCAGCGGCGAGCATCTCCTCCTCGAGCTCCGCGATGGTCTTCTCGAGCTCGGTGAGCGTCATCGGCTCCTCGGTCCCGCGCTGGCGGCGCTTGCGGCCGCGCTTGCCGGGGACCTTGGACTCCTGGTTCAGGAAGTCCGCGATGTCCGAGATGCCCTTGACGATCGTCTGCGCGGTGATCCCGTGCTCCTCGTTGTAGGCGACCTGGATCGCGCGGCGGCGATCGGTCTCCTCGAGCGCCGCCTTCATCGCCGCGGTCTCCTTGTCGGCGTACATGATCACCGTGCCGTCGACGTTGCGGGCCGCACGCCCGATCGTCTGGATGAGCGACGTCTCACCGCGGAGGAAGCCCTCCTTGTCCGCGTCGAGGATCGCGACGAGCGACACCTCGGGGAGGTCCAGGCCCTCGCGGAGCAGGTTCACGCCGACGAGCACGTCGTACTCGCCGAGGCGCAGCTGGCGGATGATCTGGATGCGCTCCAGCGTGTCGATCTCCGAGTGCAGGTAGCGCACCCGGAAGCCCATCTCGAGCAGGTAGTCGGTGAGGTCCTCGCTCATCTTCTTCGTGAGCGTGGTGACCAGGGTCCGCTCCTCGCGATCGACGCGCTTGCGGATCTCGTTCATGAGGTCGTCGATCTGGTTGCGCGTCTCGCGCACGTCGACCATCGGATCGACGATGCCGGTCGGGCGCACGATCTGCTCGACGATGGTCTGCGACCGGGTCCGCTCCCACTGGCCGGGCGTCGCCGAGACGAGGACCAGCTGGGGCGTGATCGACATGAACTCGTCGAACGTCTGCGGCCGGTTGTCGAGCGCCGACGGGAGCCGGAAGCCGTAGTCGACCAGCGTCTGCTTGCGTGAGCGGTCGCCCTCGTACATGCCGCCGATCTGCGGCACCGTCTGGTGGGACTCGTCGAGGAAGCAGACGAAGTCGTCGGGGAAGTAGTCGAGCAGGCAGTACGGCCGCGAGCCCGGCGGACGGCCGTCGAGGATGCGCGAGTAGTTCTCGATGCCGTTGCAGAACCCGACCTCGCGCAGCATCTCCATGTCGTACTGGGTCCGCTGGCGCAGGCGGTGCGACTCCAGGAGCTTGCCCTCGGCCTCGAGCTTGGCGGTCTGCTCGTTGAGCTCCTCGCCGATCTCCTGGACCGACCGGTCGATCATCCCCTCCTTGACGTTGTAGTGCGTCGCGGGCCAGATCGCGATGTGCTCGAGGTCGTCCTCGATCAGCTCACCGGTGAGGGGGTCGAAGTGCTGGAGGCGCTCGACGTCGTCGCCGAACAGCGTCGCGCGGTAGGCGGTCTCCGCGTAGGCGGGGAAGATCTCCAGGGTCTCGCCGCGCACGCGGAACGTCCCGCGGCTCAGCGCCTGGTCGTTGCGCGTGTACTGGATGGACACGAGCTTGCGCAGCAGCGCGTCGCGGTCGACCTCGTCGCCGCGCCGCAGGATCTGCATGTTCATGTCGTACGTCTCCGGCGAGCCGAGGCCGAAGATGCACGACACGGAGGCGACGATGAGGACGTCCCTGCGCGCGAAGAGCGCCGCCGTTGCGGCGTGGCGCAGTCGGTCGACCTCCTCGTTGATCGCGGAGTCCTTCTCGATGTAGAGGTCCCGGCTCGGGACGTACGCCTCCGGCTGGTAGTAGTCGTAGTACGAGACGAAGTACTCGACCGCGTTGTCGGGGAAGAAGGTCCGGAACTCGTTGCAGAGCTGGGCCGCGAGGGTCTTGTTGTGCGCCATGACGAGCGCCGGGCGCTGCAGCTCCTGGACGACGCCGGCCATCGTCATCGTCTTGCCGGTGCCCGTCGCGCCGAGCAACGTGGTGGCACGGTCGCCGCGGCGCACGGCTTCGGCGATGTCGAGGATCGCCTGCGGCTGGTCGGCGGTCGGTGTGTAGGCGCTGTCGAGGCGGAAGTCCGGCATGGACCTTCTGAGGTTAGGGCCTAGACCGGCGCATTCATCAGCGTGTCGACGGCGGCGTCGATCGCGCGCTCCTCGTACGGCGTGAGGCCGCGCAGCGGCGCCCTGACGTCGCCGGAGATCGCGACGCCGCGGCGCTGCAGCACGCGCTTGAGGCCGGGCATGTTGGGTGCGACGGCGAGTGCCTTGCGTGCCGCGGCGAGGGCCTCGCCGCCCTCGGGCGTCGGGTCGGCGACGACGCCGGCGACGAGCTCCGGGAGTGCGGTGGCGAGGCCGCTGACGGCGCCGGTCGCGCCGGCGGCCATGGCCCGCGGGATGAGCGGTTCGGAGCCGACGAAGACATCGAGGCCGAGCCCGAGGTACGGCTCGACCTCGTCGAAGGAGCGGTCGGAGACCTTCATCCCGCTGAGCGAGGGGTGTGCGTCGCGCAGCCGCTCGACGACCGCGGTCGGGACGACGTACCCCGTCCGGTCGCGGAACTCGTAGAGGTAGGCCGGCGTCGGCGCGCACGCGGCGATGACCGCCGCGAAGTGCGCCTCGAGCTCGGCTCCGTCGAAGGCGAAGTACGGCGGCCCGATGACCGCCACGGCCGCCGCCCCGGCCTGGGCGGCGTGTTCGGCCAGCGCGACCGCCTCGACGGTCGTCTGCGCGCCCGCGTGCACGGCGACCCCGATCGCGTCGGGCACCGCGTCGAGCCACGCCTGGGCGAGCGCGCGGCGCTCGTCCGTGGTGAGCAGGAAGCCCTCCCCCGTCGTGCCCGCGACGAGGACGCCGTCGCATCCGCCGGCCGCGACGAACGCCGCGAGACCGTCGACCGCCCCCTCATCGAGACGGGTCCCTCCGTCGCGCAGCGGCGTCACGACCGCGGCCACCGTTCCGTGCAACGTCATGGGCGCGAACATAGCCGCCACACCAAGCCGATCAACGGTCGGATTCCCGGCTCCGCTCGAAGCGCCGCCCGATCCGCACCGGTGCCTCACGAGCGCTAGCGAGTGGCTAGCACCCGTGCTAGCCACCTGCGAGCGGTTCCGCGAAAGACCCCGCAGACGTTCGAGCGATCCCTCCCTAGGACTCGGTCCAGAGCCGTGCGAGGTGCACGACGACCGCCGCGGCGGCCGCCATGTCCTGCACGGACACCCACTCGCGCACGGAGTGGAACTCATGGCCGCCCGCGAAGATGTTCGGCGTCGGCAGGCCCTTCGCGCTCAGCATGGAGCCGTCGGTGCCGCCGCGGATCGGGTTGCGGACCGGCTCGATGCCCTCGGCGCGGATCGCCTGCTCGGCCTTCCTGACGACCTCCGGGAACGCGTCGAGGTAGGTGCGCATGTTCGGATACTGGCGGCGTGCGTCGAACTCCATGCTCGCCCGGGGCTCGGTCGCCATGACCTCGTCAGCGGTGTGGCGAAGCAGCTCCACGTGCTCGTCGAGGAGGCCGTCGTCGAAGTCGCGGACGATGAACTCCAGCGTCGCCCGCGCGGGCGTCGCCGTCATCTCGAAGAGGTGGATGAAGCCCTCGCGACCCGACGTCGTCTCGGGCGTGAGCCGGTCGGACGGCAGCGCCGTGAGGATGCGCGCGGCCAGGCGCCCGGCGTGCACGAGCTGGCCGGTGGCGAAGCCGGGATGGACGTCGACGCCCTCGATGCGGATCGTCACCGCAGCGGCCGTGAACGTCTCGTCCTGCAGCTCGCCGAGGCTCGACCCGTCCAAGGTGTAGGCGCACGCGGCCCCGAAGCCCCCGATGTCGAAGAGCGACGCGCCCTCCCCGATCTCCTCGTCGGGCGTGAAGCCCACCCGCAGCGTCGGCCGGGGCAGCTCGGGGTGCGCCGCCAGGTGCGCAACGGCCGTCACGATCTCGGCGACGCCTGCCTTGTCGTCGGCGCCCAGGAGCGTGTCGCCGCTGGACGTGACGATGTCGTGGCCGGCGCGGCCGCCCAGCTCGCGCAGGTCGGCCGGGTCCAGCACGGTGCCGCCCTTCGGCAGCTCGATCCGGCCGCCGTCGTAGTCGCGGTGCACGATCGGCTCGACCGGCGTGCCCGGCGCATCCGGGCTCGTGTCGACGTGGGCGATGAGGCCGATCACCGGTGCGCCGTCGACGTTGGCGGGCAGCGTCGCGGTGACGTAGCCGTTGTCGTCCTGGGCGGCGTCCTGGAGGCCGGCCTCCCGCAGCTCCTCGACGAGCACGCGCCCGAGCTCGAGCTGGCCGGGCGTCGACGGGCTCTGCGTGCGGCTGCGGGCCGCCTGCGTGTCGATGCGCGCGTAGCGGACGAAGCGGTCCAGGAGGCCGGGCGCGAGCTCGGCGGCCAGGTCGGAGGTCGCGGGAGGCATACGACCCACGGTACGTGCCCTTGATCCGCCGGCGCGCCCCGGTCTAGGCTCGCCAGAGCCGAGAGGCGACACGCCTCCCGCATCCACCACCCGTCTCCGCGGCGTGCCGCGCCGGGGCTGGCGAGGGCACGCGCCCACCGCCACCTGCCCAACGAAGGAAGGGGTTCGAGATGCAGGGCTTCAAGAAGGTGTTCGTGGTCGGTCTCGCGTTGGTCGTCATGGCGGCCACGGCGAGCGTGGCGACCGCCGGCTGGACACACCCGGAGGCTCCGCCGTCAGTGGATCCGCTGACCGGCTTCCCCGCCATGATCAACCAGGTCGATCTCTCCGGCTACCAGATCGTGACGAGCTACCCGCTGGGCTTCGACGCCGGCAACACCTTCCAGCAGGACTACCACGCCGACGGCACCTTCACGGCCGTCCCGCTCGAGGGGCCGTTCGTGGGCCAGCCGCCGACGAGCGCCCGCTACATCGCACTGCCCGTCGGCCACCGGCAGATCATGCTCGTCTGGCTCTTCGCCGACGGAACGCACAACTCGTTCGTCATGAACTTCAAGACGCACATCGTGTCGGTCGTGACGGCGGGGCCCGACGGAGCGCCGAGCCTCGGCACGGTGCGGATCACGAGGGTGGGCGACCACCCGATTCCGTGATGTAGCCAGCGGACGCTAGAGCCCGAGCTCGCGCCGGTACTGCCTGCGGTAGTCGGCGCGGGCGTCGAGCACCCGCTTGACGTACTCGCGCGTCTCGGCGAACGGCACGCGCTGCAGCGTGAACGCCGTGTCCGCGACGTGCGCCTCCTGCAGCCACTTGTCGACGTTCCCCTCGCCGCCGTTGTAGGCGCACAGCGCGAGGACCTCGTTGCCGTCGTAGCGGTCCAGCAGATAGCGCAGGTACCACGCGCCATAGGAGATGTTGATCTGCGGCGTCGCGAGGTCGCCCTGCTCGAACTTCGTCCCGCCGGACTTCTGCGCGATGTAGTCCGCGGTCGCCGGGGTGATCTGCATGAGCCCGCGCGCGCCGGCGTGCGACGTCGCGTCGCGGAAGCGCGACTCGGCGTAGATGATGCCCGCGACGAGCGAGGGATCCAGCCCCTTGTCGGCCGACTGCTGGCGGATGATGTCCTCGTGACGCAGCGGGAGCGCGAACTCCTGCACCGCCTTCTCCGCGTTGGGCAGCAGGGTGATCGCGGCCAGGGCGGCCACACCGGCGACGACGAGCAGCGCGACGATCCGGCGCCGGCGGACGGTCCGCCTGCGCGCAGCGCTCATCCGGCGCCCGGAGGCGCGCGAACGGGATCGTGTGGCTGCGTTCGTGCTCATCCGCCCATCAGTCTGCCGAGCACGGACGACAACTCGTGCCCGAGGTCCTCGACACTCCCATGGTTACGCACCACGTACGTCGCGCGCGAGGCCTTCTCCTCCTGCGACAGCTGTCGCGCCGCCCGCTCGTCGACCGCCGCATGTCCTCGTGCGGCTGCGCGCTCGGCCCGCAGCGCCTCGTCGGCGACGACCGCGATCGTCGCGTCGTAGCGCGACTCGAGTCCCGCTTCGAACAGCAGCGGCGTCTCCACGACGGCCGCAACGGGCGCCGGGTCGCGGCCTGAGACCTCCGCGTACCACGAGGCGACCCGATCGCCCACGAGCGGCCACAACAGACTCTCGAGCCATGCGCGCTCGTCGGGGGCGGCGAAGACGTGCCGCGCGATGGCGGGCCGGTCGACCACGCCGCCGGGCGCGACCCCCGGCCCCCACCGTTCCACGACGGCGTCGCGGACCTCGTCGGAGCCGTACAGCTCGTGCACGACCGCGTCCGTCGACAGGGTCGCCGCGCCCAGGCGCTCGAGCGCCTGCAGCGCGGTGGACTTGCCGGCCCCGAGCCCGCCGGTCAGCCCGACGAACGGGACCCGCGACGACGACGTCGCGGGTCCGGCCATCTCAGGCCGTGGGCTCCTCGTCCTCCGCCTCGGCGACGTCGACCTCTTCGGCCTCGCCCTGCGAATCGGCCTCGACCTCGGCCTGGGCCTCCGCGGAGGGCTCCTCGTCCTCGACCACAGCGCTCGCCTCGGGCGGCGTCGCGTCCTCGGCGAACACGTCGTCGCTCAGGCCGAGCTCCGGCAGGTCGTCCAGGTCGCCCGCATCCACGGCGACACCGCCCTCTGCGGCGCGGGTGGCGGACGGGAGGATCTGGTCCTCCACGCGCTTGACGGACAGCGACAGCCGGCGGCGCTCGGAGTCGATCTCGAGGATCTTCACCTTCACGTCGTCGCCCGGGCTGACGATCTCACGCGGGTTCTCCACGTGGTGCGGGGCGAGCTCGGAGATGTGCACGAGGCCCTCGACGCCGTCCAGGATCTCCACGAAGGCGCCGAAGGTCACGACCTTCGTGACCGTGCCCTCGAGCTCGTCGCCCACGTTGTACGTGTCGACGACGCGCTGCCACGGGTCCTCCTGGGTCTGCTTGAGGCCCAGGGAGATGCGCTGGCGCTCCCGGTCGATGTCGAGCACCTTGACCTGCACGGTGCTGCCGATCGCCAGGATCTCGCTCGGGTGGTTGACGTGCGACCACGAGAGCTCGGAGATGTGGATGAGGCCGTCGATGCCGTTGAGGTCGACGAAGGCGCCGAAGTCGACGATGTTGGAGATCGTGCCCTCCACGACCATGCCCGGCTGCAGGCGGTCGAGGATCTCCTGGCGCTGCTCCTTGCGCTCCTCCTCCAGCACCGCGCGGCGCGAGAGGACGACGTTGTTGCGGGAGCGGTTGAGCTCTATGACCTTGCACTCGATCTTCGTACCGAGGTACTCGTCGAGGTTCGGGACGCGCCGGATGTCGACGAGCGAGGCGGGCAGGAAGCCGCGCACCCCGAGGTCGATGATCAGGCCGCCCTTGACGACCTCGATGACGCTGCCTTCGACGGGCTCCCCGGACTCCGCTGCGGCCTCGATGCGACGCCATGCCTTCTCGAAGCGCGCACGCTTCTTGGACATGATGAGGCGACCGTCCTGGTCCTCCTTGGTGAGGACGAGGGCGTCGACCTCCTCGCCCATCTCGACCTCATCGTGCGGGTCGACGTTCTTGCGGATCGAGAGCTCGTTGGAGGGGATGACCCCCTCGCTCTTGTACCCGATGTCGACGAGGACCTCGTCGTTGTCGATGCGCACGACGAGCCCGGTGACGACGTCGCCCTCTTCGAAGAGGGACAGGGTCGCGTCGTAGTTCGGTACGACCCGACCGTCGATCTCGAGCAGCAGGCCGTCACTTCCCTCGACGACCTTCGCGCCTTCGACGCTTGACGTTGGTTCGGTGGTGACTGACATTTCAGGCCAGAGGTTAGCGCCTCGCCGTTCTTTCTATCCTGCGCTGCCCATGCCGATCAGGGCCACCAAGCGAGGGGTTCAGCGGACCCCGCTCGACGCCGACGCGGACGTCGTCGTCTGCGGCGCCAGCTTCGCCGGTCTCACGGTGGCCCGCGAGATCGCCGGCCGGGGCCGCATCCTCATGGTCGATCGCTACGAGGTCGGCGAGCGTCAGACCTCCGCATGCGCCGCCCCGACCGAGTGGCTCGAGCACCTCGGGCTGGCCGCCTCGATCCAGCAGACGTTCGG
>Ga0070665_100007258_pt1 | contig 11262 bp, 10 predicted proteins | sample KBSS13metaG_FD_65862 | JGI IMG/M metagenome (GOLD analysis project Ga0070665, IMG submission 65862) | Switchgrass rhizosphere microbial communities from Kellogg Biological Station, Michigan, USA - KBS S1-3 metaG | ecosystem: Host-associated > Plants > Roots > Rhizosphere > Soil ...
GCCGGCGCGCCATCGTCGCATCCCTGGATGCAATGCTGGCGGAAGCGTTTGCAGGAAATCGGCGAGGTTGAGACGTTCGATTATTCCTACATGCGCGAAGGCCGGAAACGGCCTGATCGTTTGCCGCAACTGATCGCAGCGCATCGACAGGCACTAAAGAATGCGCGAACGAAGAGAGACACCGAAGGGCCGACATTTTTGATCGGCAAGAGCATGGGCGGCCGGATCGGTTGCCACCTTGCCTTGGAGGAAAAAGTGGATGGCCTGGTTTGTCTTGGCTATCCGCTTTGCGCGATGGGGGACCGGGACCGGCTGCGCGACGAAGTTCTGCGTGCGTTGCGCACGCCGATTCTATTCGTGCAGGGAACACGCGATACGCTGTGTCCGCTCGATCTGCTCGCGGATGTGCGTGCGGAAATGGAAGCGCCCAACATTCTGCATGTGGTGGAAGGCGGCGATCATTCGTTAGGTGTAGGCAAACGCCAGCTGCAGGCGGACAGGGAAACGCAGGAGGAGGTCGATCGCCGGATCCTCGAATCCATCGTGCGCTTCATCCATTCGCCGCGCTGATGCCAACTGAAGCTTGCGCACCGGGACGAGTCGAACTGCTCGGCAATCACACCGATTACAACCAGGGGGTCGTACTCGCGGCCGCGATCGATCGCCGACTGAAAGTGAGCGGCGAACGACAAAGCGACGGGCTCATCACGCTCCGCTCCTTATCGTTAGGCAAGTTTGAGATCAGGCGCGAAAATCTTCGACCGCAATCGGAGCCGCCCTGGGTAAATTACGTCCTCGGGGTCGTTAGGGAATTGCTCGATGCCGGTCTTTCGATTGACGGATTTTCGGCCGAAATCGAGGGAGACCTGCCGTCAGGTTGCGGACTCTCCAGTTCTGCCGCAATCGAAGTCGCGACCACTTTTTTCCTGCTCAAACTTTTCGATGCGACCTTGCCACCGCTCGCGATCGCGAAGCTCTGCCAGCGCGCAGAGCATCGGTTCGTTGGGGTGAGATCCGGATTGCTCGATCAGGTAACGTCCATTTTCGGCCGGGCGGGACATGCTGTTTTCTTCGACGCGCGGAGCGAAGAAGTGCGCGTCATTCCCTTTCCTCCAAGGCTCGCCCTGATCATTGCTGAATCCGGGAAGAAACGCGAGCTGGCCGAGAGTTTCTACAACCAGCGGCGCGAAGAAACGCGTGCCGCCACAGAAGCGCTCGGTCTGATTGCGTTGCGCGACATTTCGCCTGGCGAATTGGCCAAGCGTGATCTGCCGCCGCTCCTACGCCAGCGCGCGGCGCACATCGTCGGCGAAAACGAACGGGTGCAGCGTGCCCTCGTCCTGCTCGAACAAAACGACGGCCCCGGTTTCGGCGAGTTGATGAATGAATCGCATGAGAGCTCCCGCCAAAATTTCGAGAACAGCACCGCTGAACTCGATTGCCTAGTCGAGATTGCGCGCGATCTCCCGGGCGTTTTCGGCGCCCGCCTGACCGGCGGCGGTTTCGGCGGCGCGACGGTAACGCTGTGCGAAAGCGCCGCTGCCGTCCGGATCGCGGAGGAACTGGCGCAGGTCTATCTACGTCGTTCTGGACTAAGATCGCGTATTTTTGTTTGCGCGATCTCGAACGGCGCCTGGTGAAGCGCGAGGCCCGCGGACAATCGGATTTGGCACGGGTCAGCGGCCGATTATCTTGCGGCATGGCAACGGAAATGGAAGTGATCAACGCAGAAGAATTGCGCGCGCGCGTCGGCGAACTGCGGAGGTTTCTTTGACCTGCCGAAGCTGCAATCTCGCCTGACTGAACTCGAAGCGCGGATGGCGGCCGCGGATTTCTGGTCGAATCGCGAGCGTGCCCAAGGCGAAGTGGAAGAGGTCTCGCGCTTACGCGGGTTGATCAACCCGATGCAGGAATTGCAACGCGCTTTCGACGACTTCGAAGCGCTGCAACAACTCGCCGACGAGGAAGCCGATCCGGTTGCGCGCGCCACGGCGGAGAAGGAAATCGCGACGGAGCACGCGCAATTCCTGAAGAAACTCGAAGCTTTCGAGCTACGGCAATTTCTCTCGGGTGAAAATGATCGCTCGAACGCCTTCGTCACAATTCACTCCGGCGCCGGTGGGACGGAGTCGTGCGATTGGGCCGACATGCTCTTGCGGATGTACCAGCGCTGGATCGAGCGGAGCGGCTTCAGCGCGCAAACGATCGATATTCAGCAGGGCGAAGAAGTCGGAATCAAATCGGTCACGCTGCTTGTGAGCGGCGAATATGCCTACGGCTATTTGAACACTGAGCGCGGGGTGCATCGCCTCGTGCGCATTTCACCTTTCGACGCGAACAAGCGGCGGCACACGTCCTTTGCAAGTGTCGATATTGTCCCGGAAATCGCGGACTCCGCGCCAGTTGAAGTGAATCCCGCGGATATCGAGATCGACACCTTCCGCGCTGGTGGCAAAGGCGGCCAGAACGTGAACAAAGTTGAGACCGCGGTGCGCATCGTGCACAAGCCTACCGGAATCGTTGTGGCCTGCCAGGCGGAGCGGAGTCAGGGGCGGAACCGCGAGCTCGCGATGAAAATGCTCAAGGCGAAACTGTACGAAATCGAGCAGGACAAGAAGCGGGCCGAGATTGACCGGCAATACGGGGAAAAGGGAGACGTGGCGTGGGGAAGCCAGATTCGGTCGTATGTTTTTCAGCCGTATCAGATGGTAAAGGATCACCGCACCGGCGCCCAGACGAGCAACGTGCAGGCGGTGATGGATGGCGACATCGATCTCTTCATTCAAGCCAAACTGCGCGGGCAAACGGCCCGGAAAGGTGAGGGGACAAGCGATCTGCCTAACGACTAACGAAGCAGGTGAAGCGGCGGTCGTTCCGGCGGCAGGGACAGCGCGACTCCCTCGAAACGGTACGGTTTCCCACGAATCGCGGCGGTTTGCGACAGCGTGGCCGCCTCTACACAATCGGGAGGCGCGCAAATTTCCGGCCCAGCACGGACTCACTCGGGGCGCGAAGCCAGTCGTCGAGCACGGTGCCGTAAACGCGGCGAAAGTCGGTATTGAATTTCAGATCGCCATTATCGAGATCCGTTAGGCTGGGATACTTCCCGAAGAGACCAGGTTTCACTCCCCCGCCGAGGACAAACATTGGTGCGGCCGCGCCATGGTCGGTTCCGCCATTCGCATTTTCCTCCACCCGCCGGCCAAACTCGCTGAAGGTGAGGAGCAAGACCCGCTCGAAATTTCCCTGTAGTTTCAGATCGGCCACGAATGCCGCCAGCCCGTCGTTCAGCTCGGTCATGAGGAGATTGTGCGCATTCATCTGTCCGGCGTGAGTGTCGAATCCGCCCTGGCTGGCGTAATAAACCCGCGTCGTTAGGCCGCCGCCGATCATGCGCGCGATCAAGTTCAGGCTGTTGGCGAGCTGGCCTTTGGGATAGGGCACGCTCGCTTTCGATTTGCGCTCGATCTCCAGAATTTTGTCGGAACTAATTTGGGCATCGAGTGCCGTCCGCTGCAAGAAGTCGGCCGGGCTCAAGTCCGACTCAGTCGTGCCCGCGATCGCGCCGATTGATCCTCCCTCCGGCGCGGCGATGGAAGCGTCGCTGGGCTGGGTCAATTGCCGGTAAAACATTTCCTCCTCGCTCATCCGCGGCCCGCTCTGATCGCTGGTGTTGAAACGATACTGGTCGGGGCGCGACAATACGATGCCGGTGGGGGTGCGGGCGGTGAAGGATTGCGGCATCTCGCTCCCGATCGCGACGCCCACCGTTGGGTCGGCCCCGGCGCAGCAATTATCGAAGTAGCGACCGAGCCAGCCTTCGCGCTCGGTTTGGTCGGCGTCGGAAGCGGTCTGCCAGATTTCGGTCGCCCGAAAATGCGACCGATTAGGATTGGGATAGCCGACGCCCTGAATGATCGCGAGGTGACCCTCGTCGAAAAGCGATTTCAGATTAGTCAGCTTCGGATTTAACCCGGCGTAAGAATTCAGGCGCAGGATTTTGTTCACAGGCAGGGCGAGCTTGGGACGGGCCCGATGATAGGTATCGTCGGCGAAGGGGACTACCATGTTGAGCCCGTCGTTTCCGCCCGCCATCTGGAGGACAACGAGGATGGTTCCATCTTTGCCGGTCGGCGTCTGGACGAGCGAATCGGCCGCCATCGCGTCGAGCGCGAAAAATGTCTTCTCGAGGAAAACGGGCAGTGTCCAGGAAGCGGCCGCACCGAGAACGGAGGTGCGAAGAAAGCGGCGACGAGTGTGCAAGGTTTGATATCTCATTTCGTTGGGCGGGGAGGGCATTCAGGTGAGTTGGTACTGCGGCGTGCTCATCATAAGGTGGAGCAAACGGCGCATGGTCTCGTCGCCGCGATCGGGCGCTCGCCTTTGCAGGTAGGCGAGGAAGATCTGAGTTTGATTTTCGTTAGGCTGAGTCTGGAAGAGCCGCCTCGCCAGATGGGCGATCAGCTCTCCGGGTTTGTCGCGCAGCTCGGCGGGAATGATTCTCGCCAGGTCGACCGGCGTTCGCCGCAGCGCGGCCGGAGCATTGGGATGGCCGGCCGTGCCAGCGATCAGGTAGTTGGCGAAGTTATCGCGAAAGAAAAGGCTTGAAGTGCTGATCCAAGACTTCCCCCCGTCCCACCCCTTCACGTTGGGCGGGGCGAAAATAAACTGGCCCATGCGTTGCAGGGCGGTTTGCGCGATTGCCCGTGGCGGCAGGGTAGTTTCGAGAAGCCTGCAGCTCTGAATGAGGAATTGGACCGGGCTCTTGATCTGCATGCGAACGACGCGGTCGGAATAAAACTCGGCCGATCGGAAGAGTTCCTGCAACACGGGGCGGATTTCAAAATTCTCTTGTTGGAGCGAGTTGGCTACAGCATCGACAATCGAGGGCGAAGGTTCGTCCGCGACAAAGAAGCGGCAGAGCTTGCGGCTGATCCATTCCGGGCAGGCCGGTTGTTCGACGATAAGATCGAGAATGTCGTCGCCGGAGAAGTTGCCGCGGTGCCCGAGAAATTTCTTCCAGCCAGTGTCTTCCTGCCCGGGTTCGAAGCGGAACTGCTGGTTAGTCAGATTGATCCGGTAACCGGTGAAAGCGCGGGCCGACTCGCGAATATCCTCTTCGCTGTAATGCCCGATCCCGAGGGTGAAGAGCTCCATCAGCTCGCGTGCCCAGTTTTCGTTAGGATGTTCTTTCCGGCTTTGCGCGACGTCGAGATAAATCATCATCGCGGGATCGCGCGAGATCTTGCGGAGGAGGGTCTTAAAATTTCCGAGGCCGTACCGGCGGAAGGTTTCGTTTTGTCGCCACATCCAGTAGGCGTTTCTCACCTTTGGCGCGCCGGTCGCGAAGTGCCCGTGCCAGAAGAGCGTCATCTTCTCGACCAAAGGTGCGGGCGTCGACCGCATACGGCCGAGCCACCAGTTGCGCAGGTCGATCATCTCATCGCGCTGCGCGATCTCCATCGCGTCCAGCGTCTTTCTCATTTCCGCGGGGTTGCCCTTCAGTTGACCCAATTTCAGCAGCTGGGAGCGCAAATTTTCCGGCTCGGTCCAGGATCGAGACTCCCCCAATTCCTCCGGTGCATTAGGCGGGTGAAGCAGTCCCTCCACCGCGGCTTCCGGGTCGAGCTGGTGCAATGTTTCGATTTCGTCGGGCGTCCCGCCAAATCCGGCGCGATTCAAGAGGTGCGCGGCGTTTTCAAACGACCACTTCTGGACTGGGAGCGGCGTTAACATCCAATGGATTCGATACTTTGAACCTTCAGGATTGATGACAAGTGGAAGCAGACTCCGGTTACAGGCAAGCGTGTTTCCGACATGGACGCTGCGAATCGAATGACATATACCTCGCGCCATGCGCCGCATCTTGCTCCGGAGCGTGATCGGGATCGCCTGCCTCGGGGCGGTGCTGATTGCATGGGTGGCCGGGGCGCGATCGCTTTCCATGTTGCTCGATCGCCTCCAAACAGTGGAGATCGAGTCACAGCCGATCGCGCAGCTCGGCATCGAAGACGCGAACCGCGGGATGCTGCGGGTCAACGATTTGCCCATGAGTACGGCGATGCCGAACTACAGCCCCTACCCGATGGAAATGAAGGTGGATGCAGACCGGCGGTTTGTTGTCCAGTCCGCGAACCACGCGATCGCGCTCGGACGAGTTGAAGATTCGTTAGGCGGGAGCCCCGGGCTCGGGATCAAGCCGGAACCCGGAGACAGAGCTCATTTCCAGATCGAGCGCAGCATGTTGAGCTGGCCGACACCGTTCGATATCAATTTCATGACCGGCCATTCGCCGTCGTGGAAGCGACATCTTTATTACCGGCTCGTGTGGGAAAGGCCGGGTGGCGGCCGGCTTGAGATGCTCTGGCGCTATGAACAGTATTTTTACGAGAATTGGGCCAGCGGTTTCATGACCCGGGCGGGCACGACAGGGCTGATCCGCGTGGACATTCGTCCGTGAATTCGGCAAGCGTAAACGCATGCCAGCTTACCAACCGACTTCGCGCCGGCCAATCGCGGAAGTGTTTCGTCGGACGGCGCAAAGGGCGACGCGCTTCTGTGTGCGCATGGGTATTCACGCGGACGCAATCTCGTATTTCTCCGTTGCCGCGGCAGCGATCGCGGCGCTCTGTTTTTGGCAGTCGACAGATTATCCGACGCTTCTGATCGTGGTGCCGTTGTTCTGCTATTTGCGCCTTTGGTGCAACATGCTCGACGGGATGGTGGCGATCGCGGCGGGCGAGGCGAGCCGGCGCGGCGAAATATTGAACGACATTCCCGATCGCATTTCCGATGTGCTGATTTTTGTGGGCGCGGCGCACAGCGGCTGGATGAATCCGCTCTTCGGATATTGGGCGGCGATCTTTTCGTTGGGCACAGCTTATGTCGGAATGCTCGGGCAGGCGGTTGGCGCGCAACGGGAATTCGGCGGCCTGATGTCGAAGCCGTGGCGAATGGTGGCGCTCGGGCTTGGCACTTGGCTCAATTACGTACTTTTCCGATGGAATAACGGCGACATCATGATCGGCGGCCTGCGCGTGCTGGAGTGGACGTGCGTTATCGTGATCGTCGGCTGTTTCCAGACAAGCGTGCAACGGACCGCGCGAATCCTGTACGGGTTAAGAGCGAAAAGCGTGTGATGTCTCCATCCGCGGCCCTCGCCAATCCCGTTTTCAGCGCTTACGTCGGCATCATGGTGGGCGTGCTGATCGGTGCTGGCGCGATCCTGGCAGTTTTGCAGTTCATATTTCGGATTGAACTCGGGAATGTTTGGAAAACCTATTATTCGTGGCTCTGGATGGCGCCACTGGTCGCAGCGGCCATTTTCGCCGGGCGCGGTCCGTTCATCGTCGGGGTAACGGCTCTCGCGGTTCTTTCATTCAAGGAATTTGCCCTTGCCTCCGGGTTGGATTGCGACCGCTGGATGATCGTGACGGTTTCCGCCGGGATTGTCGCAGTTGGAGTCGCGGCCTGGATCGGCAACTGGCTCATTTTCGCCGCGCTCGCTCCAGTGGCGCTGATTCTTGTTCTGCCCATTCTGCAGAATCGTGTGCGCGGCGCGGTACAAAGGATGTCGTTAGGCATGATCGCTTTCCTCTATCTCGGCTGGATGTTTGGTCACCTCGGGTTCCTCGCCAACACTGCGAATGCCTACGGTTATCTTTGTTATCTGATTCTCGCGACCGAGGTGAATGATGTCGCCGCTTTCATTTGCGGTAAGATGTTTGGCCGACATCCGTTGCGAAGCGAGATCAGCCCGCGCAAGACGTGGGAAGGTGCACTCGGGGCGCTGGCCGTCTCCATGGTGCTGCCGTGGATGCTGCAATTTTCCTTTCCGTTTTTCGGGCCGGGGCAATTACTTCTTACGGGATTGATCGTAGGGATCGGCGGGCCGCTCGGCGACCTCTCGCTGAGCGTAATCAAGCGCGATCTCGGGACCAAGGATTGGGGCGCGGCGATTCCTGGTCATGGCGGCATTCTCGATCGCATCGACAGCCTGATTTTCGTCGCACCACTGTTCATGCAGATGGCCGGATACTATTATCCGGGAGGATGACGAAAATGGCTCAGGAGGCGTCGCTCACTTTCGAACGAAAAACCGTGGCGCGCCTGCGCCGCTTCCCCCGCGAACCGGACCAGTTCGTCTACGGTTTGCGTCTCCTCGTCGCGCTGGTCATTCGCGGGCTGCTCCGCCTTTATAACCGCTTTGAAATCGTCGGTCGGGAACACTTGCCTAACGATGAATCATTCGTTCTGGTGGCGAACCATTCCAGCCATCTCGACACGCTTTGCCTGCTCGCGGCACTTCCGTTGCGACGCCTGCATCGCGCCTTTCCGGTGGCGGCGGAAGATTATTTCTTTCGCGGCCTCCCCCGGACCTGGTTCGCGGCCGTGGTCATGAATGCCATGCCTTTCGCGCGGCAAATTCGGGTGCGGGAAAGTCTTTTCATCTGCGGCCAGCTCCTGGCGCAGCCCGGCAACGTCCTCATCATTTTCCCGGAAGGAACGAGATCGAAGACGGGAGAGACGCAGCTATTCAAATCGGGTATCGGGGCCCTGCTGGCGGGACGCGATGTGAGCGTCCTGCCCTGCTATGTGCAGGGCACGTTTCGAGCATGGCCCAAGGGGCGGCGGTTGCCACGGCCGGGGAAAGTGCGCCTGATCGTAGGAACAGCGCGGAACTATGCAGGGCGTGGCGGAGAGAAGAGCGAGACCGGTGCGATCGCAAGGGAGTTGCAACGTGCCGTGCAGGAATTGGGAGAAAACCGTGCAACCCGCTGAGCAAACGATGTCCAGTTGGGACGGGACCGAGTTGTTCTACCGGGCGTGGTGGCCTGAAGGGAAAAAAGCCAAGAAGGCACTGCTCCTATTCCACCGTGGCCACGAACACTCTGGGCGCTGGCAGGAGACGGTTGACTCGTTGGGCCTGGACGATGTCGCGATCTTCGCCTGGGATGCGCGGGGTCACGGTCGCTCGGCCGGCGAACGCGGCGCGGCGCGAGATCTGGCCGATATGGTCAAAGATGTGGCAGCGTTCGTTAGGCAAATCGCGCAACGTCACGGGATTGCGCTCGAGAGCATGATTGTGCTCGCGCACAGTCTCGCGGCGGTAACGGTGACCGCGTGGGTTCACGATTACGCGCCGCCGATTCGCGCGCTCATTCTGGCGACGGCGGCGTTCGAGGTGAAACTCTATATTCCTTTCGCCATCCCGGCGCTGCGCTTAAAGCAGAAGCTTTTCAGGGCAGGCAAGGTAAAGAGTTACGTCAGGGCGAAAATGTTGACCCACGATCCGGTGGAGGCGGCGCGCTATGAGGCTGATCCACTGATCTTTAGCCAGATAGCAATCAATCTGTTGCTCGATCTCCACGACACTGCACGGCGCTTGCTCGCAGATGCGGGAGCGATCCAGGTGCCGACGCTAGTGCTGGCTGCAGGGCGGGACTGGGTCGTTAGTCTGAAGGCGCAACGGACTTTCTTTGATCGGCTCTCCTCACCCGTGAAGCGGATGCACGTTTTCCCCGCGCAGTTTCACGCCATCTTTCACGAGAAGGAGCGCGGGCAGGTGATCGAGCGGACGCGGGCATTCATTATTGAGTGTTTCGCGCAGCTTTCCCCGGTTGTCTTGCTGCGTGCTGCCGACCAATATGGCTACACCTGGGAGGAGTATGAACGGCTGAAGCTGCGCGGCGGCCCGCAATTCCTCGTCGCTCGGGCGGCGCTGAGAGTCGGTGGGCACCTGAGCAAAGGGATCAGTCTCGGCTGGCAAAGCGGTTTCGATTCCGGCCGGTCTCTCGACTATGTCTACGAGAATCGCCCGCGCGGTTTGTCGCGCCTCGGCAAGTTCATCGACGCCAATTATCTCAACAGCATCGGATGGCGGGGAGTCCGGCAACGCAAAGCCAATCTCGAGCGTGCGCTTCGGGACGCGATCGAAAAACTCCAGACGGAGGGACGCCCGATCCGCATTCTCGACATCGCTGCGGGCGCGGGCCGGTATGTCTTGGAAGCGATGCGCGCGCGGCCGGACATCTCGATTAGCGCGACCCTCCGCGACAACAAACAAGAAAACGTCGATGCAGCACGTGCCCTCGCGAAAGAGTTCGGGCTTAAGAACGTGAGCGTCGGAATAGGGGACGCCTTTGATCGCGCTGCGCTCGCTGCGCTTGCCCCCCGCGCGACGATCGGTGTTGTTTCCGGGCTCTACGAATTATTTCCCTCCAACGACGCGGTTTTGGAGTCGTTAGGCGGGCTGGCCGGGGCAATTGAGCCGGACGGCTTCTTGATTTACACCAATCAACCCTGGCATCCGCAGCTTGAATTCATCGCTCGCGTTCTGCGCAATCGCGAGGGAAAGCGATGGATCATGCGGCGACGCACCACCGCGGAGATCGACGAGTTGGTTCGGATGGCGGGTTTCGAGAAATGTGCGATGGAGATCGATCGATGGGGGATGTTTACTGTCGCGGTCGCGCGCCGCGCTCGCTCCTGAAAGCGGACACCTCAGTTTCGCGCACGAAGGCGCTTTCTGCTTCGGTTGGATTATCGCTGTTCTTCCTGCTGGTTTACGGGGCCTGCCTCTGGGTCACAGCGCGGCGCGGTGACGTCGGGGTCTTCTATTTTGCCTGGGAGCGAACAATTCCGTTCGTCCCGTTCATGATCCTTCCTTACATGTCGATCGATCTATTCTTTGTCGCGGCGCCGTTTCTTTTTCGCGATTCGCGGGAACTCGAAATGTTCATCGTGCGGGTCGCGAGTGCGATCTTTCTTGCGGGCGTTTGTTTCCTGGTCATGCCGTTTCGCTTCGCCTTTCCGAGACCGCATGCCGATGGTTTGCTGGGCGCGCTCTTCGATTGGTTCCGCGGGATAGACGCGCCTTACAATCTCTTTCCCTCGCTCCACGCGGCGCTTCTGCTTTTCCTGATCGATGCCTATGCACGACACCTGCGCGGTCTGAGACGAGCTGCTGTGATATTCTGGTTCGTCCTGATTGGTCTCTCCCCGCTGCTGACTCATCAACATCACGTGATTGATATCCTCGGCGGATTTGCCTTGGCCGCGCTTTGCTTGCTTTTTATCCGGCCAAAGATTTACCTCGATTCCGTCGAGCGCAGCCCCTAAACAAAGCGCGGCTATGAACTACAGCGAACTGATCCAGCTCTATTTCGATCGCTCCACCGCGATGCAAAACTATTGGAATCTCTACGTTCTGGTCGTCGGCGGTATCCTTGCTTTCTCCTCCTTGCGGAAGCAGCACGCCGC
>Ga0070665_100007261_pt1 | contig 11259 bp, 7 predicted proteins | sample KBSS13metaG_FD_65862 | JGI IMG/M metagenome (GOLD analysis project Ga0070665, IMG submission 65862) | Switchgrass rhizosphere microbial communities from Kellogg Biological Station, Michigan, USA - KBS S1-3 metaG | ecosystem: Host-associated > Plants > Roots > Rhizosphere > Soil ...
CTCGGGCAGAACGGCTGGTACCACACGCGCCGTTTGAGGACGAGATTGAGGCGATCTCGCAAATCGAGGCGATCCGGCCGCGCCAGGACGCTTCGGTGGCCGAGCGCCCGCGGACCGTACTCCATGCGCCCCTGAAACCACATCACGATGCGGCCGTCCGACAGCAGATCGGCGACACGCGACGCGAGCTTCTCCGTCGGTCTGGCCTCGAGCCCCGCCGCGCGCAGCGCTTCAACGATGTCCGCGTCTGAGTAGCCCGGGCCGAGATCGAGCGTGTCGAGTGCGAGGTCGACGCGCTCACCTGCCGCCGCAGCGGCTGCAACGCCGGCTCCCAGGGCGAGCCCGCCATCACCCATGTGCGGGAACACGTAGACATCCTCGACGTCCGGCAGAAGCCTGATGCAGCGCGCGGCCCTGATGTTGGAAACGACGCCGCCCGCCAGGGCGAGCCGCCGATGGCCGGTCAACCGGATGGCGTCGCGGGCAAGCGCCACGCAGGTGCGCTCGACGACGCGCTGAGCCAGATAGGCGAACTGCTCATTCGGGTACCGCCAGTGGATCTTCGCCAGCGCGCGTCTCGAGCTGTGCCCGGGACGGGTCGTCGCCAGGACGCCATCGCGCACCTGAATCCAGGACAGGAGCGGATTGTCGTCATCGGCGATCGGCGCGGCATAGTCAGCCAGCGCCATGACCTTGCCCTCGTCCTCGAGCTCCCGCATGTTCAACAGGCTGGTCACGTGCTCGAAAAACACGCCGAGCGAGCAGCGCGCGCTCGAAGCGGCGACTCGCCGCAGCTGGCCGTCGCGGAACGTCGAGATCGTGGATGAGAGGCCGTCGCCGACGCCGTCGATCGTCAGCACCGCAAGCGGTGTGCTCCGAGCGGCCCATGCGGCCGCCGCCGCGTGCGCTTCATGATGATCGACGAGCCGGAGAACGGACTGCGAGAGGCCGTGGCGAGCGAGCAAGCGCCCGATCGCGACACGGCTGAGCGCCGCAGTCGCGGAGTTGGAAGGCCACTCCGTCATGCGGTATTTCACGAGCCTCGTCAGGCTCGCAAAGGGTCCCGGATGGGTGCGGCGCCGGCGCACCGCGTAGTAGCGTTCCTTGCTTCCGCTCCACCATCGGCTCAGCGTCTTGGCTGGATCCGACGTGGACACGGCAACGAGATCTATCTGTTGTGGGTTGAGTCCCGCATGCGCGAGGCAGGCCTCGATAGAACGCGTGGGGAAACGAACTTCGAGCTTGCGCCGGGTGAGGCGCTCTTCGTTTACGGCGAAGCGGAGCCGGCCTTCCTGGAGAAGGGCTGCGCCCGAATCGTGTCCGTCCCAGATGCCGAGTACATTCACGGCGCAGGCGGCATGTCGCCCACTACTCTACCGCCTATTTCGCAATCGGCGCGTACTTGATGTCCCCGACCAGCCACTGCGTTCTCGGGCCCGATCGAAACAGCGTCATCGTGGCCATCAGCTCGCTGACCATCGGCTTCTCGGTGAGGATCGTGTGCTCGTAGGTCTGTTTGAGCGGCACCTTGATGACGGCCTTGCCGGCCGCCGCATCCAGTGACACGTACACCAGCGGTTCGCCGAACTTGCACTGAACCGATCGGTACTTGGATTTGTTCAGCTGCACGTTCAGCGCGTTCCTGTTTACCGTCGGATACACCTTCTGGACGGCATCCGGATCGAGCGCCTCGTGCGCATCGCAGTAGGCCTTCATCATTTCCTGGATCCGGCTCTTCGCGAACTCCTCGTCGGTCTGCGGCACGGGCACCGGCTTGGCGGCAGCCTGGGTCGGATCGACGACCGGTCCCTCGCGCGTCGGCGCGCGCGGCGCCACGGGAGGCGGCGGCGCGGGTGCCGGAGGCTGCGCCGGCGCCGGTCCCTGCGCGACGGCCGGAGGTGCGGTGCCGCCGCTGCGTCCTCGTGCGGCGGGCGGCTTGGGCGTCGGCGCTGCGGAAACTTCCGCCGTCGGCGAGAAGGTGGCGCTGCACGTCCGCGCGCTGGTCATTTGCGTGTGCCCCAGCGGAGCGCAGTCGCCCTTGAAGCCCATGAACGTGAACCCATCGTCGGCCGTCGGGTGCAGTTCGACCGCCACGCCGTCGGGGAACGGATTGCTGCAGACCGAACCCTTCGTGCCGCACAGAATGTCGACGCCTTCGAGTGTTCCTCCGGTCGGCACTGGTGAAATCGTCAAGATCTGCGTCGCGCCGGCGGGCGTTGCGGCCGCCACGTCCTTGGTAAACGTCGCGCCGCAGGTGCGAGGCGCGGACATGATGGTTCTCCCGCCCGGCGCGCAGTCGCCGGTATAGCCCACGAACGTGTACCCCGCGTCCGCCTGCGGCGTCAGCTCGATTCCATCGCCGGTCGGACGAGTGGTCGAACAGTCTGAGCCGCGCGTACCGCAGCGGATCCCCGCGGCCGACACCGTGCCGCCTTCGGGCTTCGTAATCGTCAGCAGTTGTCCCGCGGCGCCGCGAGTCAGGAACACCACGAGCCCGACGATGAGCAGAACGGCCAGCGTGATGCCGACTCCGATCGCAGGCCAGCGATATTGGACCCACAGCGGTTCGGACCGTCGCTCGGAACCGCTCCCTCCACGCTTTGGCGGCGGCGAGAACGCCTTGGTCGGCGACGCGTCCCTGTTGGCCGCTTTGGCTTCCTTCACCGGCGCCTTCGCCTGCGTCGCTTGCTTGCGAGCGCCCCAGAGCGCCTGGAAGCGGTTGGGCGCCGACTGCGCGGCCGGCGCTTGCGGGAGCGCCGGCGTGACGATGATCGTCGGCGCGGACGCGAAGGTGGATGTCTGGTCGCCGGCAGAAGTACTGGCCACGGTCCGGCCGCCGAGGGTACCGCCCATCTCGCCGACCGCGGTTCGGCCGTCGCTGACCGACGTGCTTCCACTGACCAGCGTGCTCCCGCCGGCCATCGTGCTGCCGCCTGCCATCGTGCTTCCCGCCGGCGGTGCGTTCCTGCCGCCGGCCGACGTGCTCATCGCGGTTCCCGCGGACGTGGCTCCCGGCGACGGCCTGCGCGGAGTTGCGGCCTGCGTGACAGCCGGCGAATTGCGCTGATCCAGACCCTGGAGGAACGTGCGCGCGCCGGCGTGCGACGGATCCTCGGCCAGCGCCTCGACCGCGAAGCGCTTCGCGGCGTCACGCGATCCCGCTCGTGCGGCTTCGAGCGCCCGCTGATACGCGGCCTCTGCTTTCGCCGAACGCGACTTGCCTCCCACGCTTTGCACCGGTAGCGGAGCCGGCGGCGGCGGTGGCAGCGCCGGAGCATCGTCGGGACCCATGCGAGCGCGCACGCGCTCCAGCGCCTTCTCGAACGTCGTCGCGTCCTGATAACGCTTGTTCGGCTCCTTCTTCAGCGCGCGCTGGACGATTTCGTCGATTTCCGGATCGAGGCCGGGAACGAGCGATGCGAGCGGCGTCGGCTTGCCGGCGAGGACGCGCCGCTCGACCTGCAGCGTGTCGGAGCCGGCGAACGCTTCGGTATTCGACAGCAGCTCGTAGCAAACCGCGCCCACGGCAAAGATGTCGCTGCGGTGATCGACTTCGCCCGCCTCGAGCTGCTCGGGCGACATGTATCCGGGCGTGCCGATCATCATGTTGACGGCGGTCAGCGGGCCGAATCGGGTCCGGTTGTCCTCCGTCACGCGCGCAATCCCGAAGTCGAGGATCTTCAGACGGCCCTGCTGATCGACCATCAGGTTGGCCGGCTTGATGTCGCGGTGAATGATGTTCGCGTTGTGAGCCTGCGCCAGGCCCGCGCACAGCTCGCTCATCAGCTTGAGCTTCTGAGAGATCGAGAGCGGCGCCCGCCGCTTGATGATCTCCGCCAGCGTCTCGCCCCGCACGTACTCCATCACGATGAACGGCGCATCGTCGTACTCGCCGGTGTCGTAGATGTTGACGATGTTGGGGTGATTCAACGCGGCGAGGGCGCGGGCTTCACGAGCGAACCGCTCGCGCAGCTCGGTGGAGTCGAGCGTCGCGTTCAACAATTTCAGGGCGACGAGGCGGTTCGTGTTCGGGTCGTGGGCGAGGTACAGGTCGCCCATCCCGCCTCGTCCGATGAGGCTCTTGATCTGGTAGCGGCCGATTTGCGACGGGAGCGAGGCCATCGGGATACCCACGGGATCGTAGCATGTCGGGCCGTTTCGTCGCGCCGCCAACCGTCAATCGCGTGATTGACAAGGCTAGGACCGCTCGATACTCTGAGCCCGTCTTCGAGGCGATTCCGTCTCGAGCTCACGCGATCAAGGATTGGAGCCTTCTCCCATGGACGGACGCGACAGCGTGCAGTCGCTCCTGGTGCTCAGAAAGCTCACACGCGCCATCACGGACGTCGTGCGCGTGCAGATGACGGAGTACTTGAAGACGCTGTCGCCGCTCCTGCGGCCGAAGGCCATCCTGGGAGATTACGTGCAGGGGGGCCCGAAGGAACCGACTCGCAAGGCGGACAAGGCCTTCTCAGATCTGCAAGCTCTTTACGACACGGTCGCGACGGCGAAACCGTACAACGTTCCTCGCGAGCTGACTCCGCCGCTGAGCTTTTCCAGTCCGACGCTGGAAATCACGCCGCTCGACTACATCCACGTGGCGCAGGCCGGCGGCGTGACCCGGAAGATCAAGGTGCGCTGCCCGCTGACGTGGGTGCTCACGTACTCGGACTATCCACCGACCCGGCTGCAGGAGTTGCTGGACGCGAAGGCGAGATCGGTCGAGGAGCTGCAGCGATTTGTGTTGAGCTACCTCGTGATTCATCTGGCCGCGACGAGCGACCCGGCGCTCCGGTCGATCTTCGATGCCCTGCATTTCCCCCTGAGCACCAGCAAGTCCGCGCAGTTCGGCGAGCTGCCGATCACCCAGATCGGCATCGGCATCTCCACCACGCGCCCATCCGACGATCTGGTGATTCAGAGCGCGGAGCTGACGGGGATGGACGCCTTCGAAGAGGTCGTCAAGGTCGAAGACATCGCCGCGCTCGGCGATCCGTTGAAGGAACGGCTGCTCAAGCTCGCCCGCGAGCAGGCGCCAGAGCTCGTCTAATCTGGCGCAGCGCGCCAAAGAAGAGCGATTGGCCTGATGGCCCGTGTCAACACTCGCATCGGCTGGAGCCAATCCAGCGCAGGCGGCATCGCGCTGGCGGTGTTCAGCGGATTGCTGGCGGCAGGCTTGTACGCGTCCGCCTACATGGGGGCGGCCTTGATCGTCCTCGGCTTCGCCCTTCTCTCTGCACTCTTCGCCTTCGTTCACCCACACCGCGTGCTCGACACCGATGAGGACGACGATCCTCGCGTCAAGGTCGGCGACGTTCTCGACGATTGAGTCGGCTTCGGGTCGCCGCGTGCATAAAGCTCACATCGCGACGAGGACCTTGGTCTGGCTCGGCGCGACCTGGAGTCCAGCCGGCATGTTGGCGTTGTTCCCGTTGTGAGCGGTCATCGCGGTCACATAGACGACCGGCTTCCCTTCCGCCTGCACCTTGCCTGAGCCTTTCTTGAATGAGATCTTCCCCTTGAACTGATTCGACACGACGCCACCGCCGGCCGTACCCGGCTCGTCGCCGCTCGACATCGGAATCTCCGACGCCGTGGTAATTGTCTGCGAGCCGCAGATCTTTACCTTGCTCGAACAACCAGTGGCCTGGGCACACTGACCAAGGTTCGGGTATGGGAGAGGGACCGGCCCCGCCGGCGACGGTGTCTTGCACACGTCGGTTGGACCCGGCAGCGCGCAGCTGCCTCCGCCTTTAGTCGAAGCTGGCAACACGATTCACGATCCTTCCGCGCCGGCTATCCGAGCCGAATCTGTTCACCATCGATCACGACGTCCTCTTTGGCCTTCTCGACGATCCGGGCGGCGGCCAGGGTGGCGCTCGTCTCGACAACGGTTCTCGTGCGTCCGGCGCACGTCATGATGACGCCTTTGGTCCAGCGATACACGTCCCCCAGACGCTCGACCACCGACCGCGCGGAGACTTCGTAGCGGTCAGCCGTCACCGACACCAGTTCTCCGGCGATGCCGACGCCGGCGCCGCCACGGAGATTCAGCTGGCCCGTCGTTTCGATCTCGAGATCGCCATCTACGCACAGTCGCGTCGTGCCCTTTCCTCGAAGCACGCCGACGATGTAGAGGTCGCCGTCGGCGGTGCCCAACGCCAGCACCATGTCATTCAGCTGGGGGCGATAGGGATAGGCGAGAGCCAATTCCGCACGGGCTTCCCGGTCAGGTAATTGGAGCGTCACCGACACAGGGCCGATTTCGCGAACGATGGCAGGCCCGCAGTACACGGTTGCCGCTACGGAAGGATCGAGTTCAATGGTTTTGGTTGCCACGTTTCTGCCTCCAGAAGATCGGGATCGGTTCGCCGCAGCCCTCTCACATCCGCTCCTGACCGGTTCATCTCTGCATCCTTGACGGCGTGAAGATTGGCACCGCGGAGATCCGCGTTTGAACAGTCGGCGTTTTCGAGGTTGGCGTGGCTGAAGTCCGCATACTGCAGTCGTGCGCCGGCGAACCGCGCATCCCGCGCGTCCGCGTGAACGAATCGGGCGTCGTTGGCAATCGACCGGGTGAAATCGGCCCGGGTCAGTGTCGCCCGCTCGAAGTTCGCCTCCGTCAGGGTCGTTCCCGCGAAGCGCGCGTCGGCGAGGTTCGACTCCGAGAAGTCACACGAGCGAGCGACCGCCGCGTCGAAGACGGCCTTTGACAGGCTGGCTTTGTTGAGCTCAGCGGCCCGCAGAACCGCTTTGCGGAACACGGCACCGTCCAGCGTCGAGCCCGTCAGACAGCACTGCGTGAGGTCGCAGCCCGAGAAGTCGATGCCAGATAGATCGGTACCGGCGCAGCTGGATCTGGAAAAATCGGTGCCTTCGAGCAGCATGCGGCGAAGGTCGGTTCCGTCGAGTGTGCTGTGCCAGATTCGCGCGCGCCGGAAGTCGGTGTGGTCTGGCCTGATCTGCTCCAGGCTCGCGTTGTGAAGCGTGGCCTCGCGGAATACGGCGCGGGCGACATCAGCCCCCGACAGGTCGGCAAACTTCATCCGCGCCCTGGTGAAGTCGGCCCCGCGCAGATTCGCGCGCTGAAACGACGCGCCCTGCAGGCCGCAGCCTCGAAACGCCGCGCCTTCGAGCGTGCAATCGTCAAAGCGAGCGCCTTCGAGATCGCGGCCGGAGAAATCGATGGAGGAGAAATCCAGTCGTGTGAGGTCGCAGCCACGCAGATCGGCCTCGACGAGGATCGCTGTTTGAATCTTCGCCTGCCGGAACGAGGCGCGGCGCAGATCGCAGCCGTGGAGGCGCGCTCCTTCGAACCGAGCGCGGGTGAAATTTCCGTCCTGACAGTTGGCGCGATCGAGCACGACGGACTCGAGGTTGGTTTCGATGAACCACACGCCCTTCAACATCGCCTTCGAGAAATCGACGGAGCGGACATCGGCCTCGGAGAAGTCGGCGTTGGCCGCGGCGGCGTCCACAAAACGCGCAGCTGCCAGATCCGCAAGGCCGAACCGGGTGCCGACAAGGGTTTTGTGCGAAAAGTCGGCGCCCGCCAGCTTGCATTGGCGGAACGAGAACTTCGACAGGTCTTCTGGCAGCCCGCTGATGCCCGTCAGATCGGAGCCGTCGAACAGGCTCGGCGTCATCCGGGCGGCTTCGAACACAGCGTCACGCAGGTTGCACTCGCCAAAATGGCTTGCGTCATGTGTCGATCGGCGAAACGAGGCCTCCCGCAGGTCGCACTGCGTGAACTTGGCGTTGGCCAGCGCCGCCCCTTCGAACCGCGCGCGCGCACACCTGGAGCTGGTTACGATGAACCTGGTCAGCCGCGCGCTCGCGAAGCTGGCGCCGCCAAGGTCCACATCAGACAACCATCCTTCTTCGAAAGAGGCGTTCGAGTAGTCGATGTCCTCTCCGGTGTTACCGGTCTGGAAACAACGGACCCACGTACTCTGCCGCGCCGACAAGCCCTGAAGGTCGCTCCCGTTGATCGTCAGATCCGTCGCCGTCCAGGAATCGCAGACGGCACCCGACAGATTGGCGTCCGCGATCATCGACATCGTGATCTTCGCCAGACTGAAATTCGCTCCGGCGAAGTCGTTGCCCATGATGGAGCACAGGTTGAAGACACATCCGGTGAAATTCGCATCGGCGCAGTTGCAGTCGCTGAACGTGGCACGCGTCAGTGACGAGTGGCTGAAGTCGGCGCCCGCAAGCTGCGCCTCGCTGAACACCGCCTCCTCGAGCCTGCAGTTTTTGAAATTGCAGCCCCGCATGTCCAGATGAGCGAACGTCACGCCGGTCAGGTCGAGGCCGCTGAGGTCGGCGCCGTTGAAACTTCCCCGCATGATCGGCGGCAGGTAGCGCGGCGAGACGCCCAGCTTGACCTGCGCGAGAAAGTCGTCCGTCGAGAACGTCAGGGGATAGAAGCCGTATTTCTCAGGCAAGCTTGGTCCCCTTCAGATTGGTCTGATCGAACGTCGCCTTTCTCACGATCGCTTGAAAGAATTCCACCTCATAGCAATTCGAGCCCAGGAACACCGCGCCCGTCAGGTCGGCGTTTTCGAATGTGGCCCGGAACAGGTTCGTCTGGACCATGCGCACGCCCGGAGCCACGACATCGTCGAACTTCGCGTTCACGCAATGGGCACGCAAGAACACCGTTTCGGCGATTTGCGCGCCGGTGAAGATGGCACGAGCCAGCCGCGCCTCGGAGAAGTTGGCTCTCGCCAGCCTGGCGTTCTCGAGCACGCCGTCTTCCAGATGGCAACCCATGAAATTGGCGCCAACCACCTGCGCGTCGTTGAAGCGGCCACGAAGAATATGGGCGCCCTCGAAATTGGCCGCAGGCGCCTTCGCTTTGTAGAAGGCGGCATCCGGCAACATCGCGTGCGTGAAGCGAGCGCCGGCCAGCGCCGCCGACGCGAAATCCGGCTGTTCGAGCTCGGAGCGGTCGAAGTCGGCCTTGTTCAGATCGCACTCGGAAAAGCCAGCATGCCTGCCGATACAGCCGGCAAAGCTGGCACCGGCGAGGTTGGCGCCTTCGAAGTCGACGTTGGTCAGATTGGCGCGCCGCCAATTCGAGCCTGGCGCGGCGACGCGCGAAACATCGGCGCCGCTGAGATCGGCCTCCAGGAATGTCGCAGCGGTCAGCGTGGCACGAGTGAGGCTTGCGTGCGTCAGATCGGCGCGATCGAAGGTGCACCCGACCAGCCGAGCACCGTCGAGTACCGCCTCCTGGAAGCTGAGTCCGCTGAAATCCAGATCGGAAAGATCGAGACCTGAGAGTACTTCGCCGTCGAACGTCCCGCCGTCCGCGGCATGCCGCTCGACGCGTTTGCGCGTCCAGCTCGCGTCGTGCGTCCGGCGTGCGACCGGTGCAGACGCTATGTCCGGCGCGCTGCCGGCGTCCGCGAACTCTGTTTCGAACGACGCGAAGTCCAGCGGTGCGTCGGCAAACGCTCTGGCAAATCCGGGATCGGCCGCCTGGAGTTTGGCGAGTTCCGATCGGATGAGCGCTTCGCCGTCTGCCAGGTTGTTGACGACGGGCGCCGGGGGAATCCGCCCGGCGGGCCGGGCCGCCCCCATCAGCTCGCGCCACTCCACATCGAGCGGATCGTCGGAATCCGCCGCCAGGAGCGCGGGCAGTTCCGCGACCTGAGCCTTCAATCGCTGGGCCCAGGCCGTATCCGGCAAGCGCGGAGGAGTCACCGCGATCGGATCGATTGGCGACAACTCTGTCGCTTCCGCCGCCAGGATCTCCGCTTTCCGCGTCGCATACAGGCGCTCGTAGCCCTCGAGGTTGCCGGCCAAGGGCCCTGTCAACGGTTCCATGACCACGAAGGCCTCCTCGAATTCCTTCAACTTCATGGAATCCGCTGGAGCGACACCGCGCCACACGAGCGTGACCGTCTCCACGTCGACATCCGCAAACAACGTATCGAGGCGCATCTCGACTTCTTCGAACACCAGCGCGACTCCACGGCGGCGCTGCACGAACAGGCGCACCCGCTCGCCGGCCAGCCGACACTGGTACGATGGATGATCGGGATGCATGTGATCGAAGCGCAGCGACTCGTCGCCTTTCAGAAAGCGGCGCGGCAGCTGCTGATCGGACGGCGCGGCGTTGAAGAATGTCCAGTCGAAGTCTTCGGGCAGCCAGGGCCAGTGCTGCTCCAGCCATCGGTCGTCGTAGGTCCCGATCCGGGACGCACGCTCCGGCGACGAAGGGCTGATCGGACCAAACCCGGCGGGTGACGGGCGGTCGAGCGGAGACGTGACGAGCGACCGACTCGACTCAACATTCGGCAGCAGCCGCGCCATCGTGCCGTCGGCCAGCCTGGTCTCGCCGATCCCTCTCCCCGCCGGGTTCCGTGGATCTCCCGGACCGCCGAACGATCGATCCCATGTCAACGGCATCGACCGAAACGGCACTGGATCGGAAATCGACGCCGTCACCGGCCCGCGCATCCACATCCGATCGCCGAAGATCATCAGACGCTTCGCGACGTCTCCAACCTCGAACATGACCTCGGCCTGACGGAACGTTCGTCCGGCGGGCGCGTGACACTGACCGGCGAGCAGAACATCCGCACCGGGTTTGTATGTCGAGAAATCACCTGGATAACGAAGGCCGTTCGCCGGGTCGTCACCGTCAAACCGATCGCCGCTGAACTCCGGCTGCTGGTCCTCCGGCAGCAGCCGCGCAACGCCGCCAGGATGAAGCGAGAACCCGGCCTTTACGACGAAGGTCGCGGTCAACGGCTGCGGAGGCACACGACCAGCGAGAACGGCGAATTTCAGTCCGTGGTCGTTGAGGATCTTCACCGCTCACCCGCCCAGCTTCACGTCGCCCTTGAACTCGGCCATCGAGTCGGCCATCGCCTTGACCTTGCTTTTGATCGTGCCTTTGAGCTTTCCCGACTTGAGCTTGATGCCGCCGCTGGCGATCAGCTTGACGAAGCTCGAAGACTTGATCGCGAAGTTCTTGCACTGCTGCTGCAGTTCGCTGAACTTCGCCGTCTGCTCGTCAATCTCCTGATTGCACGTCTTCACTTTGCGGTTCCAGGTGTCCGCACGCATGAACGCCCGCTCGCAGTGCACCGTCGCCTGGTTCGCCTTCATCACCACGTCCCGGTACTTGTTGTAGTACTTCTCTTTCACTTCTTGAACAGCCTGAGTGGCAATCGTCTGGAACTCAGGGCCTTTGCCCGCGTAGCTCGTGGGATTCGTATCCTGACGAAGCGCCGGCGTCTGCCG
>Ga0070665_100007262_pt1 | contig 11259 bp, 13 predicted proteins | sample KBSS13metaG_FD_65862 | JGI IMG/M metagenome (GOLD analysis project Ga0070665, IMG submission 65862) | Switchgrass rhizosphere microbial communities from Kellogg Biological Station, Michigan, USA - KBS S1-3 metaG | ecosystem: Host-associated > Plants > Roots > Rhizosphere > Soil ...
AAGCTCAAGGAAATTTGCCGGCCGGTGCGCGGGGCAACCCCCAAGGGTAACTCGGTACTTTCCAAATGAGGCGCAAAATAACCTCTGAAACTGTTCAACCTATGATCCGGAATATTCGGAGGGGTACCTGATTTATCGTGATATCAGCATAACCTTTCATGGTGAAAGTCTTGCCTTCCGGATCTCGTGCACTTCCTATTTCGAAACGGACGCAGGGTCAGAGTGCCGAGTTTGCCACGCTTGATCCACAAGATAGGCGTGGATGGATTCTGCGCCAGCGCGAGAGAGGACGTCATCCCAGCGTGCCATACCCTTGGCTTGGTATACACCGTGAAGCACGATCTCATAGAAAAGCAGATGTGTTTCCCGTTGCATTCGCCGCAGATCAGGCAGAAGTCCGCGTCCAAACACGTGACATCGGGCGCAGTAGCGGTTGTAGAGCACCTCGCCTTCTGCAATCTGGACGGGCGTGCCATACCGTGTCGGGGGTTCCGCAGAGGGTTGCTCTAGCACCGGCTCGGGCTTCGTGACAGGCCCACCGTCAAGTTTGAATGTCACGATGCGTCCTGCGTTTCCGTACCTATATGCGGCACTGCCGGCTGGAAATGGCTGAAAGAGTAGTCCGCCCCCATACCCAGCCATCATTGAGATGTACTGCGTTCCGTTCACGCGGTAGCTCATAGGTGCGGCCATGATCGAAGTGCCCACGTCGATGGTCTTTAGAAGCTTACCGCTGGTGGCCAAATAGACGCTCAGGATTCCTGCCGCATCTCCTCGGATGACAAGATTTCCGCCGGTTGAGAGGATTCCGCCATCCCAGACACTGTTGCCGGGTACCTCCCAAGCGAGTTTGCCCGTGCGCGGGTCAAATGCGCGGAGGTAACCCCGTGAGCGGGGCGTCCCCGGCGAGTCCTTCGAAAGTGCTTGCAGTGAGGGCAACGGGCCGAACAGGCTCTCGAGGGCCAGAGGCGCATAGTCCTCTGGAAAGAAGAACGCGAGATGGAAATTGCCTTCCATCAAACCGGCGCGGCGGTCTGAAGTGTCGACATAGACCATCGGGGCCTCCGCGACCGGAATGTATACAAGCCCAGTCTGCGGACTGTAGGACATCGGTTGCCACCCGTGTGCGCCAATAGCAGCAGGAAAGACGAGTTTCGGAGAGATCTGCCAATTCGCCGCGAGTGAAGGAATCGGTCGGTAGGTGCGGGGATCCAGCCCCTTGGTCCAGTTGATCACCGCAAACGGTCGGCCAGACAGGAATTCTCCGGTTGCCCGGTCTAACACGTAAAAAAAGCCGTTCTTGTTAGCCTGCATCAGCACCTTGCGCGCGCGTCCTTGCATCTGCAACTTCGCCAGGATGAACTTTGCCGTAGCATCGTAGTCCCATCCGTCGCCGGGAGTCGTCTGATAGTGCCACGCGAGTTCACCAGTGTCCGCGTGGATGGCAAGTATCGAATCGGTATACAACTGGTCAGCCCCACCTTGCGGCCTGAGCTCGATGCGGTACGGCGAAGCGTGCGCGGTACCGGCGTACACCAGTCTCAACTGCGGATCGTAGGCGAGCCCATCCCAGGCCGACCCGCCCCCGCCTGACGACCAGTCGTATCCAGAGGACCAAGTCGGGAGCGCCGCGGTCAAATGGGGCTCCTCCTGCGGCCCCTGACGCGGATCTCGCGGCACCGTGAAGAAACGCCACTTGAACGCGCCTGTCCCTGCGTCGAAGGCTGATATGAAACCCCGCGCGCCCGTGAAGTCGGAGCCCCCGTTACCGATGACTACGAGCTTGCCCGCCAGAACTGGGGCGCCACTGATGAAATAATGAAAATCCTTCGGCCCACGTGAGACGAGTGTGTCGACTTTCCAGATTAGCTTGCCGGTCCTTGCATCGAGCGCATGGAGGTAGCCGTCGAGCGAGCCGACGTAAATTCTATTGCCCGCCACCGCCAGACCGCGATTGACGACGTCACAACACGCATAACGTCCCCACCATTGACCGTCTACTCCTGGATTGTAGGTCCAAAGCTCGGTGCCATTAGCCGCATCGAGCGCATACACGCGCCCCCAGTTACCCACGGCATACATGATGCCATCAACGACAATGGGTGTGGCTTCCAGCCCACGGTCCGTGCCCAGTTGGTAATCCCATGCCAAGCCGAGTCGTGTGACATTTGTCCCATTGATCGCGGCGAGGGGAGAATAGTAGCTGCCATTCGCATCCCCGCCAGGCGTCAACCACTCGTCCTGGTGTTCCTTTGCCGCAGTGAAGATTCTCCTCTCGCTGTTCTGCGCACCTTGTGCGAGCCGCGATGTCCCTCGAGCCGCGGCCATCGTCGAGTGCCTACCACAGACTGTGAGACATGCACCGCATATCAACGCGATGGCTAGCACCCTCAGTACTCGGCCGACGGGACTTTTCGGACCGCGCTTCTCTCCCGACCAGACGGCCACGACGCCTTCCAATAAGCTCATGCGGCTAGACAACACGGCCCCAGCCGTTCAGCCGGAAGCTCGGCGATATTAGAGAGGGTAAGGCCTGCCCCCTGACTTATCGTGCGTTGCGCACGGTAATGCGCCGAGCCACTACATACAGAACGCCGGTGAGCCCGATCTGTACTACCTGCAGGAGACAGGTCATGAGCGAGAGTATCACTGCCTTTTTTGCTTTGGATGTCCATAAAGAGTCTCTTGTGATTGCTCTGGCGAGATCGGGCCGGGCTGCACCACGATTTGCGGGAACCACTGCAACGGTACTGCCTGAGCTTGCGGAAGCGCTTGCCCGGCTGTGTAGACCGTCGCAACTGCTGATGGTCTATGAAGGCGGCTCGTGCAGTTACGGGTTCGCCTTACAATTGTAGGCTCGAGGTTATCGGTGCGAACTCGGTGGCGCCGACCAAGATACTGCGTAACGCAGGGGACCGGATCAAGACGGATCGACGTGACGCACTGTCTCTGGCCCATTTCATCCGTGCAGTTGATCTCACCCTGGTAACGGTTCCGGCGGAGCCGGATGAGACAATTCGCTATCTGTCGCGGGCTCGCGAAGATTCGTTGGCGGCCAGAGTGCGCGCTCGGCACCAACTCAAGGCGATGCTGTTGCGATATGGCGATCGTCATACCGATACCACCTCTTTCACTGCTGGCCATAACGGCTTTCTGGCCGAAGTGCGCTTGCCTATCCTGCCCAACAGATTGTCTTTGTGGAGTATCGCGCGGCCGTTACGGGGCGCATCGCGGCCGCACTGCGCGAGCAAGTCAGTCAATGGACTCTGCAACCCATGAGCTTGCGTGGTACCGGCTCTATTGTTGCAGTCACCTTGGTGACGCAGTTGGGAAATTTGAAACGCTTCGCCCACCCGGTGAGCTCTGCAGGTTTCTGTGGGTCTTGGCTCAGCACCTGCCAACGTCGCGTGGTTACCCATCTGACCAGCTCTACGGGTGAAACGCCTATCGCCAATAGCGCCTTTGCCTCACTCTCGCTTCGGCAATGCGCAACGGCGTCATCGGCGTATCGGGCGAACGGATTATTCGGATACTCCCGCTTCATCCATTCGTCGAAGGCACAGGTTATAAACAGGTTCATCAACACGGGACCGATCACTGAACCTTGCGGCACCCCTTTGCCGCGCTGGACGGGTGATTCGTCCGGCGAGACCGCAGGGGCTGTCAGCCACCGCTCGATGTACAGCAGGCACGAAGCATCCTTCACGTGCTTCGCAATCGCTTGTCTCAACAAATCCCAGTCGAGTTCGTCGAAAGCACGACGAATGTCAAATTCGACAACCCAGTCGTGCTCCCAGCATTGCTTGCGGGTCGCAGCTACCGCATCCGCGGCCGATTTTCCAAGCTGATACCCGTGCGAGTCTGGGTGAAAGACCCCAAAGAGGTCGGCTCCGATTCTCCCAACTACAACCTGTTGCGCGATCCTGTCGGAAACTGTTTGCACTCCTAAGATTCTTACTCCGCCTTGCTTCCTCGGCATCTGTACTTGCTTTACCGGAGGTGGGAAGTAGGTTCCCGAAGACATCCGGTTCCATAGCTTGTACAGATTCCTGCTCAGGTCCGCTTCGAATATCGTAAGGCTCATCCCGTCGATACCCGCAGCGCCCAGATTCGCCTTCACTCGCCGGTATGCCTCCAACACCCTCCTCTTGGATATGTCATACGGCTTGGGATTTGTCACAGCCTCTTCCTCGTTTCCGAGTTGGTCTGCTTCAATGCCACCGCATCGCTCCACTCCCATTACAGAAGTTTCCTCGCTATTACCAGTGGCTCTTGAGCTGGACTTTCGCATCGGTATTCTTCCTCGCGCTCTGCACCCCTTGTCATTTCCCTTCATCGCCAAAGGCCAGAGTTCCCGCATTCTGTGACAAAGCCTATGAGCTGAACTCGCGGCCGCCTTTCCACCGGCTGCCGCTGGGGCGGTTTGCAGATATCTCCGCCAGCTTGTCCCGCAAGCCTAATACCGCTCGTGGTTTCGACAGCGTCTGTATCATTTCGATGGGTCGTAAGCGGTTCACTTGCGTTCGCCTTTTCAGCTCGCACCTGCCAGTCTATTCGACCGGCTTTTCAGCAGTTGCTCACGACCAGGGTCTTTTGAACCAAGCCGTACTGCCTGGTTTGGAGCCTGCCTCTGCCGACCGACTCCGAGGGGCCTCCCCTCATCTTCAATCACAGCTACCGAAAGCCCCATCCTTCTGGCCTTCGTTTCGCGTCGCACTACTAGAGAGTGATCCATTGTCGCAAAGTCATTTGCCCCGCGCGTCGCGTTGCTCGTTCGGTGGGCACACTCATTCCCAGCGCAACCTTCATGTTCGTGGCTTCGCGAGAATTGCACGTGCCCACCCTTGACAAGTCAGGCCATACTAAAATTTGTATATTGCGTTGATCAGGAAAGTTCTCGGGCGATTGACGACAAGGCGGGGACGCCCTGGAATCGCTACCGTCAAGCTAGCCCAGGGATCGATGGATTGAGTGGCGATCTGATTGAGCAGGTTGGTTCCAGATACAGAGAACTCCCAAGAATGATGACGCATGCCTGCCTTGAAGCCCAAAAGGCGCGTCACTTGGACCTCCGCAAAAGGATCGCGGGCTCCATCGCTCAAACGAGTGTAATTTCCCCAAGAATGTCCGGTGTACTGATAATCCACGCGTGCAAAGCCGTCATCCGTCTCCAGGATCGGAAACGTCGTCTCGATGTGCATTGAAAACTGCCAATTGGGGACGTTCTCGATCGGATCTCCCGCAAGCGCGCCAAGGGTCGGATCGCTTTGCTGCAGCTGGGCACGAATGTAACCCCCGGAGGCACCGGCACTCAGCCGATCCGTGATTTGATCGGTAACCTCAAGCTCAGCCCCTTTAATCAACGCATCGCCAAAATTACCCGTGTACCCAAATCCGCACGGGAGAAGAACAGTTTGCTGAATACCTCTCCAGTCGATGCGATAGAGGGCCGCATCGACGGTCAAACGCTTGTCCAGCCACATCGTTTTTGCGCCCAGCTCATAGTTCTTGAGGGAGTCCGGTTGCACCGTGCTTGCGCTTGGCGGAGCATCGCACGATGCCGGCGGGGGCGTATTCCCACCCCCCGGTCTGAAACCTTCGGAGTACTGGGCGTAGACTAGGTGATTTGGCGTCACCTTGTATGAAATATTGCCCTTATATATTGTACCGTTTGATGGGCCAGATGTGCTCGTGTAGCTAGGGATGTCGGATCCTGTGCCCAATAGTCCAGCTTGCCACGAATCGGTGCTGCTCGCCGTTTCGAAGTGCCGCAGTCCCGCGGTTGCGCTTAGTGCGTCGGTCAGGTGATACGTGATTTCGCCAAACTCCGCGGTCTGTCGTTGAGCAGTTCGCACTCCTGCGCCAAACAAATTGTTGTCAGGTGCATAGACTGGATTGGCCGGGTCGTTGCCGGCTACCAGCGAATTATATTGGGGAGTGGGCCAGTTAAACCATAGAGAGCCGTGACTCCTTGAGTAGAAAACTCCCAGGACCACGTCAAATCCGTAGAGTCTTTCAGAAGTCGCAAGCCGCGCCTCTTCCGTTAAGTTATAGTTTGCCTGGTGTTGATCGATTGCAGTAGGAAATGGTGGACCGCCTAAGAATGCTTGGATGAGCGACGTACCCTCTTCATGATTTTCGACTACCTGGGTGGAATAGCCAGTGGATGAAGTAAGATTGACGCTGCCGAAGTTGTAATTCGCCGTGAGACTATAAAGGGTGAAGCGAAAATTCTGTGGCTCTGGGACGTTTGATATCAAGTCCTGTACAAGGCGATTGCCTGGATTCGTTGCGCCGGCAGTAATGTCTTGGAAGCCGTTGAAGTGTTGATTCTGAAAGTAGATTAGAGCCGAAACGTTGAACTGCTCTACCGGCTGGAACAGCGCCGTGCCGCGGAATCCCCAAGTGTGCTCGTCGGGGATATTGCCCACCATACCCTGGGCCCCTGGTGTGCTGCCGAGGTTGCCTGTGGAGCCATACGTACGATTGATAAAGCCGCCGACATCCCGAGCCCAAAAGACACCTCGAACGCCGGCAACGCCCTCGACAATCGGCACGTTTAGTACGAGGTCTCCTCCGCCGCCGGGGGATGGACCGTCAGCACCTTGGGTAAGCATCGCAGTACCCTGAACGGAGCCTTCGAGCTTCGACAGATCAGGGGGATTCGGAATCAGTCTGATCGTTCCGCCCATGGAACCGGAACCGTAGAGCGTTCCTTGTGGGCCGCGAAGGACCTCGATGCGCTCGATGTCAATGAGGTAAGGATTTACGAGACTGCTAGTATTAGGAGAAGCTGATGGTAAGGGCGTTTCGCCGATGTAATAGCTTACGGTATTAGATCCGGTCGAAGCATTCACTCCTCGAATACTTGGCTTCTGCTGCCCGTCGCCCGAATCAGTAAAGGTTAGCCCGGGGATGCTCCGGGCATAGTCCGTGAAGGACTCAGCGCCCATAGCCTGCAGTTCGTTGCCCGTGAGGGCGGACACGGCCGAGGGCACATCCTGAAGTCGCTCGGTACGCTTCTGTGCGGTTACAACGACTTCCTCAAGGTGCGTTGTTCTGATGTTAGTTGGAGTTGTCTGACGGTTAGCGTCGTTCCTGTTTCCGGTACTATTCTCGTTGAGCAGCATTACTTGTGAATCACCACTCCAGCTTGTCGCTGGTAATCCCGGCTGTCCTTCTCGCTGGCTGGAGCGGACGAGAGCCGTTGCGGGTAAGACGCGGATCCTTTCTCCGTTAAAAGTATAGGTCAGTCCCGAGTCGCGTAGGATCACAAATAGTGCGTTTCCCGCAGGCATAGTGCCGCGAACTCCATGGCTTTTCCGGTCCTCAATAGTTTGGGTATTGATCATCAGTGCGACCCGAGCCTTCACGCCCCATTGGATTAGCGCCTCATCGAGTGGTGTGTTAGCTGGGATGTCAAGTGTGATCGGCCGATCAAGCACATCTGCCGCCTGCGCGACGCGACCGGCGAACTGAAAGGTCGCAAGAAGAAGAACGAAGACCCCGAAACCCCAACGAGACTGGCAGAAGCGTGTTCGGCGTCGCCCGTCCACGCGGACGCTACTTATTGTCACCGGAACCCCCTCAACGCGTAAAAACAACCGCAGTCCGTGGCCGCGGCCCACATCACGTCATGTCTGGCGTTCCGTTACTGTTTTTGGCTGCTGGAATCTCCGATTCACGCTACCGTCCTGCTTCCCTGCGATCCCATTCGTTCTAACGTTGAATGATGGAGGTTGCGGCATACCACCACGTGTGCAGAGCATCATTCGGTCGTTGCAACGATAAGACGAATAGCTGGAAACAAACCGACATTTGATTGGAACATGGCACGACAGCGCCGGTTCTGAACCAACGGAGTGCAGATTGTGGGCCGCCATCGCCAGGGTTCAGACGCACGCGAATGACGATCCGCTCCGAGCATCTCATCATCGGACCCGCCCTCGTAGCACATCCGCAATTGCCCGGCTTTACCTAGCTTCTTCACTAGTGTGACCACCCGACTCCGGACAGTCGGGCATCGTCCCCAAGCTCCGCACTTCACGACCGTGTTCGGCTACCGCCGATGCAACGGTCTGAGTATGGACACCCAGGGCCACAAATCGGACGTTCTTCCTCGCCGGCTGCGATACGTATGCCGCTCTGCGTCGCGAGTCTTTCACGATTCGCAGCGTAACCCGCGCTTTGCGATCGGGAGCCGGTCCTTTCATCACGACTAAGTTGAACACGAGCTAGCTCTCGAAACCTCCGCCCTAAAGGCCCATTCTTAGGTCAGCGGGCGTAGGCAGCTTCTGAACGCCCAAGAGCTCAGTGGGGTTGCAAGTCGCCGCCCTCTTCCCGCGCAAAATCTTCAGCCAATTCCTCGCGACTACACTCAAGGGGCGGCGGCAATTTGCGAAGCGACTGGATGAACTCCAGTGCCTCGATATACTTCGCCTTGTTTCCCGGCGTGTGGCGCCATGCATCCCACAGCGGCCAATTGGCCGTCTTCTCCAACCCACCGGAATCGTTCAGGACGAACCACTCGAAAGCATTTTGCGATGGCTTTTTCGGTTTCACGATCGCTCCTTTTCCATCGGGGGCATTTGTGTTTCCCTCAGATCCTTACAATTGATTCCGCTCGGCAGCTCTGTCCGGTGGACCCCCTTCCCTGAACAAGCTCGCGCGCTAATGGCGTTTATCTGACTTCACGCAGTTTCTTGGCATTCAAGACGGATGGCGACCATCAAGCAGACAGACTTCCGTCTGGTCCTAGGTACAACTGGCAGCGCACATATCTGGCGTCCCCAACGAGATTCGAACTAATGATACCGCCGTGAAAGGGAGATAGATCGTCCGCCTTTTTAGCACTCCATCGTAAGTATCTAAAAGCAATGAGGTTCTTCTGTGAGCCTTCAGTATAGCCGGCGGTAAGCCGATCGCTCTTACTTAAGCTGCAGCGTTCGGTAGATCCTTGCAACCGTCATCTGTCGGCGAGCCTTGGCCCGAGGCACTTTCAGCCAATGATTAGGACCTGGGCCGCAGCTTGCGCGCACGCGACTCCAGCGACCACGTCGATTGGCGACTTGCACTTGGGGACCAGTCGCAGCGATAACCCGCTGGCCGGCTCTGTGAATGGCTTGGACATCGACCTGCTCCGCTGTGCGCAGTGGGACTATCCTCATGCTGCGCAGCCGCGCAACCTCAGCGAGCGCAGTAGCGTCATTGAAGTCGTTCTTTTGGGACTCCACGAATGGCCGCACATTCCGCGCCGGAATCAGACATCGTGCCCGTGAGTCGCCGCTAGCAGTCTGTCGGGCTGAGCCTGCCGATTGAACAGCAAATTCCTGCCGGAGTTGGTTCCAACATGGCTAATCTTGGAATGAGTCTAAAGACTCGATGTGGGCGACCCTGGTCAGGCATCATGCAGGGCGAACATCCGCTTCAGATTGCAACTCATTGTCACCAAGCTCCACTCGCCACGCACGTTTTGCAGCCGCCGCCAGAGGAATTGCCGAAATCCCATCTTCGATTTGATGATCCCGAAGACCGCTCGGGCGTTTGCTTGCGTAGGGCATAGAGTTTTCTGCCCGCTGCAGTCTTCAGGCGAGACCTCATCCTCTCCTTGGCCGTCGCCGAAGCCGGTGGTACCTTTGGATCGGATGCGAAGCGCTTTCGCCAGCTCTGATTGTGGCGCTCGCGCCCGAGCGCGACGAGCGGCTCGATGCCTGCCGCGGCGCAGGCATCGACGTTCTTCTCGCTCAGATATCCGTTGTCAGCCAACAAGCGTTTGGTCCGTCCCAATCCTACGGTACGTCTTTGCTTTGATGGCGTCGTTGACGGTAAGAGTCCTGCCGGAAACCGTAGCGTTCGTGTCGCGTGTCAAGAGTATGATCTGGTCAGGATCAAAACACTCGATAACGTAGGGAGAATGCGATGTAGCAAGACATTGAGCAGCAGCGCGAACAAGATAGCTCGCAATCCGCCGCTGTGTGTGAGGAATCTCTGGCTCCTCCATTGCAAAGATCACATTCTCTTTGCGCAATTTGGCAATAAACGTAAGCAACGCGAGCACAAGAGTATTGAGGGTGCCTGTACCAACCTCATGGAACGGTACAGGCTTCTGATCTTCCGTCAGCTTACGAAGAAGTTCAGCATTTTGCGCAGATGCTCTCTAGGTTAATTCCGAAACAAAGAGCCGGCTGGACTCTCCCGATTTCTCCATTGGAATATAGTCTGCAAGTCGGTGCTCAATTGATTGAAGAACTGGACCCAAGCCAGCAGCGCCGTCGACAATCCGGGAATCAAGATTCTCGAGTCGACCGCGTACCTTCTCCCATATTCCAGTCTGCAGACTCTGCAGGCGCATTACGATGTTACGATGTCCAGTAGGGAACCTCGTTCTAGACTGAGGGCGCGCGATCCGGTGCGCAGAGTGCGTAGATATAGGAAGCCGAATGTTCGACGGACCTGGCGCGATACGCGGCTCTCGTCTTCGGCGATCGGGTCGTATGCTTTGGCGTAGTAGGTCAACGCTTCGAATTCCTCCTCCTCCTTGTTGGGTCTGGCTAGGGTGAGGAGCCTTAGACACCATTCCCCGTTATCTTTATCAACTTTCCCCATTCGCCCTTGGGCGAGGATGGTCCGAGTCTTTTGGTACCATCGTTCGACGTGATTTCCACAGGCCTTCTGAACTACCTCGGTCAGTTTTGTGAGGGCAACCTCAATCTTTATCGGAATCGGCTCTTCTGTGGTGCTCAAATACTACGCGTGGTAGAAGTCAAATTCCTCGGCGACCGGGAAGGCGGCGAGGACGCGTACGTCCCGGTAGACCGTCGTGTATCACTAATCAAACACAATCGCATTGCGCCGATTCACAGGCTAGCCTCGCTGGTCGGCATATTGAGAGCCCTGCAGGATAGTGTTTCGGAAGCCGACAACAGCACGGCGCTGCTCGAACGAACCACCACCAACCCGCACATTCCTGTGCGGTTGCGACCGATGGTGAGTCAACGTGTCAGACGCGAAGTCGAGGCTGACATGAAACTGGAAGCGGTCCCATCAGCCCAAGAGGACGCGGGAGGGCATTCATTCGCGGAACCAGGGCTCGCATCGTATACGAACTCAATCGCTTTATGCTCGACGTGCTAACCGACGTTTGTCACCGATCGGCATATTGGAGCCGGGGATGATCGGCGTAATGGAGCCACTTTTTAGGTGGGAGAAACGGGCATCCCGGTAGGGCTAAGAATGGGTGGATTTTGAAGCGCTGGCAAG
>Ga0070665_100007264_pt1 | contig 11256 bp, 11 predicted proteins | sample KBSS13metaG_FD_65862 | JGI IMG/M metagenome (GOLD analysis project Ga0070665, IMG submission 65862) | Switchgrass rhizosphere microbial communities from Kellogg Biological Station, Michigan, USA - KBS S1-3 metaG | ecosystem: Host-associated > Plants > Roots > Rhizosphere > Soil ...
CCTTCCGCTTCGATGTCAGTGGCGTGGCCATCGGCCGCGACAACCAGCGCAACGACCAGCGCCTCACCAGCGAGGTGAATTGGAAGAAGCCCTTTATCTTCGGCAATGGGCAATTGTGGACCTTTGTGCTCGATGCGCGCGGCGATGCCTATCACTTCGACTTTCCCATTGCCGGCCCGCCGCGCACCACCGACAGCACCATCCAGCGTGGCACCGCCTATGCGGCGCTGGACTGGCGCTGGCCCTTTGTTGCCAATGATGGCCCCAACCGCTCCTATATCCTGCAGCCCATCGCGCAGTTCATCGCCCAGCCTTATGGCGGCAATCCGCGGGGCCTTCGGATCGAGGATTCCCAGGCCTTCGAGTTCGACGACAACAATGTCTTCAGCTTCAACCAGGTGCCGGGCTACGACATCCTCGAAACCGGCCCCAGAGCCAATGTCGGCGTCATGGCGGAAGCCTTGTTTCCGGGCGGCAAGGTGGATGCCCAGTTCGGCCAGACCTATCGCCTCAAGCCCGACCCATTGCTGGCCGCTTTTTCCGGCAACAGCGGCACGGCCTCCGATGTGGTGGGAAGTTTCTCCGTCCGCTTTCCCCACCTGGACCTGACCGACCGCATCGACATGGACCGCGGCAATGGCACCATCCGGCGGCATGAAATTTATGTCACAGGAACCTACAGCCGCTCTTCGCTGCAAGTGAGCTATGTCCAATTGCCGCAATCAGTCACCAGCCTGGGCCTGCCAAGCCGCGAGGAAGTCAACTTCCAGGCGGACGTGAATGTCTGGCGCAACTGGCAGGTGTTTGCCGCTGTCCAGCGCGATCTGAGCAACAATCAGTTCCTCAACACCGAATATGGCCTGGGTTATGAGGATGAGTGCCTTGCCATTTCGCTGGCCTACCGGCGCAAATACACCGAGGACCTGATCCTGGGCGTGCCGCCGTCCACATCGGTGATTCTGCGCTTCAGCCTCAAGACCGGGGACAGTCCCATCCAGCCTTTCAGCCTGTTCCCGCGCGATGTGTTTGCCATGAACCATCCCTAGGGACCGGCGGAACCGGCAGAAATCCGGGCTTTTCGCCCCGGGGACTGGGAGGCCATTGATCGGAGCGGGAATTTCCGTATTTTGCACGGGGTTAGGGCTTCGGCGGAGCGCCAGGGATGCCCTGATCATGACCAAAGATCAAAGTTGACGATGCGACTTGCCACCACCCTGCTATTGGGCGCTGCCGTTCTGGCAGGTGCCGGCGCCATAGGCGTTGCCGAAGGCGCCAGCCTGAAGCCACTGCCCGCTGTGCCGCCGTTGCAGTCCGGCGTTCGGCAGGCAGCCATCGCCAAGAGTTCCGCTCCCGCGACGCAGCCAGCCACTCCGCCAACGGCCGCTGCGGACGCCCCGCCCTCGGCCAGCACGGATGCTGCGCCCCCCAACACCGATCCGGCCGCCGAACAGCAGGCCACCGTCGAAGGTGACAAGCCAGCAGGCTCGGATCCGGCGGTGCAGGACAAAATTCAGGAAGCCAAGAACAACGGCGCCGCCGTCATCGACGCGACAGCGGAGAAGGACGCCCTGAACACCAATTCCATTGTCGCCACGGTGAACGACGAAACCATTTCCGATTTCGAGCTCCGGCAGCGTGTCGCGCTGTATCTGGCGCTGCAGGGCGTCAACCAGCAGCTGACACAAGAACAGCGCACGCGCGTCCGCGGCCAGATCCTGGAAGTGCTGGAAGCCGAAAAGCTCCAGCTCCAGGAAGCACAGAAAAAGAAGATCACGGTCAGCCCGCTCGAGGTGGACAAGCGCCTCAATGGCATGACCGAGGACTATCATTTCACCATCGAGCAGTTGCGCCAGAACTTGAAGAACGCCGGCGCCAGCGAGGAAGCGCTGCGCTCCCAGATCACCGCCTCCATCGCCTGGCAAAAGGCGGTGCAGGACGAATATTCCGATCGCGTGAACGTCACGCCGGACATGATCAATGCCGAGATGGCCCGCTATGCCGAAGGCGCCGACAAGCCGCATTACCGCGTGCTGGAAATCTTCCTGCCGGTGGACAATCCCGAACAGGACGCCAAGGTCAAGAAGGACGCCGAGGAGGTGGAGGCCCAGCTTCACCAGGGCGCGCCCTTCCCGGTCGTCGCGCGCCAGTTCAGCCAGCATCCCTCGGCCGCCACCGGCGGCGACATGGGCTGGATCAATGAAGGCCAGCTTGCGCCGGAACTGAACGCGGTTCTGGCCAAGATGGAGGTGGGTGCCGTCTCCGACCCCATCCGTTCCACAGGAGGCTACTATATCCTTGGCCTGCGTGAGCGGCAGGAGCCGATGGGCACCAAGATCGACAAGGTGCCGACCGGTCCCACCGGGCCCGCGGGCACCTTGCCACTGGCGCGCCTGCTCTTCCCGGTGGATCCCCGTGCTCCCAAGGAGCAGCTCGAGCAGATCATGACGGTGGCGGGGCAGATCCAGAGAGCCTATGCCGGCTGCGGCCAGCTTGAAGAACTGCACAAGAAGATGAACGGCACGGTCTATATGGACCTGGGCGATGCCAAGCTTGCCGAGCTCAGCCCGCAGATCCAGGACGCGATGAAGGCGACCAAGCCGGGCGAAGCGGCGGCCCCATTCGTCTCCGATGCAGGTATCGAACTGATCGGGCGCTGCGACAAGCGGATCGAAATCAAGACCGCCTATGTGATGCCCTCCCGCACGCAGGTGGAAGACCAGCTGTTCCAGAGCCAGATCGCCGCTTTGGCGCGGCGCTATCTGCGCGACCTGAAGCGCGACGCCAATATTCAGGTGCGCGATGACAGCAAGCCCGATGCCCTCATCCGCTGAAAGCGGATTATCAAAAGACCGCGTTAAGGCTGCCGAGCGTCCTATCCTCATCACCATGGGCGAGCCTGCCGGCATCGGACCGGAAATCGCACTCGCCGCTTTCCACCATTTCGGCGGCAAGGTCCGGCAGCATCCTCTCAAACTGGTCGGCGACGCCGAAATCTTTGCTGCGCAGAGCGGCGCCCTGATCCCCACCAATTCCAAAGTCATGGCGATGCCGGGCAAGCCCGATGCCCGCAATGCCGCCGCCGTCACCGAGGCTATCGAAATTGCGGTATCGGCCTGTCTCAAGGACGAAGCCGCCGCTCTGGTCACCGCCCCCATCCACAAATCGGTGCTGAACCAGGCGGGCTTTCCATTTCCCGGCCATACCGAATTCCTCGCCCATCTGACGGGCGCCCGCCGGGCCGTGATGATGCTGGCCAGCGACAAACTCAGGGTGGTGCCGCTCACCATCCATATGCCGGTGGCTGAGGTCCCCAAGGCGATCAGCAAACAGGCGGTGTTCGACACCGGCGAGATCATCCTGACCGCACTCAGGCGCGATTTCGGGATTCTCAATCCACGCCTGGCGGTGGCAGGTCTCAATCCCCACGCCGGGGAAGACGGCATGCTTGGCGGTGAGGATGCCTCGGTGATCGCGCCGGCCATCGCAGCGCTGGTCGCACGGGGCTTTCATGTGCGCGGCCCCTTGTCCGCCGACACGCTTTTCCACGAAGACGCGCGCCAGAACTACGACGCGGCGCTGTGCATGTATCACGACCAGGCATTGATCCCGATCAAGACCCTGAGTTTCTGGGATGGCGTGAATGTCACCCTGGGCCTTCCGATTGTGCGCACCTCGCCCGATCATGGCACGGCGCTGGACATTGCGGGCCTGGGCAAGGCCGACCCGCGCAGCATGATCGCGGCGGTGCAGATGGCCGCGGATATGGCCGATGCCAGAAACAGATAGCCTTCCGCCTCTGCGAGAAGTCATCGCAACATACGAGCTGGCGGCAAAAAAATCGCTCGGACAGAATTTCCTGTTCGATCTCAACCTCACCCGCAAGATAGCCCGTGCGGCCGGCGCAAGCGAAGGCGGCGTATTCTATGAAGTCGGTCCCGGCCCCGGCGGCCTTACCCGCGCCCTTCTGAGCGAAGGCGCCGACAAGGTGATCGCGGTGGAACGGGACCAGCGCTGCTTGCCCGCACTGGAAGAAATCGCCAAGGCCTATCCCGGAAAGCTTGACGTGCATTCCGCCGATGCCTTGGAGCTTGATGAGGCGGCCATCTTGCCGCGCGGCGTACGTATCGCCGCCAACCTGCCTTACAATGTGGGCACCGCGCTGCTGGTCAAATGGCTGACCGCGGAGCAATGGCCTCCGCTTTGGGCCAGTCTCACCTTGATGTTCCAAAAAGAAGTGGCGCAACGCATCACCGCGAGTGCGGGCAGCGAACATTACGGACGGCTGTCCGTTCTGGCGCAGTGGCGTTGTACGGCGAAGATCTTGTTCGATGTCAACAAAGGCGCCTTTGTGCCGCCGCCATCGGTCACCTCCGCCATCGTGCGGCTGGAGCCGCGCGATGCGCCGCTGGCGCCCGCGAGCCTGCAAGACCTGGAGAAAATCACCGCCACGGCGTTCGGCCAGCGCCGCAAGATGCTGCGCCAGTCATTGAAAAGCCTGGGCGGCGAAGAATTGCTGCAGAAAGCCGGCATCGATCCCACCGCGCGTCCGGAAGACCTCAAGATCGCGGACTTCGCGGCACTGGCGCGGGCGCTGGACCGTTAGTGCTCGGGATTATCAGTAGCGAGGAATTTTGCGGCGTGAGCAGGAGCGCCGAGCGATGTGTACAAGACGTACATGAGTGAAGGCGCGACGAACTCACGACGCAAAAGAGCCGCGCTAGGCTAGTCTTCGCGCATGAGTTTTTGCACAAACTCAGCCAATCCCGGCTGACGCGCGCGGCGGCTGCGTTCAACCCGCAATATCTCCTCCAGCTTGCCCATGGCGTGCTGGATATCGTCATTCATCAGAAGATAATCATACTCCGCCCAATGGCTGAGCTCGTCGCTGGCCTTGGCCATGCGCTGGCGTACCACGTCCTCAGAATCCTGCGCCCGGATCCTGAGGCGACGCTCCAGCTCCGCCTTGGAAGGCGGCACGACAAACACGCTGGCCAGATCATCGCGAACCTGCTGCTTGAGCTGCTGGGTTCCCTGCCAATCGATGTCGAACAGAACATCCTTGCCCTCGTCCAACGCTTTCATCACAGGCGCGCGGGGAGTGCCATATTTGTTGCCGAACACCACGGCATGTTCCAGGAATTCGCCATTGGCGATCATCGAATCGAACTCTTTGGGCGTGACAAAGAAATAATCCTGCCCGTCGATTTCGTTGGGCCGGGGCGCGCGGGTGGTCGCTGACACGCTCATCACGATGTCGGGATCGCTCTGCAACAGGCGGCGCGACAGAGTGGTCTTGCCCGCGCCCGACGGCGAAGACAGCACCAGCATCAAGCCACGGCGACGGTTGCTATCCTTGGGCGTGGTCATCAAGGCTCATTCGACATTTTGGGCCTGCTCCCGGAACTGGTCGATCACCGCCTTAAGGGCCAGACCAATGCGGGTCAATGCAATGTCGGACGATTTCGAACACAGGGTATTGGCCTCGCGGTTGAATTCCTGCGCCAGGAAATCAAGCTTGCGCCCCACGCCCTTGCCCGTGCCGATCAGGGCGCGTGCATCCTGGACATGGGCGGTGAGCCGGTCCAACTCTTCGCGCACATCCGCTTTCACCGCCAGGAGCGCCACTTCCTGGGCCAGCCGGTCCTCCGAAACCGCAGCCGCGTCCAGCAATTCCTTCAGTTGCGCTTCCAACCGCGCCCGCAAGGCCTGAGGCTGAGTGGCGGCCAGGCGCCCCGCCTCGCCCACCAGCCTCTCGACTTCGCCGATTTGCGCGCCAAGCAGCGCCGCCAGCTTCGCACCTTCGCCGCAGCGTTCTTTGACCAGTCTGTCAAAGGCGGCAGCCAGGCTTTCCAGAAGGGCGGCATCGCGATGAGCCCGGTGCAGGGGATCCTGCGGAAGCGAGGCTTCGTCGGCGACGATCACGCCTTTCAAGGCCAGGAGGCCATCGACCCGCGCCGGCGCCAGCCCGGTTTCGGCGGCAACCTCACGGGCGATCCTGACCGCGCTGGCAAGCGCCACGGCATCCACCGTGAGGCCGCGGGCGCTTTCCGCCGGTTCGACTGTCAGGGAAACCTGCAACGCCCCGCGCAGGAAACGCTCGCCCGCAAGCCGCCGCGCCGGCGGCTCCAGCCCGTCATAGCCGGGCGGGATGCGCAGACGCATATCCAGGCTGCGGCTGTTGACGCTCTTGGTTTCCCAGCGCCAACGCAGCCCGTCATGGCTGCCACTGCTTTCGGCGAAACCGGTCATGCTGGCGAAAGTCATTGGGATCCTTCTCGAAGATGCGAGAAGCTAGCTTAGTGGCCGCGCGCCGTCACGGGGGAGCGTTTCACCGGTGATGCCTCGCGCTTGTCGGCCGGCTCGGACCCGGCCTGCCGGCGCTCGAAGGCGCGATAGGCGGCAACATTGCGCGCCTGTTCCGCAACACTGGAAGCGAAAACATGGCCGCCGCGCCCGGTGGCGACGAAATACAAGTCGTCGCTCTGTTCGGGATTGAGGACCGCGGCGATGGAATCCTTGCCGGGGTTGCAGATCGGTCCCGGCGGCAGGCCGGCGATCACATAGGTGTTGTAAGGGGTCGCGCCCTCCAATTCGCTCTGGCGGATGCCGCGGCCCAGGGGATAGCCCTGTGTCAGCCCGTAGATCACGGTAGGATCGGTCTGCAGCCGCATCCCGATCCTCAATCGGTTCAGAAAGACCGAGGCGATATGGCGCCGCTCCTGCGGCAAGGCCGTTTCCTTTTCCACGATCGAGGCCAGGATGACGGCTTCGCGCAGAGTCTTTAGCGGCAGGTTTTGCGCGCGGGCCGCCCATTGCGCATCCAGGAATCGCGCCTGCGCCTTGGCCATCTTGTCGAGCAGACCGCTGCGGGTTTCGCCGCGGGTGAAAAGATAAGTCTCCGGCAACAGACTGCCTTCCTCTGGCGCCGGGCCGGCGTCACCCACCAGCACGGGGTCGGCCGCCACCAGCTTCCAGGCCATGTCGCTGGTCAGCCCTTCCGCCACGGTAAGTTTGTGCTGGATGGATTTTCCATCCACCAGTATCTGGGAAATGGCCCGCATCGAGGCGCGCGATGCAATCGCATATTCCCCCGCCTTGAGCTTGCTGGAGAGGCCTCTCGCCCGCACGTTGATCTCAAATACCAGCGGGTATCTGAGCACGCCCTTATCGTGCAGCAGCGCAGCGATGCCGTGCGTGCGCGTCCCCGGCGCTATCAGCACCACCGTCTCCCCGCCATGGGCCGCGCCAGGTCCCGGCGCATCCCAGGCGGCATTGACCCATTCGACCACGCCCGCAATCAACACCGCGAGCAGGACAAGAATGTGCCAGAACTTCATACCTTGGAGAGGATCAGCGCGGCATTTGTGCCGCCGAAGCCGAAGCTGTTGGACATGGCGATTTTCACGTCGCGCTTTTGCGCCTTGTGCGGCACCAGGTCCAGGGCGGTGACGACATCGGGATTGTCCAGGTTGATGGTGGGCGGCACCATGCCGTCGCGCATGGCGAGCAGGCAGAAGATGGCTTCCACCGCCCCCGCCGCGCCCAAAAGATGCCCGATGGAGGATTTGGTGGAAGACATCGCGGTCTTGGACGCCGCATTGCCCAAGAGCCGCTCCACCGCGCCCGCCTCGATGCCGTCGGCCATGGTCGAAGTGCCATGGGCATTGACATAGTCGATGTCGGACGGCGCGATCCCGGCGCGCTTGAGCGCCATTTGCATGGCGCGATAGCCGCCATCGCCGTCTTCCGAGGGGGCGGTGATGTGATAGGCATCGCCCGACATGCCATAGCCCGTGACCTCGCCATAGATCCTGGCGCCGCGCGCCTTGGCATGCTCCAGTTCTTCCAGGATCACCGCGCCGGCACCCTCGCCCATCACAAAGCCGTCGCGGTCCTTGTCATAGGGGCGTGACGCCTTGGTGGGGGTGTCATTGAAGCCGGTCGACAGCGCCCGGCAGGCGTTGAAGCCGGCAATGCCGATACGGCAGACGGCGCTTTCCGCGCCGCCTGCGACCATCACATCGGCGTCATCCAGCGCGATCATGCGCGCGGCATCGCCGATGGCGTGCGCGCCCGTGGCGCAAGCGGTGACCACCGAATGGTTGGGACCCTTGAAGCCATGTTCAATGGAGACATAGCCCGACACCAGGTTGATCAGCCGCCCGGGAATGAAAAAGGGCGACAGCTTTCGCGGGCCCTTCTCATGCACCAGGATGGAGCCCTGTTCGATGCCGTCCAGCCCGCCGATGCCGGAGCCGATCAGGACGCCGGTGCGATTCTTGTCTTCATCGGTCTGGGCGACCCAGCCGGAATCCACCACCGCCTGCTTGGCGGCGGCCAGGCCATAGATGATGAAATCGTCCATGCGCCGCTGTTCCTTGGCATCAACCCATTGGTCAGGATTAAAGGTACCGTTGGTCCCGTCACCGCGCGGAACCTGGCAGGCGATCTTGGTCGGCAGATCGTCCACTCTGAAGCGGGTGATGGGACCGGCACCAGACTGCCCGGCCAACAGGCGTGACCAAGTTTCTTCCACGCCACAAGCCAGCGGCGTGACAAGACCCAGGCCCGTGACGACGACCCTGCGCATAGGTTTTAAGACCTGCGCCGGATCAGGCGGCGTTTGCTTTGTCGATATACTTGACGGCGTCTCCCACCGTCACAATGGACTCAGCCGCGTCGTCGGGAATCTCAATGCCGAATTCCTCTTCGAACGCCATCACCAGTTCAACGGTATCGAGGCTGTCAGCGCCCAGATCTTCGATGAAGGATGCGGTGTCCGTGACCTTGTCGGCGTCGACATTCAGATGCTCGACGACGATCTTTTTCACGCGCTCGGCAGTATCGCTCATGGACTTGTAAGCCTCTCCTAGATTTCAAACCGGCAGTGGAAAAACGCCGGAGCCACACAATGGGTGCTTCGTGGGGTGGGCGGTTAGGTATCATAAACCTTCCGGTCCCGCCAATGTCGTGCTTAAGCTATTGTTTTTACAACTATATCATCGCCATCCCGCCATTAACATGGATGGTTTCGCCCGTGACATAGGCGGCTTCCTGCGATGACAGATAGACGACCGCGGCTGCAATTTCCCCAGGGATTCCCATGCGTCCGGCAGGGATTCGCTGGCTGATCATCTCTTTTTGCTGGTCGGTGAGCACTTCGGTCATCGCCGTCTGGATGAATCCCGGCGCCACCGCATTGACGGTGATGTTGCGGGAGGCGACTTCGGCGGCGAGACTCTTGGTCATGCCCACCAGGCCGGCCTTGGCGGCGGCATAGTTGCCCTGACCGGGATTTCCCGTTGCGCCCACCACGGAACTGATCTGGATGATGCGGCCCCAGCGCTTCTTCATCATGGCGCGCAACACGCCGCGCGACAGGCGGAAGGCGGCAGTGAGGTTGACGGCGATCACCTGGTCCCACTCTTCATCCTTCATGCGCATGAAGAGATTGTCTTTGGTGATACCGGCGTTGTTCACGAGAATGTCGATCGGGGAACCGGCCGCTTCTTCCGCCGCCTTGGGCAGCGCTTCGACCGATGCGATGTCCGACAGATTGGCCTGGGCGACAAAGGCATTGCCGCCAAGTTCGGCTTTCACTGCTTCCAGCGCATCAAGACGCGTGCCGGAAAGAACGACTTTCGCGCCCTGGGCATGCAGCGCTTTGGCGATGGCGCCGCCGATTCCACCGGATGCACCGGTAACCAAGGCGGTTTTTCCGCTGAGATCAAACATCAGAGCGTCTTTCCGAAAGCTTCCAGGTCCCCCGGCGTGTCCAGGGTAACATTGGCAAGCTCTTTGTCGATCCGCTTGACCATGCCGGTCAAGACCTTGTTGCCGCCGAATTCCACTGTCGTATCCACGGTAAGCCCTTTCAGCGCCAGCATGCTTTCGCGCCAGCGCACCCGCCCCGTCACCTGCTCGATCAGCAATTGGCGGACATGATCGGGATTGCTCGCTTCCTTGGCGGTAACATTGGCCAGCACCGGCACCGCCAGCGGGCGGATGGTGACACGCCCTAACTCTTCCGCCATGCGTTCGGCGGCGGGCTTCATCAGCGGCGAGTGGAAGGGCGCCGAGACGGCGAGCGGCAGGGCGCGCTTGATGCCCTTGGCCTTGGCGATTTCCGCGGCACGGCCCAAAGCGTCGAGCGTGCCCGATAACACCACCTGGCCCGCAGCATTGTCATTGGCGACGACACAGACGCCGCCCGTGGCCGCGGCTTCCTTGGCCACCTCTTCCGCCTGTTCGATTTCGGCGCCGATCAGGACGGTCATGCCGCCCTCGCCCACCGGCACCGCCGATTGCATCGCCTGGCCGCGAATCTTCAGGAGCCGCGCCGTATCCGCGAGCGAGAAAGCGCCCGCGGCGCAAAGGGCGGAATATTCCCCCAGGCTGTGGCCGGCGACCAGATAGGCATGCTTGGCGACATCCAGCGCCATCTCCTTTTCCAGCACCCTGACGATGGCGATGGATGCCGCCATGATGGCGGGCTGGGCATTTTCGGTAAGGGTGAGATCGGCCTCCGGCCCTTCCCACATCAGCCTGGACAGCTTTTGGGAAAGTGCGTCGTCCACTTCCTGGAAGACTTCACGGGCTGGGCCGAAAGCATCGGCCAGATCCTTGGCCATGCCGACCTTCTGGCTGCCCTGGCCGGGAAAAAGAAATGCGCGAGTCATTGCGGGGCGAGACAAATCAAGAGGGGGCCTTCAAGTCAAGACTTCAGCCATTTTTGCATGTTGATCCGAGGCATGGGGTCGTAGCCAAGGTGCTTATAGAAATCCGCCACGGCCTGGTTGGTTTCGCGCACCATCAGATGCGCTTTGGGCACACCGCGCTCTTTCAGCCACGCCTCCGCCGCTATAACCAGCGCGCGGCCCAGCCCTTGGCGGCGCCGGTTTGGCGCGACGGCCACATAATAAAGCCAGCCGCGATGGCCGTCATGACCGACCATCACCGAACCGCTGACGTCATCAAGAACCAAAATGTCGGAATTGGCTTTTCCCAGCGCGAAACGAAAATCCGCGACCGGATCGTTATAGGGTACCGTAAGCCCGCATGCTTGCCACAACGCCACCACCGCTGCTTCGTCTTCTGGATTGGCGCTGCGTATCTTCATGCTCTTGAAAAAAATACCCGTCCGATCCAGACAACCGATACAGCCGCCAAGACCAACATCCCTGACAGCAACACCATCCCCAAGATGAAGTTGCCTGTCGTCTGTCTCGCCCAGCCCATCAGGTAAGGCCCGAAGAA
>Ga0070665_100007265_pt1 | contig 11256 bp, 12 predicted proteins | sample KBSS13metaG_FD_65862 | JGI IMG/M metagenome (GOLD analysis project Ga0070665, IMG submission 65862) | Switchgrass rhizosphere microbial communities from Kellogg Biological Station, Michigan, USA - KBS S1-3 metaG | ecosystem: Host-associated > Plants > Roots > Rhizosphere > Soil ...
GGTGGTGTCACCACCCGCGCCCATGGAGGAAAAGCCCACATGACATCCAACTATTCGAGACTGGCGGTGGCGGCCGTTCTGCTGGCCGCGACCGCGGCGGCGCGCGCCGAGGACGCGCCCCCGGAAGAGGCCAAGCCGGACAACCACGGCCTGCCCGCGGGCACCGACTGGAAGCTCGACTTCAGCGCCGGCTGGGGCTTCTTCGGCTTCGGCAATTCGCTGTACGCGAACTCACACGACGAGGTGCAGCAGGATCTCTCGGACAACTGGATGGAAGGCTTCGTCAAGGGCGGCTTCAGCGGCACGCACAAGCTCAACGGCGGCGGCGAGTTCTACGGCGCCATCTCAGGCGTGGGCGAACGCACTTACAACGCCCCGCCGCCGCTGGTCGGCGGCGAGGCCTCGTCGTTCGACATCGAAGATCTCTATCTCGGATGGCGCTCCGGCGACATGCTCGGCCTGGGCGAGAACGCGCTCGACTTCGTGGTCGGCCGTACGCAGTACAAGCTCGGCCACGGCATGCTGATCTACGACGGCGCCTCCGAGGGCGGCTCGCGCGGCGGATTCTGGAGCGGCGCACGCAAGGCCTACGAGTTCGCGGCCATCGGCCGGGTACACGCGGGCCCCACCCTCATCGAGGCCTTCTACCTGGACCGCGACGAACTACCCGAGTCCGATTCCGCCAGCGCCACCTACGGCGTGAACTTCGAATACTCGTGGAACGAGGACAACACCCTGGGCGCCACGTACACCTCGTGGACCGCGAACGGTTTGCGGCCCGAACGCGACGGTCTCGACATGTGGAACCTGCGCGCCTGGCTCACGCCGATTCCCTCGTTGAAGGCCCTCTCCTTCGAGCTCGAGTACGCCAAGGAAGACAACGGCGACCTGCTCGACAGCAGTGCCTGGAACGCGCTGGCCGCCTGGCAGTTCGAAGGCGCCTGGAAGCCGAAGCTCTCGTATCGCTACGCGGTGTTCGAGGGCGACGACCCGAACACGGTGAAGAACGAATCCTTCGACGGCCTGTGGACCGGCTTCTACGACTGGGGCACCTGGTGGCAGGGCGAAATCGGCGGCGAGTACTTTCTCTCGAACGCCAACCTGATCTCGAACCAGGTGCGCGTGCACACCAAGCCCAACGAGTCGATCGGCACCGGGCTCATCCTCTACGACTTCCACTTCGACAACACCGCCTCCGCCGGTGTCACCTCGGACAACATCGGCGCCGAGCTCGACTGGTACCTGGACTGGACGATGAACGACCACTTCACGGTGAGCTTCGTGGCGTCGTACTTCACGCCGGGCCGCGCCGTCGAACAGGCCTTCGACCGCGACCAGGACCTCTACTACGGAATGATCTACGTGGCGTACAGCTACTGACCCGTCACGGCTGACTAGTCGTGGCGGATCTTGATCTCGAGGCCGGTCACCGACGAGCTCACCAGCGTCACCACGAACTTGGGCGTCTTGCCGGACTTCTTGATCAGCACGTCCTCGCCGTCGTCGACCTCGACCTTGTAGCCCTTGCCGAGCTGCGTCTTGAGCGCAGCCTTCAGCAGGTCGGCCACCTTGTTCTCGGTCATGTTCTTCGTGACCTGGGTGGTCACGTCGATGGGCGTGCCATTCAGGGGGGCGATGCGCAACACCAGCTCACCGTCGTTCTCCGCCCAGTGATCGAAGACCACGCGCCACTTGCCGGCGGGATCCGAGGCGGCGGCCAGCGCCGCGAATGTCGCCAGCAGGCCCGCGGCCGCCAGCACGAGACTGCTGCGAATGGAAAATCTGGTCATGGCATTTCTCCTGCGACGATCTAGCCAGCGGCGCTGCGACGCGACAATGGGCCCATGGCCCTATGTACGCCCGGCAGGGTCGCCCCGATGCTGCCGGCGCATGATGGGATGGGCACGCCGTTTCACCGCATGTTGGCCAGTCGCTGTCTGCTTCGCGGCAGGCCACTGCCATGCGCAGGAAATCGAACCGCGCGCCTACTCGCCGAGTCCCAGCGGCGTGAACTTTCTCATCGGGGTGGCGGGACATTCCGAAGGTGGCGTGCTCACCGATCCCTCGCTGCCCGTCACCGACATCGAGGCCAAGATCGATGCGCTCGGCTTCGGCTATGGCCGCACCTTCGGCCTCGCCGGCCGCTCGGCGAATTTCGCGCTGGCCGTGCCGTACATCGAGGTCGACGCTTCGGGCAACATCGGTGAGCAGCGCGCGCACGTAACGCGCGAAGGATGGGGCGACGCCAAGCTGCGGCTGGCCATGAATATCATCGGCGCGCCGGCGATGACCCCGCGGGAGTTCATGCAACGCGAGCCGAAGACCACGCTGGGTATGAGCGTCACGGTCAACATCCCCACCGGGGAATATTTCTCCGACAAGCTGGTGAACATCGGCACCAACCGCTGGGCGGCCAAGACCGAGCTGGGTGTCACGCATCCGGTGGGCAAATGGCTGCTCGAGGCATATGCGGGCGCCTGGTGGTTCGAGGACAACGACGAATTCTTTGGTGGCCAGCGGCGCGAGCAGGATCCGCTGGCCAGTGTCCAGGTGCACGTCAGCTACACATTCAAGCCGCGCCTGTGGCTGGCGCTGAACACGACTTACTACGAGGGCGGCCAGAGCACCGTGAATGGCGTCGACAAGGACGACCGGCAATCCAACTCGCGCGCCGGGCTCACGTTCTCCGTACCCGTGGGCAAGGATTACTCGATCAAGTTCAACTGGAGCCGCGGGGCCACCACGCGCATCGGCAGCAACTTCACGAACTATGGCATCAGCCTGCAATACGCCTGGATGGCCCGGCACTGAGAGTCAGTGGCTGCGCCCGGCCACCATCGGTGAATTGCGCATGTGCACGGCACTCAACAGTTCTTCGAGCAGCGTGTCCCATTCCGCCAGCTGTTCCGGTTCGAGAATCCGCGCGAGCCCGGCGCGGAACTCGCGTTGCAGTGCCTGCATCTGTGCGGGCTCAAACTGCCGCGGCAACGCCTGCATCTTCGCATTGTTGTCATCGACGAGCGTGCGCAGGTCGCGCTGTTGCGCGCCGCTGAGCCCCAGCCGGTGCTGGGCGCGAAGCACCCACTGCGGCAGGCTGTTCACCTCGTCCACCGGATCGGCGAACGCGGGCTCCGCCATCACGAACAGCGCCGAGGCGGCGCCATGCCAGAGAATGCTGCGGATGCGGCGGGACATGCGGCCACAGGTTGGCCGAGGGGCATCGTGTCGGCAATGAGACCTTCGGAACTCAAAAGCGGTAGGTGGGACCGAACACGATCAGGTAACCACCCTCGAAGTCGGTGCCGAAATCCCCGAACAGCTGCCAGTGCGGCGTCGGCATGAAATTGACGCCCAGGTCGTACATCCAGTTGGTCGCCGGCCTCTGGTCGGCCTCGAAGGTGAGCCGCCGCCCGTCCTCCAGGTCGACGTGACCCTTGGCGGTCGCGGCGGTGTTCCAGTTGCCGGCGCCCAGCCAGGTCTGCAGTCCGCGTCCGTTCACCTTGCCCTGCCACCCGGCACGGATGCTGCCGATCTTCGCGGTGAACCGGTCGTCGAAGCCGAGATCGGCGCGGTTGTAGTTGAAGTCCGCCACCATGAAAAACGATTTGTAGCCCGCGGCCAGGGTCATGCCGACGCCCCCCACGGTGCCATCGAGGCTGGTGTCGACCTCGGTGTCGAACTCCATGTTCCCCGGCAGCGGACCGGGACGCGGGATCTGTACGTGGATGCGCGTGGCCGAATCGTTGTGCACGTAGCCCACCAGCGCATACACGTTCAGGAACGGCAGCACCCAGGTGTCGAAACGGAAGTTGGCATTGAAGACGGTGCTGGTCGAGCCGAGCGTGGCGTAGTCGCTCACCGATTGCGAATTGCCATCGAGGCCGACGCGCACGTCGGTCACCTCGATTTCCCGTCCGTCGAGGTAGGTGAGGATGGCGCCGGTGCCGAAGGTCAGCGGCAGCTCGTAGCCGCGCGCGCGGGCTTCGTCCGCCATCAATGGCAGGCGCCGATGCGGCGGCGGCGTGGTCGCCGTCGCGCCCGCATCGGCCGTGGATTGCTGGGCCGCCGCGATCCCGGCCATGCACAGCATGGCGGTGGCCGCGCCGAGCCTGAGCATCAGGTCAACCTCGCGCCTGTTGTACGCGCGACCTCGGCTTCCGGGAATCTCCACTTGCCCCCGAGGAGCTCGGCACGCGGGCGGTACATGCGCACCACGTAACACCAGCCCTGCGCGATCTGCAGGCAATGGCCGGCGCCGTCGGCGCTGCCGCCGAATTGGATGGTCAACACCTGCCCCGCGTCGCGACCGCCCATGCGGCTGTTGACCGCGCGGGCGGCCGGGCTGTCACTGAGGAAATGCCCGTTCGAGTCGTATACGGTCAGCGACCAGAACCCGTCCACCGGCACGTGCCCGACGTCCAGCCGGTACACCGTGGTGCCGTCGTTGTGGCGCGGCATCGCCAGTAGATAGGCGATCTCGCGCGGCGGACAGCGGTCCCAGTGGGTCGCGGTGCCTATCAGGTGCCGCACCGGGTCCACTTCGCCGCGCCCGCCGAAGGTGCGCTCGTCGCCGTCGATGGTATTGCCCAGGAGCTGCAGCGCCACGCGCACCTTGGCCTGGCTGACCGGATCCCAGTTCGGAATCACGAAGCGGCCGCCGCCCTGGCGCGCGACCCGGATACCATCCTGGATCGCGTGGACAGCGGCCATGTCGGCGGCATCGCCCGGATCGACCAGCATGCGCACCACGATCAGCACGTAGCGCGTGCTGACGTTGTCGAAGCTGAACGAGTAGGTGCCGGGTCCGTAGAACATCGACAACGTGTAGTGGTCCTCGTCCAGGGCTTCGATGGAGATGAAACGGTCGCCCACCGGCGGCAGCGTGATCTCCACGGGACCGAGCTCGAGGTCGAACACTCCGCGTGAGCGCAACACGTCCGCATCGGCCCAGGGCGTCGGTTGGCGGCCCGCCGGCGGAAAATCGCGCTCGTGTACCAGCCGTCCGAAACCACCGCGCTTGACCACGGTCATGAACTGCATGTCCGTCTCGGCACGCACGAAGTTGTCGGGCGTCACCTGCAGCGTGTGGGCCACCGCGTTGTCGGCGCCACGCCTGTCCATCGTCGTCAGCGGACTCATAACACTCCAATACCGCAGCACGGCAAGCAGTGGCCATAAGACCTTTTGACCATGGAATCCGGGCACTTGCGCGCACCCGGCGAAACCCGCGCCGCGCGCGGCCGGCCTAACTATTGGCCGATCGCGGCTCGCCCGCCGCGCTGCGCTCGGCGTCGCGCAGGGTGTCGTTGGCGCGCCCCGCGTCCTGGATGATGTCGGCCAGGGCCGCGCGCACCTCGGCGAGGTCCGGTCGTTCGTGATCCAGCATGCGGCCGATGGCATCGGCATTGGCCGTGATGGCGCACAGCGGCTGGCTCAGTTGCTCGGTAACCTCGCCCAGCACGGCCTGGGTGTGCGGAGCGACCGGGCCGCGCGCCTGCTGGCGCTCCAGACGCAGGAACAGCGCCAGGTTCTCGGCGAGCAGCGCGTACAGGATGCAGCCGATGCCGAGCAGTCCGTAGAGGCGCGCGAAGTGCCACGTGATGCTGCTGTCGTCGGCAGCCGTGGCTCGCAGCAGCGCGTCGATGAACCAGGCCGTCAGCGCCACCAGCAGCCAGAGGTCGAGCACCGAGCTGCGCCGCTGCCAGAGCAGCGCGATCGCCGCCAGCAGCGACGCACACAACGCCGTCGCCGCCAGTGTGCGCCACCACAGCGAGGCCTCCGCCGTCGGAACCCCGCTGCCCGGCTCGACGCTGACCGCGGTGATCCAGGTGGCGAGCGCAGCCAGCGCGATGGTGGCGGCCAGCGCCGCGACGATTTGCGAGGCCGCTCGCTCCTGGCCGGTCGCGCCGGCAACGCCACGGCGAAGCAAGGCGTAGGCAATCGCGGCTGCCGGCAGCGAAAAGTCGGCAACGAACAACAGCCGCAGGTCGATGAAGGCGCCCTGCGATTCGCGCAGCAGCTGGGGCAAGGTGGTGAGCGACAGCAGCAGGAAGCCCGACGCCAGCACCAGTACGGCCGGCGCGCGGGTCGCGCGGAATTGCAGGTACAGCAGGGCCGCGACGATCAATCCGAGCAGCGCGAACGCGGTGTCGTTGATGATCCCCAGGCCCGAAAAGAGCGGGATTCGTGTGTCCGCCAGCGGCACGGCGAGTGCACACCCGCAGGCCATCAACAGCGCGAACGCAGCCGCGCGCTGGCGTTGACCCAGCGTCGGACTCATCGTCGATACGCGATGCTCACCCGACATGCACGACCCCCGTCGTATTTGTCTGAGCAGAATTCTAAGCGGGAAAACCCAACCGCAGCTGAACGAAATCGACGCAGGGTGGCGCGCGGGCGCCGGTTCAGTGGGTGCCGGAGTCGACCTGCAGCGCCTGCCGCAGATACTTGATGGCCCGCTGGCCCCGCACGCTGTTTCCTGCCGCGTCCAAGAGAGGCGAGTACACGGCGATGCCCATGCGGCCGGGCACCACAGCCATGAGGCCGCCCGCCTTGCCCGAAACCGAGGCCATGCCCAGCTTCTGCAATCCATGGGCGCGGATCAGTGCCTGCAGGTTTTGTGATACCTCGGGCTTCACCACGGCCTGGCCGCTCATGGGGTTCTTCCCGCCGTTGGCGAGCGTGGCCGCCATCACGGCGAGGTCGTAGGCAGTGAGCGTCACCGCACTCTGCTTCACGTAAAGATCCGCGACCGCATCGGCGTCGTCTTGCAGTTTCCCGGCGCCGGCGAGCCGCTGCGCGATTTGCCGGACGGAAGCCGCGGCGTCATTGGCCGAACGGTAAATGCTGTCGTCGAGGAACAGGTCGCGGCCGGCAAAGTTGCCGAGATTGGCGAGCACGGCCCGCCACTGGGCGTTGGCGTCGTGTGGCGGCGTGACCAGTCCCAGCGTCACCAGCGAGCCTTCCATATCCAGCGGGTTGTCAGCCGCCGATCCACCCTGCTCGGCCAGCAATGCCGCGGTGAATGGCGCCGCCACCGCGGACAGCACGAAGGGAACACGGGTGTCGCCGGCCTCCCAGATCTTGCCGTCGACGCGCACCACGACCACGCCATAGAGATCGGGCGACACCTTGGCGAGCCGCGGCACCGCCTCCGGAATGGTCCCGGTGCGATCCGGCAGGTAGCGCTTGTGCGCCTGGGAGACCGCCATCTGGTAGTCGGCATCCCGGCCACCGATGGGGCCCCGCGCCGAACTCGGAATGCTGGCGAAAGTCAGTGTTGCCGCCAGGATCCAAAGCATCGGGCGGACCCGGGACGCATTATGTAAATGCACCCCGGTCCGCCCGTATATAAAAGAGTGCTCGCCGGGCACTCTCATGACTCCACTCTTACCGTCCGAACGAGCGACGCGTACGCATCACCAGCGCGAAGCCGATGCACAGCGCGCCCAGCAGGCCTGCCAGCGGCCAGGAGCTCGCGGTCTTCGGCAGATCTTCATAGGTCGTCGTGGTCATGGCCATCTGCTCGACCACCGGCGGTCCGATCGGAATTTCCTCGGCAGGAGCTTCCGGGGTCTCGATGGCCACCACGCGGGTTTCCGGCACGTAGAACGTCAGCGTGTCACCGGGACGCAGTGCCTTCACCGGTGTCTTCTTGCCGCCGATGTTCACGGTGCGATTCGGATCCGGATTCAGGACCAGCTTGTCACCACCCTTCATGTCCATGGTGACTTCGCTGCCGCCCTTGGCGACCTTCTTCACCGTGCCGTCGAACTTCACGTAGGTCACGCCATTGCGTTGCATGACCTCCTGGCAGGCAGAGCCGATCTTCGGATGCTTGGCGAGCATCTCGGGAGACCAGGTGATGTCGGCGCAGGTGGTGCCGGCGGCGGTGAATGACTTGTCGATCGAGCTTTGAGCATTGACGCCAGCCGCTGCCGCTAGGGCAAACGCGGCCGCGAGAATCTTGGCGCGAGTGTTCATGTTTCTCTCCGATTAGGGTTTCTATTGATCAGGACGTCGTTACGGGTCTGCGTTTCGTCGAGTTCGGCACGCACGATGTAGCGCTGCGGGGCGGAGCCGACAAAATAAAACGGGTAGCAGGTCACCAGCGTGATGCTGGGACGCGCGGTGGGCGCGAGCACCGAGCCGTCTTCCGGCGTGACGATGCTGATCTCGGTGATGTGGTAGCGCTGCGTGTGGCCGCCGTGCTCGAGATAGAGGTCCATGCCGATGGCGGCATCCTTGAGCTTGCGGAAGAAGCCGTCGCGGTGCGCGGCGATGCCGAGATTGCCGGCCTGGTCGAGGGTCGCGGTGCCGGGAATGCGGCCCGCGCCGCGGTCGAGGTTGAGATTGCTGGTGTCACCGTACACCGGGACTTCGAGCTCCAGCGATGGCAGGCGCAACACGGCCTCGGGCGCGTCACCGGCGCGTTGCGCTTCCTGGTAGGCGACCACGCGCTGGTGCGACCACAGGGCCTGGTCCGCGGGCGCCACACTCATGGCGCGGAATTCCTGCACGGCCTGGGTGCTCGATTCCTGGGCCCACAGCCGCATGCCGCCATACATGCCGAGCAGGGAGCAACCCACGACCCAGGCGGTACGTTCTATCCAGCGCGTCAGCATGGAGGCAGCATTTCCCTTGCGCTGTTCTGCAGCAATGGGCCCTTCGTCCAATCTACTGCTTCGCGACCGGGTCGCCCTTGCCCGCCGCTTCGCGCAGCGCTTCGTAGCGCTTGCGCAGGATGCGCGCCCAGTCGGACACCATCATGCGTGCCTCGTGGGTGTTCTCCACGGAATTGGTCCAGCGGAAATCACCGCCGTTACGCGCGTCGCGCGCGTCGACCACGCGCCCGATCAGCTGGCCGGTTTCCGAATCGCGCAGCTCGGCGTACAGCGTGGCGCTGCCCGAACTGGTCGTGTACACGTAGTTGCGCCCGGGCTCCATCGTGTCCACGGCATTGGGATACACATCGACGATCGCGGCGGAAAAACGCAGCACGTCTGGCCCCGGCGCGGTCGCGATCTGCGGGCCGCCCTTGTCGCTGAACACGTCGGCGAAGGCATCTTCGGCCACCTTGGAAATCTTCCCCTTGATCTCCTCGAGCTGCTCGGTGCTGAGCTTGCGCTTGGAGAAGGTCTCTTCCTTTTCCCAGCTCTTGGAGAACGCGACCTGGATCGGGTCGATGATGATCTTGTTGTAGATGGTGAAGTCCACGCCCGGCCGCGCATACGCGGCATCCAGGCCCTTGAGCTTGACCAGCGACAGGCCGTCCCATTCCTGCGGCGGCTTCTTGGCGGCGAAAGTCGATGCTCCGAGAAGTGCGCAGCAAACCAGCGCGAACAACTGCATCGGAGGAGACATGCGTTTCATGGAACACCTCGGGTCGGGATCAGCGTCCCAGCGTGCTCAAAGGCAGCCCCGGCGCGCGTCGGACCAAGGTCCTACCGCCTTAAGGCGCTGTACGTCCGAAGTCCGATGTCGCGGCGCACCGCCGCGGCGTACAACGCTCTCAAGCCGCAGCCGTCAGATATTTGGCGGCTGCATCGACCCTCTCCCTGCGATGCCTCCCACAAACAAACACCAAGTACTCCTATGACAGCTGCGGCCCTTTTGAATCGATATCGGTTGACCCTCGGCGTGGTCCTGTTGACGGCGGTGGCGCCGGCACTGCACGCCGAGGCAGGCGATCCGCTCAGCGACCGCTTCAACTTCCAGCTGGGCGGATTCCTGCTGAGCACCGAAACCAACTTGCGCGTGGATGGCGAGTTTTCTCGCGGCACGGAGATCGACAGCGAGCGCGACCTGGGACTCAAGGACAGCGATCGCTTCCGCTTCGACGGCTATTGGCGCATCGCGCCGAAGCACAAGATCCGCGTCATGTACTTCGAGACCAACAACGAAGCCCACAAGACTCTGGACCGGGAGCTGGTGGTCAACGACAAGGTCTACCCGGTGAATCTCGACGTGCACGCCGGCACCAAGACGCAAGTGACCGAACTCGCTTACGAATACACGTTCATGAAGCGAGACACCTACGACCTCTCCGGCTCGATCGGCATCCACAACCTGAAGTTCGAAACATTCCTGAATGGCGAGCTCAACGGCACGCCACTGCCCAACCTGAGCAACACCTCCGAGGCCAACGGCCCGTTACCGGTGTTGGGCGTGCATGGCGTGTGGCGCTTCAACGACCAGTTCTACATCGACGCCATGATCCAGTACTTCCAGATCAGCTTCGATCAGTACGACGGCAGTGTCACCGACTACACGGCGTCGGCGGTGTGGCAGTTCAGCAAGCATGTCGGCGTGGGCGCCGGCTGGAACAACTTCATCACCAAGGTCGACGTGGACGGCGACAACTTCAACGGCCACCTGCGCTGGCGATACGGCGGCGCACGCATCTTTATCACTGCTTCGTTCTGAGGTGCCGGACCCGCGGCGCCAGCAATGGCCCCGGGCCTGCGGCGATCCCTGCTGATGACATGCCACTGCTACGCATCGCAATGGTCTGCATGGCCCTGCTTGCGCCGTCGACGCCGCTGCGAGCCGCGAGCAGTGCTCCGGCGCTGAAACTCGAGATCAACGGCCTCAGGCCGGCGCTCGAGGAAGCCGTGCGCTCGGGCCTCACGCTGCAGCAGTATCGCGATCGGGCCGTGAGCGAAGCGCAGTTGCGACGCCTGGTGGCGCGCGGCGAAACCGAGATCGCGGCCACCCTGGAAGCCTGGGGCCACTACTCGGGCACGGTGAAGAGTCGCATCGCGCCCAACGCGGCAGGCAGTTTCGACGTGGTCTACGACGTCGACCCGGGGGAACCCACGCTGGTCAGCGAATCGCATGTCACGGTGCAGGGCGACGCCGCCAAGGTCCCGGCAGTGGCTTCCGCGCTCGACGCCTTCGTGCCCAAGGTGGGCGAACGCTTCGATCACGCGCAGTACGAAGCCAGCAAGACGGCCATCGAGAAGGCGCTGGGCGACAGCGGCTTCCTCGGCGCCAAGCTCACCACGCATCGGGTCGAGGTGCACTCCGCGAAGCGCACCGCCGACATCGAGCTCGCCTGGGAGGGTGGACCGCGCTACAAGTTCGGGCCGACGAAGTTCTCCGGCGGGCAGTTCACGCCGGAACTGCTGGAGCGCTTCGTGCCGTGGCGCGAAGGCGACGACTACTCGAGCTCACAGTTGCTCGACATGCAGCAGCGACTGGTGGCCGGCGACTATTTCTCGACCGTCACGGTGCAGCCCCACCCCGAGAAAGCCG